>Ga0180431_10008165_pt1 | contig 12052 bp, 9 predicted proteins | sample SS_ome_11_FD_132459 | JGI IMG/M metagenome (GOLD analysis project Ga0180431, IMG submission 132459) | Hypersaline lake sediment archaeal communities from the Salton Sea, California, USA - SS_1_MS_1 metaG | ecosystem: Environmental > Aquatic > Non-marine Saline and Alkaline > Hypersaline >... | reverse complement strand
TTTCACAGCCCGTACAGGCCGACCCGCCGTCATGAGGTAGTGCTTCGTCAGCACCCTGCCCTTGTCATCAATAATCGCGGCCTTGGTGCTTGTCGACCCTATGTCGATACCGAGGTAGCCGACTGCAGGCTCGGTCACAACAGGTTGCGACACGACCGAACTGCTCACAACGGGCTCAAGGGGCGGCATCAGGTAGTACTCGCTTATCGCATCGGGTGCGTCAATCACGATGCTGTGGGAACGCTTCCCAATGGTGAGAAGTGCGGTCCCAAGGGCCTGAGAATACAGGTAGTCCTCCGGGACGGTGACCCTGGCTTCGGTTCCATTCCTGACAGAGATAACTTCCTCAAGTGCTTTGACGATGGCCGAGTTCGCCGCAACACCACCAACAACATAGATGGGTGTGACGAATGGCCCTTTCTTGAATGATCCGATCATCCGCGCCACGCTCTCGCATAGTGCGTAGAGCATGGGGGCCACTTGCACGCCCTTCTGCTGCAAGTGAATCAAGTCTGACTTGGCGAATACGCTGCACCGCGCAGCAATGCGCGGCGCCTGCCCGTCACACTCGAGCGCCAGTCGCGAGAAGTCGTCCATGCTGATGCCAAGACGATATGCTTGCTGCTCGAGGAAACGACCCGTGCCGGCCGCGCAAAGAGGGTTTGATTCGACCTTCCACGGCTTCGAAAGCCCATCCTCCAGTTCGATGATGAGGGAGGACTGCCCGCCTATCTGTATGACGGTGCGCGCGTCAGGGTGGGATTGAAGAACGCCGGAAGCGATTGCCAGCGAGTTGCTATAGCTGATCCAGCCAAGCTCTGGTGGAATGGCAGAACTACCGGTGCCGGATACGCCGGCAGCAGCAATCTCCTCAGCCGGGAACTCCTCGAGGAGGCGAGAGACAAGTTCACTCACCGCGGCCCTCGGGCCGCTGCTGACCTTCTCTACGTCCTTGTGGAGGAGGTGACCGTGCTCATCAACAAGACAGAGCTTGACGCTTACGGAACCAACGTCAATGCCTAAATACTGTGTCATGTGTCCGAACGAGGATTGTAGCACAACGTCGGAGGCTTTTCTTCAGGAGGCGACGTCTTTGAATCGATTTGCCGGATGGACGGCCCGTCTTTGCCGACCACCCGGCGAACTACTACTTACTCGGGAAGAGTGGCGACGCGATAAGGCCCCTGGCAAGGCGGTCCATCTGTGTATCTCAGCGTCATCTCGGTGAGGTCCAGGATTATTGACGAGAGCGTCATCCACTGGTCGATTTTCGGGTACTTCTCGTCCGGATGTCTGCAGATAGAATCCGGGTAGCTGAAGTGGTCCGTCAGCGCCTCACGGATTGTCTCGACGTTGAGACGTCCGCGCCTCGCCTCGAGTGAACGGCGCAGTCGCTGGCTCCGGAATATGGTATCCGCCAGAGTGCTCTTTCCCGTATCTCTGACCTTCAGCATCGGCGACTCAAAGTGATTCGCGTGTGTGTGAATCCCCTCTGTCGGATAGATGAACAGCAGGTCGTTCGGCAGATTCTCGACGTCAATAATCTCCCCATCCCGATGGCCGATAACCATATTCATACTATTGGGCCCGACGAAAGTCATCAGCATCTTCAGGGCCGTCGACATCCGGTCAGAGTTCAGTATTCCACGGAGCTTGATGAGAAACGGCATCCCGGGCTTGAATCCGTCAAGCTCAGACCGTATGTAGTTGATGCATACACCCAGTCCTGCGGAATTGAGGCCTCTGTGGCCGATTGTCCCGGCTTCAGCGTGCATGACGATATGCGGCTTGTTATCTTGTGCGATACGAAGGACCACGGACGTTTGCAGTGCCTCGGCTCGCCAGTCCCAGTTCTGTCCGATAATCACGTGCTTCTGCTCTGTCACCTCAGGCATGAGGCCAAAAGACGTGCACCCTCCCGGACTTGAGTCCTTCAAAGCATTAGGCAAGCACGCGAATGTGAGCTCGGTTCGCGCGTTCAAAGCAGCAATCTCACGAAACTCAAGGCCGGCTCCCTCAGCAACTCCTTCCATCTCGTCAACGAGGTCAGGGTCAAGTTGCCGAACGAAAGGGACGAAAGCTTCTACATCGGAGAGTATCTTCTCTCTATCAACACCGCCCATGTGCTGCCAGAGGTCCATGTAGAAGCGAAGATTGTCGTGCACCAGAGAGCGCACGCCCTCTCCATGTTGTCGGCCAATCTCCCTGGGGCTTCCCGTCAGCGTCAATACCGGTACGGTCATAGTGTCCTCCCATGCTGGCGATACGCCGGGGCCTCCACCTCTACTTAACCCACGACCCGGGCTCCGGCCGATTGCAGACCATTGTACAATCAGGCGGTTGCTCCCGCCAGCGAGTGCGATCGGCCATTGTTGAACGTAGATGCTTCCTGCTACAATGATTGTCCGTCGTAGCGTTCGGATATCTCACTTCCCGTTCGTTGAACGACTTCGTCCCATATCGACGATGCAGCCAGCAGAAAAGCGCGCCACGCGTATGAAGGTCTCGAGCCGGATAGGTCGCCTGTCCGCTGACTCCGCGTTCGTCGTTCTTGCCAGAGCCCAGGCGCTGGAAGTCCAGGGTATCGATGTAGTCCATCTCGAGATTGGGGAGCCATGCTTTGGCACCCCGGAGAACGTCAAGGAAGCTGGCCGCCAGGCGATTGCTGACGGCCTCACTCGGTACTGCAACTCACAGGGTATCGTCCCACTGCGTGAGGAAATCGCAGAGGAACTCAAACGAACGCGCGGTATCCAGGTAGATCCTTCGCGGATTATCGTCGGCTCCGGTGCCAAGCCGCTCATCTTCTACTCTCTCGTTGCTTTGCTGGATGAAGGTGACGAGGCCATCTATCCCGCGCCTTTGTTCCCTGTGTTCCAGTCGGCGATAGGATTTGCCGGAGCGACTGCAGTCCCGGTCCCCCTTAGGGAGTCACTCGATTTCCGCTTTGACCTTGAGGAACTCCGCGCTCGAATTTCCCCACGGACACGTGTCATTGTCCTCAACAGCCCGCACAACCCTACGGGCGGCGTGCTGACAGCGGACGACGTCGCAGGAGTCGCTGACCTTGCCAACGAGTTCGATCTGGCCGTGCTCTCCGACGAGGTGTACGACCACATGTTCTATGGTGAGGCTCCTGCCAGTATCATGCCGTACGATGGAATGGATGAGCGGGGACTCCTGGTCACCGGCTTCTCGAAGACCTACGCAATGACAGGGTGGCGCCTCGGCTACAGTGTTGTTCCTGAGTGGCTGGTGGAACCCGTTGTGCGGCTCATCAATAGCAGTACATCCTGTACGCCGCAGTTCGTTCAGGTTGCAGGACTGGAGGCCCTCTCCGGTCCACAGGCAGACAGCCAGGAGATGATGAGGATACTGAAAGACCGGCGCGATCAGATGGTCGACGGACTTAACCGTATCAACGGCATCACCTGCAGAGTCCCGCAGGGCGCATTCTACGCATTCCCGAACATCACCGCGCTTGGCATGACATCGGCCCAGCTTGCCGGAGTCCTTCTCGAAGAAGCTGGCGTCGCTACACTGCCGGGAACTGCTTTTGGACCTGAAGGCGAAGGCTACCTGAGACTGTGTTTCTCAACTACCGAAGAGAACATTCGGAAGGCTCTTGAGCGGATAGCGGATGTGTCCGCCCGCCTTCTCCTCAGCTAAGCGGCGCCGCTGTGAGGGTCTGCGCCCTATCCCCACACAACCACACTGCGCTATTCCGGTGTGAGGTTGCGGAACGCGGCCTGAACAAGCTCAGGCAGACCCGGGTGGATGTGAATGCTGCCCTCAATCTGCGCAATGTGGCCCCCTGATGCCATCGCATTGATGACCTCCTGAACAAGCGTGGGGGCATGGGGCCCGATCACGTGAAACCCTAGAATCTCATGCGTATCGTGGTCCACCACAGCCTTGGCGAATCCGTCCGTCTCCATCATCGCCTCGCCTGTGGCCGTGTCCATATACCGGGCGCGTCCTATGAGCAACCTATGGCCCTTGCGTGCCTCATCGGCCGTCATTCCAACCGAGGCTATCTGCGGATATGAGTAGACAGCGTGAGGCGCGGCGCGGTAGTCCATTGGTGTCGCGTCACCAGCGAACGCGTGGCGGGCAGCCACCGTTGCTTCAAGGTTGGCTATGTGCCGGAACATGTGCCTTCCGTTCGCATCTCCGACCGCGTACACCCCATCGATGTTCGTCAGCATGTGCGAGTCAACCGGTATGAAGCCCCGTTCGTCAACCTCGATGCCGGCTTTCTCCACTTGAAGGAGGTCAGCATTGGAGCGCCTCCCGGCAGACACCATGACTGTATTCACGGAAACCGCGAAGTGAGCTCCCGATCTCTTCTCTCGCACGTTGATGCGTACATCGCGGGGCCCACGGACCATGCTTTCGATCTCGATATCGGTCATCACCTGCATGCGCTTTCGCAGGGAGTGCATCAGTAGTGCGGCAATCTCCGGCTCCTCGCCGGGAACAAGGCGGTCGGCAGCCTCAATGAGCGTGACCGATGTGCCCATGGCGGAGAAGAAGTGCGCATACTCAACACCGATGTATCCGCCGCCAACGATGGCCATACTCTTTGGCCTCGCCGTCAGTTGCAGCAGACTCTCGGTAGTCAGGTAGTCGATGGAATCGATCCCTGGAATGGCTGGGATGATGGGTCGTGAGCCAGTCGCGATGAAGATGCGGTTGCCCCGCACGCGCTCCCCATTCACCTCGAGTTCATGATCGCCAACGAATGTCGCGGCACCTTCGATGAAGTCGAGGCCGCGCAGTTCGACCAGTGAATCGGCCATCTGGTGCTGGGCCTCTTCTACGCTGCGCCACATGCGCTCCATTATCAACGGGAAGTCGATGTGCCTCACGGTGGCATCGACGCCCAGCTTGGTCGCTTCGTGGATCTCGACCACGCGGTCGGCAGGAAACATCAGCATCTTGGACGGGATGCAGCCGAGGTTCGGACACGTCCCTCCCAGCGGCCCTTTGTCAATCAGCGCTACTGACAATCCCCTGAACACTGCCTCGTAGACGACGAACATGCCTGAGCCGGATCCGATCACTATGGCGTCGTACGTCTTCATCGTTCTCTTTGACGTGGATGGCCGCACGACCCGGCCTGGAGCACTCTCTCGATTCTCCTCCTCAGTTCGTTCTCCGGGGCCGCCCCAACACTGACGTCAGCAATCGTCCCACCTTTGAATATGAGGACTTTCGGGATACTCATGACCTGGTATCGCTGAGAAGCCAGCCGATTCTCGTCGACGTTGACTTTACAGAACTTGACTCTGTCTGCAAATTCCGTGGATAGCTTCTCGGTGATGGGTGCGAGAGCCCGGCATGGCCCGCACCACGGGGCCCAGAAGTCCACGACCACCGGCAGTTGTGACTTGAGCACTTCGCTCTCGAATGTGGCGTCAGTCACCACCATTACCCCACCCTGACCCTGCGACGTCGATACTCTGACGGCGATAAGGATGTCCCCTTCCCTGCCGTCGGTCACTCTCAGGGCATTGCGTAGGCGGATGGTCTGTCCTGGTTTGGTGCCTGCGGGAATCGTGACCTCCAGGCGCTTCCCGCCGCGCTCAAGCACGCGTACAGCGCCAGACAAGGCCTCCCATTCGGAGAGCGTCATCGAAAGAGTTACCGCACCTTCAGTGCTCATCGGTCGTCGTCCCCGCTATTCGATGTCGGACTCGTCGGCAGTATCATGCGCTGCGTCTTCAGCCTTGCTCTCACCCTTCGACTTGAGATTGAGTGTACGTTTTACGAGGTCCTTCTCATGGTCGTAGTTGATGACACGTTGGAGCATGATCTTCTGTGCCTGTACCGGGCCTGCGCCATGCCATGTGCCGACCCCGTGCAGTCCCGCAGTCCAGTTCTGAAGGTGCTTGTGTACCTTCATTACGTTCTCAGCGGGCTCGTCGCCGCCAAAGCTGTAGAACTCCTCTACGTACGCACGCGTCTCCGGATTCTGTAGCTCCTTGAGCGACGGCAAGGTCACTATCAGGCCGCCTCCGATGTCCCCTGCCAGTGCCATCACCCGCCAGAACGCGTTGCACACGTTAAGCTTGGATACGTTGCCCATCAACTCATCAGGAAGATACACGCCCGAATTCTCAGGTTCCTCGGAGCCTTTGTACGCTGCCGCAAGGCCGCACGAGCGACATGTCTCACGCAGCGCCACCATCTCAGCAAGCTCCTCGTTGATGTGAGGTACGGTCTGAAGCCCCTTGTACTCCTGTACCAGCTTCGCGCTACCAATAATCTGGTTCATGAACCCGACCTTACACGTACCTCCGCACGTCATCCTGTGAGTACGCGCGAAGCGGGTCACGAACTTGACCGCGTACGGATACTCACCGCACGAGAACACGCGTTCCCACGGAACAAACACGTCCTCGAAGATGATCATCGAGGTCTCTCTCTGCCCAAACCTCGGGTTGCCCAGTTCCTCGATGTCGTCCGACAGGTCCCGTTCAGCCGAGAACGGCGTGTACTGACACACAAACGTGATTCCCGGCGCATCGGGAGGTGTGGCAAATGCAACAGCGTAGTCTGATTCTCCCTCCGAATGTGCCGACTGAGGCAACACGACGATCTCGTTGCTCGCGAAGCCACCACTTATGTTGATCTTGGCGCCTCTCACAACGATACCTTTGTCGTTCTTGTCGACAACCTTCACTGACAGGTAGGGGTCGGGCCAGTTCAGGGCCCGCTTGTTACGCTGTCCACGCGGCTCAGTCAGGGCCCCGGCGACCGACAGGTCCTCTCGCTGCACCCACTTGAGGTACTCAAGGAACCTGGGGTGGTAGGACGTGCCAAGGTCGCGGTCCATCTCCCACGTCGTACTCCACAGAGAATGGAAGCAGTCGTAACCTACACACCTGTAGATACAGGTACCGAGCGTCTCAGAAGTGAACGTGCCTGCTTCCGCCTTCTTGACCAGGTCGTCTACGCTACGACTCACATAGGTGTAGCGGTTAACCGTATCTTCGATGAGGGGCGAGTATGCGGTCATTATGTGGCTCGTTGCCGGATCCAACGCCCATTCGTAGCTGGCCTTGTTTGCTTCAACAACTGTACGAGTGTTGGGGTTCTCGAGCACGTTATCGACGCGCTGACCATTCATGAATACTCGAGGCTTGAGAGACTTGAGGCTCTCTTCGAACTGTTCGGGGGTCTTCAATGCCATGCCTAACCTCCTGTGGACGTCCGGTCCATCCATGTGCAGACTACCCTGATTCGGGAGCACGATAGTCGCGCGTACTCTACCACACCTTGAAGAAGCAGATGCGCTTATCTAGAATAGCCATCGGCCACAAGTGCACATGGCGACGCAATCAGGTCGGGTAGTCGCCGGGCAACAATGGCCACATATCACTACAGGAAAGAGGAGCCAGATGAAACTCGCCAAGATCGAATGGAAAGGGAACCCAACCTGGGCAATCGTAGAAGGGGAATCGGTCTACGCTCTCGAGGGTGACCTGTACGGAGATTTTCACAGGGGGGGGCTGCTGTGTAGCCTGCCCGAGGCCAGGCTACTGGCACCGGCAGATCCCAAGACCATCATATGCTGTGGCTTGAACTATATGGAAACGGTTGAGGACTTGAAGGTGGACGTGCCGAAAGAGCCTGCGCTGTTCTTCAAGCCCGTCGAGGCGCTCGTCAATCCAGGCGAAGATGCGTACTCCCTGCCCCTTACCAAGGACACCCGGTACGAGGCTGAGCTGTGCGCGGTCATAAAGAAGCGTGCCTGGCGGGTCAACGAGGAAGACGCCCTGGACTACGTGCTGGGCTACACGTGCGGAAACGATATGACGCTGTGGGACCTCGTTGAACGCGACGGCCGCCTGACCAGGGCGAAGGGCTACTACAAGTCGGCGCCGTTGGGGCCCGTACTCGTCACCGACATCGACCCGAACGCGGTCCGCATCCAGGGCAGGGTCAACGGTGAGACGAAGCAGGACGGCAATACTCGCAGCCAGATCTTCAACACGGCACGCATCATCAGTCACGTGACTGCATTCATCCCGCTGGTCCCCGGCGACGTCGTCTTCACGGGAACGCCAAGGGGCGGCCATTGCCCCGTGGCTATCGGCGATGTTATAGAAGTGGAAATCGAAGGGATAGGCATACTCAAGAACCGCGTGGTAATGGGATAGGCACGCGTCGAGGCGGTGTGCGCGCGAGGCACGAACGGCTGGGCAACCAGCACGTACGGCGGGCGATTAGCCCTTGCCCAGTCGAGGTGCTACACTAGGCCAACAGCTTCCGTAGTACGGAGGATACTGCGATGGCTCAATCACCGGCAGACGACAACAAGCAGAATCAAGAGAAACCCAAGAGCTCTCAGAAGAGGGCCGCGATTATCGTCGGCCTTGTATGCATCGTTGTCGTGGGTGCCATTCTCGCCCTGAATAGCGACAGGTTGTCCGTGAACTCTGACGTGTCTACGCCACCTGTTGACGAGGAGCAGGAGCCAGCGGACGAGCCAGCCCCCAACACGCCTCCCGAGATCGTGAACGTCATTCCCGCGACTGACAGGATCTCCCCGTTTGACCTCTGCGAGGTCACGTGCGAGGCGATCGACGCGGACGGTGACACACTCACCTACAGTTGGGACACAGCCCAGGGTGACGTCTACGGTGAAGGGGCTACCATCGAGTGGGGTGCCCCCGATTCGGAAGGATTGTTCAGGCTCTCGGTTACGGTTGACGACGGCCGTGGTGGCACTGCTGACTACTCCGTATCGCTGAGGGTCAAGGCCAACGCCCTTCCTCAGATACTTACGATGTCCTCAAGCACTGACTGGCTCACACCTGGGGAGAGCCTCATCGTGTCTGTGACCACGGAGGATGCGGACGGTGACGACCTTTCGTACACATGGTCCGCATCGGGCGGCGAGTTCATCGGCGAGGGAACGTCCGTCCTATGGATAGCGCCTGCAGAAGTGAATTCGTACTGGATTACTCTGGACGTTGAGGATGGCTATGGCGGCAAGGCAAGGCGGGCCATCCCGATCAGCGTCACTGAGGGTGAGCCTCCCACGCTGGGAGAGTTCGTTCTCGAAGGCGTTGATACCGACCTCCTGAAGCCCACTGAAGACGCCTGGAAGATATTCCGCGGCCGCACGTGCCGAATCGAGTGCGTCGTGGTAGATGGCGACGGGCCTTTTGAGTATGAGTGGAGCGCTGAGAAAGGCACGCTGCATCCGGATGGAAACACCCTGGTCTGGGATGCGCCGGATGGCAGGGAGCAGGTCTATATCGTCGTCAAGGTGACGGACAAGCGCGGCAACTCGTCAAGTGCCAGCGTGCTCATCTATGTCGAGACGTGTACCTGCGCCTTCAAGTAGTGGCCGCGGCAAGCGAGTACAGTATCCTGCCCCCAGTTTCGCGGCTCTTCACCAGTTGCTGAGCCTCCAGGTATTGAAGGTGGGCGATAGTCTCACCAGTCGCGAAGAGCTTCTGCACGGGATGCACATCGTCCCACTTCTCGTAACGAAGGTCCCATGAGATGAGCGGCGTCACCGCCGCCGCATCCATCTCGCCAGACTCCAGCGCAGCAATCACTTCATCACACCGCGTCGCGTGGTGCAGCTTCAGTTCATCGATTCGTAGCTGGACGTCTTCCACCATCGAGCGATGGCCCGTCAAAGCCCTCTTCAATGACAACGCCGCCGTGGCCTCCAGGCTTCGCAGATAGTGCCCCAGGGAGTCCTGCATACCGATCCACATGGTGATGTTGGGAGTGATGTCGCCAAGTATGTGGTCGCCACAGAAGAGGACGTCTTCACCCTCGACAAGCAGGCACATGTGACCGGGCGTATGACCAATCGTCTGAAAGCAGCGCAGACTGTAGCCGCCACGCGTCAACAGGTCGCTATCGTGGACAACAGTGTAAGAGTACTCAGAACTTGGTCCGTAGATGCGGCCGGGATGTCGGTCCATCGCCATCTTGGAGTCGCTTAGGGGAAGCCCATGCGACTCGTATACCGTGCCCATCCAGTCCCAGTAGCTGTCATCTGGTCTTGCAAGTGGCATGTCCTGTTCATTGAAGAACACGGTGGCATCATCGCCTGCAAGGGACGCTGCCAGACCCATGTGGTCAGCGTGTAGATGAGTGACGAAGTAGTCGACTCCTCGAGGGTCGAGGCCCAGTTCGCGTAGCAGACCCACGAATGCCTCTTCGCATTCCGGTCTGTTGAACGCCGTGTCGATAACGAGTGGCCTCACCGGGTCCATTACCACGTACGAATTGGTGGCTTTGAGCGGACTGTTGGGAAGGGGGACCGCCATGCGGAATACCCCGGGTAGCAACTCTTCGATCACAGCGCGCTCCTTGCCATTGTGGAATCGTTGCCAGCGACAAGCATTCGCCTGAGCGCGAAGAGCAACAGGCGATTGTAGTACGGCTCGCATGTGCACGACAAATCACAGTCCGCGTATAATCCGCTCTGACGAGAGGCCACGCATCTCGTAGAGAGGAGACACATGACAGACATGACTGAACAGCAGATGTTCGAGAAGTTGAGGAGCTTCAACTCACCCAGCGTCGGCAACGTCGTCGCGTCATATCCGGCACATCCTCACTGCCTGGGACTGTACGACCCGTGGCACGGACGCTGGTATACAGATGATTCCCTTACTTGCCTGCTGCCGGAGATGGGACCGGTTATCGGACATGCGGTCACGGTGGTGTTCGGGCTGGATGATCCCACGCAGCCGGCGGCATCGTACATGGACTTCGTGGATTTCTTGCTTGCCTGCAGGAAACCATCGATAGTCGTGTGTGAGGCCCGTTTTCCTCATGAGATTCTGGTAAGGGCCGGCATATTTGGCGGTCAGTCCGGTGCGCTCTACAAGGCGTGCGGAGCAGTCGGCCTTCTCACCAACAGTCCCGTCCGCGACATAGACGAGATCAAATCTCTCGGGCTGCAGCACCTTGCGAGGGGTATCACGTCCGGACATGGGAGCCTGGCTCTTCAGTCGTTCAACGTCCCCGTGTCCGTTGCCGGTATGGATGTTTTGCCTGGCGATATCGTCCACATGGATGAGAATGGAGCATGCAAGTTCCCGGCGGACAGGCTTGCCGACGTGTGCGCTCACATCGACGCTTTCTCCGACGAAGAGAAGGACCACTCACACCTGCTCCAGGCAGCCACCAGTGGCGAGCAGATAAAGGCAGCATGGAAGAAAGTCATCTCCAAAGGGGTTGGACTCGACGGCCGCTCCATGCAGTAGCCGGCGCGTCGGGCTCACGTCCGATGTGTTAGTGGCTTAACGCAGAACACGCGATGCCGTGCTGTTGAAGGACGACACACGCTTCATGAGTGTCAGTCTCTTCACAGGTGGGTGTTCCGTTAAGCCTATATGATCGACCCAGCAGGCGGTACTTGTGCTCGCCGAACCGGTGATACGGCACGAACTCCACCGGAGGAATCCGTGGCAATGTCAGTATGTGACCGGCGAACGCCCGCAAGTCCTCCCCTGAGTCGTTGCAGCCCGGTACCAGCGGATAGCGCACAGTGACGTCGCCATGCACATGCAGCAGTGCACGCAGGTTGTCGAGTATCAACTCGTTCGAGACGCCAGTCAATTCCGAGTGTTTGTCCCTGTCTACTGCTTTCACGTCAAAGAAGACATGGTCAGCACGTTCCACGACTGACAGAAACGCACGTGTCTCGCACTGCCCGCACGTTTCGACAGCTGTATCGAGACCATTGGCACGGCAAGCATCGAGCAACTCGATGGCGAAGTGCGCCTGTGACGTAGGCTCTCCGCCACTGAGGGTTACGCCGCCGCCTGACCGCCGGTAGAATGGTGCATCGCGAAGTACCGCTGCGAGAACCTGGTCGATACTCATCTCCCTGCCAGTAATGCTTCTGGCATTCTGGGAACACACAGATACGCAGGCACCACAGTACGTGCAGAGCGTGAGATTATATGAAAGTGAGCCGGGACCGGCAGTGGTCAACGCGCCCGTCGGACAGGCAGGCACGCACGTGAGGCACAATGTGCAACGGTCACCATCGTAGAAGAGCTGC
>Ga0180431_10008164_pt1 | contig 12052 bp, 13 predicted proteins | sample SS_ome_11_FD_132459 | JGI IMG/M metagenome (GOLD analysis project Ga0180431, IMG submission 132459) | Hypersaline lake sediment archaeal communities from the Salton Sea, California, USA - SS_1_MS_1 metaG | ecosystem: Environmental > Aquatic > Non-marine Saline and Alkaline > Hypersaline >... | reverse complement strand
ATTACGAATAGGAATAGAGAAATATAAACAAGTAATGGAGTACTTTTACGAAAGTTTTTAATCTTAAATGAAGGATAAACTCGGAGAAAATGGGCGTCAAATGAAATCGGAATGTTATTGAAGGCTACTGACGGAGTATATTATTCCGAGTCGTACACGACGGCGAGAATGGAAGACTCGCCGGTATGGAGGTTTTCCACCTTGTGCGGCGTTCGCGAGCTGTAGTAGATGCTGTCGCCTTCGTTCAGTGTCTCTTCGCGGCTACCCAGCGATACTTTTATCTTGCCCTTCAAAACCAGAAGGAACTCCTCGCCCGGATGCGTGGAGAAGCTCGGCTTTGTCCCCGATTCTTTCAGGGTGATGATGTAGGATTTCATCCTCCGGCCGCCGGCTTCGTCGCCGGCAAGCTGCCTGAGATGAGCCTTGTCGGTTAATCCCTTGCGGTGATGGCCGCTCTCCTGGGAATCATCCTTGCGGAGTACGGTATATCCACGTTCGAGCCCCTTCTGGGCGAGCTCGGGGGGAACTTTGTCCAGGTCCTGAAAAACTTTTTTAATGAAGTGGAGGGATGGATATTTCTCCCGCGATTCTATCTTGGAAAGGGACTCCTTATCTATCTGAGTGATTTGAGAGAGGTTTTCCATTGATATGTTATGATGTTCACAGAAATCCTTTATCATATCACGAACAGAACTCGATGGTCCCCCTGTTTCCTGCTCGCGGGCGTATCCTTCGAGATCTTGAATGAATTTATCGAACTCATCGCTCTTCGTTTTTGATCGCATGGCGCACGCTCGTCATAAAAGATAATCAACAGCCTTCGAATGTTAAACAGCGGTTCTGCTTACGCATATCAATGATAGTGATATGCGATAGAAAGTCAAGATATAATCGGTGATGCATTGCCGATGCGGCGATGGGTATGACGTCAGGGTGCATTGACTGCTTCATTCAGGGGGATAGTCCCGAGCCTCCTCCTCTTTTTGTAAAATGCGGCGTCCGGCGTCGATGAGCGCGGATATTTCATCTTCGCCGGGATATATCATGACCGGCCCGAGAAAGCGCACCCGCCCGGTGATCCATGCGGTCAGCGTCGCCGAATGGGTGAGCCCTCCGGTGAGGACGATTGCATCGAGATCTCCCCCGAGCACCGCTGCCATGGAGCCTATTTCCCTGGCAATCTGATATGCCATTGCCTGATATGCTCTTTCAGCCTCTTGATCTCCCGCCGCGATCCTCCCTTCAATTTCGCGCGCGTCCTTCGTTTCGAGGTAGCCGAACAGGCCGCCGCGCCGCAGGAGGAGCTCGTGGATTTCATCGCGCGAATATCCCCGTTTGAAGATGAGATCGACCAGCTCGAGCGAGGGGAGCCCGCCGGCTCTCTCGGGTGTGAAGGGGCCCTCGCTCAGCCCGTGCGTTGCGTCGACCACCCTTCCGCGCTCATGCGCGCCCACCGTGATGCCCCCTCCCATGTGGACGACTATCAGGTTTATTTCATCGTAGCTGCGCCGCATGTCGCGCGATGCGGCCCGTGCGGCTGCCTTGTGGCTGAGGGCATGGAAAGCGCTCTGCCTGGGTATCTCCGGCATGCCGGAGAGGCGCGCGGTATCGCTGAGCTCGTCGGTGCTCGGGGGATCGACCACAATCGCGTCGCAGTTGCGTTCCGCTGCCATCTCCAGGGCGATAACCGGGCCCAGGGCTGAAGCGTGTCTGCCGTATCTTCCCGAGAGGAGATCGCTGCACATCCGTTCGTTGATCCGGTATATTCCCGAAGGGGTGGGCTCCATGAGGCCGCCGCGGCTTACGATGATGTCGCAATGGAGCGGTTCGATATTCTCATCGTTGAGGAATTTTTCTATATCCCTCTTTCTGTGAATGTGCTCTTCGGCGACGGTCAGCGATTGGCTCTTCGTGTATTCAAACGATTCGCGCAGAGAGAGGGAATCGCCGTGAATGCCGATTTTGGTGGACGTCGATCCGATATTTATCGCGAGTATGTATCCCATGGCATTCCTATCGCTCGCTGAGGAGCTTCGCGACGGCAAGCTCGGTTATCCGGTTCCCGGGCGAGAGGGAGGGCATGTTCAGAATCACGGGAACCCCGGCGCCGAGGAGTATTCCGGCCATGGGCATTCTGCCGATAAAGCCCAGCACCTGGGCGAAACAGCATCCCGATTCGGCGTCGGTGACGAGAAAGATGTCGGCGCTCTCGGTAACGGGGCTCATGACCTTCTTCCGCTTCGAAGCCTCCATGCTCACGGCGCAGTCGATGTCCAGGGGGCCGTCTACGACAACGTCGCCGAATTGATGGCGCTCGCCCATCTTCGATATGATTGCGGCGTCGGTCGTGGAGGGAATCAGCGGATTGATGTATTCCAGGGCCGCGATGACCGCGACGCGGGGTTTCTCGATGCCGAGCACGTGCGCGAGGCCTATGGCGCTCTCAAGGATTGAGCATTTCTGCGCGAGCGTCGGTTTCTCGTTCATCATGGTGTCGGTGATCATGATGAGGCGGTTCGTTCTTTCGTTTTCGAGAATAGACACATGGCTGACGGTCGAGTCGACGGCTATCCCCGTGCGGGGATGGAGGACGATGTCCCGGAAGAGGGTATTCTTTATCTTCCCCTGCATGAGGATTTCCACCGACCTGCTCTGTACCAGTGAGACGGCCTCCCGCAGCGCATGACGGATGTCCGGGATGTCGATGATCTCGCAGCGCGAAGATGAATTTGTTTCATCGAGGATGTGGTTGATTTTTTCGCGATCGCCGATGAGAACCGGTACCAGCGTGTCCGCCAGCTCCGACGTGAGGAGCGGCGTGAGCGCCGTGATGTCGTCGCCCGGCACGAGCGCGACTTTCGGCTTTGCGGGGGATTCCTTCGCCCGGATTATAATATCACGAAAGCTCTTCATGCGCGTTCCCGTCTTCCTTTGAGAAGCCTCGAGACGACGACTCCCATGGCGAGCTCTCCGGTGGTGAACTCGTGGGTGTCGGACCGGGATGGAATGATAACCGGCCCTTTCGAGCTCATCACAAAGGAGCGCCGTGTGACGTCGATCATGAAGTCGAGCTTTGAGAATATGTTTCCGGCATCTAGGTGGGGAACCAGCAGCACATGGGGGAGGCGGTTGAGGTTCATTCCCCCGCTTCCCTCCCCAAGCAGCATTTCGGCGATGGATGTCTCCTCGAGAAGCTCGATCTCGTCGGAGTACCCTTCGGCCATTTCAACTTGAAGCCCGCGTGCGTCGGTAAATGATCCGAGCATGGCGTTGATGCCGTTGTATGCCGAGAGGATTGCGACACGGGGCTTTTGATACCCGAAGAGCGCCATCGTTCTGGCTGCGTTCAGTATGATCGATTTTTTCGTTTTGCTGTCGGGATTGATGTTGACCCCGGTATCGGTTATATTGGTGAGATGATCGACGCCGGGGATGTCCCAGATGGTATTGACGCTGATGTTTTCCATGCCGCCGGCAGATTTCTCATGTTTGATGACGGATCGGTATACGTACGATGTGGGGATATTCCCCTTCACGGCGATATCGACCTCGCCCGCAAAGAGCATATCTATGCCGGTGTCGGCTATTCGCTGGAAATCGTGCTCTTCGATGAGGCCGTCGGGCGAAACGTCGAATCCGACATCATCCGAGAGCGAGAGGATGGTGTCCCGCTGCCCGATAAGGAAGGGTGTGATATATCTCCGCTCCCGGGCTTTCTGGGCGGTGAGAAGGACTTCCCGTTCGTCGGCGGCGAGAATCGCGATTGTGACCGGATCTCCCTGTCCGGCGAGGCGATCAATTTCATCGAAGCTCTTAATCATCGCTTTTCTTTCTCTGAGCCGCTCGCACCTGCATGTCCATGATGAGCTCGACCAGCGAGGGGAAAAACCTCTTTATTCGCCATATGAGCTTTCCCTCGATGCCCGGGAGAATGATGAACTTTTTGCTGTCCAGCGCCTTCACCAGCGCTTTTGCGACATCGTCCGGATGCATGAGCTTCGCGCTTTCGCTGACCGCGCGCGTCTCGGGCGGCTTCGTCCTGTTTTCTAGTTGCAGTCCCGGTGTGTCGGTATCCGGGGGACACAGCACCGAAACGACGATACCGCAATGCTTCAATTCACTTCGCAGGCTCTCGGAGAAGCCGACGACGGCGTATTTTGACGCGGTATAGGCCGTGTACCCGAAGACGCCGATGAATCCGGCGATTGAGGCGACATTGACAATGCGTCCCTTTCTCTCCCTGAGAGCGGGGAGCAGCGCCGCAATGGTGTTTCTCATTCCGTAGAGATTGGTCCTGATGGTTTCGTCGAACTTCTTCTCGGGTATCTTTTCAAAGTAATCGGGATAGGCCATTCCGGCGCAGTTGATGAGAATGTCCGGTTTGCCGAAGGTGTTGATGGCTCCTTGCATCGTTCGCTTGACATCGCTGTTGCTTGTGACATCAAGCTGCATCGCCGCGCACTTCTGGTTTTCATCAATCCGCTTCGCTTCGATCTCATGAATTGCTTTATCCATCTTTTTTCTGTTTCTGGCAAATATGATGACGTTGGCGCCAAGGGAGGAGAGGAGCAGTGCTGTTGAAAACCCGATGCCGCTGGAACCTCCGGTGATGTATGCATTTTTGCCGTTGAATGCCTTCATTGCAGTTATCCTTTTCGCATAGCATGGTACATGCTGTATTGTGGTACGGGACTCACACCATCCCCTATCCTACTATGCTCAAGGAATAGCTGTCAAGAAACTTCAGCGGAAATTGAGAAGCCTTCCGGCGGAGGGCCATCGCCGGCGGGTCGGGGAATGGCAATATACACCTTATAGCATGGCTGGCGAAAGGTGCGTGGCGTCCTATTTCTCCCGCTCGATGATGAGCTTCGATATGCGGTCCGAATGCGCCAGGATGAAAAAGTGAGGTCCGCAGCATGATCCTATCGGGAAGATTGAAGCGTCGCATACGAAGAGCCCCGGATAGTTGAAAACCTCACCCCGGTGATCGACGACTCCCTCTTCAATGGTGTTCGCCATTGCAGCTCCGCCGGTCGGGTGCACCGATCCGATCCCCTTCGAGGCCTTTCGCGATTCGATCTTTTCAATCCTTTTTCTGCGCTCCTTCTCGCTGAGCGGTTTGGCAAGGGCATCCGATTCCATCGCAATCAACCGCTGAACTCGGTCGGCCCGCCGGTGTCCGTCCTGCGCCGCGTACTCGATTGTAACGACGTCGCCGGCGGGGGATATCCTTCCGGTCGGCTCCTCACGTGAGAGTGAGAGGAAGGGCATTATCCGCTTCGTGTATGATCGGAGAGGCGGCGGTGCCCAGGCGAGGAGGGATATTCTGCAGGCGAACTGGTGGAAGTCGAAATCGTATGTATCCGATTTAAGCTCATGGTACCGGAACAGGCACGGCCCGTAGGTGTGGTTGATATCGGTGTGTTTCGCGAGCTTCATGCCGACGCGGTCGCCGTTGAATCCCCACCGGTGGCCGAGCTTTCTGCTCAAAAGCGGGAGCCCGTCCGAATTTTTCCGCGATGCGAAGAGAATCTTCACGGTATTCAGCGCGCCCGCGCTGACAATAACCTTTGGCGCGGATATTTCTCTATGTATATTGTCATTGAGGTCGGTATAGTCGACGGTGTAGCCCGCATCCGTCTTCCGTATGCCGGTAACTTCTGATAGCTCCCGTATATCGCCGCCGTTCTTCAGTACCTGCTGCAGGTACGTGATATCGGTGCTGTTTTTGGAGCTTCGGTTGCAGCCGGTGAGACAGTTCGCCTGGTAGGCGCAGTTTTTCTGCTTGCACCCGTAATCGTTTATCCGCTCCTCATCGGCGTTGGGGCCGCTGCCGTACCACATGCTCGTCATCTGCGGGATGGAATCGACTCCGTCGATTTTCCCACACGCTGCGTCTACTGTCCGCTGATAGGGTGTGCCCACCGGCGCCAGGGACGGCTGTATGACCTTCGCGACGCTTTCGAAGTGGGGCTCCATCTCTTCGGGGGTGATCTCGTCGGGATAGTGATCGTAAATGTCTCGGGGTGGCTTGTCGACAAAACCCCCGATAACGAGGGAACCGCCGCCGACCCCGCAGGGGATTATAATAATATAGCCGTTCATGACCAGATAGAATTCGAGCAGTCCGGCCTTTCTGTTGAGCGGGATGTATTTCTTGATGAAGGGGAGGCTGAGCCCGACACCCCGTATGTGCTTCAGGAATTGAAGAAATCCTTCCGGGTAGGGCTGCTTTCCCTGCAGTGAACCCCACCAGGTTCCCCGCTCGAGCACGCATACCCGTGCACCGGCGGAGGCGAGATTGGAAGCGGCGGGAGAGGCGCCGCAACCGCTCCCGATTATTATCACGTCAGGTTTGTCCATGATCTTCTCCTCTTGGCCGGGGATTTCCCTGTCTAAACCATGCTCTTTGTTGCTGCCTGCTGTGATCGGGCTATTGCGTCAACCGCTCGTATCATCACTGGCGAGCAGATGCCTGAAGGGTATCGCCCATATATCACCCGCGACAAATACCGCATATCCGCATATCAGCCATATGGATGATCGGATATCGAGCTCTCCCCTGACCGCCAGGAGGCCGATAACGCCGATGAACCAGGTGACCTTGTAGGTGAACTGCAGGAGGAGTATGGGAAGCCACTTCAGCGGATTGCGGATGCCGAGAATGGAGAGCAGACCGAAGGCGAAGTATACGGCTCCGCTGATTCCGAATACAACCTGGTCCTGCTCCCTGAACATGAAATACTCACTCGTAATTCCGGGAAAGAACATGACCACAAGGCCCAGCGCTGTTGCAACTATCGCTGTCATCCAGTACTGAAACTTCATGCCTTTCATCTTGCAGCTGCTTATTTGTTCTATATCCATGCAGAGCGCTCCTTATTCGTGATGTCTGATGAATAGTAGCACCGCCCGATGATGTGCGCAAGTGAAAATTGAAGGTTACCCTGTTTCTTTCTGCCGCTCCCACTCCTCGATCGCACCGGCGATGACCGTAAAGAGTGGGTGTGGATCGACACTTTCGGGGAGATCGTGCCGTGGAGCATGTGCACGATTTTTGAGTTTTTTCCTGAGATGATTGAGCTCGTAGAGAAGCTGGCCCTCCGTTACCGCTATTCTTTCTGCCTGTGTTGTCCAACGTATCTTCTCCCGATTAAAGGTGTATCCCCGCAGCTCAGCTTCTCGATATATTTCAGTGAGATAAAAGTTGATGGCGTGAAGGGGATTTTGACATCTCCTGAAGCGCTTGAGCTGGGGATGATTTTTATATCCCTTCGTTTTATTTTCGAGCACCTTTTTTGCGAGGAGCCCCTCCCGCCAGAGGGCCAGCAGGCCTTTGCCGTCGAGGTAGCGGGGATGTAACGACCAGAGTCTCATAGCTCTATTCACACGTGCTCATACGGAAATTATCGAAGGGAGCTTCATCTTCACAATTCCGCATCGTCAGTATGAGGTGCTGATGTCTCCTTTTCAATGAATTCCGTACTAACGACAACAAGAGCGGTATCAAGTCCCAGCTCATCGTGGATAATTCTGCTGAGCGCCTCTGGATTTTCGACGAGATATTCTTTTTCCTTTCTATTTCGTCCCTTGATGAGCCGCTCGATACGCAAGGCCGATCCACGGGTACCGGTCATCTGCCAGCATCGGGCGATCCTGATCGGCTTGAAGCTGAGAGTATATTTTGCCCTTCCGGTGCCGTTGCGATGCTGCCGATATCTCCTGACCATATCTGTCGTGTAGCCGGTGTAGAGGCTCCCGTTTTTGCATAGGAGAATGTATATCCAGTACTTCTTTTCCATAATGCTATCTGCCGGGATGTCCGAGTATCACCGAGATATTCATAACCGTATTCTTATGGTTAGTGTTGACGTTCACGTATGTATATTCAATAAAAAAATTTTTCGCACTCATTCAAGTGCTTTGAAAGGCGTATCTCGGGATGTCCCTGCGTCAATTTGAGCGGGATACGGTAAGGAGGTTTTGCCTTATCCGGCCGGCGGTGAAGGAACGTTTGACCTATCGCTTTGCGGAGTATTCCTGCATGGTTGATTTCAGATCATCGACGCTGAAGGGATCACCGTGCGCCGGGTATATATACTTCGCACCGGCAGCAATCACCTTTTTCCAGCCGGCATATACCTGCTCCATATTATTTGCGTATATCGGCCTCCGTTTGCACATGCAGAAATTCAGGAGGTCCATTGCCAGATCGCCGACAAAGGCGCTCCCGTCGGAAAGCACAACCGATATGCAATTGCTGGTGTGTCCTGGCGTGTATAAAATTTTACCATCAACGCCGAGTGAGGGGAGCAGCTCGGCATTGTCTCCGGTTATGATGATATCATTCTTCTTTACCGTGACGGGGGGATAGCTGTGATCTTTATTTTCTTTGAAGAGAGCGGCAAACAGAGTGAAGCAGGCGTAGGTACACCAGTTGAGCGGCTGCATCTCTTCGGTGTCTCGGCCTGATTGCAGTTGGGCAATTGCGTTTCGATGTACGATAAGCCGGGCGCCCGTTTTCCGGACGAGCTCGGCGGCGAAGCCGGCATGATCGTCGTGATGGTGGGTGAGCAAAATGAATTTTATCTCGGCAATATCGATGTTCTTCTTTTTCAGCTTTTCCTGGAATTCGCTGAATCTGTCGGGGTAGCTCGTGTCGATGAGAAGGTACCCTCCGGTGCAGGGCAGCAAGAAGTCTTTGGTAACGCTGGTTTGCACATAGGTAAATTTGTCAAGCGGTGAATCGTTTGAACAGGTGCATGAAGGCAAGAGAAGGAAACAACCGATAACTATCGCAGCAGCCCTGATCCCTTTCCGTATGCTGTTACGCTCGGTTTTCTGTATCATGGTCTATTCTCCTTTTTTATATAGTGCAGAATGATTATATATTCTCTTTTTCGCAATGACATAACCGATGCCCTGAGCTGAAGGTACTCTATCGTATGGTTTTCGGGTTTGAGCGTATTTCCTTCTTCATCCCGGATGCAGTGGCACTCCTCACGGCCTTTCATTTGATTAATTTTATACTTATCAGTGCATATTTGAAACAAAAATATGAATGATATTTCACATTGTCAATCAAAATATGAAAAATATTTCATATTTTATATTGACATTTCATCTGTCTTGTCTATCGTAGAGAATCTCGGAGGATGGAGAAGCGCTCTCTGTAATGTGTTTTTTGTAATACGAATAGGATGATTTAATGAGTCCGAAAGTTCGTGAGCCAAAACAGGATCGCAGCATAAGGACCAGGAACAGGCTCCTCGAGGCGGGAAAGCGTGTTTTCTCGCAGCGGAACTATCATGATGTTCACGCGGGCGATATCGCCAGGGAAGCGGGGGTCGCCGTGGGGAGCTTTTACGCCTATTTTCATGACAAGCGCGATCTCTTTATGGCCCTTCTGGATGAATACCTGGAGAGAAACTTCACGGTGCTTCGTGAAGGTGCGCGTGAGTTTTCATTTGGGGAGAATGTTCATCTCGATGAGTTTATATATGGCGCCCTGGAAATGCTATTGAAGGCTCATATGGAATCACCTTCTCTCCTCAGGGAATTTCTTCGCATGGCGCTTTACGATGATGAATTGAAGGATCGCATGAACGGTATGGATATGCTGGCCCGGGGGATTCTGGAGAATGCGCTGATGCAGCTCGATCGCATAAAGAAAAGAGAGGTGAAATCAATTGCATATATGCTCTATTACGCATCGGAAGGAGTTATCCATCAGATGGTTCTCGCTCCAGGGGAAATGGATGAGAAAACAATTCTCAGGAATTTTTCGAGTGTTCTCGCACGGTACCTGGAGAGTGAATTTATATAGCTGTGCAAGAGCTGGGCCGACCGCTCCTTTCGAAAGATGAGGGGTGATGATAACAGCTGAGCGTGATGGTTCTGTGAGAAAGGGGGAATTGATATGGGCGATATTTCATACATTGCGGTGAAGCCGAAAGAAGCGGTGCGGCTTATGAAAACATTCGATAGGAATGCAAAAATTGCGCGGAGAGGTCTCCTGCCGTATGTGGGCAGTGATGCGGTCGATACGGTTATCGGTGAGGCGCGGAATGAGTATGAGCGGCTCATTCCGGAAATACCCTATATCGGAGAGAAAAATATTTTCATGCGGCATCTTCTCTTTGCTTCACAGGGGCTGGCGTTGTACCGTACCTTGCGGAAGCGGAACATGACCGTTGAAGAGATTGGTAAAATTCTCTGCACCATGGTCGAGCTGCATGCCTACAGAATGCCATGGATGCTCCGCAAGATTGTCGGGAGATTGATGTTCAGCGGATTGATGATTGAGAAGTATAAAAAAACTGCCGAGGGCTCTCGGAAACGGGAGTTTCCCGGAAACTGGGTGTGCACCTTTGTGCAAGGAGATGGAACAGGTTTTGACTACGGATTTGATATTCATGAATGCGGGCTCCTCAAGTTCTTTCGTGCGCAGGGTGCCGAGGATGTTGTCCCCTATCTCTGCGCAACCGACTACATTGTGAGCAGGGCAATTGGCGAGGGTTTGATGCGGACAATGAATCTCGCTCGTGGCGGGGACAAATGCGATTTTCGGTTCAGGCGAAAGGGGGAGGAGAACCCTGAGTGGATTCCGGACTTCTTTGACCCTGATTTCAGGGTCCTTCGATGAATCCCCGGGGAATTGATCATCGTATTGAAAATCGGGAATTCCACCCCTCCAACTTTTGCCGGAGGGGTGGTGCGGATTGCGATTGATTGCTATATGATGTTTCTTTTCTTATTTCATTTTTGTTCTGTTCCTTTTTTGAGCATCAGAACGTTGGGAAGTTCCTTCGCTGTCAGATAGCGCATGGGAATCTGCTTTCCGTATGCCCACATCTCTGCGAGATCGTCGTAGTGGGGACTCTTGAACTGTCCGGACTGGCCCGGCGGGCTGATGAAGGTTGAGTTTTCGATGTTCGAGAAATCGACTATCATGCGAATGACTCCGCCTGATTTCATTTCGTAGGGATTCTTATTGTCACACCGGCCGACGTTTATAGTAAAGCCGTCCCCCCGCATCGGGATGGGAGAGAGATTCAGAAAGCTGAGCTTCTTCCCCATGGGGTGGGTGAAGATCATCTGATGTATCTTCCCCCACTCCCAATCCTTCGGATCGCTGCCGATTCGATCGGTGAGCTCGGCTACTGCATCCTTCATGCTCTCCTTGATGATATCGTCGCGGGTCTCCCTGACATCGGTGGTCTTGATTTTGTCGAAGAGGGGATGATTGTTGTCACCGATGATTCTGGTGAGCACCAGATCGGGTATATAGACGATGATGTACTGTGAGAGATGCTCCTTCCAGAGCTTCTCACCGGCCTCATCCTGCAAGGTGTTTTTCATCAAGTGTTGGTAGAAAGCTCTGAAGAGAGAGGCCGCCGGGCTCTCCCGGTCAAGAGAGAAATTCCATCCCTCGAAGAGGGAGCAGGCTTCAGCGAACTCTGGATCGTCCTTACATACTCTGATAATATGCGGAACCCATCGCTTTGCCAAAACCGAGACCGAATCGAGCTGCAGCTTTCTCGCCTCATCGAGATTCAATTTGCCGGTTTCCCGCGCAATCTCCTCAAACCGAAGAGCGCGCTCGAAGAGGAAGAAGTTGGTCATGTGATAAGGTGTTTTTTTCGGCTCATTGTTGAAGGAGGCAAAGTACCCCTTTTTCGGATTCAGATCGTAGGGGAGCTTCTCGAAGGGAACGTTGCCAATCCAATCGTACTCTCCGTTCCAGCCGGGAACGGGGAGCACACCGGTTCCCTTTTGCCTGATGGGGGGCGAGGCCATGTACTGATAGCCGATGTTTCCGTCGATATCGGCATATCCCATGTTCAGCGTGGGAGTTTTGACATGGCTTATAGCCTTCCTAAATTCCTGAAAGTTTCTGGCTTGCATTATATCGGTGAATCCCCAAAATACGCCGGTTGGCTTCGTGCCCACCCACTGCATGGCGGTGTTCGGCGGTGCGAGGGGCATCACCTCGGAGATGATGGGGCCGTGCCGAGATATCTTGACGAGGAGTTTCTCTTCCTTGACT
>Ga0180431_10008163_pt1 | contig 12053 bp, 6 predicted proteins | sample SS_ome_11_FD_132459 | JGI IMG/M metagenome (GOLD analysis project Ga0180431, IMG submission 132459) | Hypersaline lake sediment archaeal communities from the Salton Sea, California, USA - SS_1_MS_1 metaG | ecosystem: Environmental > Aquatic > Non-marine Saline and Alkaline > Hypersaline >... | reverse complement strand
GGCCGTGCGGATCCACCGCCAGGCCCGCGACCGGATCGTCCAAGGTCAACGGGAAGTTGAGCTCGTCGCCCTCCGGCGCCTCGAAAAAGGCTTCGAGATAGTTGGTCAGCTGCTTGGGATCCTGCGCATCCAGGATCCACAGCCCCTGGTTTCCGGCGGCGACGAAGAGCAGATCGCCGAGGCGCACGACGTCGCGGACCGCCAGGAAGTCGAAGCCGGCGAAGACCCGGCTCGGCGCCACCTCGAAGCCGATCTCGAAGTAGTCGGAGTTGCAGCTCTCTCCCGGCGACGCGGTGCACGCCCCGAGATCGTCGAGCCAGCCGTTGCCCGAGACGTCCCGCACCGCCGTGGTCAGCCGCAAGCGGTACTTCTTCCCGGCCAGCCAGCCGCTCTGAGGACGGAGGCGCACGCTCGCCCAGGTCCCCACCGGCTCGACCACCAGCGGCGTGATCGGCCGCAGGGTTTCGCCGTCGGCATCGACCTGGTAGAGCTCGAAGCCCGACTCGCCCGCCAGGGCCTCGTTGAACGCGATTTCGAGCCAGGCGTCGAGGCGGATCTTGGCGCCGATCGCCAGCAGGTAGGGCCGGCCGTGGCCGACCGCTTTGCTGACCACGACGTCGTCGGTCTCGATGGTCTGATCGACCTGGTCGATCTCGAGGCTGCCGTCGTCAAGACCGTAAAGGCGCACCTCCCGCGTCGCCTGGGGATCGCTCAACGCCAGGCTTCCCTGGGCAAAGGTGACGCTCATCACGCCCTCGCCGCCGCCCTCGTCGGTCACCGACGCGGTGACCCCAGGGGCGATTTCACGGGTGATTCCCGGCGTCGCCGCCAGCACGTAGAAACGCAGCGGCGCTCCCGAGCGCGGGTACGGGCGGCCGCTGTCGCCCCAGTCCCCGGCGTCGAGGACGACCAGTTCCTCGTCGGTGGGCGGCTGGGGCGAGCGGAAGATCTCGTAGCCGGTGGTGCCGTCGCGGCCGACGATGGCGAACGGTTGATCGAGCAGCGTCGGGATGGCGAGCTCGTGCCAGCCCCGGAGGTAGTCGCGAGCGTCCGAGGTCTCCACCACCATCCCGGGGCTCTCCTCGACGAAGACGACCGCGCCGTCGAGCACCCCGACCAGCGCGAATCCCACCGTGTCGGGCATGGCAAACACACTCAGCGAACCGCCGCGGACCACGCCCAGGGTGTATTGCCGGGGATCCTCGCCGGATTTCAGGACCCTCCCCAGCCCCTTGGGCACGTGCTTCTCGGTGGTCAGGATGTCGGTTTGGAACACCATCAGCTCCTTGAGCGACCACGTCGGCCGGCCCAGGATCTCGACCGCCCGCGCCACCAGGTACCAGTCCGGCATCGCCCACTGCGGCGCCGGCACCCGCAGTCCCAGGGGCTTGCGCGGCTGCCCGCCGGCGAACTCCAGGTCGAAGGCGAAGGCCTCGGCGAACCCCTCCGGCACCGGCGCCGGCGGCGGCGCTTCCGCCGCCCGCGCGGCCACCGCCACCCGGGTCAGCGCGTCGAAGGTGCCTTCCTCGACGAGCACCGTGACGCCGTCGGCGGTGGTGAAGCGCGCCGCCTGCGGGCCGACCCAGGCCGCGCGCCGGTCCGCGCTCATGAACGGTCCGAGCAGGTGGATCAGGGCGTTGCCACCCGGGACGTCGATGAAAAGAAGCAGCACATCGGCGAGATCGCTCCCGATCTTGAGCTCGAAGCTGCCGTCGTCGCTCGTAGGCACCGACGGGACGTCGGCGTAGGAGGTGAGATTCTCCACCCACACCAAGCGCCCGGGCGGCACCGCGCCGGGCTCGCCCACCACCCGGGTCTCACCGTTGGCGCCGGGCTCGATCAGGAAGATCTTGCCGGGGTCGACGTTGGTGGGCAGCGCCACTTCCTCGGTCGTGAAGGCGACGGTGACCGGCGCCTCCAGCAGGTAGCCCTGGAGATCGCGGACCCCGTAGCCGATGCGCAGCTCGTACTCGGTCCCCGGCGTCATCTTCGCCTTGGGCACCACCGTGACCCGCGCGCCCTGCCATCGGCACGTGATTTCCACCGGCCGGCCTTCTTCCCAAAGGGTGATGCCGGCGTCGAGCGACGACTCCGCCACCGGTTCGCTGAAGTTGATCGCCGGCTCCCAACCCACCAGCACCCCCGTATCCCCCGGCGCCGGAGAGGTCGACGTCACCCAGGGACCGACGATCCGCACCTGCGGGTCGAGATCGACCCGGGAGTCGGCCTCGGCGATCGTTACCGCACTGGTGCCGGCGTTGCCGGTGGCCGGATTGGTGACCGTGATCCCGACCTCGCCCAGGCCCACCGGCAGGGCGTAGCGGCCTTCGGCGTCGGTGATCTGCACCCAGTCGACGCTCGCGCTCCCGACCAGGGCGCCGGCCAGGGGCACCCCGTCGACGGTCAGGGCCTGGCCGCGCACGAAGGCCACCGCCGCGGTCAGCCGCACGAACACGTACTGGCCCGCGGTCCGCACCCCGGGCCAGCGCAGATCCGCGGGATCGATCGCCTTGGTCCGCCAGCCCTCCGCCACCGGCTCGAGCTCGGCCACCACCCGGTAGCGGGCGGTGCCCTGGACCTCGATCACCCGGAGCAGCAGCCCCGCCTCGCCCGCCGCCGGCGCCGGCTCCGTGGCCAGGGTGAAGGTGGCGGGCAAGGCCAGCTCCGCGGCGTCGAAGCTGAGCGCGATCACTCCCAGGATCTCGGCCCCGACGGGCGCCCCGAGCGGCAGATCGGTCTCGGCGCGCCGTTCCAGGACGAAGGCCGTCGACTGGGTCAGGCTGTAGGGGGCCACCTCGAGCCGATCGCCCTGGCTGTTGGCCACCGCGCCGCCCTCCGGCCCGAGGACGTTGCCGAGCACCTGCTCGTCCTCGTAGTGCTTCACCTTGACCCGGATGCTGCCCGAGCGGATCAGCTCCCGCCGGGCGCTGCCCGAGGGCCGCAGGTTAAAGCGCGAACGCGGCGTCCCGTCGGGGGCACGGTACATGACCAGATCGGCCGTGTACGGGGTGCCGAGCTTGATGCTGCCGTCAAGGAGCGTCAGCTTCTCCTGCAGAGTGATCGTGAACGGAAGCCCGCTCGCAGACTCGTTCAGCAGGGTAAACTCGGCGGTGCCTCGGCTGGTCTGGTCAGGCTGCACCTCGGGTGGCTCGAATTGCAACGCCGCCAGGCTCAGCTCGGTCGGCAGCGGCCGCGGCGAGGATCCCAGGTATTCGCCCGCCACCGCCGGCGGCGGGGCCTGCGCACCGTGGTCGGCCTCGACGGCGACGTAGGCTCCCAACCCGCTGACCGGGATGCGCACGCGGCCATCTTCTACCGGGTAGGAGCCCAGCGTTTGCCATTGCAGCGTCTCCAGGTCGAGCTCCACCGCCACCAGCTCGCTGCCCTCGGCCGCCTCCACCGGCAGGCTCAGGGTCGCGCTCGCGCCCTCCGGCAGATCGGGATCGAGTTCGAGCCAGGCCGCGCCTCGCGGCGAATAGCCGTAGGGCAGGATCGCCGGGAGGCCCTGTTCGCCGAGCTCGCTAAGGCCGACCGTCGTGGATTGAGCCAGCGCCTCGTCCGGCACCACCAGGGTCGGGCCGTCTCCGAGCTCTCCGGTGATCACGGTGCCGCCCTCGACCGGCAAGACCTGCGGTTCAGATGCGGGCGTCGGCCGCGGGTCGAAGATTTCGCTGCCGCCGCCCGCGGTCGTGGTCACGATGCGGAAGACCGGAGTGTATCCTTCCCGAGCCACGGTGACGTCGTGGGTACCGGGGGGAACCGGAATCAGGAACTGGCCCTCCGAGTTGCTCGTCTGCTCCAGCCGTGGCTCGGGCGGTACTCCGTCGCTCGTCGTCACGATCACCAGGGCTCCTGCAAGCGGCCCACCGCTGGCATCATCAATGATAGTCCCCTTGAAGAATCCCTGAGACTCGTCGCCGAAATGTCCGAAATACGGGTATTCCAGGGTGTTGCCGGCGAGATCGGTGATCCCCTCCACCGCAATCAGCAAGGCGGCGCCGGGAATGATCGGCTCGCCGGTAGGGGTGAACGTCGCCTCCGACGAGCTCGGCATGCCAATGCTGCCGGCGACGGGGCCATTGGCGTCGCTCACCCCAATCCCGCTTTCCACCGACGCGGCCGTCACGGGCTCGCTGAATCGAAGGAAGATCACCCCGGCGTCGTCGAGCTCGGAAAATGCGACGGCCGGTGGGATACAGTCGTGGATCATGTCGTAGGCGATGGGAGGAGAGGAGACGTTGAGATCCTCGGCAACAATCGTCAGATGATTCAGCCGATTGGACAGAAGAGAGATCGTGAGCGAAAAGCTTCCCGCGCTGTCGGCGCGCTGGGCTCCCGGCGCGGCGCCGCCCTCGATCCGCACCATGGCCCCCGGCGTGGTGGTGCCGGAGAAAGCCCAGCTCGAAGCGCAGAGAAAGGTCGGCGATGGCGGCGGCGCGGTAATCGTCGGGGGATCGATCGCGATCGCCGCGGTCGAAAACCCCAGGGTCCGGGGGTTGGCGAGGGCGTTGCCGACCACGTCGGTGAGGCCCTCGCCCAGGGTCAGCTCCACCTCGGTTGCCGGGGGCAGGTCTGCTGCGGGCCGGAAGCGGATCACCTCGCCCAGCACCGTCGCCGTGGCCGGCACCGCGGTGCCGTCGCTCGCGAGTTGCCACGCCTCCTCGGCCGGCGCCGCCATCGCCTCGGAGAAGCGCACGGCGATCGTCGGCCGCGGCTCGAGCCCCGATGCACCGTTTTCCGGCTCGGTCGATACCAAAGACGGGCCCGTGCGGTCGCGCACGACGAGGAGGGTATGCACGCCGTTTTTTCCCTGACTGTCTATAGCGCGCGCAATGATCCGATTGGAACCCTCAAAAAGTTCTACGGCCGTGGCCAGGAACATGCCTCCGGCAACCGCCACTTCGTCCCCATTCACACGGACGACGGGACATATCTCCACGGTCTCACCCACGGGAATCGCGCACCCGCTCACCGTGCCGCGGACCGCGATCTCTTCAGCCGTGCTAACCAAACCAGCCACCGGTTCGTCGATTTGTATCTCCGGGGCTCCGCTCGCCCGCGCCACGTTCACGCTCGCCGAGCCCTTGTTTCCGAGGGTGTCGAAGGCATCCACCCGTATGCTATTTTCGCCCTCTTCCAGGGGGACGGTGATCGACCAGCTCTCTCCCACCAGCTCCGCTGTCGTGCCGTCCACGAGCACCCTATCGAGGTGGGGATCCCGAGCTTTTCCATGCAGGGTCAGCTGCGTTGCCGGCACCACCGTTCCCTGAGCAGGGGCCCAGATTTCTACCTCCGGTGGCAGCGTATCGAGCTCCACCGTGAGCTCCACTTGGGCGACATTGCCCGCCGTATCTTGCGCCAGGACCTGAAGGGCATTATGGCCCTCCGACATAATCACCCCGGTGATCTCAAAACCCCCGTCGGTCACGGTCGCTTCGATGCCGTTGGCCGAGACTCGCCCGAGGTGGGGGTCGCTCACCGTCCCGCGGACCGTCAGATTCCGCTCCGCGGTCACGGTCGCCTCCTCGGCGGGAGAAGTCACCAGCAAATTCGGAGGGACCGTGTCGCGGACGACGCGGTACTCCAGCGGAGCGGACCACTGTCCCGCGGCATTCTTGGCGCTCAACAGGAACGGGTTGTCACCTTCGGTCGGGACCGCCAGGGTCTTCAGGAACCCCTGGCCCAGCAGGCCGACGGCCTCGCCGGCCACGGACACCTCGACCGCGCCGCTGACGTACCCGACCAAGATGACGCTCGGCGCGGAGATCACCGCCCCATCGGGTGGTACCAGACTTTGGAATGTCGGCTCCTCGCTCTGCTTCCCGCTGTCCAGCGGGATCTCCCCCGAGCCCGGAGCCGCGGCCAGGGCCAGGGAGAGGGCCAGCAAGAGCGCCGGGAGCGCCCATCCGAAGCGGAGGTTGCGGCGGGTCCGGGACCCCCTGAGTCTTCGGAATCGGTCGGCGTTCATCCTGATCTCCTCCAAGGCCGGTCGGGTGTGGTTCGTGAGTCCCTCTTGATCCGAAAGTCGGGATCACAGGACGATCCCTGCCTCTATTAGATCAGCGTCCGGAGGATTTGTTTATTCGCATATCGAAGATTCGTATCCGGTGCCGGTTCCAGCCGCGTCCACCGCCGCAAGTCCCTGTTTCCGCGGGATCTAAGTGTATTCAACTAAGATCTCGATATAATGAGAATTTACAGGTTGGAATACCATAAATACAGAGATTTAGTTACCGCGACCTTTCCGATTCTCTTTTTTTGAATCACGCCGTTGGCGGAGCTGTCCCGCGAGCCGTCGCGGGGGGATGCGGCGGCCCGGATCGGGTGCGGCCCCCGCCGGCCGCGCTGGCCGTCGCGCGGGGCCGGGTCACCACCGCGGGGGATCCGGCGTCCGCCCTCGTCGGCCGGCGCCTGGGTGAGCGGGGGTTGGTATCCGAGGCGCTGAAGCGGTATCGTCGGTGGGCAGCCGTCGTAGGAGATGCCGAGCGAGGGTACGAGTGATGTCGAAGCAAGATCCCAAGTGGAGGATTCCCAGGCGGTTCAAGTGGCCGCGTCATCTGCTCAAGCTCCTTGGCAGGGTATCCGACCGCGAGGTCGCCCGCCGCGCGGGCGTGTGTGTAGCGACCGTGGCCTTTGAGCGCTGGCGGCGCGGCATTCCGCCGGCCTTCCCGCAACGCTCCCCCGTCGCGTGGACCGACGAGATGATCTCGCTTCTGGGCACGGCGACTGACCGTGAGGTCGCAGCCGAGCTCGGTATCTCCCCGGACTCGGTCGCCTACAAGCGGAGAGCGCTCGGAATCCCCTCTTTCTTCCCGCCAACCAGCAAGTCACCCGACTTCTGGACTCCCAAGCGCGATGCGCTCCTCGGCACGGCTCCCGACACCGAGATCGCGAAGAAGTTGAGGATTTCACAGGGCCGGGTTCGCTACCGGCGCACAACGCTCGGCATACCGCCATTCAGGCCGGCGCCCGATCCGGTCAAGTGGACGGAGTCGATGCGGCGATTTTTGGGGAAGGAGCCGGATGAAAAGGTCGCGGCCCGTCTCGGCGTCAGTGCCGCAGCCGTTTACACTGAGCGTAACCGTCGAGGGATCGAGGCGGCGGGCAGCGTTCCCGAGAGCATCCCGCGCGACCGTCGCGTCGCCGAGATCGTTCGCAAACCGACCGCTGATGCCTGTGAGATCCTCGTAGTCATTCCGCAGACCGTCTATTCTCTCCGCAAGGATCTGGGCGTGCAAGTACCGCACCCAAGGAGCCGGTGGACCGCGTCCGCCCTCCGCCGTCTGGGGAAGGTGCCCGACGCCGAGATCGCCGCGGAGCTCGGTCTCAAGCGGGAGACCGTGGCATTGAAGCGTCAGCGGCTCGGAATACGGCGACAAGAGGTCCGGCGTTGGACGCCTGAGGAGGATGCGCTGTTCGGGACGCTCCCCGACGGCGAAATCGCCAAGAAGACCGGGCGTTCGAAGGATTCCGTCGTCGTTCGGCGCCGCCGGCATTTGGGCTTGCCACCGGTACTCCAGCGGCCGTCCGGGTGGACGGAGAGTATCCTCGCCCAACTGGGGAGAGTCCCGGATGCCGAGATCGCGGCCGAGATTGGTATCCTGCCGAGGGCGGTCGCCGATAAACGGAGGAAACTCGGAATACCGTCATGGGCCACCCGGCCCTGGACCCCTGAGGAGGATGTACTGGTCGGGACGCTCCCCGACGTCGAAGTCGCCAGGAAGCTCGGGCGCACCCGCCAAGTCGTCTCCAGGAGGCGCCGGCATCTGGGCTTGCCACCGGTGCCCGATCCGTCGTCCCGATGGACGAAGAGAATCCTCGCCCAACTGGGGAAAGTTCCGGATGCCGAGATCGCGGCCGAGTTCGGTCTGAGGCGGGATACGGTCGGCCAAAAACGGAGGGACCTCGGAATACCGTCGCCGACCCGGTACTTCTGGACCCCTGAGGAGGATGCACTGTTCGGGAGGTTCTCCGAGGTCGAAATCGCCAAAAGGACCGGGCGCACGCGGCAGTCCGTCGGGGATCGGCGTCGGCGTCTGGGCTTATCACTGGTCGAGCGGCCGTCCCGATGGACGAAGAGAATCCTCGCCCAACTGGGGAAAGTCCCGGATCCCGAGATCGCGGCCAAGCTCGGTATTACGCGGGGGGCGGTCGCCCAAAAACGGAGGCAGCTCGGAATACCGCCCGCTACCTGGCGCCCCTGGACCCCTGAGGAGGATGCTTTGTTCGGGACGCTCCCCAACAGCGAAATCGTCAGCAAAACCGGGCGCACGCCGCTAGCCGTCGCTCGACGGCGCCGGAAGCTGGGCTTGCCCCAGGTATCCGAGCCGCCGTCCCGGTGGACGGAAAGTGTGCTCTCCCGCCTGGGGAAGGTCCCGGATGCCGAGATCGCGGCCGAGCTCGGTATCCGGCCGGGGACGGTCGCCGAGAAACGGAGGGAGCTCGGAATCCGCTCATGGAAAACCCGGCCCTGGACCCCTGAGGAGGATGCGCTGGTCGGGACGCTCCCCGACCTCGAAGTCGCCAGGAAGATCGGGCGCACGTGCCAAATCGTCCGCGATCGGCGCCGACATCTGGGCTTGCCACCGGTAGGCGAGCCGTCGTCGCGGTGGACGAAGAGAAGCCTCTCCCAACTGGGGAAAGTCCCGGATGCCGAGATCGCGGCCGAGATCGGCGTCCGGCCGGAGTCGGTCGCTCGAATACGCAGGCAGCGCGGAATACCGCCATCGACCGTACGCTTTTGGACCCCTGAGGAGGATGCGCTGGTCGGGACGCTTCCCGATAGCGAAATCGCTAAAAAGATCGGGCGTTCGCGGAAGTCCGTCAGGGCCCGGCGCCTGCTTCTTGGTTTACCAGCGGTACCCCAGCGGCCATCGCGAGGGACGTAGAAACCCCGGGAAGCCCTGAGGGGATGCCTTCCCCGACGCCGATCTCGCCGCAAGACCGATGGACAAACGGAAGGTCCATAGGGAGGTCCAAGGAACGGATGGATAACAACGAGCACGGTACCGCGACCGACATATCTTCCATTTCATACCCCAGGACGACAATTCATGCAGCTAAAGCAGCAAATTATTAACCTAAGCAGACAGTCCATGGACTGCGAATCCTCACCCGACCATCGTTTCCAGGGCCAGCGTGAGGAACTCCTCAGCCACCCGCCTGCCGAGTAGGGCTATCGGTCGCAGACCCTGGGGGTAGCAGAAAGACGTCACGAGGTTTGAAACGGGGGCCGAGGAGTTGCCCGACCTCGCTCCGGAGCCGGCTCATACGGCTGTCGCCGCCCCACCCCCCTCCCTGGCGTCAGATCGCCTTCAGCACCATATCGGCTTCATGGAGATAAGCTTCCCCAATGGGACACTCCTCGAAATCCGCCCTTGTCCGTAACCTCTGCGCCACCGGCGGCGCGCTTCTCGACCTCGCGGTCCTGCCATTCTCATTTGCCTTTAGGTTCGTCCGCTTCCTCGGCGACCACCAGGCCCTCGTCGCCGAGAACCTCGCCCTGCGCCGACAGCTCGGACAGTTCCTCGAACGAGAGAAACGGCCAAAACGCGCAAGCAACGCCACCCGGCTGGTGATGGTCCTGCTGAGCAGGCTCTTCGACTGGAAGGACGCCCTCGTCATCGTCAAGCCGGAAACGCTGATCCGATGGCACCGCCAGGGCTTCAAGCTCCTCTGGCGATGGAAGAGCCGCGGCGGACGACCGCCGACTGGGGCTGATCTGCGTCGGCGCATCGCAGAGATGGCAAGGGACAATCCTTTGTGGGGCGAAGAACGAATCGCTGCCGAGCTGCTTCTGAAGCTGGGCCTCCGTCTCTCTCCGCGGACGGTGCGCAAGTACATGCCGAAGAAGCCGAAGGGGCGCCAGCGGACCGGCCAGCGCTGGTCGACCTTTGTGCGGAATCACGCTAAAGAGATCATCGCCTGCGACTTCATGACGGCGGTGACGGCACGATTCCAGTTTCTCTACATCTTTGTTGTTGTCGAGATTGAGAGCCGGAGGATCCTGCATTTCAACGTAACATCCCACCCATCGGCCGAATGGACGATCCAACAATTTCGGGAGACCTTTCCCTGGGAGCACGACTACCGTTGGCTCATCCACGATCGTGACTCGATCTTCTCGGAGGCGCTCGACGAATCCGTTGAGGCGATGGACCTGAAGGTACTGAAGACGCCGCGGAGGGCGCCGCGCGCGAACGCCTTCTGTGAGAGGGTCAACGGAACCATCCGCCGGGAATGTCTCGACCACGTGATTCCGCTGGGCGAAAGGCACCTGCGCCGGATCCTCAGAGAGTGGGTTGAGCATTACAACCGCGGTCGACCTCACTCGAGCCTCGGCCCGGGCCTGCCGGATCCTCCTGCCGATCTGCCGGTGCCTCTACAGCCAGAACGCCACCAACTGCCAGACGGTGCGCGTGTCGATCGTAAGCCGGTGCTCGGCGGTCTTCACCACGAGTACCGGCTTGATCTGGCTGCCTGAGTTGCCTGCCGCCCATCGCTCACAAAGACGGCTGTCTCAGGCCAGCCCTGGCCGAGGTCTATAGCCAACGCCCATCCGAGCCAAATCGCCGGTATTGGCTCCGTGAAAACGTCTTGTTCCTGCCTCTGTTTGACTCCCCAGCGTCCATACCGTAGGCTGTGATCGGCCGGGTTGTCGCGCACGAAGGGTCCGGACGAAGTTTTTGCGGAGCACACCGCAAATCCCAGGGTCTCGGCCGACGAAAACACGGCGAGCGACCCCTGCGGCGCAGCTGTGGTCTTGGACCGCTGCCGCCACCAAAAGCAGCGGCGGCGTGGGCCTGGCAGACCCCGGGCGACATTTTTGCGAAGCACAGGCATCCAGATGTCACCGGGCGACATTTTTACGGAGTACATCGGCTCGCGGCTCTTCCGTCGGCTTATTTTGTCGGCAGTCTCCCGATCTGCTGACAGGTGGACGGACGGGCAGCCCTCGTAAGAAGGGCGATTACGCACCCGTTGACCGGACCATCTGGCGTGCCTCTGCAAGAAGATCCTTGTAGTCGGCTGCCAGCGGTTCTGTAAGGATCTTCTCAAGCTGGCCTTCCAACGACCAGAGAACCAGCTGCTCAGCGTGATCCTCGCAAGGCAAAGACTCTGCCGAATCCAGCCGCGTCAACCATTCGAAGAGCACAAGTGCTTCAGCTCGCGTGAGAGCCAAACTGACGAGATCAACTTTAGCCATCGCAACCTCAGAACAGTCGCCCGGAAGAAAGAACGCCCTCGAGCTGCTCCGCTCCAAGGCGCCAACCACTCACATAGTTACCTGCAGGATTGACGATCACATTCAGACCTGTCTTAGTATCAACAAAGTGCGTGACCGGGTTACCGCGGTATGAGCCCTCGATCACTCGGACTCCTGGGGAGCTCACATGCTGCCGAATCGCTTGGCCGAACTCAGCTGCCTTGCCGGGATTCCAGTTGCCTGAGAGTCCGAAGTCAGCACCGTGCTTCGTGAAGCCCTTCTGAAGATTGCGCTGGCTGATCGAGACAGTTCTTTTTACCGCCCCCGCTGTTCCCCTTGGGACAACAAAGTCCAGAGAAGGCGCGAAGGATGCCCCGGGATAATGCATCGCCGGCAGTTCCGATCGGGCCGGAGTCGGTGCGCGCGCTCCCGGTGGGCGCGAGAGGCTGCCAGTGTCGTCGTACTCCCGCATCGAGACGTCGAAGCGGTCGACAGTGGTAGCTGCATGAGCTGATGGGATTGAAGCGACCGCAAGCAACAGTGCCGCCAGCGTCAGCATGCTGATGACACGGAACCCCAGGAAGCTACGACCTGGCATCAGCGAGCCCCCTCGCCTGCCGCCGTAGAGATGCGAGCTCGTCGTCCGACAGAGCCTGAACAGGGAGATCGGGATCAACCGCACAGCTGAACTCGCCCGCCGACGTGATTGCCGCTAGGACCCCGCCCGACATCCACTCCGGCGAAAGGAGGCCGGGAGGGTCGCTAAACGGGCAGCCCTCCGCGCCTACCCAGGCGACGACGGCACCGACGTCGACCAGGTACTTGAGGGTGCCATGGACACATCGAG
>Ga0180431_10008162_pt1 | contig 12054 bp, 12 predicted proteins | sample SS_ome_11_FD_132459 | JGI IMG/M metagenome (GOLD analysis project Ga0180431, IMG submission 132459) | Hypersaline lake sediment archaeal communities from the Salton Sea, California, USA - SS_1_MS_1 metaG | ecosystem: Environmental > Aquatic > Non-marine Saline and Alkaline > Hypersaline >... | reverse complement strand
GTGGCCTCGATCATGCTGCCGCGGGAGGCGGCTATCGTGCCGATGTACCGCCTGATCCGGAACCTGGGCATGATGGATTCGTGGGCGGCCATCATCCTGCCCCAGGCCGCCGAGGCGATCGGCGTGTTTCTGCTGGCGCAGTTCTTTCGTAATGTTCCCAACGAGCTCAGTGAGAGTGCCGCCCTTGACGGCTGCGGTCACTGGCGCATCCTGTGGCGGATCGTCACTCCGCTTTCGGTTCCGATCCTGGCGGTGTTGATTATCCTTACTCTGGTAAACTCGTGGAACAATTTCTTGTGGCCGCTTATCGTGGCGGCCAGCGAAGCTTCGGTTACGCTGCCGGTCGGCCTGGCCAGCGTGATGTCGGGTTCCAGTGAAGCGGCCGAGGCTCGTCAGTTCGGGTTATTGATGGCCACCGCTTTCATCTCCTGTTTGCCGACCATTGCCGTGTTCCTGGTGCTGCAGAAGCAGTTCATACAATCCGTCACCATGACGGGTCTGAAGTACTAAAAGCCGCTCGTTCGCAAGCCGTACGTGCCTCAGACAAAATACAGATCTCAATTGAAGAGGTAGGAAACGATGTTGTTGGAAGTGAAAATGCCGAAAACCGGGCTGACCATGGAAGAAGGCACGATTGTTCGCTGGCTGAAATCGGAGGGACAGCCCGTAGCCAAGGGGGAAGTGCTGCTGGAGATAGAGTCGGACAAGGCGACGCTCGAAGTGGAATGCGAGTATTCGGGAATCCTGGAAAAAATAAAGGCTGCTGAGGGCGATATCGTACCGGCGCTGCAGACCATAGCGTATGTACGTGAAGATCAGCAGGGATAGAGAATCGAGGAAGAATTTATGGATAAACAAGCACTGGGCGAGCTGTATCGGATGATGCTCCGCATCCGGCGGTTTGAGGAAGAAGTGATTCTCCTGAACCAAAAGCAAATGGTTCCGGGATTCATCCATTCCTATATCGGTGAGGAAGCTACGGCGGTCGGCGCCTGCGCCGCCCTCAATGAGGATGATTACATCGTGTCGACTCACCGCGGGCATGGTCACATCATCGCCAAGGGCTGTGATGTGAAGCTGGCCATGGCCGAGCTGTTCGGCAAGGTGGATGGTTATTGCCGCGGAAAAGGCGGATCGATGCATATCGCCGACGCCCGTCGCGGAGTGATCGGCGCCAACGGCATCGTCGGTGCGGGAATGCCTATCGCCTGCGGGGCAGGGCTGGCCGCACAGCTCGAAAAACACAGACGAGTGGTCCTCTGTTTTTTTGGAGACGGGGCTTCAAATCAGGGGACCTTTCACGAGAGTCTGAATCTGGCTTCGGTTTGGAAATTACCGGTTGTCTTCATTTGTGAAAACAATCTGTATGCCATTTCCGTATCGCAGGAAGTTCATCAGAACGTTCGCAACGTATCGAAGCGCGCCGTCTCCTACGGCATTCCCGGATACAGCATTGATGGAAATGACGTGCTGGGAGTTGCCGAGACCGTGTCGAAAGCGGTGAGCCATGCGCGAGACGGCAGCGGGCCTTCACTCGTCGAGACCAAGACCTACCGATGGCGCGGTCACAGTGAAGCCGATCCGGTATACGGGACACGCAGCCGGGAGGAGGTCGAAGGGTGGAAGGAGAAATGCCCCATCAAGCGATTCTGCGGGTATCTTTCGAGTGAAGCGGGATCTACCGAATCTGAGCTGGATGAAATCGATGCGGCGGTCCAGATAGAGATCGGCGAAGCCGTGGCTTATGCACAAGCTAGTGAAAATCCGCACCCCGCAGCCGCCTTGGAGGACGTATATTACGGGAGTCGAGCAAGATGAGAAATATCAGTTTCCGGGAGGCCTTGAGAGAGGCTCTCGACGAAGAGATGAGCAGGGACGATAAGGTCATTCTTTTCGGGGAGGACTTGGCCCTGATGGGCGGGGCCTTCGGCGTGACCAAAGGATTGCTTGAGAAATACAAGTCGGAACGGGTACGCGACACACCGATTTCCGAATCTGCCATCGTCGGCACCGCATTGGGGGCGGCGGCCTGTGGTTACCGGCCGGTTGCCGAAATCATGTTCTGTGATTTTTGTTTCTGCGGCATGGACCAACTGGTGAACCAGGTGGCCAAGATGACCTATATGCTGGGCGGGCAGCTGGCCTTTCCCCTGGTTGTCAGGACAACCTGCGGTGCCGGCGTATCGGCGGCGGCGCAGCATTCGCAGAGCACCGAGGCCTATTTCATGCACACACCCGGCTTGAAGATCGTCTGTCCGGCCACGCCGGCAGATGCAAAGGGCCTGTTGAAGAGTGCGATTCGGGATCCGGACCCGGTTTTGTTTTTCGAAAATAAAACCCTGTACAACAGGAAGTCCGAGGTGCCGGAGGAAGAGTACCTCATTCCCCTCGGGCAGGCAGACCTTAAGCGCCGGGGAAGCGAGGTGAGCGTGATCGCCACCATGGCGATGGTGCCCAAAGCTCTGCAGGCCGCCGAGCAAATGGCGGGCAAGGGTGTCGAGGTCGAGGTGATCGATCTACGTTCCCTGGTACCGCTGGACAGGAAAACGATCCTCGAGTCCGTGAAACGAACCGGTAGAGCCGTCGTGGCCGTCGAAGAACCCCGGACTTGCGGCGTAGCCGCCGAGATCTGCACGTTGGTGGCCGAAGAAGCTTTTCAATACCTGAAAGCACCGGTGTCACGGGTGTGCATGCCGGATGTACCGATACCGTTCAACCCGGAGCTGGAGCGTTTCGTAATTCCCCAGAGCCGGGATATCGAGCAAGCAATCGGGCGTGTGCTGGAGTGGAAAGCCAAGGGGTGAGGGAGATGGAACAACTGAACAGAGCGGTCACGGTAAAAAAACTGTACGGCGAGCTGAAGGCGCGCAATCGCAGCTGTACCCTGCTTGGGATCGGGCCGGTGTCCGAAGTGACGATTCGAGCCACCATGCAGCTGGCCGTGCAGAGACGCTTCCCGCCTATCTTCATAGCCTCGAGAAATCAGGTCGACCTTGAACAGTTCGGCGGCGGATACCTCATGGGCGGTACGGACCAGGAGAGGTTTGTCGAGCTGATCGAAAGCGCCTGCCGGGAGTTCGGCTACAGCGGGCCGGTATACATCTGCCGGGATCACGGCGGGCCGTGGCAACGAAACCGCGAGCTGGACGGCATGATCCCCGTGGCCGAGGCCATGGATATCGCCAAGCGGTCCTTCCGCGCCGATATCGAAGCGGGATTCAACTACCTGCACATAGACCCCACCAAATGCCCGCATCCGTTCGATGAGGAGGATTTGTGCGAATGGACGGTCGAGCTCGAGCGCTACTGCGAGCAGCACAGAAAATCCTTAGGACTAGGCGAACTGGATTACGAGGTCGGTGCCGAGGATATTCAGGGAGGGTTGACCGAGGTCGCCGCTTTCGATTCCTTTCTCAGCCGCCTAACCTCGACTCTTGAAGCGGAGGGACTTCCCCTGCCGACCTGCATCGTGGGGCAAACCGGTACCCTGACCCGTATGGATCGAAACGCCGGTCATTTCGATCGCGAGCAGGCTGCAGCCCTCAGCGTGGCGGCGGCAAAGCACCGAATCGGATTGAAAGAACACAACGGCGATTATCTGAGCGCTCCCACCTGCCGCATCCACCCGGAGCTGGGGATCAGCGCCATGAATGTGGCCCCTGAGTTCGGCCTGAAGGAAACCGAGGCTCTGCTCTATCTGGGCGAGCTGGAGCAAAAACTGATCGGGGAGGATTGGATCTCCAGGGAGGCGGGTTCGGACATGGGAGCGCTCTTGCGGCGCAAAGCATACGAACAGGCGCCGTGGAGAAAATGGCTGCTTGAAGAGCAGAAAGGTCTTTCCCCGGAGCAGATCGCCGAAAACGAGTTGTTGCGCTACGCCATTACCAGGGTTTGCGGACACTACGTATTCGATGACCAGGAGGTATCGAAGGCTCGGGGATTGCTGTACAGGAATATAGACGAGTTTCAAGCGCTCGATCAAAGCGCGGCGGAGTTCGTTCACCGGCAAGTGAAGCAGGCTATCGAGTTTTACGTCGATTGTTTCAAGCTCGAAGGTGTGAACTCGGTCCTGCCCGATTGACCGGCGATGAACCGTCATTTCGCAGCCGCGGATATCGGCGGAACGAAGATAACGGTCAGCATCGCCGGCAAGGAAGGTTTGCTTGCCAGGATCTATCAGCCGACCAACAAACAGGGGGATGATACTACCGTTCCCCGACAGGTGCATTCACTGATCTGTAATCTCTGCCGCCAAATCGACATCAAGTCGGAGCAGATCGAAGCGGTGGGGATCAGCACGGCCAGTCCTTTCAAGATCTGCGCCCGCCGCATCGCGACAGTCACGCCAACTCTGTGCGGAGGGCTGGTAGAGGAGCGCGAAGATCCGTGCAATTCCTGGAAGCAAATTCCTCTGGAACGTGAATTGGGCAAGTACTATCCCAAGATCAGCATCAGCAACGATTGCGTGTCTGCGGTGGTGGCGGAGAAGATGTTCGGGGCCGGCCGCGGTGAAGATAATCTCGCCTACGTCACCTGGAGCACGGGGATCGGAGCCGGGGCTTACGTGGACGGACATCTGTTGAGAGGCAAAAACAACAATGCCCTTCATCTCGGCCACATATTTTTGGCTTCCAGCGATCGAAACCAGCCCAAATGTTCCTGTGGCAGCTACGGGCACCTGGAGGCGATGGCGGCCGGACCCGCCATCGCCCGAGAGGCGGGTCTTCCCGCTCCAGAGGTATTCATACGCTTGCGGGCCGGTGACAGAGCGGCATGCGAACTGGTTAAGAAGATTTCGGTTATTTTTGCACGCGGACTGGTGAACCTGACTTGCATTCTCGATACGCGTTTGATCATAATAGGCGGCAGTGTGGCTCTGAACAATTGGGACCTGTTGGCGCCTTTGGTGCGTAATGAGTTCTACTCCTCCTTCCCCGCGCTCACAGAGGATGTGCGGCTTCGTGCCCCAAGCTTGGGCAAGTACGTGGGCGATATTGCGGCGCTGAGCCTGGTGTTGCCGGCGGAGTGGATAGAGACCTATCGGGCGAGAAAACCGTGGATGGATGCGCCGCCGCTGCTCAACCTAGACAGCGAGCCGCTTTGACGGAAGCGGTGTGCGTGGTACCATAGGATTGCAGTGGAAAAGGCGTCTTAGTGGATTAGGCAAGATGAATATCGACGATCAGTTGTTGTACAGAGTTGCAGAAGACTACTATGTCAAGAATAAAATACAGCGCGAGATCGCCAAAGAACTGGGAGTGTCCCGGGTTCAGGTGAGCAAGTACCTGAAAATGGCGAAAGAGAGAGGTTTGATTCGCGTAGAGGTTATTGCGCCGCAGCTGACCGAGGAGCAGCAGGCCGCTTACGACGCGAAGTTCAAGGACAGATTTTCAATTGAGAAGGTACTGATCGCTCCGGGCTGCGGCCACGAGATTGCTCTACGGGCCCGCCTGTCCGCTTTGGCCGAAACCTACATTTTCGGAAATATCGAGGATCCCTACACCACCGTCGGCTTGGGGTGGGGTCACTCGGTCTGCGATTTTACCGAAAACATCGGCCGATACAAACTCACATCCTGGCGCATCGTGCCGTTGGCTGGAGGCAGTACCTTTGCCTCCAGCAAATACTACAACACAAACCATATCGTCCATCTGTTAGCCGAGAAACTCGAAGCCCAGGCGGTGTTGCTGTACCTGCCGTTCCTGATGGAGCCGAACAAGTATCGGGATAGTCATTCGTTTACAGAAGAGTACGACCGCGTGTATTCGATCTGGGAGCAGCTGGATGTCGTTGTTTGCGGCGTCGGAAACCCGAGAAATCTCGTCCGCTCGCCGTACTTCCGCTCCGAAGTCATAAAGGACTACATCGATGAAATGGAGAAGCAAGCGGTGGTCGGGGACATGCTGACACACTGCTTCGATGTTGACGGGAACTATATTCGCTGTGCCATCGAAGAGCGTATGATAAATGTGAGTTTCGAGCAGATCCGCCGCGCCAAAAGAAAAGTTATCATCACTTTCGGAGACGACAGAGTCGAGGCGTTGATCGGCGCGATGAACGCACGGCTCATCGATGTGTTGGTGACCGATCAAGACACGGCGGACGGAATTTTAGCCCGGCTATCGAAGCCGCAGCAGGAATGACACCCGGGTCTCGACCAAATTGTTCTCCGGGTATAGACTCGGTTTCAACGAAACTAAGTAGACGGGGCTGTAGTGGCGAAAAACAAGCAATCAAAATGCTATCTCGGAATTGACATCGGAACCACCAACACAAAGGCCTTGTATGTGACCGAGCAGGGAGTTGTTGCCGAGGTTCTGAAGGAATACACTCCCGTTCGTGATAAGCACGGCGTTTGTTACCTGGATCTGCGGAAGCTCGAAAATATCATCAATCGCTTCCTTCTAAAAATCTCTTCGCAATACAGACTCGAGGGCGTCTGTTTTACCAGTATCGGTGAATCGATCATTCCGGTCGGAGGCGGCAAAGCCCTGGCCGATCCGCTTTTATGGTACGAACAGGCCACGGACGGGACGGCTCAGAGTGTATATCCTCGGATTCGAGAACTGGTAGACTACAGCGTAACCGGAGTGGGCAATGACAGCACGCTCGGGCTGTACAAGTTGCTGTGGATGAAGGAGCATCTTGATCTCGAGGATGTCGAGTTCTGGCTGCCCATTTCCTCTTATTTCATCTATCGCAATACCGGTGTAGCGGTGTGGGATTATTCCCAGGCGGGCAGGAGCTATGCCGTGGACATCCACGGTAGGTGTTGGAACGAAAGGCTGCTGGACCGTTTCGACCTGCAGGATTGTATGGGAGAGCTAAGCTATATGGGCCGGGAAGTGGCCGAAGACGATAACGGCGTTCGGTATTTCCTTGGAGGGCACGATCATATCTGCGGTCTGAATTACGTGAGGGAGCTGTTCGGCAGGCGGCCCTTTATCTATGATTCCCTGGGTTCCTCCGCGTTTACCGTCACCCTGGCCGAAGAAAAAGACCGGGAGCTGCACTTCCGTGAATCGTTCATGAAGCCGAACGGAATTATCGGCATCGGTTTCAGAGAGAAGCAGTACTACCTGCAAAACTCGATTCGCTACGCGGGTAAGCTCCTGCAGGCCCTGGCCGGACTGACCGGTGTTGCCCGGGCCGGGACACCAGGATTCTACGATGAGATGAATCGAAGGATCGGTGAAAGAGTGCCGGCCGCCGAGAGGAATTGTCTGTTCGTCGTAGGCGGGGACCTCAACGCGGATCTGCGCAGCAATACCTACTCGCTACTGAACATCCCTCTGCAAGCCGATGCAGTCGATTTGGTCCACAGTGCCTACCTATACCTCTGCACCATGACGCGGCTGATCGTGGGCCGGCTTCGGGAGTTCATCCGCGAAGATCCGGTCTTTTTTACCGGTGGCGCTACGGTGAGCAACAAGATGCTTATGGAATACAAGGCCTCCATCTTGGGCCGGCCCGTGAACATGCTCGATATCGAAGAGCTGAGCGCTCTGGGAACGGTGTTTTGCGTCCTTCAGGGGCTCGACGAACATGAGGTGATTGAAAAGGTCAGCACCAATACCGGAACCAAGACCGTATACCCCAACGCCAAGCTCCGTGCGAGCCTTCTGGAAATGTCGGATGCTATGTTGGAACAGTATCGCATCCTGAAGGGGCAGGCGGGCCTGGATGTCCTGCAACTGATCACCTCTCCCGGTTTCGCTTCATGACCCGTTGCGTCTTGAGTGCGGATGCCCGGGATTGGAAGGTATTGGTGGTCGGTATCGGCGGGGTCGGTGGATACTTCGGAGGGCTTTTAACCAGATACTACGGAGAATCGCGGGCAGCTCGCAAGCAGGGTGCTGCTGAGCCGCTGCGACAGGTGAACACGACCTTCGTAGCCCGGGGCGATCACCTTCGGGCAATCCGAGAGCAGGGGCTGCTGCTCAACACAGCCGAGCAGCGCGGGCTGATCTGCCGCCCCGATCAGGCCACGGATGCGATCGAGCAGCAGGAGGCACCGGATCTCTGTCTTGTCTGCATAAAGGGCTACGATCTGGATGAGGTGAGCCGGCGCTTAGCGCCCCTGGTCAGAGAAGACACGGTGGTTATGCCCCTGCTCAATGGGGTTGATATCCGCGAACGTATCCGTCGCCATGTCGAAACCGGGATCGTGCTTCCCGCCTGCGTCTACGTGAGCGCGAGCATCGACCGGCCCGGCGTGGTGACCCAGAAAGGCATGGCCGGGCTTCTTGCCTGCGGCCGGGATCCGGATCATCCGGACTATGATCCTTTGCCCGTGGTGACTCTGTTCGATCGGGCCGGTGTAACGGTGCGGTATGAAGCGGATCCCTATCCCGCCATCTGGGAGAAATACCTGTTTATCGCCTCCTACGGCCTGGTTACCGCCTGGGCCGAAAAGCCCTTCGGCGCCGTGTTGCAGGATAGGGAGCTGCACGGGCTTGTTCGCGGGATCATGGAGGAGATCCGGGCTGTGGCCGGGCACAGGGGAATCGATCTGGGGGAGGGGATCGTCGAGAGCTCCCTCAAGAAGGCGGAGAACTTCCCCTTCGAGACCAAGACCTCATATCAGCGGGACGTGGAGGGTCGCCGTCGCAACGAGGGCGACCTGTTCGGGGGTACGGTCATGCGCCTGGGCAGGGAACTCGGCGTTCCCACACCGGTCACAGAACGATTGTACAGAGAGATCGAAGAGAAGGTAGAGGGTGCAGGGCAGCAGGGCAGCCCGGTCTAGCTCCGAATCCCTGCTGCCCTCGCTCTACTAGTAGAACTTGCCCCAGGCCACGCGCATGCCGATCACCGGGGTGTAGACCAGGAAATCCTCGAAGGGAACCCCCGGGGCCAGATTTCCGGCGATCTGGTAGCCCGCGTACAGGGAGGGCATGAACCAGCGGTTGATGGGGATACCCACCTCTAAGGTGATTTCCTCCATGAAGGCGAAAAATCCCTCCTCCCCGCCCACGCTTTCCTGGTTTCCCGTGGATATCCCGCCTATGCCGGTCCAGCTGATCAGGGAAACGGTAATCGGCCTGTCGATGAAGCGCACGCCGTTGATCACCCCGCCGAACCCTCCGGCGATTCCCGTGTCCCCGTCCATGTCGGTAACGGCGAAGCCGAAGCCGCCGGTGATGGTGTTTCCATGCACCCCGTATCCATAGCCGCCGTAGTAAGCCAGGCCCAGGGAGTTGTTGCGAATCGGATAGTCCTTTAAAAACGGATACTCCGATGTCTGCAGGCCGTAGTACATGCCCCCGGCACCGTCGGTAAATCCGAATGTAGCGCCCAGGGCGATGAAGAGGGCAAGCAGAAAACAAAGCTTCTTGTTCATATAGGATTCCTCCTCGATGTTTGCTTTTCTATCTTTGAAACACCGGAAGTGGGAGAATTTGTCACCACCCCGTTGGATTACTGTTGGGCTTATTGAGGGGGAACGAGAGAGGGGGGTGGGTTTGCACCGGCGCTTACGTCGGTAGCCATATCGGCATCGACATCAACGCCAAAAAAAGGCCGCCCGATGCACCCGCATCGAGCGGCCGGTCTTGTGCCGGTGAATCCTGCTACATGTGGAATCCGATGTGGAATCCACCTATGGGAATAATGGGAAGGTTTAGATCGTCCCCAATTTCACCATTGAAGAAGAAACGCTCGATTCCTCCGTAGAACTGCAGGTACATGCCGAAGTCACCTTCGAACTCCCAGAGGTAGCGCCAGCCGATGTCAACGCCCGCGGTTACATCGTTATAGGTATCCGTTCCCCCGGCGTCGACGAACTTGAAGTTGAGGTACATCAGGCGGCCGCTGATGAAGAAACCCGTGGCTATCTGGGAAGGAAACAGGCGGACGACGGCACCTCCGGTGAACCGTTTCGAATAGCTGTCCGTTTCCAAACCGAAGAGTTTTCTCTGCGCTTCTCCGTTCACGTAGTTGAACTGAGCGGCCAGCTCCAAGAAACCGGTAAGTGGTATGCCCACCTCTCCGCTGTACACCCCCCAGATCCAGCTGAACGGGTTGAGGCCCACGTGTACGGTATGCTTCTCCACATCCTGTTTGGCGAACGCGCCTGCTCCCACCAGAACCAAGAGCAGGAGACTGACAATCAGAGATTTCACTGTTTTGCTCATAAATTTCCTCCTCCGATTTTTAATGAATCCCTCGAGCAATCAAGCCCTCATTTTTCTAATATAGCACGAAATTTCCTTTTCTCCCAGAAGAATAGAGAGCAAAGGAGGTGAAAAATTCCTGGTATTGACGGCTGGAAGGATATCACGGACACTTGTGAAGCGGAGGGAAGATGAAACGGATCGTTCTTGTGTTGCTGTTGGCAATCCTGTTCGTAGGGATGGCCTGGACGGATGGCCCGCCCGTGCCCAAGGGTGCCGTGTCGCTTCAAGGAGGCGGCTCCCTGGTCGCCCCGGCCGGGGTTGAACTGGAGTTCTTGGCCGGTCCGGTCGGATTTAGCTTGGAGACCCGCCTTCTTGTGTGGAAGCTGGGCGGGGAGTGGAGCGGCGTTCTGGAACCCGGGATCAATCTGCGTTTCTACTTCGGTGGTTTTGATCGGAGCCTGTTCTTCTTTGCCGGTGTCAGCTTTCTATCCCTCTGGACATTGAGTCCCTTTTCCATGGATCAGGGGATTCTGAAGCCCCGGACCGGATTCGGCTACAACTGGCTGTTGGGAGCAGAGGACAGCTGGCGCCTGGGCCTGGAAATCGGGGCCGCCTGGCTTCAGGAACTCATCGAGGGCGATCTGTACGACATCATGTTTCCCGTGGTGCCCCACGCCATGCTCCTCTTCGGCAGAACCTTCTAGCGCCCCAGCCGTTCGAGGATCTTCTCCGCCTCCTCCACCCCCTCCTCGATCAGCTGATCCAGGACCTTTCGAACCGGCAGGATCTCCTTGACAAGGCCCACGCTCTGGCCGGCCATCAGAGAGCCGGCCTTCACGTCCCCGTTGATGGCCGCCTTGCGCAGGCCCCCGATCCAGAACTCCTCCAGCTTCAATCCCGCCTCCCTGGCCGTAATCGCCTCCCGCTCCAGCTGAGCCACCAGGCCCAGCTGCAGGGTGTTGAAATCCCGGGTGCCTTCATTGGTCAGGGCCCGCACCGGGATCACCGGCATGCGGGGGTCGAACTGAGCCGTGGGCACCGCATCCTTGGCCGCCGCGCGCAGGAGAGCCTGTTTGAAGTTCCTGTGAGCCACGGATTCCTCGGCAACGGCGAACTTGGTGCCCAGCTGCACCCCGGAGGCGCCCATCATCAGGTAGTGGATCATCATTACGCCGCTTCCGATTCCCCCGGCCACGAACACGGGCACCGCTTCCACACGGGGCAGGATCTGCTCGGCCAACACGGCTGTGGAGACCGGCCCGATGTGGCCGCCGGCCTCGTGCCCCTCGATGATCAGGGCGTCCACCCCGCCCTTGACCAGGTTGCGGGCGATCCCCACGGTGGGAGCGAAACAGAGCAGTTTGCTCTTGGTCTGTCTGATCCGGTTGATCGCCTCCCGGGGCGGCAGGCCTCCGGCCAGGATCACGAAGGGAAACTCGATCTTCAGCACGTGCTCCAGGTGTTTGGAGAAATTGGGGGCTATGGTGATCAGGTTGATGCCGAAGGGCTTGTCCGTCTTGTCCCGGGTCTTTTTGATCTCCTCTTTCAGCATCTCCGGCGGCATGTTTCCCCCGGCCAAAACCCCGAAGGCTCCGGCATTGGAGATGGCGGCGACCAGGGTCGACTCAGAGATCCAGGTCATGGCTCCACCCAGGATCGGATACTCCACGCCCAGGAACTCTTTGCCCCTGCTCCACAACCGTTCTATCAGCTCTCGTGCCATATGCACCTCCTGCTCGTCCTCCGGCACCGTCCTGCGGCGTCGACAGCACCTTCCGGTGCGAGGGTAGTCAAAATATGCTCTTTTTTGGGTGCGGTTTCAACAGGGGCACTTTGACAAACTCGCGATATTGGCCCAAGATCTACGGAAGATGAAATCCATCGTACTGGCGGAAAAACCGAGCGTGGGCCGGGAGCTGGCCCAGGTGCTGGGCTG
>Ga0180431_10008158_pt1 | contig 12056 bp, 7 predicted proteins | sample SS_ome_11_FD_132459 | JGI IMG/M metagenome (GOLD analysis project Ga0180431, IMG submission 132459) | Hypersaline lake sediment archaeal communities from the Salton Sea, California, USA - SS_1_MS_1 metaG | ecosystem: Environmental > Aquatic > Non-marine Saline and Alkaline > Hypersaline >... | reverse complement strand
TGATGGTGACCATTTCGGTGATTTGCACGATAGGTTCAATGGGCAGCGCATAGGTCTGACGCCCCAATCGAAATGCCACCAGGTTCTGCTGGTTGGGTAAGTCGCCCCAGTTGTTGGTCGTCGTTTGATGTTTCATAGCCTGTTGTCTCTTCCAGTTCTCGCTATCGCTCTGTTCTTGCCGTCCCCACCCATACAGGCGTTGTGCTATGAGACGCGGGTATCCATTGTGCTGACTCTATTCCCTTCCTTGGTCTGGTTGGATTGCATAACTCTCCGGATCGCTGGCAGGAGTTCGGTTCCCATAGTGACTTTGGGGACGAAAGCGTCTGCGCCAGCCTCTAGAGCTGCCTGCCGGTAACTGTCTATGCCTATCAGTGTCAGAGCGATAATGCGCACCCCGGGTAGTGCTGTGCGCAGCTGTGAGATCACTTGCAACCCGGGTGGGTTGGAGAAGGAGGAAATGTCGATCAGGATTACGTCGGGCTGGACGGTTTCGATTTGAGTTAAAGTCCTGTCTATTCCATGGACCGCACCGATGACTGTGATGTCGTCATACATTTCCAACAGGCGTATCGCAATGCGTAAGAACGTATGATTTTCATCCACAAACAGAACGGAAATTGGCTTCATTTTGTCCATTCCCATGTGTGTGAACTTCGTTCACCCGGAAGCAGCAGCGGCTCATCCCCTCTTGTTCTAGGGCGATCCCAGAGCAGCACGGTTAAATCATACCGTACTCCTTCTTCCTATTGGGTTACGATTACGTTACGAATGGGTTGAGGGGTTCTTGGAGGATATAGAGGATGTGGAGGATACTGGATACGTCGGTCGGCTGATCCTACGCTAATGCGTCTATCGCTGCTAAGATCTCGTGTCGGGCGTAAGGGTCTCGCTCGGTTGACAGGACATTTTCCAGCGCCCTTTGCGCCGCTTGTCCGCCGACTTGCCCCAATGCCCATGCGGCGTGTCCGCGCACTAGGGATTCCTCGTCGGCCAGCGCTTCCGTGAGAGTGGGTACTGTGGTGCTACTTCTCTGATTGCCTAAAGCTACTAATGCGTTGCGCAACAGCCGATGCCTGCCAGTACGGTGGAGAGGGGTGCCTGTGTACTGTCGTTGGAAGGCTTCCACGTTCATTCGAACGAGCTCTGAGAGCACTGGTGAGATGCGGTCTAGTCCTTCCGCTGTAGAGGGAGGTGAAGCAGTTCCTTGGGCGTAGAATGACCGCTCACGGGTGGGTCTGGCGAATCGTTGCCAGGGGCATACGGTCTGGCATATATCACAGCCGTAGATCCAATTGCCCAGAAGGGGTCTTAGCTCGTGCGGGATAGGCCCTTTTAGCTCGATTGTCAAGTAGGATATGCATCGTCGAGCATCCAACACATAGGGCGCGATCAGCGCACCCGTTGGGCAGGCATCCAGACATCGTCTGCAGCTTCCGCAGTTCACGTCCGTATTCCTGGGGGTGCGGGCCGACACATAGTCTAGCTCAACGTCGAGCAGGATCTCTCCCAGGAACAACCATGAGCCCATCTGAGGATGGATCAAGCACGTGTTCTTCCCGATAAAGCCCAGACCAGCCTCAACGGCATAGGCACGTTCCAGAACTGGCCCCGTGTCTACGTAGACGCGATAAGCGATCTTTCGCCCTGTCTTGGTGTAAATTCTGGTTTCAGCGAAGTTCACCAGCTCTTGTAGGCGCGACCTCATCAGGTCGTGATAGTCTACGCCCCACGCGTAGTTTGAGATCAACCCACGGGAGGGGTCGTGCCTGAGATTATGGGGGAGAGCGCCAGGATAGTAGTTCAAGCCTACACAGATGACGGAACGCGCTCCTGGTACAATCTTGTTTGGATCCTTTCGTCGCGCAACCCGATCCGAGCGGGCCATGTACTCCATCTCTCCGTGGTAGCCATGGGAGAGCCAGGAGTGATACGCACTGAATTGGGGGACGGGATGGGCAGGGGCAATGCCCACCAGATCAAACCCCAGGTTGCGTGCTTTGTCGCAGATTTGCTCTGTCAGGCTCATCCAATCTAAAGGAGGCGCTGGTGTTGTACGTCCGGTACAGCTTGCGTGTTGCATCTGGTCTGTCATCCTAACACCCGTTTCAGGAGATTTCCCGTGTAGCTGGCCTCGACCTGGGCCAACTGTTCCGGCGTGCCTGCGGACATAATCTCGCCTCCGGCCTCGCCCCCCTCCGGCCCCAAGTCGATGATCCAGTCGGCCACTTTGATGATGTCGGGGTGGTGCTCGATGATGACGACGGTGTTTCCCGCGTCTACCAGTCGATGGAGTACAGCGATTAGTTTGTCTACGTCGGCAGTATGTAATCCCACGCTGGGCTCATCTAATACGTAAAGCGTCTGACCCGTCGCCCGCTTGCTTAGCTCTCGTGAGAGTTTCACCCGCTGGGCCTCTCCTCCTGAGAGAGTCGGTGCAGGCTGTCCAAGCCGGATGTATCCCAGCCCTACGTCGTGAAGGGTTTCGAGCTTGTTCTGGATGCGGGGTATATTGGCGAAGAACTCCATTGCCTCGCTCACTGTCATGTCGAGCACTTCAGCGATGGTCTTGCCTTTATATCGTACCTGCAACGTCTCCCGATTGTAGCGCCGACCGTGACACACGTCGCAAGGTACGTAGATGTCGGGCAGGAACTGCATCTCAATGCGTAGTGTCCCGTGCCCCCGGCAGGCTTCGCACCGCCCCCCTTTGACGTTGAAGGAGAAGCGACCTGGCTTGTAGCCGCGGATCTTTGACTCGGGCAGGGATGCGAAGAGCTTGCGTATGGGGGTGAAGAGGTTGGTATAGGTCGCAGGATTGGAGCGAGGCGTGCGCCCGATGGGGGATTGATCTATGTTGATCACCTTGTCGATGTACTCCACCCCTTCGACGGCATCGTGGTCGCCAGCGGGTTCGCGTGAGCTGTGAAGGATCTGTGCCAGCCGTCGATACATCACCTCGACGAGGAGGGTGGATTTGCCTGAGCCGGAGACACCGGTGATGCACACGAACTTCCCTAGCGGGATGGGTACGTCGATGTTTTTCAAGTTGTGTTCGCGGGCTCCCCGGATCAAGAGCATATCGCCGTTCCCCTCGCGTCGTTGCTCGGGCACTGCGATCGACCTAGTGCCAGAAAGGTAGGCGCCGGTGATGCTCTCCGGACAAGCCATGATATCCTTGACTGGGCCGGCGACGACTACCTCTCCGCCATGCTCTCCAGCCCCGGGCCCTAGGTCGATGATCCAGTCAGCAGCGTGGATGGTGGCTTCGTCGTGCTCGACCACGATGAGGGTATTGCCCAGATCACGCATTTCATGCAGTGTGCGGATAAGCCGGGCGTTATCTCGTTGGTGCAGACCGATGCTGGGTTCGTCCAGAACGTAGAGCACCCCCATCAGTTGCGACCCAATCTGTGTTGCCAGGCGGATGCGTTGTGCTTCCCCTCCTGCCAATGTGACGGCGGTGCGGTCTAGCGTCAGGTAGTCCAGCCCCACGTTGACCAAGAACCGCAGCCGAGCGTGAACCTCCTTGAGGATACGCCGGGCAATATACCACTCTTTCTCGGTCAGCAGGGGGGACTTGTGGAGAGCGGATTCGTCGGATTCGGGCTCTAAGCTCTCAATTGCAGCGCCTGATTCGGTGCCTGAGATTTGGAACATATGCCCCGACAGTTCGTCGATCCATTCCAGCAATCGACTCACCGGCCAGCTAGAGATCTCGCTGATCGGCCTTTCGGCCACCGTGGTCGCCAGTGCCTCCGGACGCAGCCGTGTGCCTTGACAGGCTGGACAGGGCCGGCGGGTCATAAACTCCTCAATTTTACTTCGGATATAGTCCGAGTCCGTCTCCTGGTAGGGACGTTGTAAGTTGGGAATCACCCCCTCGAAGCGACTGGCGTACTCGCTGCGGCGTCCGTCTCGGCTGCGGTAGTGTACGTGAATGCGCTCATCGCCGCTTCCGTACAGAATGATGTGCTGTTGGCTTGGTTCAACTTGCGCCAGGGTATGTCAATGGGGATGTCGTAATGGTCGCACACCGCTTCGAGTTGCTGCCAATAGACCCCTTTGTGATCTCGGATGTTCCAAGCCTCGATGGTTCCCTCTTCGAGACTCTGGTCGGGGTTCGGCACGACCAGCTCAGGGTCGAGTTCCATCCTCGTTCCTAGCCCCTGGCACTCTGGGCAGGCTCCATGGGGGCTGTTGAAGGAGAAGGTGCGAGGTTCGATCTCTGCTAGGCTGATACCGCACACTGGACAGGCCAAATGCTCTGAGTAGAGGACGTCTTGTGGTGGGTCGAGTGAGACGTCGTTAATGATTACCACTCCATCGCCTAATTGGAGGGCGGTCTCGATCGAATCGGTCAAGCGAGTGGAGAAGGAGGATTGCGGAGATGAGGAGTCCGGTATGACCAGGCGGTCTACCACTGCCTCAATTGTGTGCATCTTGTATCGATCGAGTTCGATTTCCTCGTCCACGTCGTGCACGCTACCGTCCACCCGGACGCGCACGAAGCCCGCCTTACGCACGTCCTCGAAGATAGCCTGGTGATGTCCCTTACGGTCCTGAACCAACGGGGCCAGCACCTGGAAGCGAGTGCCGGGCGGCATTGCCAGCACAGCATCTACAATTTGCTGGGCGGACTGCTTGGTGACCTCGCGTCCGCACTGGGGACAGTGTGGCACGCCGATCCGAGCGTACAGTAGCCGCAGATAGTCGTAGATCTCGGTGACGGTGCCCACAGTCGAGCGGGGGTTGTGAGAGGCCCCGCGTTGATCGATGGATATCGCTGGGGAAAGCCCCTCAATCTGGTCCACGTCCGGCTTCTCCATCTGACCCAGGAATTGGCGGGCATAGGCTGAGAGGCTTTCAACATACCTTCGTTGCCCCTCGGCGTAGATCGTGTCGAAGGCCAGGGACGACTTGCCTGACCCCGAGATGCCGGTGATGACCACCATCTTGTTGCGTGGGATCTCGACGGTAATATTCTTCAGGTTGTGCTCGCGCGCACCCCGGACGATAATCTTATCTTGAGCCAAGGCTAACCTCTACTCGCAGGCGGGTTCTTTTCATCCAGACGCATATCCTTAGCGTGGTATGTCTATCGCGCTCCGCTAAGGCGAACAGATATTCTAACACATTTTGTGGGTTGAGCAAAACTACGGTTGTGCCATTGGTGCGAGCATACCTGCTTGCACCTGGGGATAGCGAGGGCCAGTGGAGTGGGGCGAGAAAAGCGGTGATGATACGGAAGGATCTAAGAAATTTTCTTGTGTTGGGACCGAGGCCAGGAGTGCATCTAGCAGGTCAGTGCCACATTAGCGCTGTCTGCCGACTGTAGACAGTGCACAAACTCACACAGCCGGACGGGTTTTCGAAGGTACCCGTCGGCCCCTTCCAGCACAGCCCGTGCCTGCTCATCCAGGGCCGAGCACATGACCACCGGGATGTCTTGAGTGGTAGGGTCGGTCTTCAAACTCTGTAGTACCTTCCAGCCGTCCATTCCTGGCAGCATGATATCCAGAATGACCAACGCCGGCTTCTCTCGCTGGGCCAATGTCAGGGCCTCTTCCCCGCGGCTGGTGCCTACCACGTGGTAACCGACTGTGCTGGCGTAACGTTCCCACAAGTAGATGCAGTCTCGATCGTCTTCGACGACCATCACTGTGGGAGGGCTGTGTTGCTCGTTCATTGTTTTTTTTCACCTCTCATAACCTCGGTAGCTCACAAGCCACCGATAGCAGCTTTGGAAAAAAGCCGAAGTCAGTATAATATATAAACGTTTGTACGTGGTTAAGGTTACGTTAACGCATCGTTAACTTCTTGGTGAGCTCCAGGGGGCTATCAATGGTTATTCATACCGTTCGTGTCGGGATCACTCAGACCAATTGCTACGTCGTTGGCTGCGAGGAGAGCCAGGAAGGGGTCGTGATTGACCCCGGTGGACATCCGCGGCGTATCCTTCGAGTAGTCGAAGAAAGCGGATGGGATATTCGCTACGTTTTCAATACCCATTGTCACTTCGACCATATGGGGGCCAACGCAGAAATTGTGGCGGCCACTGGCGCATCTCTGGCCCTGCATCCGGCGGAGTTGTCCATCCTGCAGGCCAAAGGAGGGGCTTCCTGGTTCGGTGTGTCGGTGAAGGAGAGTCCCCTGCCGGATATGGAGTTAGAGCCCGGCCAGATACTTGAGGTAGGCACTCTCTCTTTCCTGGTGTTGCACACCCCCGGCCACTCTCCGGGTGGTGTGACCTTTTACCTGGAGGATGAAGATGTGGCCTTCGACGGCGACGTCCTCTTCGCGGGAGGGATAGGGCGTCACGACCTCCCCGGCGGCGATCTGAACGCGCTGATGCGCTCGATCCGTGATGTGCTGCTTGTCATGCCGGATGAGACAGTGCTTTATCCGGGCCACGGTTCGAAGACGACCGTGGGGCGAGAGAAGCGTTCTAACCCGTGGCTGTGAGGCTGGTGACGCGAGTTCGGAAGTGGGGAAGCTATCGGTGACTTGGAAGGACCATTACCACTTGATCTCTGAGACCTGTACCTGCGCGTAGTGGGATAGATTCTCTTCGCCAAAGGTCAGCAAGAACGCCGCCAGATCGAATTTGGGGCCCACATCCAGGCTGGCGAAGAAGTCTCCATCGCCTTCCCCCTTGTGCTCAATGCTCTCCCCGGGGGAGGAAACCCGAGGGGGGGCGTGGACTTTGAAGAAGCCGTTGAAAACGATCTTTTTCTTGAGAGCCTTATCAGGAAGATCGAGGTAATAGCGAGTACCACGCCCTTGGTGCTCATAGGTGTCGTCTCTGCGCAGGGAGTATGGCACGTATGCGCTGCGCAGGTATTGTTCCAGGTGGGCTTGTGGATCATGGAAGGGCTTCGCCGGCAGCCGCATGTTCAAGTGTACTTGGGTGAACAGGCCTGGAGTGAACTTCTTGGCCGGTCCAACGATGTGGGTGGCCTGGGATTCAGGAGATAGATCCTTCTCGCTGTGCAGCGTGGCGTCTGTGCCGTTGTGGATGGGCGTGCTCTCTGCATCGAGGCTGTAGCTTAATGCCTCGCCGTCCCAGGCTTTCAGTGCGAAGATGGTTTCTCCGCTTATGAAGGGAAATTGGCCTTCATTAGGGCGTACGGTGAAGAGGGATTCTCGCACGGACAGCAGGTTGTCCACCAGTTCAGGACAGCGGAAGAGGATATCTCGAAATACGAACGCGTTGAGGAACTCGGGCAGTACCCCGGCCAGCCACGGGGGCAGTCGTACCAGGTAGTACGCTGGCTCCAATCGGTGTTTGCGGGTCATAACCTCAGCTATTTTTGCCATGTATGGCTCGCGCTCTGGTTGGTGGATTTGGTGGTGTGTGATGGTTCGTCTTTGTTCGTTATTCCAGCAGGCCCCACATCCCAGGCAGCGGCCCAGTTGTTCGGCGCTTCCCAGACAGTAGCCACTGTCCGTGGTAGGGATGGCTTCTTCCCCGCTGGAACGCTTACCGTGCGAAGGCTGGGATCCCGTTCGAGCGTTGGCTTCCTGGTACTGCTGGTATAGGAATTCGGTTGAAACGCTGGGTTCGACGAAGTCCAGGGTGAAGGGGTAGTCAGGTCCCTTTTCTCCCAGGAGAGTCTTGTTCCAGTATCCCTCTCTCTCCATCCAGACTTTGAGTTCGTCCCAATACTCCGGGTCTAGCGTTGTGTCGAAACAGTACCCCTTCCTGGCCAGGGCCACGGTGGGTTCTACCAGCCAGTAGCCGCCCAAGGCCAACACCTGGGTGGTGCAATAGGCGGGCCAATTGAAGGCAAGCCGGAACTCAAAGCCGTTCGTCTCGCAGGCTGACTTTACCTTGCCGATCAACGGTCGCCAGGCCCGTTCGTCCAGAAAGAGCCGATCATATCGCAACGGTGTAAATGGCATGCGGATCAGCAGTCCAAAGCTGAAAATGACGCGTACATGTCGGTTGCGAGAGCGGCGGATCTTCTTGAGCCACTTCAGGAATTGGCGGAACTCAGCGATGTCTGCCTCGGTTTCGTAGCCGGTCAGAATGTAGAACAGCTTGATTCTCCGAATCTTCAGCGAGAGGATCTGACTCAACAGGGTCACGACGTCCGCCTCGGAGAGGCTCTTGTGTAACCACGCCCGCTGGCGTTGGCTGATGCCTTCAATGCCCAGGGTGAAGTCCCGCTTGTCCGCTTCGATCTCTGCCTCCAGCAGGTACCCTGTTTCGTGTAGGATGTCCAAGCGCTGGCTTGTGAGGCCTACCCGGTCGAAAAGTTGCTGCAGTTCCAAGATGATCGTCAGAATGTCCTGGTGCGAGTTGAAGTTGAAACTGTATACCTTCAGCGCTTCAACTCCTTGAGCTTGCTTGATTTGGTAGGCGGCGGGTAAGACGTCGGACAGGGGGAGTTCGCGATAGGGTTTACGATCGTACCCCTCGAAACAGAAGGAGCAGAAAGCTGGGCAGCCATAGTTGATCTGTAGACTGGCTGTGTGGACCTCCGAGCTGTTTAGGATAGGGTGTCTCAGCGCCAAGAACTGTGCCTCCGGTCTGTGGAGCACGGCCTGTTTGGTGTGGCGAAACGAGCCTGCAGTCCATAGGCCCTCGATCTGCTGCGCTGCCAGTTCTAACTGTTCTCTCTTGCTTATCTCACGATGGCTTTGTAAAAGATATGCTAGGTTGCCGACGAATCCCTCTCCCTCGCCGAAGAAGACGCCGTCCACCAGGCTGTCGCTATCCTCACGGATGATGGATTGAGCGGCCATGCTGTTGGACCCACCGAGGATTATGATAGGCCATTCCAGGCCGCGCTGGCTGGAGAAAAGGGGGAATCCTGAGTGGATCAACAGGTAGGGCAGGTTGATCAGCTCCAGTGTATACGCGTTCGAGACCAGCACCAGGTCAAACTCCTCCGCCGATCGGAGCGACTGAACTCCGATCATAGGGTGGATATTCTCTTGCTCGAACGACTCACGCGTATCCAAAGAGGGAAAGAAGGCCATGTCGATGAACGCATGTGGTAGTGCCTTTCGAACTTCGTGGAACAGAAAGAGGTGAGGTATGGAGCGGTCTACGTCGCGCAGGGGAGAAAGCCTGATGATCAGCACCCGGTAGGGGGCGGACTGAAAGTCTGGATTATTGAACGTGGGGTTGTCAAAGGGCAGGAATGGGTCTATGTGCTTGAGGCTCCGCACCCAATCTCGTGTCAGCTTCATGTCTCCGGTCTCTATCGTCCCTATGTGAGGCCGGCTTCTCGGTCGAATCTATCCCACGCGATTGAGAACAACCTCGGCGGATGACGTTGCACCGGAGTGGAAGATACCCGTTCGGTCCAGTGTGCCGTGGCCGCGGCGGCTCGTTTGAAGCATGAACGTGTGAACGCGGCCAGACGGGTGGCCCGTTTTTCAGCGCTCCTCCCTCGATTCTTTTCGTACATCTCATCGGCCTCGCTCAGAAACGTCGCTTCCAGTGTATCTCTTTCTTCTTCGTACAGGGGCAAGCGAGTGGTGTAGTCACGGATCACCGCCCGGTGGAGCCGTTCGTGGGTCCACCATAATGATTGAGGGTCGTAGGTGTCGTTCGGTTCGGGGCCCAGATCGGGCAGACCCGCCCCTCCCAAGTATACTGGCTTGAAAATGCCAGTACATGGGGCCGAAGTACCGGTCAACCAGTAGGTTGGGAGGTCGGGGGCTAAGTGGGCCACAAAGGACCCGGTAGATTGACTGGGGCGGGTCGGGCCAAAGCTGGCGTGCACACAGATGTTGTTCATTAGCAATCCTTGGCCGGGGGTCCAGGCGTTCGGAGTGTCGCCGTGGTCGCGCAGAATCGACATCATCGTCTCTACGGTGACGTGACCCTTCCTATCTGAAGGGGAGCGTAGCGGCTCATTCCTATCTAGAGGGGAGCGTAGCGGCTCATTCCTATCTAGAGGGGAGCGTAGCGGCTCATTCCTATCTAGAGGGGAGAGTAGCGGCTCATCCTGTGCTTTCAGTTGTGCTTTCAACAGATCGGTGGAACGACGTTGCCGGGTCCGACATCCAACCAACCTGGTGCGTAGAAACTCGGAGTAGCATCGGGCGAAGTGAAAGTCGTCCCGCGATTTACACCAGCCCTTCTCAACGGCGTGCTCTACCAGCCCGGGCGCTGCCAGGTCCCATTCACGGCCGATGGTCAGGCCATTGGAGATGCTACGTACATCGTGTACTCGTTCAGCCGCCCAGAACTTGTCGGCTGTCTCCAGCACCCATGCCTCATCAGGGTCGGCGATGATGAACGAATTGTGATAATAGAGCTCGTTGTGGAGGCCGCAGTTGCCTCCTTGTCCGTAGGTCGCCAGAAGCTCGACCATGAGGTCCAATGCCTTGCGTGCCGTGTCCGCTCGTTCCAGCGCCAGGCGGATGAAGTCCATCCCGATCAGGCCAGGTCCTTTGTCGTAGGGTTCCTTGGTGAAGACCGCCTCATTGCCAATTGCCACACCACATTCGTTGGCACCCATCTCGCAACCCCAGATCCAGAAGGGTTTTGACAGCAGCACCTCGTAAGTCTCCGGCACCTGTGGAATCTCGATGTACGTACACTTGACTGTGGTTCCAGCCTCATGTCTGGCCCGAGGTACGTGTGTCAGCACGTGGGCTTCGTTTGGCTCACGATCGCTGTTCTTGGCCAAGATGACGGTACCATCGGCCGTGGCTTTGCCGACTGCGACTAGGGTATCGCACATTCTCTCCTCCTGATGCGTCAACCGTGTCGTTTCCCAATGAGGATGTGGGGGCGACGGACGGTTCGGTGATATGCATTCATGATACCGAAAAGGGGCTCAGAAGGCAAATGGGCAAACGGGGCTGGATTCTGGATTGGACGAGGATTTTATTCTTGGGGCTGGGTCGTGCTTGAGTCGGCAAGCTTCGGCACCAGGGCGCAGCGAAAGCCAATCTCAGGACTGGTGAGTTTGCGGCTGCTGTAGATACGATTGGCGGCGCGGACTCCGGCTGGGCCATCAGACCATGAGCCGCCTCTGAGCACCTTCACCGCCCCAGAGGCGGGGCCGTACGGATTTTCGGAGATAGAGGAGATGGCGTAGTAGTCTTCTTTGTACCAGTCGGACACCCATTCCATCACGTTTCCCGCCATGTCGGCACAGCCATAGGGGCTGTCCCCAGCGGGACTGTAGGCTCCTACTGGTGTCGTGCCTCTCTTGAGCCGATGCCCCCTTTTTCTCTTGGCATTGCATTTACTCTCGTCCCATTCGTTTCCCCAGGGGTAGATTCGCCCGTCGGTGCCTCGGGCGGCCTTCTCCCATTGGGCCTCCGTCGGCAGGCGATATGGCTCACCCGTGACCTCTGCCAACCAGCGGCAGTAAGCTGCTGCATCCCACCAACTTACATTCACCACTGGGTGGTTCTCTTCTCCCTTGGGGGGTCGATCTCCGTGCCAATGCTCAGGGGGACGGCGTTCTGTAGCCTCGATAAAGGCGGTGTACTGGACGTTGGTCACGGGGTACTTGCCAATCCAGTACACCGTCAGATAGATCGGGCGCTGGGGTTTCTCTGATGTCAGGGCGATCGGGCCTTTTTCTGAGCTCCCTCGCAGAAATCCACCGGATGGAATGCGTACCATCTCTGGTGCCAGCGAGAAGTGTACTCGTAGCAGAACAGGTACCTCTGTAGTTCCCGCGTTAGAAGTCACCTGGAGGGTCAGTTGGTGGTTCCCTGTCCTCGCTCGGGCCGTTGATAGGTGTAGCTGCTGTGCCTGCCCGGTCTGGCATCGAAAAGTCGTGGGTTCGACGTCCAGCCAGTCGGCTTCCGTTGTTACCTCTCCAGTCAGTATACCGTCTCCATCGTTGCGCACCATCAGGGTGGCGGTCTCTGCAGTCTCTGCCTTGTTTTCCACCAGGTCTATGGTTCCCAGGTCTAGCCGGGCTGGCTCCACGATCAGGTTGGATGCTAATACTCGGATGTGAGCGTCCAGGGTCGCCTGGCCACCGGTGCTTTCGATGACCAGCGCCTTGGATTGATTGATCTCCCCGGATGGAAGGGACCGGGAATCGCCCTCCACTCTGACTGACGTACTG
>Ga0180431_10008156_pt1 | contig 12057 bp, 6 predicted proteins | sample SS_ome_11_FD_132459 | JGI IMG/M metagenome (GOLD analysis project Ga0180431, IMG submission 132459) | Hypersaline lake sediment archaeal communities from the Salton Sea, California, USA - SS_1_MS_1 metaG | ecosystem: Environmental > Aquatic > Non-marine Saline and Alkaline > Hypersaline >... | reverse complement strand
TGTTTTGGCCCCATTGGTTGTTCTTCACTTGTCTGCAATAATATACACCTCAGCCCCCCTGTTTCTTCAAATTATTTTACATTTTTTGTCCATATTGACCCGCGTGCGCGTCGATTCGTCAAACAGACCCCGGAGATGACCAGAACGGCGCCGACAGCCAACGATACCGTTATCGGCTCGTGGAGGATTAGGAATGCGGATAAAATGGCGAATATCGGAACAAAATTGATGAACAGGCCCGCTTTCGTGGGGCCGAGTTGCTCCACACCGTGGTAATACCAGACGAATCCGATCACTGTTCCGAAAACGCCCAAATACGAGATACACACCCAGTCCGTCATGGATTGATGTGGAATGTTTCGAATCATTCCCTCAAAACAGGCGGGAATGAACAAAGCGACGGCCCCGACAACCGACGAATACGATACCGATGCCAGCGGCGAGAGGGTCTTCATCACCGTTTTACCTATCAGGGAGTAGGTGACCCAACAGAGGACGCAGCAGAAAATGTAGAGTTCCCCCCGGCCCAGCCCCCCGTCAAATATCTGCCGGATGTTCCCTTTCGAGATCACGATACTCGCTCCGAAAACCGAGATCACAATGCCCATCACATTAACGAGCGTGATCTTTTCTTTCAAGAAGACCGCCGAGCAAAGCGTGATGAAAATCGGGCACGTCGCAATAATAAGCGACGCCCGCGAAGCCTCAATAATGTTGAGTCCTTTGTAGAATAAGACGTTGTACGTGGCGATTCCGATCAATCCAAGGAGAGTGATGTGAAGGATTTGATGTTTCCTCAAACGAGGAAGTCCGCCTTCGATTTTCCAGGTCAGACCAAGTAAAAGTGCCGAAGCAATGGCGAATCGGAGGAAACTAATTGAAAAAGATCCGACGTTTCGGGCGGCGATCTTCCCGGCGACAAACGTGCCTCCCCAAAACAGGGCCGTCAAAATCAGTCTCACATAAATCTTCATAGAATCGCCCAAAAGCCATTTTGTCGCGTTGCATTCTGACGTCTCCGGCCTTGTCCGTCAATAGTCTGTATTGGGGTGAAGAGGATTTTATGTCACCGCCATTTCACGAAGGGCCAGCCGTGAGGATTCTTGATTGCTTTTTAGGAGGCAAGCCTGTAGAAAATATAAAAATCTTCCATGTGATCTTGAGGTAGTAAGTAATCGATGAAAAAGAATGGATTAACGCGACGGGATTTCATCCGAGGATCATCCCTTGCCGCGGCCGGAACAATCGCCGAGGCTATGTCCGGCCCTTCCTACTCATCGGATCGGGACATAGCCGCCGAAGCCGATTCGATTCAAACCCTTATCCAGAAGGCCGGCAACACCGATAGCGATGAGTTGCGTTTGGACTATCTGAAAAAACTTCAGAATCAATCGGGGCTGGAGGCATCCCTTAAGGAGGATCTCGCCAGGCTCATCGTGCAGATTGACCGCTGGCTCAACGAAGAACGGTTGGACTATTTCGGTCGAGAAGTCAGAAACAATAAGGACTTTGATTTCAGGATTCCCGAACGTTCCAGGCTCTATCCGTTGACGTGGCTCTATCGCGGAAGAATGGTCACCTGGTATGCCCTGGAGTCCGGCAGCGTTTGGAGCATTCCGGAAAGGCGGCGTGAATTTTTCGATATCGCACGCGGATTTTTTGAAAAATACGCCAGGGCGTTTCCCGACAACAAGATCGCAAAGATGTATCTCGGTCATCCCATCGGGCCGGTTAAGGCGTATAAGGTGCCGCCGAGCGTTCCCGAATGGGCCGTGTACCAACGTGAGAGCCTCGAGCGCCTGGCCGATATCATCGAGTGGTGGATCGACAACCGGATGCGGGACGACGGCCAGTACGGCGGCGGATGGGGCGATGATTGCGAGATGTGGCGATGGTGGGTGCCGGTGCTGATCGGATTCGACAGCCCGAAGATCAGCCAGGCCCAGGTCCGCTTCTCCCAGGCGATATTGGACCAGCCGCATATGAGAAAAGGTTACACCACTCACATGTCGGACGTTGAGCATACCGCCGAGGATTCCGCCGATGTGATCACTCCGATGATGCATCTCGATCCGGAGAGCGACCTCTGGCGCGGACATGCCCTTCGTTTAGCGGAACTGATGGAAACGTTCTGGACCGGTCGTAACAAGCGGGGATTTCTGCAATTCAAGAGCACGTACTTCACGGCGGATCGAATCGACACCAACCCGGCGCGGGCCTGTGACACGGTGTATCACCCGCGTGCGGTCCAGCCGGCATTGCTCTACTGGCAGAGGACGGGCGATGAGCGGCTGGCCCGGCTTTTCACGGCTTGGATGGATACGTGGGTGGATGCTGCTTCGCGAGCCGAACGCGGCAAGCCCGCCGGAATTCTCCCGACGGCGATCCACTGGCCCGACGGTCGCGTCGGCGGCTCGGGATCTGACTGGTGGAATCCCAGGAACCACGGTGAATATACCTTGTACCTGTTTCCCAGCGCGATGAGTTTGATGACTCACACACTTTTGCTAACCCACTATATGACCGGTCAGTCAAAATATTTCGAGCCCATACGATCCATGGCCGAAATTCGTCTGAAATACCTCAACGCTCCCCCGGAAAAATCCTCGGCCGCAGGCACGGAAGCCTGGTGTGCATCGAGATTAGGCGGCCTTGCGAGTGTCATCGCGAAATACAGATGTCTGACGGGCAGCCGGGAATTCGACGCATTTCTCACCAGACAAAGGTCACTCTACATGCGTTTTAAATTGCGCGGCGACCGCAGCGCCCTTGTAACAGCCGTTCGGCACAATGCCGAGGCTCTTCGAATCAATTTTGAAGGGTACACCAGCGAGGTCCGTTACACCGACCGCGTTTTGCGCTTCCCGGCGTTGTTCGGAAATAACGGTATGCTCCAAAACGCAATCGGAAAGATCCATACGCCGGACCCATCGCTTCTTTACTCAATGGTAACGGGCGATCCGGGCGACGCCGGATATTTCCCGCTTAATGCCGTCCGGTGGATGACACCGCCTCGCAACATTGCCGCGCTGGTCAACGAGTCCCAAAAACATCTATTTGCCGCGGAATTATTCCACTTTGGCGGGGAACAGCGCCCCATGTCCGCCGAGTTGTACTTGCTCGAGCCGGGCAGATATCGTCTTCAGCTCGTCATCGGGGAAGATCGGTTATCAACACCATTCGAGGAATATGACTTCAGCGTGAAAGGACGTACAACGCGTATTTCATTCACATTACCGTCGCGCCAGCTCTGCGCATTACGTATCCAGCGTCGTTAATACGTCGGGGAAGAACAAGGATGAAATGTACAAAAGCCCCTATGTGGTTAAGAGGAAGTGTATTCCATTTATTCCAATTATTGTCTAAATGTCTGAAATACTCACCTTCTGTCACGCAGGGGCTTTGACTGCATTTGCACTATCTCCTGGTTTTCGGTTTTGTTGTATTACGTTGCATCGGCAGACGTTCTTATTGATCTTTAGCTTTTCTTGATGTCCCCGATGAGGTCATCCGTGACCGGTTCAACCCAGGTAATGACGCTGTTTTTTAAAGATCCTCTTGCCCTTTTTCCACGACCCAAAACGCCATCTTAACAGCTTTTCCATCTTCTCTCAGACTCAAATCCCTCCCCGGCTTAACCCCGATAACGAGGAGCACCACCGTCAAATTTTTTTTTATCTTTTTTCAAAAAACAAAGAGGTTTTCACTTCACTCAACGAACGATGACCCGCCAAGCAATTCTATGATATCCACTCGTTGCTTTAAGATAGAACGAGTATCTACCTCTCTTCACAACAAAACAGGTAAAGAAGAGACGATACTGAAAGGGAGTTGGTAAGAACGTGTTACTTTTTCCCCGGGAGGCGCCTTACATAAATGACGGCTGTAAATAAATTATCACGTTGGAACGTTTTTCACGGAGGATTTTGAGATGAAGAAAATCAATGTCGAAGACAAGACCCATATCAAACAATTGCTATACACCGGCAACGTGTTCGCCGTTAAAGGCGATCAATACCGATCCTTCGGCGGTTTTCAACTCTGGTGGTACGACAAATCGCATGATCTTTGCAATTATTGTGGATCTTACTGGGCGGACATTCGAAAGAAAATTCGACACTGTAGTCTTAACAGAGCAGCAAAGATCCTGTGGCGTCACCGCCGTTCGCTGTTTCTTCGCCGCAAACAGCTACATCAGGACAGCAAATTCATCGCTGTGGCGCATCTTGAAAACACGGGGCAATGAAAAAGCACGGAAGCTGGATTCTCTATATGATCATCCGTCGGATGCTCAATACGGCATACGGTGCCACCATGCGTTCGTTGACGCTTCTCCAATCAGCCGCCGGCACTACGGGCTGTTGTGCTGCTGAGAATCGAGTTAAAAAGCAGCCGAAACGTTCCATGCGATTGGCCGCGATATTGAACGGCGAATCCCAACAGAATGATTTTCCCTTCCCCATATTGCACTTCGACAATCGCCGGCTTATCGGCGATCAGGTCTTCTCCCCGGATCCATCCGCTCTGCAACAGGACGGTATCGGAATACCGGGCCACAACACGGGCCGGATAACGAACCTCCGGCTTACGCGCATTTTTCGTGCTTTTACCTGATGTTTCAGTCAGTTCGAATGCCTGCGACCGTCTAAAATAGCCGGAGACCCATTCGGGCGAGCCATACCCGATCGGGTGTTCGCGATCAACCCAGATACGCAGGATAGAACCGGGGCAATAGAAGTCTTTCGAGGATTTTCCACTTAGAATGTTTTTGACTGGAATATTGAAATACCCAATCGGCAGATTACACGAGTTGCCGATACAGACCAACGTTCCGCCCCTCTTCACGAAATCCTGAAGTTCGACAACGCCTTCCGAGCCGATCCCTCCGACGTATTGCGGCTCCGTCGTATCGACCGAACGTCCCCGAATGATGGAGCCGGAACTGATGGAGGGGAGAACCAGACAATCGTACCGGTCCCCGAGACGACCCGCTCGAATTTCTGCGTTGTGCACGGATGTATAGTCGAACTCGAAGTTATCCAATACCAGCCGGGTCCATCCTTCATCCATACTGGCCGTCCACGGTTGGTAAAGCCCGGTCCGAGGCGGTGACATACTCCGAAGCGCCGTCTTCACTTCCGAATACGACTTGGAAATACCCGTCACAACCGTAGAGATTCCATCAATCAGGTTCGGCAGCCTTTCATCAATACTCTCCGCATAAGGTATGAAAAACGATCCGCATGCCACGTCCATTTTCGCCACGGTGCTCCATCGGGTCTGGAAAGGAATGATGAAAAAACGAATGCCCGCTTTGAAGAGACGGTTGGCGAAACGATAATCGTCGGTTGCCCCGGCTCGAACGACGTAGCCGCGGGTCATATCCGGCGCTTCCGTCACTTCTCCGCGAGGCAGTCTTATCACGTCCAGTTTTTCAGCACGGGCCTCAAATGGCCGATCCACGCTGACACGGCGCACGCCCATCTGCAACGGCAACGTCCAGCCGGCGATATCATACGGCGCTTCCGGCGGCCCGCCGGGATAGGACGACCGATTCGGGTACACCTGCGGCTCCATCATGTCGTTCACATGGGCGCGGTAGGGCTGCGCGCAATAGAGAATATATGTCCCCGCCGGATACGGAACGCCATCGGCGGAGAATTCCTTCTCGGCCTGATGCACCTCCACCCCCGTGGCGTGCAAGACAGAGAGCATTTCTACGAGGGTTCGAGGATCGGAGTGATCCGGAGGAACCAGCCATGCAAACGGCGGCTCGGTCTTGCCGCGTTCGATCGCATCGCGCGCCTGCTTGATGGTATTGCTCTTCACCAGATCGTGATAGCGGGCCGACAATGTAAAAAGGCTCATGCAGGCGATTTTCTCGTACTCCACGATGTCGCGCAATCGCCACCATCCGCCCGGCCACGGCTCCGGAAAATTCGTGGCGATCGCGTAATCGGACATGCCCCGCGCCCGTCCGCGCAACTGGCTCTTGCGCTGGAAAACGGGGGACGCAATCGACACGCTGGCGGCTTCGGTCAGGATGCCGATCATGTTATGCCGATAGGTCGTCGTGCGAAAACCGCCCTGCCACCAGTTGTCGTACATCGCACTGTTAAGAATGCCCGTCTTTCCCGCCCGCGTCAGGGCCGCTCCCATGTGTCCCCCGATAATCATCAAGAGATGATCGTTCAGGGGATGAACGTTCGGATTTTTGGGATCGTAAAACGGGGGCACGAAAAATCGCGCTCCCGAATTGCCCATCTGATGGATATCGTAAACAATATTGGGCAGCCATTGCTTATAAATCACCTGGGTGACAAGCCGGGTCTCCTTCAGGTTCAGCATATACCAATCCCTGTTGTTGTCGTGGCCGGCATAAGTATGATACAACCACGGCATCCCCGTCCCTTCCCAGGGCTTTCCGAGCGAACGGTTGTACCAGTCGATCACCTTATTGAGACCGTCGGGATTGGCGCTGGGGATCAGGATGACAACGACCTTTTCGAGGATGGCTTTAATCTCCGGCGAGGTCCCCGTCGCCAGATCGTACAGCAATTCCATCGCCATCTGGCTCGACGCAATCTCCGTGGAATGAAGGTTGCAATTGATCAGGACAACCACCTTGGCATTATGAACAAGGTCTTTCTCTTCCCGGGCATCTGTAATCAATCGGGGGTCGGCAATCTGCGCCTGATACTCCATGGCCCTTTGCAAACGCTCCGGCGAGGCATCGTCCGTAATATCCGCGATGATCATATTTTGGCCTTCGGTCGTCCGTCCAATATGGCGCACGTTGACCCGGGAAGAATTCTTTGCTACGTACTCAAAATAGTCCCGGATTTTCTCATACCGTGCCAGTTTGAAGTCGGCGCCGACGGTGTGCCCGATCATGGCCTCCGGCGGTTGTATGTCCGCCGCAACAGCGCACGCCGCGCCCGTCGAAAACAACATAATTGTGAATACAAACGATGCATAAGAGAGACACTTACGTTGCATGCCGGTTCCTTCCATAATCACAATGTAGGGACGGCTCCCTGTGGCCGTCCGAATCCAACGATAGGGCAGTTGCCCAGGGCAGGCACGGGGGCCTGCCTTTACATCTGAAACCCAGGGCCAAACGGTAAGGAAGATAACAAATCTATCCGACGAATGCGACTGATTTTGTGTAATTTCTTGCCAGCAACATCGCCCTGTTCGGGTAACGCTGTTTTAAATATCCCTCAAATACTCGAACAATAACATGCCCCGAGATCGCCCTTTCTATTGAACAGGTTCAATCCGACGGATACAATACGGACAAAAAAGGAAACATTCATTAGAAAGGTGTGGGAAAAAGGGGATTTTCTCGGACTATGAATACGGAACGGCATTTTCAGTTTAGCACGGGGCTGCCGCCCCTGGACAAAATACTTCACGGCATCCGACCGGGAGACAACGTCGTCTGGCAGGTGGATTCGATAGAGGACTATGTTCCTTTTATAGAACCCCTCGCAAAAAATGCTCTCAATAAAGGAGTAAGAGTCATCTACTTTCGATTCGCCAAACACAGGCAACTCGCCTCGAAGGATTCCGGGGCTCAGATATATTCGTTCGATCCCGAAGCGGGATTTGAAATATTCATCGATAAAATTCATGAGGTCATCAGGCAAACCGGGCGAGGCGGATACTATGTTTTTGATTCTCTCTCCGAGTTGGCCAAAGAGGGCTACAGCGAGCGTATGCTCGGCAACTTCTTCAGACTGACCTGCCCGTACCTGAGAGAACTTGAAGCGGTGGCGTATTTTGCCGTCATTAGGAATTATCATTCCTACCACGCCGCATTGCCCATTGCGGAGACCACTCAACTGCTCCTGGATGTCCGTCGGCATGAGGGGAAAATCTACGTTCATCCCCTGAAAGTCGATCAGCGACACTCCCCCACGATGTTTATGCTCCATGTCTGGGACGGGGATACGTTTGTTCCCGTTACGGAAAGTGCCGCCATCTCCGAGATAGTAACCTCCACACCGTGGCCGGGTTTGCCGTCCGCGTCTTACCGAATGGTGGGCATGTGGGACCGCAGGTTTATTCAGTCCGAAGAATTATTCGATGCTCATCACCGCGGCGAATGCTCTCAAAAAACTATCGACCAGGTCTTCCGCCGTCAACTCAGGCAATTGATTTCCCGCGACGAGCAGATTCTTGCCCTGGCGGAGAAATATCTGTCTCTTGCGGATATCCTCTATTTCTGGAAGCGCCTGATCGGTTCCGGATTGGTGGGAGGCAAGACCGCCGGCATGCTGCTCGCTCGTGCGATTCTTGAAAAGAGCGATCCCCGTTGGTCTGAGTTACTCGAGTCTCATGATTCGTTCTTTATCGGCTCGGATATTTTTTATTCTTTTCTTGTCGAGAACGACTGCTGGCAGATACGGCAGAATCAAAAAAAACCGGCCACCTTGCTCGACGGCGCCGAGGTCGCCAGGCAACGGATCCTCCAGGGAACGTTCCCCGACTATATGATCGCGCGATTTTCAGATATGCTGGATTACTTCGGCCAATCACCGATCATCGTACGCTCCAGCAGCCTTCTGGAGGACAACTTCGGCAATAGCTTTTCCGGCAAATACGAAAGCGTCTTCCTGACCAACCAGGGTTCCCTCAGACAGCGCCTTGAAGCATTCCTCAACGCCGTACGGTTCATCTACGCCAGCAGTATGAGCGAAGAGGCGCTGGTGTACCGGGCGGAGCGCAATGTTCTCGAACGGGACGAACAAATGGCCCTGCTGGTCCAGAGAGTCTCAGGGCGTTGCTACGGCCATCGTTTCTTCCCGCAACTGGCCGGCGTCGGGCTTTCTTACAATCCATATGTATGGGACGAGAGCATCGATCCCGACGCGGGAATGCTGCGCCTGGTCTTCGGGCTGGGCACACGGGCTGTCAACCGGTCCGACGACGATTATACACGGGTCGTGGCCTTAAACACGCCCCGCAGCCGTCCTGAGACGGGCTTTGACAAAGCGGCGCGGTACGCACAAAAACGGATGGACCTGCTGGACCTGGAGACAAACGGTTTTGACGCAGGCGATTTTGTCGATGTCGCGAATCAAAGCCTGGAACTGGACGTCGAGATGTTTGCCTCTTACGATAGAGCGGCGGAACGACGCGGCCCCCGCAGAGATGCGCATCACTGGGTCCTCACGTTTGAACGGCTCTTCTCTGAAACGACCTTCGCAAGAGATATGCATGAGATGCTCCGAATCCTAAGGGAAACCTACGAGTGCCATGTGGATATCGAATTTACCGCCAACTTTACGAGAGACGGCCGATACAAGATTAATCTCGTCCAATGCCGTCCATTTCAAATTAAGTTGGGCCAGGCGGTTCGCGGCTCAATGCCCTCTATCGAGAAGAAGAAGGTTCTGATGGAAGTGCACGGGGGCATTATTGGTCGAGGTCGAATGCTCTCGATCGACCGGATCATTCACGTCGTACCGTCACACTACGGCCAATTACCCGAAAGGGATCGGTATTCCATTGCCCGTTTGATCGGAGATCTCACTCACCTCGATGGGCGAGGGAAAGAAAAGACGATCATGCTTTTCGGGCCGGGACGCTGGGGATCGACGACACCGTCTCTTGGGGTGCCGGTCTCCTTCGCGGAAATTAACACCGTCTCCGTCCTCTGCGAGATCGATGCCATGCACGAAGGCTTAATTCCGGATCTTTCACTGGGGACGCATTTTTTTAACGATCTGGTGGAAACGGATATGTTGTATATCGCCTTCTACGGATCGAAAAAAGCGAACGTACTCAATGAGGCATTGCTGAACGGCTTACCGAATCGCTTAACAGAAATGATCCCGGAAGCCTCCGTATGGTCTCAAGCCGTCCGCGTTGTCGAGGTCCCCGAGGGCGAAAGGTTGCTTCTGGCTGCAGACAATATGAATCAGAAGGCCGTTGTTTACATCGATACGGCAAACGCCTCGTCGGTATAAAAAAAGAAAACATCGAGAATCCGGTATTACTCCGAACTGCCCGATGTTTTCCGGAGGGGAGAAAAAATCGTTCTATAAACTTGTCCGATGTTATCGACTTTGTTGCGATTGAACTTTAACTTAAAATCCTAATTTGCATTCTCGTTAACTCGGCGAGATCAACTCTCGAACTCGCCTTATTTATTTTTACGTTATCGGGCAATAAAGGTTCACATTTTTACCCATCGTTGCAGATTTTTCGTTCGAGGATTAAACTGGACGCGAGACGGATATACAGTGCGGTCATTTGAGTTGTTTTTCGCTCGATGCCAAAAAGGATTCCTTTGAATGAAATCTGACCGAGAGTTGGTAAAATTGGCGAATCAAGGCGATCCGGACGCCTTCGAGATCCTCTATTACCGGTATCGGGATTGGGTGTACCGGTTGGCCTGGCGATGGACGGGTAATCAGCACGATGCGCTGGACGTTCTTCAGGAAACCTTCACTTACCTGTTGGGCAAATTTCCCGGTTTCAAGCTGACTGCCTCGATGACGACCTTTCTGTACCCGGCTGTCAAACATATTTCAATGGCGATTCGCACAAAAAAACACCGATATTCCTCCGATAACGAAGATTTAAGCCAATGGACGACCTCAAACCCGAAAAGACAAACCGATCAGGAGCGTTCAGAATTAGCCGCGGTTCTAAATATATTACCCGACGAGCAACGGGAGATTGTGCTGATGCGATTCGTGGACGATATGCGTCTTGCGGAGATCGCCGATGCTCTGGATATCCCGCTAAGCACCGTTAAATCCAGATTATATCATGCTTTAGATATCCTTCGAAACGACAAGCGGACCAGGAACTACTTCCTCGAATAAGCACCGAGCACGCCGACGAAGTCGTGGGAGCACAGGCGTCCTGAGCGAAGTCGAAGGATCTACATTATCTATTCAACTGATTTTTTTTAGATTCTGTCAACTTTTCAGCCCCCTTCTGCGCTTAAGGTAGTGGAGATCATGATATGAAAACCGAAAAACACGAACAAAAACAACCTACGCCCGCCCAAAATAATCAGAAACGGAGATTGAGGATGAATCGACTTGCTAAAGTATCTTTGGCCCTTCTGCTTTGTGGTTGCGTTATCGCCCTGTTTTGCTGCTCCACTAAAATGGGAGGAAATAGTGCTTATGAATATGAAGAAGGTGGGTACTCGCCGCAACGACATGTCATGGTTGCAGGGAGTATTTCCCCTGAAGTCGCATACGCCGCTCAGGCGGAGGATAGCACAGACACTCAAGCCCTTCCCTCCGCCCAAAAGCCCGAAGTCGATCCCGCTCAGACCGGCCGGCTCTTTGTTTATAACGCCGTGATGAATGTGGTCGTTGAGCGAATATCCGACGCCCTTAATAGCATCAAAGCCACTGTCATCAACATGGGCGGTTACATGCAGGAAATGAGCAGCAAGTCGATCACCCTGAAGGTCCCCGCCGGAAAGTTCCAGGATGTTATCGCTGAAGTGGAAAAGCTCGGTGAGGTCACGCGGAAAGATATCAAAGGCTCGGATGTCACGGAGGAAATGCGGGATTTGACGATCCGCCTGAAAAACGCCGAAGAGGTCAGGGATCGGTTGGCCAACCTGCTCGACAAGGCCGAGAAAGTCGAGGATATCCTCAAGATCGAAAAGGAATTGGAACGAATCACAGAGACCATCGAGTTGCTCAAAGGCAAAATCGCATATCTTCAGAATAGGATCGCCTTCAGCACGATTACAATTTATTTCAATTCCAAGCTTCCACAGACGACTTTACCTACCGGCACTCCTTTTCACTGGGTACACAATCTCGGCTCGGAAATGTCACAGCCGGTCGATACACGAACCCACGAAAGCTCCTATTTCAGTCGGTCGATGTTCGAGTTTCCCGACGGCTATATTAAATATTACGAAGACAAAATCCGCAATAGGGCCATGTCCGCTAAGGGCGTTATTATTCACGTTCACAAAGAGAAAAATTACAAAGGCGGCACTATCGAATTCTGGTCCTCTCTCGTCCGGCGCGTCCTCGTGGAACAGAAGGTCATGCACATCGACAAGCA
>Ga0180431_10008155_pt1 | contig 12058 bp, 8 predicted proteins | sample SS_ome_11_FD_132459 | JGI IMG/M metagenome (GOLD analysis project Ga0180431, IMG submission 132459) | Hypersaline lake sediment archaeal communities from the Salton Sea, California, USA - SS_1_MS_1 metaG | ecosystem: Environmental > Aquatic > Non-marine Saline and Alkaline > Hypersaline >... | reverse complement strand
GGTGGTGGCCAGGTGGCTCTGCTCACGGGTGCGCCGCCCGAGCAGGTGTTCGAGCAGGCAGGGCATTGGGGGTTTGGGCTCAAAGATGCCTGGAAGAGGGGGCAACTGCGCGTACTGGGGTTCAGTCGGGATTTCGAGCATCGGTTGTTGCGCGCCGCCGATCCGAGAGACGTCTTCGACGAACTCGCCACCATGATGGGGCCGGCAACCGAGAGGCTTGCCGTGGATCCAGGCAAGTCGCTGTGGGAGACGAGGGCTGGCACCACTTTGGCCAGCAGGTTCATTGAGTGGGTACAGTCGTCTGAAGTCACTGTATGGGCTACGCTCGGCAGTGGAGTAGCTGATTCCGCGTCGCCGGCAGGCGAGTGGGTCATGCAGGCCTCGTCCGGCGTGTTCGAGTTCGAGCGGCTTTCCACCGGAGTAAGGCAACTTTGGATACGGCGCATCACCCCTGCTTCCGACATTCAACGTCCAATCAATCTCGAGCTCGTACCAGGCGTGGGGCTCCAGCACTCGACCGGTAGACTAGAGCGAGGCGGGACCGATGCTCCCATTGGGAATGAACGGCGGCTGTGTCTGATCAGCCTGGCTGAAGAGATCCCCGGCGAATTGACGGGATGGGCGGGGAAACGTTACGACGTTGTCGAGGTTGACGACCCGCTGCGCCTCGTGACCAAGCTACAGGACGGAGATTCCTTCGGTGTGATCCTGATATACGTGGATCGAGCGCATACAGAAGACGCGGCAGAGGCGTGCAGGGCGGTGAGGCCGTTCACGATTGCTCCGATCATATTGGTTGCCGACGACAGGCTTCGAGCAGCGGATCGCACTGCCGCGCTCGATGCCGGTGCGAATGACTTCCTGAGCGACAATTTCGCTATGGCCGAACTCGCCTCCAGAATAGACCGAGCGGCACAGTCTGTGCGCGGGCTTGCACCTCCTCGGCGGTCGAGTGAACAGCGGGTCGGGAAGGTCCCGTCGGTCCTGTTGAATGAGGATCTCCTTGCATCCGAGATAACCGAACGTCTCGGCACTTCCGACGGCAGCATCTTCACGCTAGTCGTAATTCGCAAGTCTGCCATTCCGGAAGAGCTGCTCGGCGATGCCCTGCTGCAACAGCTTCGTGGGGATGTCGGCGATATCGCGGGGCTCGTTGGCGGTGGCTTCGGAGTCGTATTGCAGGGTGCTCGCCCCAGCCAGGCGGATGCGTTTCTTGGACGACTGCGAAAGGCGCTTAAGAGTGAAGCAGTGATGTTTGATAGCCTGGATATCCAGGTATTCAACAGTGCTTCTGAGCCTGACCGTATCGTAGAGCTCCTGAAGGTTAAGGGTGAAGCGGCGGCAGCGCCCCATTCGGGTCCTTAGCCGACTCGTTGGGAAGCCATGCAGAGACCTCCGATACGGAAAAAGAGTGGAACACCCTATTGGGTGAGATTTTCCCTTGTGATGCTTGGCTTTGGCGGGTTCACATCGGTGTTTGTCTTGGTCGTACTTCCCAAACGCTTCATTCTGCAGTCTGGATTGGTTGAATCCGGAATAACGTTCGAGACAGAGATCCTCCCGTTCCAACCGCCAGAGAGGCAGCCGGACATTCGACCGACCTTTCCAATGACTGCGGCCGTGGAGCCAGGGACGGGTGTAGGTCCAGCCGAACTGTTTTGGTCTGAGGTTCTTCCGTTGTTGACCGCAGAAGAATACGAGGCAGCTCTCCCTATTTTTCGCGACTACCTGGCCGAGTACCCCGAAGATACCGGCGTGCTGCGCGAATACGCCGTGACATTGGCCAATGCCGGACGGCCTGCGCAGGCGGAGGTTGTATACCGAAGACTCATTGATGCGGGAGAAGTCGGCTACCGACTTGAACTGGCGCGTTTGGTGCGCGATAGAGGTGATGTTAATCAGGCCATAGCGCTGTTGACCGAGTTCGTTCACGATAACCCGGACAATGCCGATGTGCGTTTGGAGCTTGCGCGCACATTGTTGTGGGGCGAGCGGTATGACGAAGCAGTAGCACTCTATCGGGAACTAACGCGCGAAGATCCGCGTTCGATGCCGGTTCGCCTCGAGCTCGCTCAGGCACTCTACTGGCAAGGTCAACCAGAGGAAGCATTTGGAGTGCTTTCGGGATATCCGTCACATGATTCGGGATGGTCAACGGCCGACTCCCTTCTGTGTGAAATAGTGCCACAGGTCGCGCCGCGGGTATTGACTTTCGGTGAGCTGATACAGCGCGCGATAGACGCCGGCGACATGACGCTCGCGAGCAATCTCTATATGAGGATGCTGCTACGCAGTTCCATCGATTCCGATAATTGGGAACGGTGGGTGGACTTTCTCCAATACCAGTTGGAGGACCTCGAAGCTGCGCGTGCAGCGCTTATGTCACGTGACGCTTCGGTCGGGCTGAATCCCGATTGGAGGTTTCGGTTGGCCCAACTCCACGTTTGGACGACTCGCGAGGAGATGGCGAAGGCAGAGCTTCAGCATTTGTTGAGTGAGGATCCTCACAGAACTGAAGCCTGGACGTTGCTTGGTGACCTATACCGGTGGGATGGTGAACGGCTTCGCGCCTGGGACGCGTATAGCCGGGCACTGGACCTTTCCCCTGACAATGCGGATGCGCTGACAGGTATTCGAGAGATCCGTGCCCAGGTCGATTTAGCGATCTCCGAGCGCGATGAGACCGGGGTGAACCCACAAGTTGCCTTCTTCAGGGACTCCGATGAATACCGACGCCTCGACATGGGTGTGAACGCGGCTAAGCGGTGGTATGCTACGGTGTTCGTGCTGCGGGCCGGATATCGGTATTTGGACGGTCCCGAGGCGACCACCTCATCGGGCATGCAGAACGGTCCGTTTGCGGAATTCGAGGTCGTTAGGTGGTGGCGCCTAGGGACCGTACGCACGTCCGTGAGCGCAGGTGTTCAAGAGTTGGACGCTCTTGGCAATGAACCCACATTCAGTGCACGAATCGAAATCCCTGATGCCGGTGGAACTGCGCTTCAGGCTTCGTATGCGCACGGACCTGCGTATCCCCACACGGCCACGCTCGGAAGTGTTGTGGGTGGTGTCCGGTCGGACGACATGCAGGTGTCGGCATATCGCAGCCTGGGTGAACGTTGGAGTGTTGCCGGAAATGCCACGCTGGTGTCGCTGCGAGGTGGTGGAGTGAACAACATGCGGATGAGTGGGGCGGCAACAGCAGCGAGTCAGATATCGAGTCTGTTCAGGGCTGGAGTGACTTCCCGTTTCTTGACTCACACCGAAGCCGCGCCGACGCTGGATGCTCGACGACTCTACTGGGATCCAAGTGCGTTTTGGACCAACTCCCTGCTGTTGGAGTTGCGTACACCCGAGGGGGAGACGTGGTTCGTGTTCGGTCGCCTAACACCGGGATTTGCACTCGCGCGCGAAAGGGAGACTCCTGGCACACAGTGGGTGCCGCAATTCGGCACCGAGGCCGGTATGGCTTACGAGGCCGGGCAGTTCTTGATCGAAGCCGATGTAGGCTACTACAGAGGTAGAGCCGGGGACTACAACTCTCTTGCTGCAAATCTCCGCTTGTCGATAAGGCCGTAAAGTGGCTGCGCCTCCGAGATCCCAGACGATTGCTTCGATAGCAATCATCACCACCATGGTGGTAGTCACGGCATTGATCATTATTTGGACGCTACACTCACCGTTGCAGGTCCAACGATTCCTGATCCGTTTGGTTGTAGTGAGCCTCTTGCTGTTTCTCGTCACGCTGTTCATCCGCTACTTCTCGTTGTTGTGGTTCGGATACCTCCAGCACGCTGAGAGGACGATCAAAGGCCCGCCGACTGACGACACATTTCCGCCAGTATCCGTTATAGTGCCCGCATACAACGAAGCACTCGTGATCGGAGATGCGATAGACGCTCTGCTCAGGTTGGACTATCCCGAGTATGAGGTGATCATCATAGACGACGGTTCTACCGATGACACCTTGGACATCGCTAGACAGTGGGAAGGCCGCCACGGCGGGGTGGAGGTACGTGTATTCACGAAAGCAAACGGTGGTAAGGCCACGGCTCTGAACACGGGCGTTGACCAAGCGCGCCACGAGTTCGTGCTATGCATGGACGCGGATGCGTGGATCGAACCGCAAAGTCTCAGGGTCACGATGCCCCATTTCGCTGACGAGTCGATAGGTGCCGTCGCCGGCAACGTGAAGGTGGCGAACCGCGACCACTGGCTCGCGCGATTGCAGGCGCTCGAGTACATCGAAGGGCTCAACATGCCCAGGCGCGCACAGGGGTTCATGGCGGCAGTGAACATAGTGCCGGGACCGCTCGGCGTTTTCCGCATCGAGGCGTTGCAGGATGTGGGTGGATACGACGACGACACGTTTGCGGAGGACGCCGACCTCACAATGAAGCTGGTGGCCTCGGGCTGGAAGATTATCTACGAAGACAAGGCGATTACGTGGACTCATGGTCCCACCAACGCACTAGATCTGATTCAACAGCGTTACAGGTGGACACGCGGTATTCTCCAAGCAATACGCAAGCGGAAATCGATCTTGTGGCATCCATTCCCGGACTTTCCTCTGTGGCTTTCTGCCGTCGAGATGGCATTCGAAGGGGTGATCTGGCCAATACTGAACGTCTACGCCCATCTGTTCTTCGCGATGGTGGCACTGTTGTACGGCATGGGTGAGTTACTGTTGTATTGGTGGGTGTTGTTGACGATTCTGGATCTAGTGGTGGCATTGATAACAGTGGCCATGGAAGAGGAGGAGCTGATCCTCGTTCCGTATGCGCTCATCTATAGGTTCGCGTTCATTCTGTTCTTGGATGTCTCCAAGACGTTGGCGGCGATCGAGGAACTATTCAACCTTGGAATGAGCTGGGGGAAATTGCGGCGGGTAGCATACGGCCATGGAGGTCATTGAGGTGCCGCGTTCGCGATACATGAAGAGCTTTTTGCCGTAGATGGAGAACGATTCAAATGTCAGTAATTGACCTGCTCATCACGATCATCGTAGTCACGATTCTGGTTACGATCGCGCTCGGAGTCGCGACATACGTAGCGTACAAGCTCCGGCTGGCCAGGCAGCCGGGAACGACTGAGGATGTGGGGCCAGGCTCACGTTACTTCGTGTTGCACGAACCACCGTCTGACGGTCAACTGGAACTCACACCGGAAACGGCGGATGCCTCCTAAGAGAGATCCGGTACCGCGCGTCCGATCTGCCCCGCAGTGGTTGGGTGGTCTGTTCGTGTTGGGTTTGATCGGTGCCGCAGTTATCGGCGGCGGTGCGGTGTTGTGGGAGAACGTAGACGTGCAGCGGATGACGACGAGTGCGGCTTTGCGGGAACCACACTCGGTTCCCATGTCATCGCTGCCGAATCTTCCGGCCCATCACGAGACCGAGTTCAGCGCATATCTCTATACGTCTCAATCAAGCGGCGGGTTCTACGACGATGTCGACTACTACCCAGATATTTTGGACAGCTGGGAGGGGTTGCTGCAGGATGCGGGCGCACGTGTAACGCGCATTAGAAACGCGGAGTCCGTCGCGGCTCTAGGGTCTTCCGACCTGCTCGTTGCTGCATCCGCAGTGTGCCTATCTGCCGAAGAGGTGGCAGCATTGCGCGGGTTTGCTGAAAGAGGGGGTGGCCTATTGCTCACTTGGGCGACAGGAGCGCGCGATTCCAGTTGCACGTGGCAAGGTTGGAACGCACTGAGCACGCTGACTGAAGTTACTGATTTCAATACGCTCGAACGGCGCGATGCGGTCTATTTGACGGTACCGAGCGGGCTCCCTCTGACGGCAGGGCTCGGACCGGCGACACGCATCGAATTGCGCTACGAGTCGCAGCTTGCATTGGCTACGGAGGGCCCGCGCGTTTACTGGTCAGATTGGGCGCTCAACTCCGAACCTGCCGAGGAGACAGTAGGGATGGATGCAGCCGCGTGGTTGGGAAAGACTGAGGCGGGCGGTCGCATCGTTTGGTTCGGTTTTCGGATTGGGCACGGGGCGAGCGAACAGGACGAAGAACAGCTTTCACGACTGTTCAGGAATGCCGTGTGGTGGGCTGCAGGAGTCCCGGTCGTCGAGCTTTCCCCCTGGCCGCACGGCAACCAGTCCGCGCTACTGCTGAGTCAAGATGTCGAGTCACAGTTCGCCAATTCGGCTAATCTTGCTAGGGTGGCACGAGAGAAAGCAGTTCCTGCGACCTTCTTCGTGGTTTCCCAGTTGGGAGTCGACTACCCGGCGATTGCAGATTTGCTGAAAGAGGTTGGGGAGGTGGGAAGTCACACATCCGATCACGCAGTTGTCGCAGGTAGGCCATTGATAGATCAACGCGCGCGTCTCAACCGAACGCAGGGCGAACTCGACGCGTGGGCGGGTACTCGTGCGGTCGGTCTCAGACCTCCTGAAGAGCGCTTTGACGAGGCTACGCTTAGGGCGTGGGCCTCGGCGGGCGGGACCTACATCGTAGGCACAAATGAGTCCCGCCAGGGAAGCCCGGAGGTGTTCGATACTCCAGATGGCAGGATTGTCTTGCTGCCACGGATCATCAAGAACGACTACAACGTTTATGTACAAGACGGTGCGATGCGCTCGAGGCGGTTGACTGAAGCTTATCTGGCCGGCATGTCGAAAATAAACGCGCTAGGCGCTCTCGCCGTTGTCTCTCTGCGCACACAGGTCGGGGGAGAAGGGGCTCGGGTCCAGGTTGTGGCGGACGTTATCGACAGTGCACGGGCCCAGGGAGATTGGTGGTTCGCCACAGGACGAGAGATGACCGAATGGTGGCTCGCACGGTGGGAAACGGCGCTCGGTCTGCACGAGGCTGCCAACGGACAACTCGATATCATTGTTCGCGCAAACGAAACCCGAGGCATTAACGGGCCATGGCTCGAAGTGTTTGTTCCCGGAAACCCTGAGGATTGGACGCCGAGGTACCGCGGTGAACTGATGCGACATGTCCGAACTGAATGGAGTATCCGAATTCCGCTTGTCGATCTCGGCCCTGGCGACGAAATGTCGGTTGAACTGGCGTACGTGGGCTAATGGGTGTGAGGCCGATTGCGGTCGGTCAGAGCCGTCTCGTCAATCTGCTGGCGCTCCTGCAATGTAAATCGTCGCTGTCCCGGCAATGGTGCACTCCCGAATCGCTGCCGGTATGGCGACTGAAGCGCCCCGCGGCAACGGCACCGGTCCAGGACTAGCGGGATCCGAGACAGAAGCGTCTCCAGCCACGTTCAGTAGAATTTCGAATCCCCGACTCTGCCTGTGAATCTCTTGGTTGCCGACTTCCAGAACCGACAGCTCAAACTCATCGGCGGGAGTTACGTACCGCCCGTTCTGGGGCTCGAGAATCTCGACGTCTCCGGTTTGGAATGTGAGCGTCTTCATCAGCTCTGGTACATCGACGTGCTTCGAAGTAAGGCCGCCACGTAGAACGTTGTCCGAGTTTGCCATCAATTCCACAGCGAAGCCATCTAGATAGGCGTGCAAGTCGCCGGCAGCGCAGAAAATGGCCTGCCCCGGCTCTAGCTTCACGAGGTTCAACAGCAGAACACACAACACGCCGATATCGCCGGGGAAAAGGTCGGAAACCTCGAGTATCCAGCGATATTCACTGCGGGTGGATTTCAGCTCGCCAGCGCCTCTGAGCAACTCCGAAAGCAATAGATCTTTCCTTGAGCCATCTATCTCGATGACAGACTCGAAGAACCTTCTGAGGCCAGCCTGGTTGGGTGTCTGGCGAAGCAGATGAATCTCACTGGCAATGGAGTTGAGCTTCACCTCGTCAATGAGTTCCAGCATCGACGGCAATGTTCGAAAACCATTTAATGCCCAGAACTCGGTGAGCGCACACAAGATTTCCGGCTTGTGGTTGTCGTCCTTGTAGTTGCGATTTGCGGCATCAACTGCGAGTCCGGCTGATTCTTCCGTTAAGAAGCCTGCTTTCGCCTGTTCCTTATTGGGGTGAGCCTGGATAGAAAGCGGTTTGGCCGCGGCAAGAAGCTTGAAGAGGAACGGTAACCGCCCCCCATATCTCTCGGCTGCACTAGAACCGAGCATGGCAGATGGATTTTCGTCAATCACCTCGATCAACGTTTGGCCCAATGTCCGTGACGGCGCCTTGGGATGAGCGCCCATCCAGAGCTCAGCCTGCGGTTGTTCGGATGGCGCCGGATTGCCCAGGAGCGCAGGAATGTGGGTCCTGGATCCCCATGCGTACTCCATAATGGGATTGTCGAGCTGCAATATTCCAATCATAGACATGTGCCGGACTCAAGATATGCTGTCCAAGTATCGCTCCATCGGTGCTACGGAGTCTAACGCACAAATGTCCCAAATACGTACCCTCATGTCCCAAAAACGCACTTGTAGGCTATCGCGTTAGTCCGTATTAATTGAATTGTGGCTACGATTCTTGTCATTGACGATGAAAGCTCGATACGCGAGCTGCTGCAGGAGGCCCTAGAGCGCAACCAGCATTCTGTCCTGTTGGCTGAAGATGGACTCGAGGCGTTGGATGTGTTGAGGGCGCACGCGGTGGATGTTGCGCTCGTGGATCTCATAATGCCGCGTATGCACGGGCTCGAGCTACTGCGGCGGATGCGCGACGAGTTCGCTGCGGTCAAAGTGATTATCATGTCCGCATACGAAGACATCGTCGACCTGGCACAACGTCAGAAGGATGTGGCAGCGATACTGAGGAAGCCGTTCACAGTTGCCGAGCTGACGGATATGGTGCAAAAGATACTGGACAGCACCTAGGCCGTTAGCCGGTCAATCGCCTCTCAGCACCTCAACAGGATCCACTCTGAAGACCCGGCGGGCAGGGACGTAGCCAGCCAACAAACAGACTACGATAAGCAACGAGACGACTGCACCGTAGACTGATGGGTCCCACGCCATTACTCCGAAGAGGAACTGCGAGATCAATCGGGAAGCGCATAGTGCAGCTGCCACCCCGGCGACTGTACCCGCAATCCCCATCAATAGACTCCTACGCAGAACAGTTCGCATCAGGCCCCGGTTTTCGGCACCGAGAGCAATGCGGATTCCGTATTCTCTGGTCCGCAGCGCAACCGCTCTCGCGGCTACCCCAAAAACGCCTACTGCAGCCAGCGCGCAGGCAAGACCACCGAACACAGACAGAAGGAGTGTGCGGTAGCGTTCCTCACTAGCCGACGATTGGATTAGGCTGGCCATCGTACGGGGCTCTATGACAGGGACGTCCTCGTCGAACGAGCGGACTACCTCCCTCATGTGCGGGAGCAATTCCTCCGTTGCACCGTCTGTCCGCGCTACCAATCTGATGTCGCGTGCGGTTTGTTGAAGCAGAGACGTGTAGAACACCCTGTCCGCTTCTGAGCCGAGCTTGTTGCGCTTGACGTCCCCGACGATTCCAACGATGGTGATGCCTCCGACGGACCAACCACCCAGCTGGGCACCGATCGGGGATTCACTCGGGAAATACCTGCGCGCGATGTTCTCGCTAATAAGCATGACAGGCGCCGCATCTTCCCCGTCGGCCATGGTGAAGGCGCGGCCAGCCACCAGAGGAATGCCCATTGTCTCGAAATATCCGGGCAGCACCCTCACCTGTTGGGCGCTGATAGCTTCTTCGTCCTCTTTACCGACTATCTTGCGCGACGTGGTGTTGGTCAGGCCTGGGAATGGCAACCTAGAGGCAGCAGTGGCGGCGGAAACGCCCGGGAGCGCCCTCAATCGTTCAGTGAGCCGTATGTGTGCGTTGGATGTGGCCTGTCGGGTCTCGTACTTCGTGCTAGGCAACGCTATGTGAACTGTGGCTAAACCGTCGGAACTGAAGCCGGGATCCACAGACAAGAGTTCGCTGAGGCTCCGAGCCAACAGCCCGCCTCCAACCAGGAGCACCACCGTTAACGCGATCTCGGTGACGATGACAATCTGCTCAAATAGCCCGCGCCTTGCAGAACCTGTCCTGGTAGATCCGCTCATCGTTGCAGTCGCTGAGTTGCTTACGGAAACGAGCGCCGGCGCTGTGCCGAAGATCAAGCCCGCCGCGATTCCGAGAAGTGCTGCGAACCCGAACACCGTGAGGTCAACACCGATCGTGCTGACTCTGGGAAGCGGGGGTGCCATTGCCACTAGGACCTTCGTGCCGCCGTACGCAAGCAATGCCCCCACGATACTCCCTAGGATTCCAAGTAGGAGGCTCTCCGTAATCAGTTGGCGTGCAATCCTGCTCCTGCCCGCGCCGAGTGCCGAGCGAGTCAGAATTTCGAAGCGACGCCCCTGCAACTCACCCAGTGAAAGCGTAGCTATGTTACCGCACGCGATAAGTAGCAACAACCCGGTTGCACCGAAGAGCAAGAGCAGGGGAGAGTCGAGTCCGTGCGTTTCGTCGTCGGAGCGAGGCACGAGTCGTACATCGGTATCTGCTCGCGTGGTGCGCAGGATTCGCGTGACCTCGGCGTGTGCCTTCTCTATCGAAATGTCGGGGCGCAGTCTGGCTATCGCCTCGAGATTGTTTCCGTTTCCCATTGCCCGGTCGCCAAGTGGAATCCAGACGTCACGTTTGCCACTGCGATCTTCCCCCAGCCAGTGCATGCCGAGATATCGCAGTCTGAAGGACGGTGGCAGGACGCCCACGATCTCACGGTCGGTACCGTTCAGAGTAAGGGTAGTCCCGAGGACCTCGGCGTTTCCACCCAGTCTGTTCTGCCAGGTGTCATGGCTAATCACCACCACGGGAGAGGCAGCGCCGGCTGACGGGCCTTCCTCTCCTGGAATGAACCAGCGTCCCAAAATCGGATAAACGCCAAGAACGTCGAGCAACGAAGCGCTGCCGTAACCGACCCAGAGTCTGTCGGCCTCACCGGTGCCGGTCAACGTGGTCTGGACCGCGTTGTGAACCGCGACACCATCGAACGCAGTGTTTTCCGCTTGCCAGTTGCGGTACTGCTCGAACGACATTGGCAGTTTGTCCCAGGTCCGGCCCACCAGACCAGGAGCACCCCTCGCTCCCTCGACGGTTTGCCAAACGTTGTAAAGCTGGCCTGATTTCTTGAAAGGCACACTCTCGATGAGAACGCCGGCAACAACCGAAAACATGGCGGTAGCGGCACCAATTCCGAGACCGAGCGTCGTGACCGCGACAGCTGTGAAAAGGGGCCTCTTGCACAGCGTACGCAATCCGAAGCGCATGTCTGCAAAAGCGGTCTCCAGGACGGATGACCGCGGAGCATGATTCCCGCGCAACCGGAGCTTCAGCGCGTCCATTGCTGCTCCACTACATCTCAGCAACCCGCTCAGGGCGGAGTGATTCTCGTCTTCAGTCTGACCCCATGCGTAGTGAAACTCGCTGCGCCACTCTTGCAGCCACTCGTCTCTCCCGTGGGGCGGCACGAGCAAACTGAGTACTCGTAACACACGGTATATGAACCTCATATTGTGGATGCCCTACCGGTGTCTGGCAGTGCACTGAGGCTCGGAAAACGGGCCTTTGCGCTGGCGACGAGATCGCCTGCTGTCTTGGCTAGCTCGTAGTACTTCCTGGGTGGTCTGTTGCTGGAGCGAGCAATGGAGACGTTCTCCCACTTGGATCTAACGAACCCCGCCTCTTCGAGTCGACGCAGCAGCGGGTAGACGGTTCCACTTCTCAGCCTGGTGGCGTCAATGATATCAAAGCCGTACTTGTGCCCACCATCCAACGCTTGCAGCACGAGCGCCGTCGCATACGTCATCCGGATGGTATTACCCATGGGCTGCCTCCTGATAAGTCTAAGTCTATTTAAGTATATCTCTACATAGATAGACTAACAAGGCTTCACAGGTGATGGCGCGGGTTGTTTAGATCGATTCTTCAGACGACAAATGTGCCAAGCGCACGGGCTCGAGTCCGAATCTCACCCGGGTTTTCTCCTTCAACATGCCGATTACCGTATCGAGTACCTGCTTGCGCTTCGTCCCTGCTCCAAGACCCTGGTACAGGACTGATACTCGCCATCTGTCGGCGGGCTCGAGATCAACAAATGCGAATGGGTTGCCGTATCTCACGTTCGGAATTGTCGCATCGGGATT
>Ga0180431_10008154_pt1 | contig 12058 bp, 12 predicted proteins | sample SS_ome_11_FD_132459 | JGI IMG/M metagenome (GOLD analysis project Ga0180431, IMG submission 132459) | Hypersaline lake sediment archaeal communities from the Salton Sea, California, USA - SS_1_MS_1 metaG | ecosystem: Environmental > Aquatic > Non-marine Saline and Alkaline > Hypersaline >... | reverse complement strand
GAACAGCGTTATATCTGGGTGGGCATGGCCAAGGAGACAGCCCATCAACTGGGTACGCCTCTTTCCTCCTTGATGGGCTGGCTGGAGGTCATCCGTTCGGAAAAACGCACGGATATAAAACGGATTTCAGAGGATATGGAGAGGGATCTCCAGCGGCTTCACCAGGTGACCAACCGGTTTTCGCAAATCGGTTCCAAGCCCGACCTCAAGGAGGCCGATGTGGCCGACGTTTTAAGAGAGGTTGCGGAATACATACGTCGACGAGCACCCCAACTGGGCCGGTCCGTAGTTATTCGGGAAGTCTACGAAAACGTTCCCTCAGTCGGACTGAACGCCGGCTTGTTTCAGTGGGCCGTGGAAAACGTACTCAAGAATGCCCTGGATGCCATGGATAAGGATAAGGGATGCATCGAGATCCGTCTCGGCCTCGAAGGAAGCGGAAGGCGTATTTACATAGACATCCAGGACAACGGGAAGGGCATCGAGCCCGCCGTCAAGAAGCGTATCTTTAAGCCGGGATATTCCACCAAAAAGCGAGGATGGGGATTGGGCCTCACGCTGGCCAAGCGCATCGTCGAGGAATACCACGGTGGGAGACTCTACGTTAAAGAAAGCAGGCCTAAACAGGGTACCACGGTTCGGATCGAGTTAAGTTGAGCCGAAAAATCCAATTCTTTACGCACGAATACATCGTTTAAAACGGGCCGATCGCAATGTCCTTCCGTATCCGGTGTTTCATGAATGATGGTGTTAAAGGAGGCGGCACTCCGCATCCATGGACGATACCGAACTGATGCTGCGGGTCAAGCAGGGAGACGACCAAGCCTTCCGGCAGATCGTGGAAACCTACCGTAAACCCATCTTGGACTTGTGTTTCAGGTACGTTGGGAATCAGGAGGATGCCGAGGAGGTGGCTCAGGATGTCTTCATCCGCCTGTATAAGGCAGCCCATCGTTATCAGCCCAGGGCCAAGCTTTCGACTCTGCTTTACCGCATCGCTGTGAACCTCTCCCTGAACCGGATTCGAGACCGTAAAGCGAAACGGTGGGTTTCGTGGGAACACCATCGCAGGGAGGATGAAAAAAAACCTCTGTCCTCCGAGACCTCTCAACCCGATACCGTACTGGAGAACAAAGAAAGACAGCAAATGATCCGAAGTGTGATCGATTCCCTGCCGCCGAATCAGAGAACCGCCGTCATCCTGAAACGATACCACGACCTCTCGTACGAAGAGATTGCCGATATCATGCGCTGTTCTGTTTCCGCAGTAGAGGCCAGACTCCACAGAGCCAAACAAAACCTGAAAAAACAACTCAAACCTTTCATCGCATGAGGACCGCAAGATAAGGATAGGAATCCGTGTTTCATATACAGAAGCGAGGTGATATACCGTGAAATGCCGAGCCGTTAAAAGGATGCTTTCAGCATACATCGATAATGAGTTGACTTCGACTCAAGGAGAGAGGGTCGAGGAACATCTGCAGGATTGCCCATCGTGCAGACATGCTCTGGAAATGCTGAGAGATACATGGGATGTCCTTGATGTCCTCCCCCATCCAAAACCCGCTACCCATTTCTACACCCGGCTGAAATCGAGACTCCTGACGGAGGAGAAGACAAAACCACGCAACTGGATAGAGACCATTCTGATTCCAGCTTTTGCAGCGGGTGTCGTGATTCTGGGAATTCTCCTGGGGAACAGCATCTCGAAAAACGGGACCCAGAGGAACGCGTCGGTCACTGCCGAGGAAGCATGGGCGGAATCGATGCATCTCGACAGCTTCGACGATTTTCCCACGGCGTCATTCGGAGAAGTGTATGCTGAATTGACGGATATCGAACTCGCCATGGAGGGATTCAAGCCATGAAAAACCGTAAAATCGTTCTTGCCTTGATCCTGTCCCTTGCCTTCAACGTGGCCTTCCTGGGCACGTTGGGATACCGCGCATGGAAGAAAAGCAAGTATTCAAAATCGTACTTTTACCGAGAGCGCGACGGCAGGAAATACTTCCATGAAAAACTGAAGCTAACCCCGGAGCAGAAAAAGCACCTGGAGGAAATCCGAGAAGAGTTTTCTCCTCGTATCAAACCCATACGTATCGATTTGATACAGAGAAGAAGGGCACTGGCCAATCTACTGATCGAAAACACACCGGATTCCGTCGAGATCGAAACGCGCCTTCAGGATATCGGCAAGCTCCAGATGGACATCGAGAGGGAAGTCATCCATCAACTTTTGCGGGAAAAAGATCTCCTGCCCCAGGAAGAGCGGAAGCGCTATCTCAACATGATCGCAAGACGAATGGGCAGTAAACTTGGCCCATCGTTCAGGGATCCCAGGAAGCATAAACAGGAGCCACCATCTGACCGTTCCCCGAACCATCGAGACAAATCAGCGGATTCATTGAGCCAAAGCCCTCGACACGAGCGGTAAAGAGACGTCATAGATGAAAAGGTATATCCAAGACAGACTTGAGAACATTCAGATAAAACACGTAAACAAACAGGAGAACAACGATGAAAGCACGATATATCACAATCCCGTCCATCCTCTTGGTTATCATGGTCTTCGCTCACGCGATGGGTCAGGATACACGAATGTACAGGTATGCTCACCGTTTCTGGCGAATACCGGACTTGACCGACGAGCAGAACGAACAAATAGATGAAATCCAGACCGAAACACAAAAGATCACCACGCCACTCCGGAGCAAACTGAACACACTTTCTGCAGAACTCGACGAACTCCTCATCGCCGAAAATCCCGACCGGAATGCCATCGACAGCAAGATGGATGAAATGGCCGAGGTACGTACCGAGTTGCATAAAAAACACATCGACACGCGCCTGAAAATCCGGGCGTTGTTGACCGAGAAACAGAGGGTGTACTTTGATTCTATGAGAAGCCACAGGTGGGGCCAAAGGGGAATGAGAGGCCGGTTTTCCTCCCGTTTCGACGGGCCCATGAATCTAAGGATGAATCGACACCGACGAATCGGCCAAGGCTACGATAAGTGGAATCCTGAATTCTAATCAACGACTGACAGCGGCGATAAAACGGGAGATCAATCGGGGTCTCCCGTTTTATTTGCGTCTACATCGATTCTATAGGTTTTTTCCTGCAGGAGCATCCAAATAAAGTCGAGAAATTTCCCTTTGGCCGGTCACGATATTTTAGCTTACCCCATTTTTAGATTTCCGAAAAATACTACTCCTACAAGCGTCCAATAGCCTAACCGAAATTATAACTGTCGAATCAAGCTTTAACAACCCATAGGCCGTACATGGTGTCTTTTTTCGAGGGTTTCTTGAAAAAAGAATAGGTAAGCCCTCGACCATCAAGACAATTAAATTCAGTAGAATAATTTATAAGAATAAAAAATAAGGATAGTATTAAAGATTGAATATAAAAAATAATGGTCAGACGGGAATTTTGGAAATGAATGGATTCGAGCGAATCAGCGCTCCTTCTTTTGAAAACGAATCTGGAACTTCGTTCCCTGACTCCGATCCAGCATCACGCTTCCGTCCAGCTGATCCTCGGCAAGTATGGTGACCAACTCCAGACCGAAGGAATCGGTATGGCCGATTTGCAGATCCTGGGGAATGCCCACACCATTATCCCTGACGATCAAATCCAGGGACTCATCCTCGTTCTTCATGAGAATCACATCGATTTTCCCCGTTCCCTTCCATTCAGGCGGGAAGGCGTACTTCAGGGAATTCGACACCAGCTCGTTGATTATCAGTCCACAGGGTACGGTGACTTCGATGCCCAGGGAAACTTCCTCGATTCGAATCTCCAGCTTTACCCTGTTGGGATCCACATTATACGACCAAAAAAGCCCATGCACCAGGTTCTCTACGTACTCCGCAAAATCCATACTGCCGACATCCCTGGACCGATAGAGCTTCTCGTGGATTAAAGACATGGCACGAATCCGATCCTGAGTCTCCATGAACATATTCAGCACTTCTTTGTCCTTGATATACTGAGACTGAAGGCTGAGTACACTGCATACCACCTGGAAATTGTTCTTGATCCGATGATGTATCTCCTTCAGGATCAGTTCCTTTTCCTTCAGGGAGGCTTCCAGGGCTTTTTCCCTATCGAGAGGCTCGTGAACGGCCTCCCACAGGCACAGCGCCCGCTTGATGAACCGAGGCATTTCCAGGAGACGATCTTCCGATTTAATGACGTAATCCATGGCTCCGGCCTTGATGGCCTTCAATCCCAGATGCTCATCGCTGGCGTTAACCATCAAGATAAGAGGAACGGGGTGTCTTTTTTCTTTACCGGTGAGGAATTCAATGGCCCAACCATCGGGAAGCAAATAATCGGATATGATAAGATCGGGGACGGATTCCGACACGATACTTCTGGCCTCTGCCAGATTGCCCACGATGGTAACTCGGTAGCGATCGGTGGATGCTTCCAACGCTCGCTCCAGGATATCCACGACGGACGTGTCGCTTTCAATGATTAAAACGTCTGTCGCTTCCCTATCCGTCGTTTTGTCACCCGACTTCGTACCCATGGATACTCGTTACCCATCCTGTTGAATGACACGGCATAATCATTAACATATTGAAAAATTTTTTATATGTCAATATAAAAAATACCCGTCAAAAAAATCAAGTGTTTTCTGACGGGTCTATACATCGATGGGAATACAGCCTAGAACATCAGATAGGAACCGGTTTAGAGCCTCTCCTATTAAGCCTGTGCTGTGCGACTCATACGTTATTTGCCCTCGAATCGATACGGTCGCTGAATCCAGATCGGAACTTTCCTGCCGTCTCGTGTGGCAGGAACATACTGACTCCTGTAGGCCGCTTCCACGGCAGAATGCGCGATACGTTGACTCCGTGTTGTATTATCCACCACCCGGACGCTGTCCACATAACCATCCTGGTTCACCAGGATTTCCAGAACTACCACTCCCTCGACGCCCCGCTTTCTTTCCGATTCGGGGTATTCCGGAATGACCTCGCGGATGGGACGCGGTCTCCAGGGCACCCGGTATATGCCGCCTCCCCCTCCGCCACCCACGCCGTCAAACAGGGGTATATCCTCAAAAACATCCAACTGGGTTAATTCAATGGTCTCATCCTCTGGTAGATACTCATCCTCCGTGGGAATGGGAACCTGGGGCAGGGTGGGCGGCCTCGCCATCGAGCCCGGCTGTCTCGTTCGAGGTGTAACATCCATGGCCACGGCTGTCATCATCGTGTTCAATTTCCACGTTTTACGGATTCTTTCAGGCAACCGGCGAGAGACTAAAAAGACCAACAGTGCCGCCGTAAGAGAGAAAATCAGGGCCTTTTCTAAACGAATACGGTATACGGCCTTTTCCTCTCCGTAGGCGCCCTGGCTAGACGACTTGAACGGGAGAAATCGATGGCGAAAATGTGGGGAACCAATGATCATCTCATCAATCCTGATTCATCCTGCTATTCCTTGTACGCACAACGTCCGATAGAGTTCAATCCTTTGTATCTATTCGTCACGATTTCTTCTTCTTCAGTATCTCCTGGAGAAGGTCTTTCAGCTTCCCCTCTTCCCCTTTTGTCCGGCGGTCGATATCCCCGGTCAACGCCTCGATCTTCTCATCGATCAGGGCCTGTACGTTCCCGGCCTCGTTCTTATACGTATCGATGGGCCCTTGTATCATGCCTTTTTTTTCCTGAAAAAGAGCCTCCAAATCGGTCAGATGCCGGTCCCGGACACGATTCAATGACGTTCGTATCCGATTCTGAGTCTCCGTAAGTGTCCTACTTGTAATACGTTTAAGTCCTTCGGAAACCCGATTGTCCACGTTGGAATTCAACCGAAAATCCAGGTCGTCGCCCAGGCTCAGGATGTCGGCCCGGAGCGTCAGAACATCCATCGTGGAGATGACGTCACGTATGATGTCGAGGAGTGCATCGTGGCTGGAATCCTCGGAAAAATGAAACAGGATATCCCGAACCGTGACGTCCCATCGGATTCCAAGTCTGTCCTTGCCCATCCATACGGTAGCCGCCATTTCGGCATTTCCTTTCTGAAGCGTAAACGGCTGGTAAGACACAGGGGAAATGGAGACATCGCTCAAAGGGACATTCGCGATGGTCAGCCTGAAGCTATCCTGGGGTGCCTCCGTCGTATGATCCAGGTCGGCATGGAAAAGAAGCGAGCGCTTGTCTTGCCGAACGCCCTTCAAATCGATGGTCGTGGGCTTCCCATAAACCCAGGGCTGGGACGTGATGCCCGCGGCCTCGCCCTGAACCGTCAACCCCGGATGCTCTTCGGTCTTGCCCGTACGCCCGGACAGGTGTACATTCTCGACCAAGAAGGCAGGCCACCGGTGCCGATCGTGAAAATGGACGGTCTGTCCGGCCATACGGGGCCGCTTTTGCTTCTCCGGTTTTTCCTCCTTCCTGGGTATCAGCCTCTGAATGGCTTCGATGACATTCAAAACCTCTTCTACTCGAGCGATCACCGTCGTTCCGAACAGAACCTTACCGATATTCTGAGCGCTCAGGTCTGGGAGCTGGGCTTTCTGTAGGATTTTGTGATAATCTTCGTCCACCCATCGATCGATCTTATCCTGGTACGATGCCAATCTGTCGATGTCTTGATGTATCTCCTGATGCTTTCTGTCCACGGTTTCGGAGAGGGACGATAATGTCTGTTGAGCGGACTTGACCTTCTCCAGTGCGGCAATCGCCTCGGGCACGGTCTTGATATTTTGAACATCGATGCCCGTAAAATCGTCGCGTATTCTCTCCAAATCCTCATCGGGATGAAATCCTCGGTAGAAAACCTGCCATTTATCGGCCGTACTCGTGATGTCCTTCTTCACGGAATCCAGGCGGTGGACGATCTTCAAATCGACCATGGTCATCAGACTGTCCACATGAATTTTTTGCTTCAGGGCTTCTGGATCGAAACGGAAGACCGGGAGCTGTTTGATTTCCTGCGTGAGATGTGCTTTGACTTTATCGAACACACCGGGTTTTCTCCTGCGTGCGGCCGATACATGCTTTTTCGGCAATGCACCGTCCGTGGCCCTGGGCGTACCCGATCGGACGTCTGCCAGTGTGATTTCCTCGATGATGACGCGCTTCCGGAGAAGGGCTTCTGGACGCATCCGGAAAGCGGTCCGTCCTGTCTCGATGACGTTCTGCATCGTGCTGTTGGGATCTGTCACCTGCAGGCGATCCCATTCTATGGCAAGGTCCAGCAGCCGAAAGTCGAGGCCATCGACGTCCACTTTTGCTCCTACAACAGCCTGACCCGCCTTTTCCAGTCCCGATTCGATCCATCGGTCAACGGAAAGACTGGATATCAAAACACCCATCAGGAACAGAATGAAAAAAACGATCAAACCCTTCCATCGCATGGCTTAAGCCCCCATATCCTTTAGTTTGACATACAACCGTACGATTTTACTCCCCTTCAGGATTTGTACGATTCGCCACTTTTGAATTTTTTGGTCCCATGACTCACGATACCGAATGACAAAACCTTTGAATAACCAATAATTGGGCACCAGAAGAATCAGCGAGCACACCAGACTCCCCATGAGCACGGTGTTGTTAAACCGCGTGAAGGGTGCGATGGGGGCGTTGTAGAGGGACGTCCAAATGGGTTCCAAGAATGATATCTTGACCAGTACGGCAAATCCAAGGGTGTGGAACAACGGGTCCAGCAGCCATGCAAAAAAGCTGAACACCATCCATGCCAGCAGGCCCGCAGAGATATTGACCTTCAGGATGATAATCAAAGCCAAGATGATGAGGTTGTGCAGGCTCCAGAAAGGTGTGAGACCCGGAATCGCGCCCAAGGCGAATCCCCAGGCGATCTGTCGGGGAGAATCGGCCGATCGCAATGCCTTTAGCAACTTGCTGATAACTTTCAGGAAAAACATAACATTACCTTGGTTAAATTGCGGAAAGGAATGATATAAATTATCTCGATTTTCTCTCAGAAATCCGTATGGATCGGTCTTATACAAAAAAATAAATAAATCACGAAAAGTCAAGCGCTTTTCATCGAAATCATCTACCTGGAGGATGTCATCCTGTCCTTGGGAAGTCAGTGCCAGGGTCTAGTACGACGACGGGGGGTACTCAATATAAACGGAAGAAATCGGGAGATCGTGGCGGCTTATAATCTTTTGTTTTAATGCTTATACGGCTCATAATCCAGGGGAAGTTCCTCGGCCATCCGCATTCGAGCCCAGTAACCGTACGTCCGGATCGCATCGGGATCGCCAGGCTCCCCCCGTCGGTCGATGGTGACTGCCTTTTCATGATCCAGTAATATCCAGGAGGTTCGTTCCGTATATAATTTTTCGTACACGACTTTGAGAAAATGGGGGAAAAACAACCGCTTCTCGTCTGGGACAACGCATCGAAAAAGCACGGAATCGACCGTCGTTTCGTATGGATGGAGGCTGGTTTCTTCATCCTCTGGATAAAAGCTATGCAGCCTGTACATCGTGAATCCTGCCTTTTGGAGCTCCCTCTGTCCGGCGTACAAAGCCGTAAAAAAATGCCGTCTCGACCCAAGATAGGCGTTCAAGCGATTTTCGCGCCATTTTCTTTCTTCCCAGTCATCCTCCGGCTCCAAGGATTCAAACAGGGAGATGAGGCTATACTCACCCACGGACAGTTGACGAAAACGAAACGAGACCAGGTAAGCAGAAAGGCAATAGCCCAAAGCCCGGTTGACGATCTCCAGGGGCGCACTGGCCGTTGCCGTCAGCGTCTCCGTCTTGCCCTCCACTTTAAAACTGAGAACTTCAGGATTCAAAATCGAACATTTGCTTGCGAACGAACCTTCTCCGAATAGATACTCCTTAAAACGTTCCAGGTTCTTCTCCCAATCGTGGGGATAAGGAGCCGTTACCTCGATATTCGGCGCCTGTATGGGCCTCGGCTCCAGCGTGATATGAACCACCATGTCCGCTGATTCCGTCAAACGGATTTCCTTCATCCACATCCCATACCCCACCATCGAAGCGACCAGTTCGTACGTGCCCAACGGCACGTTCACGATGTCGAAGCGACCTTCTTCGTCCGTGGCGGCTCCTATCGTCGTGCGGGAAAGAAATACATTGGCAAAATGCAGAGGCTGACCATTGGACGCATCGCTCACAGTACCGACGATTCGGACGCGGGGTACGGTCTGGGCTGTCGATAATATGGAGAAAACCATCCATAACAACCCGCCGACGATAAGCAGTTTATTTCCTATACGCACGATTCCCATCTATACCTCTTACTCTTCCGGTATATAATCCAAAGGAAGCTCCTCTGCAAAGCGCTCTTTGGCCCAGTACCCGTACTGCGTAACCGCACCGGAATTATGGACAAGCCCCAGAGAGTTGATGATTGCGGGCATGCTTGTATTCATTCTCAGCCAGGACGTCTGTTGAAATAATTTATTTCCCCACCTGTCTTCCTTGGGAAATTCTTCCTTGGTATAAATAACCCTTAAAAAATCCGCAAAAAAGAGCTTTTTCTCAAATTCTCTCTGGCATGGTTGGAGTAAGTTATCGGTCGATATATTGCTCAAATAGATATTGGCATCCCATCGATAGCGTCGAAAATCATTCTTCACGCAAAATCCCTCTTCTTCCCACCGATTCGATAGAAGTGCTATGAAGAAATGCCGGAGGGATCCGTAAAAGGCTTTATGCCGATTCTTTCTCCATTCGTTCTCTTCATTTGGATGCTGAGATTCCAGGGGTTCGAATATCGACTTGCCACTGGAATGCAGATGATCACCCCTTCGAACGAATTCCTCCAAGTAGAATTGAATCCGATAGCCCAATCCCCTATTCACGATCTCCAGGGGTCCGCTGGCTACAGCCGTAAACGTGTCCGAGGGCTTATCCTCAGTGAAATCCAATACTTCGGGATTTACAATCTCACACAGATCGGCATTTTCTGTGCTGCCGAAGAACATTCGGTGAAACGATTTAAGGTGCTTTTCCCATGCTTTCGGGCGAGGCGCTGTCACCTCGAGAGTCGGTGCCTTCAGGGTCTTCGGCTTCAGCTGAAAATGGAATTCCAGGTCCACTGGCTCCGTCCATTCAACCTTCATCACCTGGAGGTCATAACCCATCATCGATACGACCAGTTCGTACGTGCCCAACGGCACGTTCACGATAGAAAATCGGCCTTCCTCGTCCGTGGCAGCTCCTATCGTCGTGCCGGAAAGAAACACGTTGGCAAAATGCAGAGGCTGACCGTTGGACGCATCCACCACCCAGCCGACGATCCGTACACGGGGTATGGTCTGAACGAATGCCGAACTGGACGTCAACAGGAACATTGTCAGTAAGAGGCGCCCGATATACCATCGTGGCTTTTGACTCCTCAGTTGTATTATATCACTTTCTCCCAACGTTATGGATGGAAATTCCGAATCCAAGTCTTTGCCCATGTTTCTCGATTAGACTCGGGATGAAACGACTCCATCGTACAGAAAATGGAGGTCACCTCTCGCGCCCATAGGGTCTTTCCTTCCAACGGTAGAATCATGTATCGAAATTCCATCGACCAAATCGAAAACTGAAAAATAGAATGTCCGAGGAAAAAATCACCCATTAGACGCATGAGAACGATAAATCGTTTACGACAGATTCCAAATGGGGAAGAAATTCTTGTTATTACATCACATGGAACAACATGTGTCGTTTGACAGAACATTTTTACGGGATACATAGGAGGCTGTAATGATGCATCATTTTCAATTCGTGGTTAAATCTTATATGGATATCGGGAAGCAGGTAAAAAAACGGAAATTCCGGATAAAACATCTGTTTTCGTGTGAGACATGATTCTGCGTACTACAACGCTGTTTTATGAGAGACAAATCCTAATAGAAATGGCAGAATTACGATTGCCCTTCAGCCTGGCGGCTCATTTAAAGTCATGGGAAAAAACACGATGTGCATCCTCATGCAGGATGTTGTATTCCTCCATCGAGTATTCGATTCATGATACGCCGTTAAAATTGTCCGAACTGTATACTCAGCGTGATACCACCAAAAGACTGTTCAGAATTGAAGTTACCAAAGATATAAAGACCGATGCCAAAAATGTGGTTGGGCCTGTAAAACATCTGTACTTCCATGGGTATCCCAATGGAATTGTTCAGCGTTTCCTTTTCCACCGAACGATTCCGACCCGGTTCTCCGATATACCGATAACCACTCACTCTGGCCAGTCCCACGGCCATAGATATAAGCTTGTTCGACGTCACGGTAGCAGCACCAATCAGGAAACCCGTATCAAAAAATTCACCTCCACCGACCTGATCTTTCGCCTCTGAAACCTGTGTTGTGCGCACAGAAAAAATCGTTTTATTAATCCGAAAGCTCCCGTTGGCGCTCAATGCCGTCGACCCAGCCGTACTCAAGCCGAGACCCACGTTGAACCAATAAGCCGCTTTTTTCACATTCTCATCATCCTGTGCCTGAATCGAATCCGCGCAAATTCCAATACAAAATACGCACACAAATAAAACAATAAGAGAATTTCGTCTGGAGGACATCATCGTTTCATCTCTCCTATCCAACCTATAGAAATCAACCCGCCAAACAGTTATCGGTTCTCAATGAGTAATACGGCTCGCCTCGACTTTGCCCTACACAGTAAAAAAGGCGAGAAGCAGAATATCCAACCGCGTAAGTTGGCCTCGCCCCATCGTATACGAAAATATAGGATAATTGTGGCGATTTAGCAAATTTTATCTTTTGCGGTCAATGAAACTCGACACCGACAGTGAAGGACAATATCAATCCTCTGGGAAGGACAGACTCGTCAGAATCACCCTCAGACATGTCCCAATTTCGACCGAGATCAAAGAATGTGGAAAACGTATTCTTCAGAACGAGGACCTTCGTGACAGGATAACTGATCCCCACATAAGGCTCAAAAAACAACGCTTGGGTGTGGCCGCTCGTTCCCATGCCTGAATAATGGTACATGGAAACGATTTTAAATCTTCCGAAACCGAGATTGAAGCCCACATGTCCGCGGGTATTGAAGACCATTTTCT
>Ga0180431_10008152_pt1 | contig 12059 bp, 8 predicted proteins | sample SS_ome_11_FD_132459 | JGI IMG/M metagenome (GOLD analysis project Ga0180431, IMG submission 132459) | Hypersaline lake sediment archaeal communities from the Salton Sea, California, USA - SS_1_MS_1 metaG | ecosystem: Environmental > Aquatic > Non-marine Saline and Alkaline > Hypersaline >... | reverse complement strand
TCCACGGCGGCTACGGGTTCATCAACGAGTTCCCGGTGGCCCGGCACTACCGGGACAGCAAGATCCTCGAAATCGGCGAGGGCACCTCCGAGGTGCAACTGATGCTGATCGCCCGTGAGATCGGCCTCGGGTAGGCCGACCCGCTCAAGCCTGCGGATACGGGGCCCAGCGCCGGTTGTAACCCAGTTGGCGCTGAGCGATCTGGGTCCGGCGTTGCTCGGCGGTGACGTAAGCCGTGGTCGGCGGCAGGACGGCCCCGAGACCGTCGAGCGGCACCAACACGGAGCTGACCTTCGGGGTGTCCGGCGACGTCCGGTCCAGATCCTGGAACCGGATGGAGATGGTGCCCTGGTTCAGGACCCCAGTGGAGACCCAGTTGGCCACAGCGGGATCGGCCGGTGAGATGACGAAAGTGTAGGTGCCGTCCGGGTTGGCGATGGACTGGCCGATGTTCAGGCTGGTCTGCTCGTCCCAGTAGTTGCCGGTGATGGTCCAGACGTCGGTGATGGGCACAGTGAAGTACCGCGCGTTGCCCGGGTCGATGGTGACCACCAGCGCCTGGGAGTCGGCCAGCTGAAAGTAGCCCGGGCTCTGCAGCTGGGTCGCGAGGAATTCCGCGTTGCGGTCGGGATCGGTGAGCACGTTGGGTTCACGGCGTTCGCCGGTCGTGGGATCGGTGGTGGCCACCCCCATATATTTGTTCTCGCCGCTGATCCCGAGCAGCAACATGATCACGGCGGTCTCGATCTCTTTGACGAGCCGGCCCGAGGGCAGTGGCGGGATCAGCGAGACCAGCGAGGTGAGCAGCGGATTTCCAGCCACCAACTCTCCGATACCGGGGATCGCGAACCCGCCGATCTGGCTGAACAAACTCGGCGGGGGACCGCTGACCCGCAGTACCGACAGGCTCATCGGTTCCTCGGAGTTCCAGTCCGCCAGGGTGTTCCGGGTGGTGATCAGGGTGGTCCCCGGAGCCAGCTGCAGGTGGTTGGGTTGACCCGGTGCCGCCGGGGCCGAACTTGCGGTGACGGTGAACGTCCCGTCCGGGTTGAGCACGAGGTCGCGGCCGCTGAGACTGTCCGCGGTCGTTCCGCTCAGGCCTGTCAGTACGGAGAAATCGGTATCGGCCGGCAGCGCGCCGTCAAAGCGACCGGAGATCACATACGACGAGGCGCTGTTGGCGCCGATGAAACGGTAGATGGTGTCGGGGTTGTCGTACCAGATCCGGGAGCCGGGGAAATCCTGCAGATACCAGTCGTGCGGCGGGGCCACCTGCTGGATCACCGTCGGGTTGGCGGAGTCGAGCAGTTGCACCTCTAACGCCGCCTGGATGGCGTATTCGTCGATCGCCCGGTCGAGACGGGCCATATTGTCGGCGTCGGGCCCACCGATCTTGGCGAAGTTGTTGTGCGCGGACAGGATCCAACCCGCTTTGAGAACCAGTTTGGCTAACTGCGCGATCGGCGAGCCGGCCAGTTCGACGGCCAGCTTCTCGGCGTTGAGCTGGTCGGTGGTGGCCAGCACGCTGGGCGGCAGGGGCGCGCCCGGGTTCTCCAGCACGGTCACGTTCTGGGTGGCGGTGTGGCCGCCGTTGGGGGCGAACGCCGTCGCCAAACCGTGCCAGTGTCGTGGGTTCAGGGGCCGGTCGTCGGCGTTGACGGTGAAGGTGTCGGTGCCGCCGATGGATGCGAATTCGGTTGTGGGCGCATAGGTGAAGGTGCCGTTCGAGTCGACCGCAACCGACCCGTTGGCCGGTGCGCCGGTCACCGTGTAGTCCAGGGCGTAGCCGTCGGCCTGGGAGCCGCTGAGTGTGCCGGTGATGATGCCGCCCGGACCCTGGACGTTCTGAGCAGCGTTGTAGGCCAATGCGGGTTTACGCGCGAAGAGGGTCGAACCCACCGATTGGGTGGCCGCAACGGTGCTCCGAGCCTGTTCGATCTCCCGTTGGGCCGAGGCGAGTAACTCGGGTACCGCTACCGGGGGCGGGACCGGCACGGTGGGCGCAGGAACCGACGATCCCGCCGACCTCGACGAGCGAACCCGAGCGGCCGAGGATACGGCGCGGCGCGGTGGCTGGGTGGAACGCTCCGCGGTCCCGCGCTGCGCCGACACCCCCGCGTCCGAGCCGGTGTCGGCGGCCGCGGCGGGACCGTTGGCGATCGCCAACCCCACGCCGAGGGCGAATGCCAGTGCGCCGACACGGCCGATCCGCCGCGCCGCGGGCATTCGTGTGGTGTGGGTCACATATCGACTGTAAGCGACGGGGCGAGCACGCTCGATCATTTACCAGTACTGCCGACCGCCAGAGGCGACGGCGGCCCGGTCGATCAGCGCTGCCGGGCGGCAGCGAGGCGAGCCCTGAACTCCGGGGATTCGATCGTGACGGCCTGCGGTCCCAACTCGATGTTCTTGGCCGCATCGTGGTGGTCGGCGTCGTTGAAGCCGGGGACCGCGGTGGCCCGCATCGAAGCCTTGGTGGCCAGCACGACCTCGCGGGGGGCCGCTGCCGGGCCGGCCGCAAGCTCGAGGGCGGCCGCGACGGGATCGTCGGCGATCTGGAGCGCCAGACCGTGACGCACTGCCGCTTCGGCGTCGAAACGCATGCCGAACAGCAGGGCCGCCCGGGCAACCTCAGGTCCCGCTGCGCGGTTCAGCATCCAGGTGGCACCCCCGCCGGGGTGGATGCCGAGTTTCTGGAAGCGCGGATCGAATATCGCATGTGGCCCGGCGATGCGAACGTCGGCGGCCAGGGCGAGGTTCATCCCGGCCCCGACCGCGGCGCCGTTGACCGCCGCGATGGTGGGAAGCGAGCAGCGTCCGAGCGCCATGAAGCCCGCGTAGAGGCGTTCCAGACCATCGGTGGCCGCCTCACCGAGCGCGGACAGATCGGCCCCGGCGCAGAACGCCTTACCGGCGCCGCTGACGACGACGGCGTGCACTCCCGGGTCGTTTTCGGCGCGCTCGACGGCATCGCCGAGCAGTCCGGAGGTGACCTCGGTCACCGCGTTGCGTCGCTCCGGGTCATTGACCGTGATCATCGCTACCCGGTCGATCACCTGGAACAGGATTGGATCCGCCACAGCAGCCGAGGCTAACAGCGCCCTTAACCGCGCGAGGCGAGCGCCTGCCCGGCGATCATCCCCAACACCGGAGTCAGGGTCCGCGCGAAGGAGACCGTCACATGGTTGTCGTCCCGGAAGACCAGATCGCTGCCCAACACCACCGGACAGACTTCGGCGTCGCAGAACAACTGGGACAGGTCGGCGTACTGGCCACCGCCCGCACCGGTGGCCTTCGATTCGGCGGTGAGCCCGGCACCGTTCAGGCCCGCGGCGCGGTCCGGGGCGCAAGCGAGGGCGTCGCCGAGATGCGCCGACAGACAGACCGGCACGTTCGCGTGCGGGTCGGGGACCGGTCCGAGCACCAATACCCGTGCACCGGTGGTCGCGCGCAGATCGCTGACAAGGTCGGTAAGACTCTCAATCCACGCGGGGTCATAGCTGGTGAAGCCGAAGTCGGCGCCGTAGCGCCGCGACATGCTCAGCACCACCAGGGCCGGGCGTTCGGCCGCGAGCTTGGTCAGAACCTCGGTGCGCCACTGTTCGCACTCGGAGTAGGCGCGTCCCAGGTAGGGACTGGTGATCGGCAGATCCTGCAGCGGACAGGTCACTTTGGCCATCGTCACCAGTCGCCAGCCATGCTGTCGGGCAACGGGTTCCAGCGCCGGTTGCCACATCGCGGCGTGGGAATCTCCGACCAGGGCTACCGAGGTCTTCCCGTCCGGATCGCCGGACACACAGTCCGGCACGCCGATTTCGAGCCATGTCCGCACGCACCCGTTGCGGAAAATCTCCGGCTTGTCAGCGGATGCGGCGTTCAGCGGGGGAGTCAAGTCGGCCGGAATCGGGGCGTGTTCGGTGGAGGCGGAGACGGCGGCTCGTGCCCGGGCCAGCGCACCGACAAGCGGGTCGGTCGGCCGCGCGGCGGCGTGCACGACGGAAGCGGTCGCCGGCTCGCCGTGACCGGCCGGAACCGGCACCACTATCGGCAGGATCAGCGCGGCGCTGACGGCGGCCGCGGTGACGACACTGCCCAGCGCCAGGCTGCGGCCCGGGGAGCGTCGCAGTGGCCGCGAATAGCGGATCGGGTGTTCCACATACCGCAGCGTGAGGCCGGCCAGCACCAATGATGCGGCCACGACGCAGAGACGACCGGGCCATCCCAGCGGGTGGCCCACCAGCATCGGGGCAAACAGCAGCAGCGGCCAGTGCCACAGATACCAGGAGTAGGACAGCCGCCCGACCGCCCGCATCGGCGGTACCGACAGCCATCGGCCGGCGCCGGTGGTCGGCGTCGCGCAACCGGCGACGATCACCAGGACCGTGCCGATCACCGGTAGCACGGCGGCCGTCCCGGGGTACGGCGTCCGGTCGTCGAGGTGAGTGGCGGCCCAGGCGATCACCCCGAGTCCACTGAACCCCGCGATCGCCGCGAAACCGGCGGGCACCCGGCGCCACAGCGGTGCGGTCAGCGCGACCACCCCGCCGGCGGCCAACTCCCACGCCCGGGTCGGCAGCGAGAAGAACGCCCATGGCGGAAAGGAGTGGGTCCACGACACCGACAGCGTCAGCGATGCCGCGCCGACGACGGCGAGCATGACTAGGTACGGCCCCGGCGACGGGCGCTGCGCGCGCCGTCGCCGCTGCCAGAGCCATCCGGTCAACAGCAGCAGCGCCGGCCAGAGCAGGTAGAACTGCTCCTCGACACCCAGTGACCAGTACTGCTGGAACGGCGACGGGGCACTGTGGGCCAGGTAGTCGGTGCCTGTTGTCGCGAATCGGTAATTGCCCAGGTAGAGCGCGCTGGCCAGGCCGTCATCGAGAGCTGAACGCGCCTGCAAGGGAGGGAGTAGCGCGACGGTCGCCACCGCCGTGGCCACCAGCACCGTGGCGGCCGCCGGGAGCAGACGACGGGCCCGGGCGGCATAGAACCGGGTCAGCTTGACCCGGCCGGTGGCGGCGAGCTCCATCCACAGCATCCGGGTGATCAAGAACCCTGAGATGACGAAGAAGACGTCCACGCCGATGAAACCACCGTCGATTGCACCGGCATGGAAGGCGACGACGGCGAGCACCGCCACTGCGCGCAGTCCTTCGATATCGGGGCGGAACTCGGTGCGTACGCGCCGGGGGAACCTGGTTCGCCGCGCTCCGTGCCGCACGTCGATATCGGCTGAAGGCACGGTTTCGGGCTTTCTGGGCGGGGGAATGCGACTGAAAAATATTCTGGTCGCAACCACCGCCCCGGCGGAGTTGCCACGCCTGCGGAGGCGGGTCTTTATCGCTCCCGGGGGGATTCGTCCCCGGCCACGACGAGTCGATGCAGGGGCCGGCCGGCCCCACTCCCGGCGCGTTGAGTGAGGGCCCTGGAGTGCGCCGGGACAAGAAGCGTCAGAACAACCAGCGCTTCGGTTGCCGAAAGATCGTCCGGTGTCACGCGGCACAGGACCTCATGCAACCGGCGCAATCGCGGGACCACTTGCACGACCGTTCGGGCGCTGTTGGTTGAAGCACCGCCGTCGACGTCTGCCCCGATCGTGCGTAGGTAAGCCGGGCTCAGGGCCCGGAGCAGCTCGGCGGCCTCGTCGTCGGTGAGATCGGCCGGGGTGATTTCACCGAAAATGAGTTCCAGGTAGCGCCATACCGATGCCTGTCGGACTTCGGCATCCTTGGTGGACAACAGGAATTCTCGTGCGGCAATGCTGACCGTTGACCGATGTGTCAGTGCCACCCCAGCGACCCCCGTCGTAGTCTCGCGTCGCTCGCGAGTCCAGTGGACCCGGAGTCACTCCGGCCGGGTCATTGGGATGATTTTGACAGATAATCGTTGCTTGGGCAGCACATTGACAGCACGCGCTTCCTGGCCGGATCCGACGTCCAAGTCGCTGAGACCGATGATGCCGTCCTCGATTGCCCTGGCCAGGAGCGCGGATTTGGTCGATGCGGTGCGGCCGACGGCAGCGTACTTCGCTCGGACGCGCTGCAGATGTGTCCGTACCGTCGCTGGGGCGATACGCAGACGCCGGCCGACGTCGTCCTTGCTCTCCGTCTGAAACCACGCTGCCAGGACTTGTTTTTCGCGCTCGGAAAGGTTGATCCGCCCCCCGGATGTGCTGCGGTTCAGCGCTGCGGCCATCCGCGGGCTCTGGTAGGCGCCCCCGTCGGCAACGCAGCGCAGGGCCGCGAGCAGGTGTGCCTTGCCGTCGGCCTTGGCCACATATGACGCGGCACCGTTTTCGAGGCTCGACAGAACCACCTCGTCCGAGGCGATCCGGGAGTAGACGATCACCGCCGCAGCCGTCGCGCAGAGGACACGCAGCCCGGCGATATCGGGTGCGTGGGTGCCCCATTGGATTTCCGTGACAACGACGTCGACCTCGAGGCCCGACGACCGCCGGGCCAGATACCCTGCATAGTCGGAGAAGGTCTCCGATGCGGTCAACTGCGGATGATCCGCGGCCAGCCAGCACTGCAGACCGGTCCGCGCGATGTCGTGTTCGTCGATGATGGCCAGTTGTAAGCCCGCATCGAACGCATCGCGCCCCACCGAAACCCCCAAGTATCCGGAACCGGGGCCCGGCCGTCAGCGCGGCAGTAGCCCGCGTATCAACATACGCGTCCGGATATTCGACGGGCCGTGCCGCGGGGGTAGCGTGCCGCGAGGGTAGTGTCGGGTATCTGATGAAAGAGACTTGGGCCGACTACATGCGTCGGGTTGCCGGGGGCGACACCCAAGCCGAAATAGCGGCCCGTGCCGGAATCGAACAGTCCTCCATCTCGAGGTGGCATCAGGGGCGTAACACGCCCCGAGCCGAACTCGCGGTGGCGTTCGCCCGGGCCTACCAGCGCAACCCCGTGGAAGCTCTGATCGTCGCCGGTTACCTGAACCGGGACGAGGTCGGGGGGGTCATCGAGTTGGAGACGTCGCTGTCGTCGGTACCCACCGCTCATCTCCTCGACGCCCTCTGTCGCAGGATCAACGAACTCGAGCGCACCGCCGTCGACGCGGGGACCGCGCTGCAATGGCCGGCTCACTGGGTCCGTGGCGCGGAGTACCGGGCCGACCGAACGCGTTCGGGAGAGCCTGGTCGCCACGATGCGACGGGTATCTGAAGGCGGTCACCCGGGTGAGCGGTCTGGGCGACTGGCCTGGCCCGCCTGAACTGGGTTAACACTTGCGCCCCCGGCAGGACTCGAACCTGCGACCTAGGGATTAGAAGGCCCTTGCTCTATCCACCTGAGCTACGGAGGCAAGCGCCACAGAGTCTATCCGGGTTCTATCCGGGTTCTATCCGGGTCCTATCCGAGTCCTATCCGGGTCTATCCAGGACTATCCGGACGTGTCGGGGTGGCGAATTTTTTGGCCGTGGACTGGGGAAACATTCGTCCTTGGGCGTGGTCACACCGAAATCCCGGTCGCGGCCGCGTGGATTCGCTAGCGTGACCCGTCGGGCACCTCGGTGCCGTGTGCGGGGGACCGAGCCGGGATGTCTCAAGGGAGCCGACAGGCATGAGCAGCGCGATCGACGAGGTCAGCGCCCGATGTATTCGAGCGGTGCAGGCCGGTTCACTGGTTTTACGCGGATCCCCTGCCGCCGCCGGCTGGGTTGCGGGCTGGCTGGCCACCGAGTTCGCCCCGCACGTCGTCACCGGCCACGCGCTGGCCGCGCTGCCGGCACCGGTGGAGCGGGTGGCCCGCGGACTGGCCGGTCAACGCGCCGACGTCGTCCTGGAAGCGGCCCTGACCGCGACCTTCGGCGCGGACTACCTGGCGGCGGTGCATCACCCACTGGAGCCTTACAGCACGCGTCAGCCGAAGCTCGGCGGCCTAGTCGAGGCGATGCGGCACCGGAAGCGCTACGCCGCGGCGACCACAAATATCTCCTACGGCCCGGGCGGCCGAAGCAATCTGCTCGACGTGTGGCGCCGCCCGGACCTGCCCGCCGGCCGGCGGGCTCCGGTGCTCATCCAGGTTCCCGGCGGCGGCTGGTCGGTCAATGACAAACGCGGACAGGCCTATCCGCTGATGACGCGGATGGTCGAACTCGGCTGGATCTGCGTTTCCATCAATTACCGCCGCAGTCCGCGAAACGCCTGGCCGGCTCATATCGTCGACGTCAAAAGGGCGATCGCCTGGGTGCGCGCCAATATCGCGGATTTCGGTGGCGACCCCGACTTCATCGCTGTCACCGGCGGCTCGGCCGGTGGACACCTCAGCTCGCTGGCCGCATTGACCCCGGGTGACGACAGCCTCCAGCCGGGCTTCGAAGATGCCGACACCAGCGTGCAGGCAGCCGCCCCCTACTACGGCGTTTACGACTTAACCGATCACGACCGTATGCACCGGCTGACGCTGCCGCTGCTGGAAACCCTGGTGATGCAGCGTCGGCTGACCGAGGACCGCTCCGTGTTCGAGGCCGCATCACCGACGCTGCGGGCACATCGTGACGCCCCACCGTTCTTCATCCTGCACGGGGAGAACGACGCCATCGTCCCGCGCTCCCAGGCCGAGGGTTTCGCGGCTGCCCTGCGCGATGCCGGTGCGGCCACGGTGGCGCACGCCGAGATCCCAAACGCCCACCACGCTTTCGACGCGATCGCCACCATGCGTTGTCAGATGACGGCCGAGTCGGTGGCGGCGTTCCTGGGCATCGTCTACGGGCGCCATGTCGAGGCACGCGATAGCCGCGACAGGGTCGCCGTCCGTTCGGCAGGTTGATCCGCGCCGCGTCGGCAATCGCCCTCGCGGTGTCGGCGCTCGGACTAGCCTGGTGAATCGGACGGGCGGGTCTGGCGCCGGGCGACGCGGTCACACGATGAGGAGGTAGTCGATGAGCGGCCCCGTGGATGCCTCCGGGCTGCCGTCTGAACTGGGGGCCTTCGATCTGCTGATGCATCGCGGGGAAGCCAGCCCGCGGACACGCTCCGGAATCATGGCACTGGAGATTCTCGACACCACACCGGACTGGGAGCGATTCCGCGGCCTGTTCGAGAACGCGTCCCGCAAGGTGCTGCGGTTGCGGCAAAAGGTCGTCATGCCATTTTTGCCCACCGCTGCCGCCCGTTGGGTGGTCGACCCCGACTTCAATCTGGACTTCCACGTGCGACGTGTGCGGGTGCCCAAGCCCGGTAGGTTGCGCGATGTCCTGGACCTGGCCGAGGTGATGCTGCAGTCGCCGCTGGATATCTCCCGGCCATTGTGGACCGCCACTCTGGTCGAAGGGCTCGAGGGCGGAAAGGCCGCGACGCTTTTGCATCTGAGCCACGCCGTCACCGACGGGGTGGGTGCGACGGCGATGTTCGCCGAGATCTATGACCTTGAGCGGGACGCCCGACCTCGGCCGACTCCGCCGCTACCGGTCCCGGAGGACATCACCGGCGCGGACCTGACGCGCGAAGGTCTCAACCATCTGCCGGTTGCGATCCTCGGCTCTATCGTCGGCGCGCTGAGCGACAGTCTCGGGGTGGTGGGCAGGGTGGTGAGCAACCCGGCGTCGGCACTGTTCGGGACCATCGAATACGCCCGATCCGGACGCCGGATGGTGCGTCGGGCCGCCGAACCGTCGCCGCTGCTGCGTCGTCGGAGCCTCTCGACCCGGACCGAGGCCATCGAGATGAGGCTGGGCGACCTGCACCGGGCCGCGCACGCGGCTGAGGGTTCGATCAATGACGCCTATCTGGCCGGATTATGCGGGGCGCTGCGGATTTATCACGAAACCCTCGGCGTGCCGGTCACCACGTTGCCCATGGCCGTGCCGGTCAACCTGCGCGCCGAAGCCGATCCGGCCGGCGGCAACCGGTTCGCCGGGGTCAACCTGGGCGCACCGGTGGGCACCGCAGATCCGGTCCTGCGGATCAAGAAGATCCGCAAGCAGATGATCTCCCGGCGGGAGGAGGCCGCCATCGACGTGATCGGGGCCGTGGCACCGATTCTCACCCTGCTGCCCGATGCCGTTCTCGAGGCGATGAGCGGTTCGGTGATCGCCTCCGACGTTCAGGCCAGCAACGTGCCCATCTACCCGGGCGACACTTTCATCGCCGGTGCAAAAGTGTTGCGGCAGTATGGTCTCGGACCGCTGCCCGGTGTCGCGATGATGGTGGTGCTCATTTCGCGCGGTGGCTATGCGACTGTCAGCACCCGCTATGACCGGGCCGCGATCGCGGACCCCGCCCTGTGGGCGCGCTGTTTGCGCCAAGGCTTCGACGAGGTGCTCGCGCTGGCCGGGGATCCGCCGCCGCGGGTCGTGCCCGCATCGTTTCCCGAACCGTCAGAACAACCCGCGGCGTCCCCCCCGACGTCCACGAAGAGATCGGTGGCCTACTCATGAGTGATAAGACCGCCAACGGTGCGGGGGAGTTGCGGCTCCCCGGTTCGGTGGCCGAGGTGATGGCCAGCCCCCCGGGGCCCGGTATCGGCGCGTTCTTCGACGTCGACGGCACCCTGGTGGCCGGGTTCACCGGAGTGATCCTCACCCGCGAGCGGTTTCGCAACGGCGATATGGGTGTCGGTGAGCTGATCGCCATGGTTGCCGCGGGCCTCAACCACCAGTTCGGCCGGATGGAGTTCGAGGGGCTGATCAACAAGGCCACCGCGGTATTGCGCGGTCGCCCGTTATCCGATCTGCAGCAGATCGGCGAGCGACTGTTCGCCGAGAAGATCGAGAAGCGCATCTATCCGGAGATGCGCGACCTGGTGCACGCGCACCTGGAGCGCGGACACACGGTGGTGCTGAGTTCCTCGGCGCTGACCATCCAGGTCGAGCCGGTGGCCCGCTACCTCGGGATCCCCAATGTTCTGACCAACCGGTTCGATGTCGACGAAGACGGCGTGCTGACTGGTGAGGTCGTCACGCCTATTCTGTGGGGACCGGGTAAGGCGAACGCCGTGCAACAGTTCGCCGCCGACCACGATATCGACCTCAAGGACAGTTACTTCTACGCCGACGGCGATGAGGATCTGGCCTTGATGCACTTGGTCGGCAACCCGCGGCCGACCAATCCCGGTGACAAGATGGCCGGGGTGGCGGCGAAACGCGGCTGGCCGGTCCTGCGGTTCAACAGCCGGGGCCGCGGTGGTCTGTTGGGACAGGTGCGCACCCTGCTCGGTGTCGGATCGATCGTGCCGGCCGCGTACGGAGCGGTCGGCTGGGGCCTGCTGACCCGGAGCCGTCGTCGCGGCGTGAACTTCTTCACCTCGGCGTTTCCGCAGATGCTGCTGGGAATCAACGGTGTCCGGCTCAACGTGCTGGGCGAGGAGAACTTGACGAAGAAGCGCCCGGCGGTCTTCATCTTCAATCACCGAAACAATTTCGACCCGTTGGTGGTCGGATCGATGGTCAAGGAAAATTGGACCGGGGTGGGCAAGAAGGAACTTCAGAACGATCCGGTTGTCGGCACCCTGGGCAAGTTGGTCGACACCGTGTTCATCGATCGCGAAGACCCGAAGAAGGCCGTCGAGTCACTGCAGCAGGCCGAGGAGTTGACCCGGAAGGGGCTCTCGGTTGTGATCGCCCCGGAGGGCACCCGGATGGACACCAGATCGGTGGGCCAGTTCAAGAAGGGCCCTTTCCGGCTGGCCATGGCCGCGGGGGTTCCGATCGTGCCGATCGTGATCCGCAATGCCGAGATTTTGTCGGCTCGTGACTCCTCCACTCTGCACCCCGGCACGGTGGATGTCGTTGTCTACCCGCCGTTGTCGCTGAAGGACTGGACCCTGGACAACCTGCCCCAAAAGATCGCTGAGGTGCGCCAGTTGTACGTCGACACCCTGGCCGACTGGCCGGTCGGCAAGGTGCCCAGGACCGATCTGTACGCCCGTCGCCCCTCGCCGCCGAAGAAGTCGGCGAGGGCAGTCAAGAAGGTGGCCGGATCCGCCAAGCCGGCGGCGAAGACCGCCCGCAAGAAGGCCACCCCCGGGAAGGCGGCGGCGAAGAAGACCGTCGCGAAGCAGACGGCGGCGAAGAAGACCGTCGCGAGGAAGACCGTCGCGAAGAAGACCGC
>Ga0180431_10008150_pt1 | contig 12060 bp, 8 predicted proteins | sample SS_ome_11_FD_132459 | JGI IMG/M metagenome (GOLD analysis project Ga0180431, IMG submission 132459) | Hypersaline lake sediment archaeal communities from the Salton Sea, California, USA - SS_1_MS_1 metaG | ecosystem: Environmental > Aquatic > Non-marine Saline and Alkaline > Hypersaline >... | reverse complement strand
GCATTCGTGGTACAACAGAGGCGGACGCGGCGGGGCGTTTCTTCAGCCGGGGTGCCGCGTCCGAGGGTTGAACCGAGTACGCTCCAGAGTCTGACGGGGCATGCCGGGGGTTGAGATGAGAGCTTTGGTCTTCGCGATCACCCTGCTGCTGGCCGGCGCGTGGGCTCTGCGCGCCCAGGCCGCCACCTACGCCGCGCTCGACGACCGCGAGCTGGAGATCGGCGGCGTGCTGCTGGTCTTCGCCGGTGACGACGCGGGCGGCAGCTTCGCCCGCGAGTCGCTGCTGGGCGTCAGCATCGGCGGACTGACCGACGAGATCGCCTGGCAGGCCTGGCTGGCGCACAGCTGGAACGAGGAGTCCGCCCTGCTGGGCGGGCAGGCCGATCTGATCCTGGCCCACAACTTCGAGTGCTTCGACTGCGAGAACTGCGGCGGCGAGGACTTCGGGCTGTGGTGGATCGGCGCCGGTGCGACGGTTATCGCCTACCAGGACATGTTCGAGAGCGATCAGGGCGTGGCCGTCGACGGCGAGGAGCTGGGCGTCAACCTCGGCGGCAGCTATAGCTGGGACCAGTTCACCGCCAGCCTGTACGTGCACTATTTCCCGGACTCGACCGCGACGTTGATCAGCGGCGGGCTGGCCAAGCAGCTCTAGGCCGCCGGCGTGGACCGGACGTCCGGGCCGCGAGCGCAGATGTTGATACAATCATGGCAAGAAGCTGCCCGCAGCGGATCAGGTCCGCCCCTCGATCCGGCCGCTGCCCGGGGCCGCTCCGGCCCCGAAACCTGAGCTGCTGCGAGAAACCGGGAGGATAAGAGTATGGGATGCCGCCTTGGATTGCTCCAGGTCCTTGCCCCCCTGTGCGCCGTAGTGTTACTCATGGCCGGCTGCAGCTCCAAGCGCAGCACCCAGCCCGAGCAGCCGCAGCAGACGGTGTTTCCCGCGGTCGCGGCGGTCACCGGCAATACCGTGGCGGCCATGGCGGGCGTGCTCGGGGCGGCCGCTACGGCCCGGGACGACGGCAGCGGTGCGGCGGTGACCATCCCGGCCGGCACGCGCGTCGCCACCGACGACCCACGCTATGACACGGACGGCGACGGGTGGGCGGACGGTTTCGCCGTCTCGCTCGGTGAGGTGGGGGTGGCGGCCGCGGCGACCGGCACCACCAGCGCGGATGGCGGCCAGAGCTTCGGCACGGCGCTGTTCGTCGGCGGCGCCACGTACACGCCGGCGGGCGCCCGCTTCGACCCGGCGGTGCAGCTCAGCATCCCGGTCGCGCCCGAGTCCGGCGTGGCGGTCGGCGCGCAGCTGGACATCTGGCGCTTTGAGTCCACCCAGGCGGTCAGCCAGGTGGGCGGCGGCTACTGGGCGTTGGTCGGCCGCGGTACGCTGGTGCAGGACGGTGCGCTTCGAGTGGTGCAGTTCATGTCGCAGCGCTTCGGCACCTATGCGCTGTCACGGGCGACGGGGGCCAACGGCGCCCCGACGATTACGCACATTTCCGCGGACAGTTACACGCTGGGCGTCGGCGAGAGCGCGGAGCTGACCTGCAGCGCCACGGACCCGGATGGCGACACGCTCAGCTATCTGTGGGCGGGGGCCGGCGACTTCACCGCGCCGAGCAGCGCCAGCACGGAATGGAGCGCCGATAGTGAGGGTGGCTATCCGCTATCTTGCACGGTCAGCGATGGTCACGGCCACAGTGTGACGGGCGAACTGGTGATCAACGTGACTACGGCGGCGGTCAACCTGCCGCCGGAGATCGCCAGCGTTACAGCCACGCCGCAATCCGTGGGGGTCGGCGAGAACAGTTCGCTGAGCTGCAGCGCGACGGATCCGGAAAGCGGCGCGCTGATATACAGCTGGTCAGGGCCGGGCAGCTTCGCCACTCCGGCCGCCGCCAGCACCACCTGGAGCCACGATACGCCCGGCAGCCATCAGGTGACCTGCACCGTGACAGATGACGCCACCAATCAGGTCTCGGACAATGTATCCGTTACGGTGCTGTCCGACAACGCCGCGCCGGTGATCGACAGCATTGCCGCCGACCCGACCACCGTGCTGATCGGCGAGCAGACGACCCTGACCTGCGCGGCGAGCGACGATGACGGCGATGTGCTGACCTATACATGGACCGGTGAGGGCACGTTCGCTGACGCAGCGGCGGCGGAGACCGGCTGGAGTCACGATACGGCGGGGGACTACACCCTGACCTGCACGGTGGACGACGGCAACGGCGGCAGTGACGATGCTGACGTGGTAGTAACGGTGCAGGCGCCGGATGAGACGCCCCCCGTGTGGCTGGGGCCGGACGCCGGCCTGGTGGTGGAGCCGCGCGAGGGCCACCTGCTGGTCTGGTTCAACGAGGCCAGCGACGACGATTCCGCACCGGTCAGCTACACGCTGTCCTGGGACGAGACGCCGATGTTCGAGGTCGGCCCCGACTGGCAGCAGGCCTACGCCAGCTATCCCGCGATGCCGCAGCGGATCGACGACCTGGCGCTGGGCACGGAGTACACCGTTGGCATTGTGGCCACCGACAGCGCGCCGGCAGCGAACAGCACCGCACTCGTCAGCGCCGCTGCAACGCCACGGCCGTGGTTCGACGAAGTACCGGAAGGCGGGCATGAGTTTCCGGCGGCCGTCAAGTTCGCGGACATCGCATCGAGCCCCGACGGCGCGCGGCGGCTGTGCGTGGTCTGGGCGGATCCGCTGTCGGGCACCCTGCGCCAGAGCTACCTGACGGACGGCGAGTGGGTGATCCACGATATCTCGGCGGCGCGGCACTACGTGATGCCTCAGGTGTTCTTCCCCGGGGAATTCCCGGCGATCGTGGCCGCCGACGACTCCGGCAACATCGACCTGCTGCAGGAGAACGTCGACGGCAGCTGGACGAACACGGCGCTGTTCACGCGCACGGACGTGGCGCACGTCGGCCTCGACGTGCTGTACGACGAAGCAGGCATGACGGCCTACGTCGGCCATATTACGGAGGTTGTCGATCCGGAGCGCGAGCAGACGGTGCACTTCCTGGTGGTTGACCTCAGTGGCTCTGTGCCGACGGCTGTCGACCAGATCGACGACTACGAGTCCGCCCCCTACATCGCCCAGGTGCGGGTCTGCCACAACAATGCCGGCGCGGCGACGATGGTCTTCAGCCACGGTGACGGGTCGTTCTCGTTCCCCAACTTCTACGATGCGGTGCTGGCGTTCGCCACCTACAACGCGGGCTCGGGCTTCAGTCGCGTTACCGAGAACCTGATCAATCCGCTGTACTTCGACGTACGGGCCGGTGGCGAGGACGACTGGTTGCTGGCCGTGACCCACGGCGAGCTGGTGGATCTCGGTGGCCAGGACTTCATGGCATTTGAATTGCGCTACATGACGGGTACCATCGGCAACTGGGCCTTCAACCAGGTCTTCACCGAGGAGCTGACCCTGGAGGGCAGCACCATCAGCTACTCAGCTCCGCTGGAATGCGTGCTGCCGCCGCAGCCCAATCGGGTCTTCTACACGCGGGGCAGCGGCGACATTGACCTGCCGGTGCTGGAGAGCACAGCCGCGCTGTCACTGTGGCGGGCCTTCCCGCCCGCGGAGTCCACCGAATGGGATGAGGCGCTGTCGCGGCTGACGATCTGCGGTACCGTCGATGACAGCTTTGTGCTGGGCTGCCGGGTGGCAGGCTTCAGCTTCGAGGACGTGATGAATCAGCTGGACCTGCCCGGCGGCAACCTGGTGCTCAGCGAGCAGTACTAGCAGCGCGGGGATCCTGCCCGCGATCTGCAGTAGCTTGGGTATCCTGCCTCAGACGCGGGACGGCAGGCTGGAAGCCTGCCCTACTATCACCGGCGGGCACCAGCCGTGTAACAACATCGTCACCCGCGTAGTCACATAGACATGGATGCGGCAGGGGCAGACGATAAGCTCTGCTGGCCGGCGGTGAGGTTCTGGCTGGCCTACATGAGCATCGGCGTGCTGGCCTGGCTGCTCTTCGCGGTCTGGGTGCCGGGCTGCCAGTACGAGAGCAGGATGAACCAGGCCAGGCGCAACATGCACCTGATTCAGCTGGGCCTGGAGCGCTTCGCGGTCGACAGCCCGGGCAGTGTCTATCCCGCGAGCATTGATGAGCTGCTTGAGGCGGGGTATCTGGAGCAGATGCCCGTCAATCCGTTCACCGGCCAGCCGATGCGCTGCGTGCCGCCAGATGGCGAGCATGGTCATGGCGATTTCAGCTATCTGCTGCGCGGACACCAGGGCGTCGCGCCGGCCAGCGAACTCAGGCCCGACGAGATTCTCGGCTACGACTTGGTGCTCTACTAGCACGGGCATCCTGCCCGTGATTCTCAGTGGCAGGCTGGAAGCCTGGCCTACTGCCCACCTGCCGGTGGCTCATCCGGACCGCGGTCGGGCGGTATGCCCGTGTCGGGGGCGACCTGCGCCGGTGCCAGGCGCGCTTTCAGCCGCGGGGCGATCAGCCAGCGCCAGATCAGCCAGCCGATGAAGACCCAGAACGCCAGCGGGATCAGCCAGGCCCAGCAGGTGATGATGAACCAGATGAAGCCCTGCCAGCTGGCGCGCGCGCGGATCAGCAGCGCCCGGTAGGCGTCGCCGGCGGTGGTGCCGGTGCCCCAGGTCCACTCCTCGCGGACCACCTCGGCGATCTCCTTGACCTCGCTGAGGCGCGCCGTGATGGTGCTGCGGGTGATGCGGTCGGCCAGCGCGCTCTGGCGGTCCTCGACACTCTGCAGCTGCTCGGTGACGTTGAACAGCCGCTCCTGGGTATCGAGCAGGATCGAGTAGCCCTCGCCGAGGCCGCGGCTGCGCTGGACGGCCAGCGCCTCGTCTAGCATCTTCTGCAGCGTGGCCTGCTGGGCAAGCAGGTTCTTGATCTTGCTGTGGTTGGCCAGAAACTGGCTGGAGACGTCGTCGGTGCTGATGCTCTGGCTGGAGACTTCGCCGAGTGCCAGCACCTCCTCCCAGGCCTCGAAGAATTTGTCGGCGGGCACGCGGATTCTGATCCAGCCCTCGATGCGGTCATCGCCGTAGCGCTCGGACTGGCTGTCGCTGACGATCCCGCCGTAGAGCCCGGCGATGCTGGCGATCTTCTTCTCGGCGTCGGCGTAGCTTTCCACCTCCAGCGCGCACTCGCCGGTGCGCACCAGGTACTGCTCGTCGATGCCGTGGTCCTGGGCATAGGCTTTGGGCAGGATCCAGTCGCCGATCTGCTCCTCGATGCCCGCCGCCGCCAGCGCCGCGGTGATCACCCCGCCGGTGCTTGCGGTTGGAGACGTGCCGGCCGGCGGCGCCGCCGGTGCGGGCTCCGCGAGCGGCTGGTTCCAGCCCGGCTCCTCCGCCATTTCCTGCTCCCAGGCCACGTCGGCGCCGGCGACTCCGCCCTCGGTCACCGCGTAGCCGCGGCTGGCCTTCTTGTCCATGCCGGAGCTGAGCGTCATCTGGGCGTCGACGCGCCGCGCTTTGTCCTTGACTCGGCAGAAATTGGGCAAGGCGACGGCGACAAGGACGATACCGATGATGCCAAAGAAGACGATTGAAAGCCAATGCTCTCTGAGCCAACCCATAACCTACCCCTTTAGCGTACCTAGTAGAAAAGACTACTGCGAAGACGCGCAAGTTACGCTGATACATCCTAGCGCGCCGATATGCCCATGACCCGCATCGCGGAGACTATGTTCGTATGAGGAGCCGATCACTCCAGCCGGGGTTGCACTCTGCCGTTGAATAGGGTACTAAGAGAAGGCGGCATGTGGCGGACTAGATACACTCTGCGCGAAGTGGCGCGAATCCTGAGGCGCAGCGAGCGCTCGCTGCTGCGGGACATCCGCGCCGGGCTGTTCAAGGTCACCAGCAAGATCGGCGCCCACATGCGAGGCAGCCAGCGCACCTACGAAGTCTCGATGAAGCAGCTGGAGCGCTATCTCGGCGAGGAGCGCGCGCACCGGCTGTTCGACCGCGCGGCGAAGGACAAGGCCGCCGCGGCGGTCGAGGCCATGCGCGATCGCAACACCAAGGAGTGCCGGCTCTGTGGCCAGTTCAAGCCGCCGCAGGACTTCACCCGCGACGGGCGCTACGCCGACGGGCTGTTCCCCTACTGCAAGGAGTGCGAGAAGCGCATCTACGGGCGCTAGCCGCTGCTCACTGCGTCTGAGCTGCGTCGTGGGCGGGTCCACTCGATCTCGCTGACCAGCATCGCCGCCACCATCAACGCGCCGCCCAGGGCGCTGAGCGCCAGGAACGGCTCGCGGCCCAGCGTCCAGGCGAACAGCGCCGCGAAGACCGGCTCCATGGTAAAGATCAGCGCCGCACGCGTGGCGCTGACGATCCGCTGGCCATATAGCTGAGCGACGTAGGCGGTGATGGTGGGAAGCAGCATCAGGAACAGCAGCGTCCACCACGCCCCGGCGCTGGTGACGGCGAACTGCTGCCCTGTTGACGCTGCCAGGTCGAGCCCGCGTCCGCCCGCGCTGAGCACGCCCTGCGTAAGGGCGGTCAGCAGCGCCAGCAGGCCGACGGTCAGCATCTGCTGGAAGTTGAGCACCCAGGGATCAACCTGCTCGCCGATGCGCCGCTCCCCGCGCTCGCCGAGGCACCGCCCGGCGTAAATCACGTGGATCGCATACGTCACCGCCGCCGCCAGCGTCAGCAGATCGCCGGCGTTGATCCCGCCCGCGCCGCCGGTCAGCAGCCACAGGCCGATCAGGGACAGGCCGACGGCGGCCAGGTGCCGGACGCGCGCCCGCTGGCGGTAGAGCAGCCAGTTGGTCAGTGGCACGAAGACGATGAACAGGCCGGTGATGAAGCCGGAATTGCTGGCCGTGGTAATCCCCAGCCCGATCGTCTGTGCCACGTAGAGAATCCAGAGAATAAACCCGAGGAACAGGCCGTGTTTGATTCCGTGCCAGAGCTTTGCGCGGCGCCAGACCAGCCACAGGCCGATCAGCAGCGCTGCGGCGGTGAAGCGGTAGCCGACCAGCACCACCGGGTCGATGTATGCCAGCACGCCTTTCACCACGAAGAACGTGCTGCCCCAGATCGCCGCGGCGTAGAGCAGCGCGGACTCGGCGAGCAGGCGGCTGGATCGCGGTGGTGCCAGAGGCTGAGTGTAGCGGATGCCCGCACTGAAACAATCAGGGCGATTTGCGGGTACAATATGATAACGAGTTATCAATAAGAGAGGTATGGGTGATGCAGGCGGGCCGCGCATTCCGGGTAGCGCTGGGCCTGCTCATGGTGGCGGCTTCGGCCTGCTCCACGCAGTCAGTGACCCAGCCTTCAGCCGGCTCGGCACCGCTGCTCAGTCCTCCGTCCGCCCTGCGTCAGGGCTCGGACGAACTGAAGTCCGCCTGCTATCTGGCGGGCTGCCAGTACCAGCGTGGCTGGCCCCACCGGCAGGCATTCACCTCCGACGCCGACGACAGGCTGAGCCTCACCGGTGAGCCGGAAGGCGGCTACGCGTATGCCTGCTATCTGCTCGGCGTACCCGCCTGCCAGTTTGACGAGGCCGTGCACGTGGCCATCGACGGGGGTATTCCGGTCGGAGAGGTCTGGCTCGGCATCGGGGACGCCGGCTGCGACTGCTGGTGCTGGCGGCTGCTGGACGGCAGCGCTACTGCGCAGCTGGAGCCGTCCCGGCAGGTGGTGGGCGGCGCCTGCAGCGTCGTGCTGATGTACACCGGGACAGCCACGCTCAAGGTCGACTCGATCTGGCTGGGGGCGGCAACCCCGCCGTTCATCGAGGACGTTCTGCCCCGGGTCGGCACCGGTGGCAGTACCCACCGCTTCTCGATCCAGACGGCGTCCGGCGGCAAGCCGTTGAGCTGCGCCTGGGAGTTTGGCGAGGCCGCCGAGCCGAGTGCCAGCTGCCAGTGTGAGCCGCTGGTGCGGCTGCAGGAGCCCGGGCAGTACGACTGCTCGGTCACGGTTGCCAATTGCGCGGGAAGCTGCACCGAGCACTTCACGCTTGGCGTTGAGGAGAGCTCACAGTATCTGCCGGGGACGCTGTACGCGATCCCAGCCCAGACTAGCGCCGAGACCGGCGGAACCGTCACGGTGCGTGTCGTGACGGGTCAGCTGCCCGCGGACGCGCCGCTGCGCACGGTGTACACGGTCGGCCTGACCGTCGGCAGCGGCTGCGACTACGTGGCGGGCAGCTTCAACGCCGGCGCACCGGGCGGCGCTGCCGCCGACGTGGATGGCGTGTGGTCCACGCTGAGCAGCGCTCCGCAGGGCTTCATGGAGATCAACGAGGACTACGTCGGCCCGCTGCCCACGGACGTCCCCGGCCAGCAGCTGCTGATCTTCAACGTCGTGCCGATCAACGGGGGCGTCACCACCGCGGCCGGCGACCTGTTCAACTTCCGGCTGCGGTTCAGCGCGCCCGGCGACTATCAGCTCGGCTTCCGCGATTACTACCTCTACGAGCGCACGTACTACGCGGACGACGAACTGCGCATCCGCCGCTGGGACGACATCAGCAACGATCACCCGGAGCACGCGCACCGGATCGTGGTGGCCGACTAGCGGCGCGCGCTCCTAGTGGTCGCCGATCCACATGTACATTAGGCAGTCCCTGGTCCCGTCGTGGAAGCTGACGCGCGGCTGGTCGAGGGCGTCCAGCTCCAGCGAAGGCGTACGCCCGACACTGCCGGTATCGGCGATCAGCCGCAGCTGCCAGTCCGCGCCATCGAAGCTGGCATACATCAGATCGTCGTCGTAGTCCACCACGCAGCAGTAGGCGATATGCGGGTGGCCCAGCGCGTCGAGCGCCAGGCTGCAGTCAACTCCGGCCACTGCGGTGTCGTCCAGCACCGTCAGCGTCCAGTCCGAACCGTCGTGGCAGGCGTACTTGAAGATGTCCAGGTTGCTGTCACCGTAGGCGATGTGCGGATGGCCCAGGCCGTCCAGCGCCAGCGAGATCTCGCGATCACCACCCCCCGCCGACTCGTCCACGTGCTCGGTGTGCCAGTCCGCGCCGTCGTGCCAGGCATAGCGCAGGCCCAGACTGCCACGGTAGGCGATGTGCGGATCGCCGACGTCGTCCAGCGCGAGCGAACTCATGGTGCCGGGCCAGCCGTCGGCGTCGACCTGCTCCAGGGCCCAGGCCGCGCCGTCGGATCGGGCGAACTTCAGGGCCTGGTCGCCGTAGTAGCTGATGCAGGGGTGGCCCAGGTTGTCGATCCGGATCGAGGTGCCCAGCTCGCCCGCCTGCGTGGTGTCGTCCACCGTTTCGAGCTCCCATTCCGTGCCGGTGTGTTGGACGTGCATCAGGCACTCGTTCACGCTGTCGTAGCAGGCGATGTGGGGGTGATCGCCGGAGTCCAGCGCCAGCGAAGTGTATTCGCCGATGCCTTCGTTCAGGCTGACGGCCTCGGTTTGCCACTCGGCCCCGTCGTAGCGGGCGTAGTGCAGGCCGACGATTTCGCCTTCCCAGTCGGCCATGAACGAGGCGATGTGCGGACGGCCGGCGGAGTCCAGCTCCAGCGAGCCGTAGTGCCCCGGGTGGCCGTAGTCGTCGACCTGCTCGATGCTCCAGTCACTGAAGACTTCGATGGTGATCCACGTATACCCCCAGTAGCCCAGGTCGCTGATTGCGGCAAGGCCGACGCGGTGGGGGCCCGGCGTGTTGAAGGTCTTGACCTGGATCGGCTCGTTCGGCGAGATGACGAACTTTCCCTCGTCCTCCAGATCCCAGCGGAAGTCGGTGACGGCGCCGATCAGGTCATAGCTGTCGGTGGCGTCGAAGGTCACCGTCAGCGGGGCGTCGCCCTCCATCGGATCGGCGACCAGCACGGCGATCGGATTGAGCGGCGGGCCGATGATCAGCGAAGCGAGAGTGTATTCAGCGACGCCGGTGGCCGCTACCACCGCCAGAATCCGCCCCGCCTCGCCCACGAAGCCGTCCATGCCGCCCAGTTCCACCCGGCCGTCCGCTGGCACGGCATGCCAGACCCAGTTGTTGCGGTCCCAGTTGGCCAGGCCGAGAAAGACTCCGGTCCCGGGCTCGGGCGCCGCGGCGGGCGTGACGTAGCCCTCGGCGGCCTCGTCGAAGCCCTCGAGGCTGAAGTCGAACATGCAGTAGGCGAGTTCGTGGCTGGTGGCCGACCAGTTCGGCGAGAAGACGGCATAGCTGCCGTCGACCTCCACCAGATTCGCCGGCAGCGTATCGCTGAAGCTGCGTCCCGGCAGGTAGCGGTCCTCGCTCTCGTATGACGCCGCCCTCGGCAGGCTGGCGGGATCGGGCAAGTCGAATCCCGGCACGGCCGGCGCGCCAGCCGGGCATGGCGCGGCGCGGCGATTGCCACCGCAGGCGCCCAGCGCCTGGGCGCAGATCAGAAGCAGCACGGTCTCAAGCAACAGTTGACCAACTCGTGGCCAGCGGTACTCGCGCAGTAGCATCAGAGCCTCCCATCGCCACAACCGCTATGCCGCCCAAGTCCAGCTTCCCCGCCGCAGGCTTGCCTGCCGAGGTACGGGCTGGCACGGCACGATGCAGGTGAGGTGCGCCGAACTGCGATCTCTCGAATCGGACGAAGCGGCGCCTGACCATTCCCACCAGCGGTCGGCTGTCTAGTGAGACCAACGGAGGCCCGTTTTGTTCTCGGAGCCTAGTCCTTGGCGGCTTCTTCTTCCTCGGGCTTGAAGCCGGCGGGATCCAGCTTGCTGAAGTCGAGGTCGACCGCCAGGTTGCCGTCGTCGTCGATCGTCAGGCGCACCGGCTTGTCCGGCAGCTGGCCGCGCAGGATCATCTCGCTTAAGGGATCCTCGACGTGCTTCTGGATGGTGCGCTTGATGTTGCGCGCGCCGTAGGTCGGGCTGAAGCCCTCGTCGACCACCAGCTCAATGACCTTGTCGCTGAAGCTGACCTCGCGGTGCTGCTCGGCGAGGTTGTCGCTGACGTAGCCCAGCTCTAGGCGCGCGATCTCCACCACGTCCTCGCGGCTCAGCGGCCGGAAGTAGATCACGTCGTCGAGGCGGTTGATGAACTCGGGACGGAAGTACTTCTTGAGGTGCTCCTCCGCGCGGCTCTTGTAGCCCGCGTAGCGCTGGTCGATGGTGTCCTGGCTGGTGTCCTCGTCGCGCTTGAAGCCGATTGTCTCGCCTTCGTCGAAGAAGCGGCCGGCCAGGTTGGTGGTGAAGATCACGATCGTGTTGTGGAAGTAGACCTTGCGGCCCTGGCCGTCGGTCAGCACGCCCTCGTCCAGCAGCTGCAGCAGGGTGTGGAAGATGTCGGGATGAGCCTTCTCCATCTCGTCGAACAGGATCAGGCTGTAGGGGTGCTGCTTGACCGCCTCGGTCAGCTGGCCGCCCTCGTCGTAGCCGACATAGCCCGGCGGGCTGCCGATCAGGCGGCTGACGCTGTGCTTCTCGGCGTACTCGCTGAGGTCGATCTTGATGAAGGCCTCGCCGTGGGCGAAGACGTGCTCGGCGATGATCTTGGCCAGGTAGGTCTTGCCCACGCCGGTGGGGCCCAGGAACACGAAGCTGCCGATCGGCCGGCCGCCCTTGCGCACGCCGCTGGAGTTGCGCTTGATCGCGCGCACGATGATGTCGATCGCGTTGTCCTGGCCGACGACCTGGTCGCGGATCGCATCGTCCATCGTCATCAGCCGGCGCTGGTCGTCCATCGTGATGTTCTGGCTGGGGATGCCGGTCCACAGCTCGACCACCTTGGCGATGTGCTCCTCGTTGACCACCGCGGCCTCGTCGGCGCCGTCGTCCGTCTGGCTGGGCTCGGCGGTCCGGTCCTCCGTGAACTCCTCGATGCTGGTCTGGTCGCCGAGCGCCGGCAGGCCCGCGCTGAGCGGGATCGCCTCCTCGCCTTCGTCGCCCTCGGCCGGCTGCTCACGCTTGAGCCGCGTTTCGCGATCGAGGTGCACCCAGGCTGCGGCCTCGTCGATCACGTCGATCGCCTTGTCCGGCAGCTTGCGGTCGGGGATGAACTTCTGGCTGAGACGGATCGCCTGCTCCAGCGCATCGTCGCTGACCTTGACGTTGTGATGGCCCTCGTACTCGGCGCGCAGGCCGCGCAGGATGTCCATCGT
>Ga0180431_10008149_pt1 | contig 12063 bp, 10 predicted proteins | sample SS_ome_11_FD_132459 | JGI IMG/M metagenome (GOLD analysis project Ga0180431, IMG submission 132459) | Hypersaline lake sediment archaeal communities from the Salton Sea, California, USA - SS_1_MS_1 metaG | ecosystem: Environmental > Aquatic > Non-marine Saline and Alkaline > Hypersaline >... | reverse complement strand
GCTCGGTCACCAACCGGGAAACGAGGGCACGCCCCACAAAGCTCGTGGCACCGGTGATCAGTATCATTGGTCCTCCCTTTCGCGGGAGCGATTATACCACCGTTGCCAGCCGAGGCCAAGCAACGGTTTTCCTCGTCAGAGCTCTCCAATCGATTGAACGTCTGTGATCTGTGGGGAGTATAACAGGTGGTGCAACGAGGGCGATCTTGCCGACGGTGCAAAGACGGCTATAATAGGTTATCATCTACTTACGCGGAGTGAAGGAGGTTCTGATGAAAGATGTGCAGGCAGTGACCGACGTGCTTGTCGAGAATGTTGAGCGCGTCATCATCGGCAAGCGAGATGTCATCGAACTCGTGACGGTCGGCTTGCTCGCGCAAGGGCATATCCTCATAGAGGACGTACCTGGCGTCGGCAAGACCATGCTGGCCCGGGCGCTCTCCAGGTCGCTTGGATGCACCTTCCGCCGCATCCAATTCACGCCCGATATGCTGCCCTCTGACGTGACGGGGGTCTCGATTTTCAACCAAAAGACGCGCGAGTTTGAATTTCGCCCCGGTCCCATCATGGCCCAGGTTGTCCTCACCGACGAAATCAATCGCGCCACACCAAAGACCCAGGCGGCGTTGTTGGAGGCCATGCAAGAGTTGCAGGTCACTGTCGATGGAGTTACCTACCAACTGCCGCGCCCTTTCCTCGTCCTGGCGACTCAGAACCCCATCGAGTACGAGGGCACGTTCCCGTTGCCGGAGGCCCAATTGGATCGCTTCTTGATTCGCATTCGCCTGGGCTATCCCGATCAGCACGACGAGGTTGCCATCCTCGATTCGCAGCAGTACACCCATCCGCTGACACAGATTGAGCAGGTCGTGGATGTCGAGGCGCTCAAGATGGCTCAGGAAAAGCTCAAGGACGTCTACGTCGACCCGTTGGTCAAGCGCTACATTGTGGAGATTATCACGCAGACGCGCCGTCATCCCGATATCTACCTGGGAGCGAGCCCGCGAGGGTCGCTGGCCCTGTACCGCACCGGCCAGGCCCGATCGGCGGTGCAGGGGCGTGATTATGTGTTGCCCGATGACATAAAGGCCCTGGCGACGCCAACGCTGGCGCACAGGTTGATCATCAGCCCCTCGGCCCGCCTCCGGGATGTCACTGGCGAGACGGTAATGCGCGAAATCCTGTCCACGGTCCCCGTACCCGGGGCGCGCGTGCGACCCCAGTAGCTGAGGGACGAGATGCTGCAGGCCGTACGAAGGGCTTGGATCGTCCTGGCGCTCGGGCTGGTATGTCTGCTCGCGGCCACGGTCACCGGCCGTGACCTCTATTACCATCTCTCGTATCTCTTCGCGGCGATCCTTCTCATATCGGCGCTATGGGCCTGGTCGGCGACGCAGGGCTTGCGTCTCAGCCGCTCCACGCGTACCGCCCGTGCCCAGGTGGGCCGTCCACTGGAGGAGCACTTTTCGCTGCGCAATACCTCGTGGCTGCCGAAACTGTGGGTGGTTGTCCGCGATGACTCTGACCTGATTCACCATCACGCCAGCCGGGTGATCCAAAACCTGAGGCCGCACCAGGCATACGGCTGGGCGGCACGTACGTTGTGTGAGCGGCGTGGCCGCTTTCGACTGGGTCCGGTCGTCATCTCTAGCAGCGATCCCCTGGGGTTGTTCGAGTTCCAGCGCAGCCTCCCGCAGACGGGCAGCATCGTGGTCTACCCTGCCACCGTGCCGATGCAGAATTTCCCTGACCCGATCGGATACCTGCCGGGGGGAGATGCGCTGCGCCGTCGCACGCATCACATCACGACCAACGCCGCGGGCGTGCGCGATTACGTCCCTGGCGATAGTTTCAGCCGCATCCACTGGCCCTCCACGGCCCGCAAAGCCCAGCTCATCGTCAAAGAGTTCGAGCTGGACCCCATGTCGGACGTGTGGATCTTTCTCGACATGGAGCAGAGCGTGCATTGCAGGGTGCCCGCGGACGACGTGGAGCTGGCGCTGCGGGAGCGGGAGCCCTGGTGGGCACGCGTGGAAAAGTTCCGTCTGGATCCCAGTACCGAGGAATATGCCGTCACCGCGGCCGCTTCTGTGGCCGAGTTCTTTATCCGGCGCAGGCGATCCGTGGGGTTGGTCGCCTATGGCCAGCGGCGCGAGGTGATCCAGGCGGACCGGGACGAACGGCAACTGAGCAAGGTCCTGGATACGCTGGCCGCGCTGCGGTCCGAGGGGGGTATACCGTTCCGTGAGGTCTTGAACGCGGAAGGCAGCCGGCTGCCGCGGGGCACCGTCGTGGTCGCCATCAGCCCGGCTGTGCGTGAGGAATGGGTGCAGACGGCGCTCTACCTGGACCGCGTCGGGCTCCGCGTCGCTACCATTCTGGTGGACGCGGCCAGCTTTGGTGGCCCGTCTGGCGCCGACCGCCTGCATGAGCGACTGTTGGCGACCGGGGCGGCCTCCATCATCCTGCGCAACGGCGACTCGCTCAAGGAGGTGCTGAACGCCCTCCCTCCGCCTCGGAACATGCCTGTCCTGCCGTCGGCCTACGCTGCCCCGCCAATCGTTCGATGATCCGTACCGTGATGGCCTCTAGCCGGGCCTGGTAGCGCCAAAAGGCCCACGCCAGCGCGGCCGCCCCGCCGCCCAGTGGAATCCACGCCCACCAGGGCAGTTCCGTCGCATAGGCGCCCACCCAGCAGGAGACGAACACTCCCGGCAGCCGCCCCAGCACGGCCAGCACGACCATGCGCGGGATGGAGAGCGAGCTCAAGCCAATCAAGAAGCAAGAGATATCGTCGGGGACAAAGGGGAACAGAAAGACGAGGAAGAAGAACAGCGGCCCCTGGCGACCGGCGATTCGATCCCAGCGGGCCAGTGTATCCGGCGTGGCCAGGTGCTCGACCAGCGGTCGTCCGAACCAGCGTCCCAATGCCATCGCCAGCGTCGTGCCCAGCAGGAGGCCGGCCATGCTGTAGAGCGTGCCGAGCCCGATGCCGTACAGGTAACCGTTCACGATTCCCACGAACTGGCCCGGTATTGGGGCCAACAGCACCTGCGCCACGTTGAGCGCGATGGTGACCAGTGGTCCCCACGGTCCAAAACCGGCCACCCATGCCTGTATGCGTTCCTGGTCGTTGAACAGGGCCCATAGTGGCTCTCGCCAGCGCCACACCGCGCCGCCCGCGGCCAGCATCAAGGCTACGAACAGTGCGGTGCGCACCCAGGTCCGGGCCGTCCGTGGTTGACCCTTCACGGCTGCTGCTCCGCTGTCGCCCTGCGCTGTGGTGGCCTCAGACTCAGGGTGAGCAGGAATCCAGCTCCCACAAGCACCACCGTTATGCCAAAGAGCACGGTGTACGAGGTTGCTTCCAGCAGCCATCCGCCCGCCAGCGGAACCAGCGTCTGTACACCCATGAGCGTGTTGCCCAGGCCGACGTAGGCCGGGCACATTCCCTCCGGCGTGATCTCTAGCATATAGTTGAAAAAGCCCAGCATCCACGTGCTGTTGACGACCCCCAGTGCCACGTAGACGAAAGGATAAGCCTGGGCCAGCCTGCCACCTCCTGCCAGGTGGGCCGCCAGCGCGAACAGCGGCCCCGCCATGGCCATGGCGCTCCCCAGGCGCGCCACGTAGCGCGGGCCCCAGCGCTCGCTGACCAGGCTCATCACGATGCTGGCGACCACCCCGCCAATGGTCTGCGCGGCGACAAAGTCGCCGATGATGCTCTGTGGGAGGCGCAACACGTCCTCCGCGTGTACCACGTAGAACGATGTGGTCAATCCCATCATCCCGACCAGGAGTCGACAACCCATCAGCCGCCGAAAATCCGGGTCGTCCAGCAAGGGCTGTAGTGGGTTGCCCCGTGCCTGCTGGCCTGTTGCCGGGTTTGGCTCCTCGGGTTGAGGCTCGCGCAAGAGTAACAGTGCGACGAGTGAGGGGATGAAAGCCACGCCTGTCAGCGTAAAGATCAGCGCATAGTTGTTGGGGAATGAGCGACGGTTCAGGATCTGTCCGACCAACGCGCCCACCCCAATTCCCACCAGCCCACTGATGAACTGGCCGGTCCCGAACAACCGTGCCCTGCGCTTGACGGGGATGGCGCGGGACAGGATCTCGAACCAGGCCACGCTAGAGGCCCCGTCGCAGGCTGCAAAGATGCCCAGACAGACGAAAAACAGGATCAGCATGGCCGTGGGGCGGCCGTCCAGCCCGGCCCACAGGGCCAGCGCGATCACCCAGAAGAGAACCCGTCCGACCATCCCGCCGAGCAACGTTGGCTTCTTGCGTGGCTTGTCGCTGATCAGCCGGGCCACCGCCAGTTGGGGCAGCAGCCAGCCACCGCTGAATACCGTGCTGGCCAACCCGATCACCGGCGCGGAATCGGTCAACTGGCCGACGAACGCGGGTATCACGCTGCTGATGTTGGCAAAGTTGAGTGCGACTCCAAAAGAGACATAATCCACCAGCAAAGCGAGGAAATTGCGGCGGTAGTTGGGTGGAAATCCAATGGTATTTTTGCTCACGGCGTCTCCGCGAAGGTGATGCTATCCGATGTGGTGCCCTGCGAGTGTCAGAGTGTACCACGAAGTGGTGGCCCGTCAAGCCAAAGCTGGCCGCAGCGGCCGGGCGGTGGCAGGCGAGCGGTCAATGCTTGGCTCTCGTACCGGCCGCTGACTCGTTGATTCGTTCATTCGTACATTCGTAGATTCGTAGATTCGCCGATTTGCCGATTTGCCGATTTGCCGATTTGCACATTTGCTCAATTGGTCGTATACTCTCGCCATAACACGGCGAGACAGGTGACATGCCCCAAGACCCGCTCGTTCACACTATCGGCCACAGCGACCACACGACGGCGGCATTTGCGGATCTGCTGCGCGATCACGGGATCACGCTCGTCGTGGACGTGCGTAGCCAACCTTACAGTCGCTGGGCATCCCAGTTCAACCGCGAGACCCTTGAGCTCGACCTGCAAGACGCAGGCATCGCCTACCGCTTTATGGGTGACGTCCTGGGTGGCCGTCCCTCTGATCCATCCCTGTACGACCCCGGACAGGAGCGCCCCGACTATCGCCGCATAGAGCAGACGGCCGCGTACCAGGCTGGCATTGACCAACTGCTGGGTTTGGCCCACACCCACCGGCTGGCTGTCATGTGTGGCGAAGGGGATCATCGCCAGTGCCACCGCCACCTGCTGATCACGCAGACGCTGCTGGGGCGAGGCGTCCCTGTGCTTCACATCCAGCCCGACGGGGGCACGGTCGAGGGAGAGCTGATCCCGCAGCAACTCTCGTTCCTGTAGGACAAGATGCTATCTTGTCCCTCGTTTCCATAGTAGGGCAAGATGCAATCTTGCCCCTTGTTTCCGCGGTAGGGCAAGATGCCATCTTGCCCCTTGTTTCCGCAGTAGGGCAAGATGGTATCTTGCCCCCCATTTCCATAGTAGGGCAAGATGGTATCTTGCTCCTCGTTTCCATAGTAGGACAAGATGCCATCTTGTCCTCTTGTTCGGCACGTTTCGTGTCCCGCGTGAGGAGGTGCCGTGCTCACCATCTACACCATCGGCTATAAGCGAAAACCACTGGCGACGTTCATCGATCAACTGGGCCAGGCAGGAGTGGACGCGGTGATCGACGTGCGCCTGCGCAACACCTCCCACCTCGCAGGCTACACCAAGCGGGATGATCTGGCCTTTCTGCTGCGCGAGGGCTTTGGCATTGCCTACGAGCACCGTCCTGAACTGGCCCCATCCCCCGAGATTCTCGACGCCTACCGCGAGGACGACAATTGGGCGGCCTACGTCTCGCGCTTCCTCCCACTCCTGACCGAGCGGGACGCCGAGGCGGTGGGCCGCGAGCTGCTGGACCGGTATCGCGCGCTCTGCCTCCTGTGCGCCGAGCCGACCGCCGAACACTGCCACCGTCGCCTGGTGGCCGAACACTGGGCCACGCACATTCCAAAACTAGCCATCGTTCACCTGTAATTGCGCGTCAATCCCTGATTCACCGATCTGCCAGTTTATCAATCTACCAACCCACCAACAGTTATCTCGTGCAAGGAGCATACCATGCCACTCCAGGAAGTCCTTGTCCTGGCAATGACGCACATGCTCAGCGGTATCTGCACGGCCGGGTTCACTCGCGAACCTGACCCCATCACTGGCCTGCGCTGGGTGCGGCCGGTCCGTGACTTTGACACGCTCCAGCCGGGCGACATGACCGATGCAGACGGTCGCCTGGTGCAGTGTGGAGACGTAGTCGAGTTGAACCTGCTCGCGCCGCGCCCCGACCCGCCCCACGTCGAAGACTGGCTCACCGATTTCATCCACCGCCGGCCGCGACTGCTGCGCCGGCTGGAGGGTGAGAAGCGCGCCCATCTCTTGGCCCACTATCTCGATCGCGCGCCAGAGGACGTGCTCATCCACCACACCCGCTCGCTCTGCCTGGTGCAGCCGGAGCAGGTGTGGGCGAGCTTTTCGTTGGACGCCTACTCCGGCAAGTACGAGGCCCGCATGGGGTTCGTGTTGCCCGGCCTCGATGCGCCTGCCCGTACCGCCGGCCGGCGCGGTGCCGCGGTCACCGATCTCAAGTGGCGCGCACTGGGCCGGCAATGGCTGGGCGAGCAAGGCGACCGCGGTCGCCGTGGTCACTTGGCGCTGGATCACGACGCGCTGTGCGAGCGGCTGAACGCCGAGGCCTTGTATCTGGCCGTGGGGCTGAGTCGCCCCTGGCAGGGCGAGTACTGGCCGCTCGTGATCGGTGTGCACGTGGTGCCGGATTACGGGGGCAGTGACCAATGAACAATGTCCAATGACAAATGACAAATGACGGATGACAAAGGGCTTGTTCAGGAATAACTCTACACTTTCCGACACAAGCAAAAATCAGCCTGAGCCCGTCGAAGGACGACTTTTGCGGCTCCAAAGGACGAATAGTCGATGACAAAGACGAAAGAGCAAGTTGCGGGTGTATTGTCCGAGTTGGGGGTGGTTCTGCCACGGATTCCCTTGCTGACAGGCCGCCAGCGGCAGCGGCTGCTCAACTTTTTGCTGCGCTGGGATCACGTCGAAGCGCTGCATGCCTGCCTGGATGCCCTCATCCCGGCGAATCCCACGCTCGTCTCGCTGCTCGACCTGCGGGTGAGGGCTTTGTTGGCCCAGGACCGGCCCGCGGATGCGCTGCCGGTGATGGAAAAGCGCCTGCAGCTCAAGACCTCGCTCACCGCCCGCGCGCTTCTGGCCCGCGTACACCTGGCCCGGGGCGATGGGGAGACTGCCCACGGGATCGCCCACGCGCTTGTCGAGGAGCGGGAGGATAGCGCCATGGCCTGGGGGTTGCTGGGCGAGGTTGCGCTGGCCCGGGGCAAGACCCAGGCCGCGCTGGCCGCCTACCGCCGCCTGAGCGAGCTGCGCCCCCACGGGCGCGCCTACTTGCTGGGGATGATGTCCGTCTATCGGGCGTCCGAGGACTGGGTCACCGCCAGCGCCTACGCCGTGCGGTTGCTGCGCAGCGCCGACGACGAAAACCCCCTGCCCATCGCCTACCTGCGCCGCCTGCGCGATTACTTTCAGGCCAGCGGCGAAGAGACCCGCGTCGCCGACCTGGAAGCCGAGCTCGCGCGCCGCTACAAGGATGAACTGGCCGATCTGCGGGCAGCCCTTTCCCCCATTCCTGTCACGCTTGAGGCGGACCACAGTCCGCCGTCCCCCGCTGCAGATGTCGCAGCCGGCCACGCCCTGCCGCATACCCCAAGCGCGCTCGAGGCGGACCACAGTCCGCCGCTTCCCTCTCTCGATCAAGTCCCTGTCTCGCCGGACGAGCGCGCGACCATCACCGATGCCGCCCGGCGGCTCTTTGGCTTTGAGACGCTCATGCCCGGCCAACTGGAGACCCTCGCCTGTGTCCTGCGCGGCGAGGACGTGCTCACCATCCTGCCCACCGGCGGCGGCAAATCGCTGTGCTATCAGCTCCCGCCGCTTCTGGCAGAGTGCGCTGGCCCTGAGCCGCGTGGTGAGCCTGTTGAAGGAGCTCGCCCTGAGCGGCTCAACTGCGTTGAGCTTGTCGAAGGAGCCTGCCCTGAGCGGCTCAACTGCGTTGAGCTTGTCGAAGGGGGGGCCACCCTCGTCATTTCGCCGCTCATCGCGCTCATGAAAGACCAGGTCGACTCGCTGCCCACCAATCTACGGCGGTGGGCGACCACGATCAACAGCAGCCTGGAGCGGGACGCGCTGCGCCAGCGAATGGAACAGGTTAACGACGGCAATTACCGGCTGGTCTATGCCGCGCCGGAACGGCTGCGCCAGCCGCCCTTCCTGCACGCGCTGCGGCGCGCGCGCGTCGACCGGCTGGTGATCGACGAGGCGCACTGCGTCAGCGTGTGGGGCCACGATTTCCGGCCCGACTATCTCGCGATTGGCCAGGCCCGGCAGGCGCTGGGCAATCCGCCGCTCCTGCTGATGACCGCGACCGCCCCGCCGCGCGTGCGGCTCGATATCCTCCGCCACCTGGGTAGTCATTCCTCAGGGGATGGCGTGCGCATCATCGCTGGCGACGTGACCCGACCCAATTTGCAATTGGAGGTCTTCAACGCGCACAATACCGACGAGAAACTGCATCGCCTGCTGGCTTTTTGCCGGGCCGAACCGGGCAGCGGGATCGTCTACGCCGGAACGCGCGCCCGCTGCGAGACGCTGGCGGCGCTGCTGCGTCAGCACGGCGTCGACGCTGGCCATTACCACGCCGGCATCGGCAACCGCGCGCAGGTGCAGGATGACTTTATGGCGGGCCGCATCCGCGTCGTCGTGGCGACCATCGCCTTTGGGCTGGGCATCGATAAACCCGACATCCGTTTCATCGTCCACTTTGTCCCCTCCGCCTCGCTGGAGGCCTATTACCAGGAGGCTGGTCGGGCCGGGCGCGATGGCGATCCCGCCCGCTGTCTGCTGATGTACGCGCCCTCGGATCGGGCCACGCTGACCCGCCGCGCACGGCGGGAGATGCTGCCGGTCGAGTTCCTGCGTGCGGTTTATGCGGCGGTCAAACGCCGTCTGAATGGGGCATCGATCGGTCGGGTGGCGATGGCCGACCTGGAGCGCGATGTGCGGGCCGAAAAGACGCGGGTGCGGGTGGCCTTGAGCCTGCTGGAGCAGGTGGATCTCCTGCGGCGCGGCCCCGACCTGCCCCGCGCCGCGGTCGTGCGCCTGACCATCGACGACGCCCCCCCCGATGCCCCCGAGTTTGCGGCGTTCTGCCAGGCTGCCCGGCTGCGTCCCGGCCAATCCTTGCACCTGGATCTGGCGGAGGTGGCTCGGCGGGCCGGCCTCTCGCTGTTCCAGGTCGAACGGCAGGTGCTGGAGTGGGCTGACGCTGGCTGGCTGTCCTACGGCCCGGCCGGGCGCGACCTGCTGCTGGAGCTGCTGCCCCCTCCGCCGGACGCCGCTGAACGGATCCAGAGGCTGCTGGAGCGGCACGAGACGGTGCAGGTGCAGCGCGTGGACGAGATCTCTGCCTATGCCAAGACGACTCGCTGCCGTCACGGCTACCTCAACGCCTACCTGGGCGGGCGCGCCATCGAGCGGTGCGGGGCGTGCGACAACTGCGTCGAGATCCCCCTGCCTGCAGATGCGGGTTTGCCCAACGAGAGGGAGCAGTTCCTGACCATCCTGCGTTGCGTATCGGGTGCGCCGTGGAGCTGGGGGCGGGCTACCCTGGTGCGCATCCTGCGCGGTGAGGACGAGGCCCGCGCGGGCCGTGGGCCTCTCCACGAGAGAGCCCGCGACCACGTTGGGTTTGGCGCGCTGGCCTTCCGCTCGCGGGTGGCCGTCGAGCGGATGCTGGGCTGCCTGGAGGGCATGGGGCTCTTGGAGGCGCGGCGCCTCGAGCACGGCGGCGTCGTGCTCGACCTTAGCTCGGCGGGCCAGGCGGCGCTACGGGATCCGTCTCCGCTTGATGATCTGCTGGAGCCGGTACAAGAGCCGCCGCCGTAACGCAAGCCATCCCACTCCTCACCCTCAACCCAGTTGCAGAACGTCGATCGTGCCGGATTCCATGTCCATCACCAACAGCCGGTTGCGCAGGGGTTCACCGCGGCCGAGCAGGGTTTTGACAGCCTCCTGGGCTTCCCACGCTGCCACGGCCATCGGCGTCGCCGCCGGGGTTCCGAGCTGGGCCTCGAGCCCCTGGTCGGGGAGGTCGCCTGGCTCCCCATACAGGCTGCGCAATCCGGGATCGCTGGGGTAGATGGTCATCACCTGCCCCAGGTAGCCGGCGATGCTCCCGTGCACCATGGGGATACCCAGTGCCTGCGCTCCTTCTTGCAGGATCAGGCGGGTGGGCAATCGGTCGAGGCCATCGACGACGAGGTCGGCTCCCTCCAGGAGCCGGGGCAGGTTCTCTTGGGTGAGACGCGTCGCGTGGCCGGTCACCTCCACTGCGCCGTTGATCTCGGCCACGCGCTGCTGCGCCACCTCGGCCTTGTGCGCGCCCAGCCCGGTCTCGGTGCTCAGGATCTGGCGGTTGAGGTTGTGTTCCTCGAACACGTCGCCGTCGATCAGGATCAGCTGGCCCACGCCCATGCGCGCCAGTGCTTCCGCGACGTATCCGCCCAGTCCCCCCAGCCCCACGACGGCCACGGTGGACCGCAGGAGCTTGATCTGCCCCTCCAGACCGACGGTGCCCAGGTTGCGTACGTAGCGCCACGGGACGACGTTCGCCTCCAGCGCCGCCAGTTGCACGTCCCGGATTGGGCATTCGAAAGCCGTAGCCAGTTCTTGCACCTGCCAGAGGTGGATGATGCGTATCCCGTCTTCCGCGTGCGCCAGTTCGCCAATCCGCTCCCGTAGACTCACCTGCTCACTTGCCATCTTTCGCCCCCTCAGCCGCTGCTGGCGTTCCGTGTCGTTCTCTGATTGTACGCCAAGCGGGCGATTTAATCAACTGCACCGGTCTGTGATCGCCGTCCCTGGACGCGGGTCACGGACCCGCTCGGAGCGGGGGGTTCCCTGAAGACATATCTTCCCGGAAGCTCCAAAGATACACGGGGATGGTACGAACGTGGCTCAGTAGCGGTGAACTGTGTGCGATGTCCACATAGAAGCTTCCGGGAAGATAACCCAATACGCGACGAGGCTGGCATCTGATGACGCCAGCCTCGTCGTCTGTGGTGGAGATGGCGGGAATCGAACCCGCGTCCGAGAAAATCGACCAAGGACCTCTACAAGCGTAGTCGGCAATTGTTTTCTCGTCCGGGGAGTCGCCGCCGACCGCGCTACACCCGGAACCAGCCGATGGGAGCCTAGACTCCCGCTTGAGCATTCCTATCGGCGTCGGAACGCCGCACGCCGGCTCTTTGACGTCCGACCCCCGATCCGCCGGCGCGAGACCGGGGCGGACGTGACCGTTTACACGGTCATTTTGTCCCTAGACCGGACTAGGCTGCCATTGGGGCAGCCGCGATCGCGGCCTGCGGGACTGGAATCCAAGTGTTATCGGCACTTTGGAGTGTTTGCTCCTTTGTTAACGGGGTCAGAGCGCCCCGGCTTGCCATCCGTGATCAGCCTTCCCCGTCGAAGCCTGTCATCCCCACGGCAAAGTTATTATATCACATATCGGCCATATCAACAACGTCACCTGTGCGAGCGTCACACATTGGGGACAAGCTCCTGAAAGGCAGAGGCAGGCCAGTGTCGGTGGTGTTGTTGAGTGATCTCCAGAACGCACGTAGATGGTGGCGTCAACTGACGCCGGTGATGAACCTCATATCTTGCCCCTGGCGTCAAACTGCTATTTCAATTTCAGAGGCGGCCTGAACGCGGTCTCAGCGCGGTTGTATGCGGCGCGATCTAGGCTGAAGCGAAACATGGGCCAGTCGGCGGAAGGCTCAGGCGAGAATGCTCGAAAAATGTGAAAAATTCCTTAAAACGTCCAGCGAACGTACAAACGGCCCTGTCAAGTCAAATGATAATGTCACCGAACAGGCATCGTTCCCTCAAATGATAAAGTCACTGAGCGGACATCGTTCCGTCAAAAGATAATGTCACCAGGGTGTCCGCCTCCTTTCTTCGAG
>Ga0180431_10008147_pt1 | contig 12065 bp, 6 predicted proteins | sample SS_ome_11_FD_132459 | JGI IMG/M metagenome (GOLD analysis project Ga0180431, IMG submission 132459) | Hypersaline lake sediment archaeal communities from the Salton Sea, California, USA - SS_1_MS_1 metaG | ecosystem: Environmental > Aquatic > Non-marine Saline and Alkaline > Hypersaline >... | reverse complement strand
GCGACCACCTGATCCTGGGCGTCGCGGACAACGTCCCGCCCGACGCCAACCTCGACCGCCTCGAACGGATCAAGGCACGCGTCGAGGCTTTTGGCCCGGTGCGGCCGCCTTCAGGGTAGGCAGTGCAGGTTTGCATTCCCTCCTCCTTGCGGAAAAATTGGCCTGCGTCGTGCCGGGCGGGGTAGCGCCGGCGACCTGGTGGGCGGTGGAGACAGAAGCAGTGCCGGTCGGAAATCCGCCGGCGCAGAATGGCTACAAGGTCGAGGTGACTCGGGAGGAGTGCGGTAAGCGTTGGAAGGCCAAAGGGCCTGGCAGATCCCAAAGACCTGTCAGGCCTACGAGATTATGTTTGTGAGGACGGCCATCGACTTGCAGCATTCTGAAGGGGCAAACAGAGTCAAGAGAAGAAAAACAGTTAAAAAGACTTCACAGGATGGCAAGATTATGATATAATATTTACAAGGCCGTTCTGCCGGTTTAATAATGAGCGATAAATGGCTTTCCAAAGGTATACTATTCCATGAGAATCACCTTGATTATCGGTCTCTATATTGCCTGTGAGATCATCGCAAACGTAACTGCCGCCAAGCCAGTGTTGCTACCGGGCAACATCGTGGTGCCAGCGGCAGTTTTTATTTACGCTATCACTTTTACTCTGATTGATCTGGTGAACGAAAAGCTGGGCAAGCAGGGGGCGCGACACGTCGTGTACACCGCCTTCCTGGCCAACCTGCTCCTGGCAGCTTATTCCCAGTTCGCTATCCGCCTGCCGGCTACACCGTTCTACGGAGACGAGGGACAGGCAGCCTTTGCCAGTGTGCTAGGTTCGACCTGGCGCATCGTGCTGGCCAGTCTCACGGCCTACCTGATCAGCTCACTCATCGACGTGCAGGTCTTTGCCTGGTGGCGGGAGCGGGTAGGGCGTCACAAGTGGGCGCGGGTGCTGGCTTCGAACGCCGTCTCGACATTGGTGGACAGCATCGTGTTTATCGTCATAGCCTTTGGAGGCGTTATGCCAGTCTTGCCGCTCATCAAGGGGCAGTACATCGTCAAGATGGCGGTGACGGTGGTGAGTGTTCCACTGATCTATTTGGTGCGGGCGAGGGTCGCTGCTAAATCGCCGCAGCCGTCGTCGGTGGCCTGACCGGAATGGTCCTATGGTAGCCAAACGATGCCTGGTGTTGAGTTGCTCCCAGGCCAAGCGAGGGGACATTGCCTTACTGCCAGCCATCGAGCGCTACGACGGCCCCGCCTTCCGGGTGGTACGCAAGTTTTTGAGAGAAGCATCATCCGAGTTGCAGAATGTCCATGTCTTGATCCTTTCAGCCAAGTATGGACTGATCGCTGCCGACGAACCGATTGCCGACTATGACCAGCAGATGACCGCTGCACGAGCGCAGGAACTGCATGACAAATTGCTAAAGGCTTTTAAAGAGCGGGTCGTTCAGGCTGACTACAATGAGGTATTCTTGTCCCTGGGACGCAACTACCTGGCTGCGCTGGATGGATGTGAGGCATTGCTGCCTTCTCAAGTCCTCATTGTATCCCAGTCGTCATTGGGAAAGAAACTTGCGGAGCTTAGAGCGTGGTTATACGGCCAGCAGCCCGGTCAACAAGATGAAGGGGATCCTGCTCCACTGGAACGTTTGCAAAAAGGAGCAAGAGGTCATTCCGTGATCCGGGGTGTTTCAGTCAAGATGACACCGGATGAGGTGTTGTCGGTCGCTCGCCGAGGGCTGGCTGAAGGGCAGGGCAAGCCGGCCAATTATCGTAGCTGGTACGTGCAAATAGACGATAGGCGAGTTGGACCCAAGTGGCTGGTGAGCCAGCTCACCGGTTTGCCAGTGAGCGCCTTTGTCGCAGATGAGGCCCGGCGGGTGTTGAAAAGACTGGGAGTAGCTGTGCATCGCGTACAATGAGGTAGCGAGCCTGATGCCGTGGAGTGGCAGACACGACGGCAGGCAAGGACAGAGGAGACGAATAGATGTCCAATAGTTGGGGGCGAGTCACACCTGTTTCCACCGGGAACGGGTATGTGGGATTGCCCCCATTTTGCTGACTGCTAATGGACAACGAGCACTTTGAACATGGAAATGCATCAACATGAATGTGCCACGTGAACTGGTCGAGCAATTTGCCCGTGGTGACGGGGTGATCTTTGCCGGCGCAGGGTTGTCGCAGGGAGCCGGATTGCCGGGCTGGAGTGAATTACTGGCGCCGCTGGCTGATAGCATCGGGTTGCCACCTCATCTGCGCACCGACTCGCTCAAAGTAGCTCAGTATTATGAGGCCCAACGCAGTCGGCAGGCACTGGTCAGGCACATCATCGAGCAAACCGATACAACCGGCAAGGAGCCAACCGACAACCACCGCCGACTGCTTTGTCTGGACGCTCGCACCTGGGTGACCACCAACTACGATGACTTGATCGAGCAGACCTTCCAGGAAGCCGGTGAGCGTTGCAACAAAGTCGTGCGCGACCAAGACTTGCCCTACACCAACACTGAGGCAGCGACGTTGGTCAAGATGCATGGCGACCGAGAGCAGCCCGACACCATTGTCATCACCCAACAGGACTACTACACCTACTTTCGCCGTTTCCCCCGTATCAAGGACAAGCTCACTGGGCTGCTGTTGGAAAAAACCCTCCTATTTGTCGGCTACAGCATCAGTGACCCCGACTTTAACCAGATCCAGGCCGAGATCGCCTTTGACTTGCAGCAGCACCAGCGTATGGCATACGCTATGCTCTTTGATGCCAACGAGTTTACCCTCTCTGACCTCCGCTCGCGGAACATCCACGTTCTCAACATTTCCCTGGCAGGACACACCGACTATTCCCAACGGCTAGGCGAACTGCTGGACGAGCTGATTCACCAGGTTGACCAGGTCCGACAACAGCGGACTCTGCCAGCACGCCCGACTGTCGTTACGCCAGCACCAATCCCGACTGAGGATGTGCGTGGATTGCTGGAGGCGATGGGCTATCGCATCACCGATACCAAGTCGATTGGTTCCGACCTGTACTTTCTGTGTGACGCCAAATGGGGGGCCGAGATCCGCCAAGAGGTGGTGCACTTTGTGGATGGTCAACCGCAGCCGAGCGCCGTCGCCGCTCTCAACGATGCGGTAACCAGCCATGATGCTGCACGAGGCATTCTACTGACCCAGCAGCCACTTCCCGATTCCCTGTGCAACCTGATCCGCCAACGGGAGCACATCCAGCGTTACACCCTGGACGAGTTCACCGACAGCCTGGCCGACTTTCGCCCTTACCTGGAGCGGCTGATCCAGGAATATGAGGCCAGCGAGATCCCAGCCTTTTACGTGCCGCTGGCCATGGAACGCGAGGCAGGCGAAGACCAGTCCCCCCAGGTCTTCAAGCCGCTGGAATCGTTTGTGGGTGCCTGGCTAATTCAGGGGGGGCACAACCACCTCTCCATTCTTGGCGATTTCGGCAGCGGCAAGACCTGGTTCTGTCAGCGGTACGCCTATCTGGCTGCCAGGCGTTACCTGGCCAACCCAACCCACAACCGCATCCCCATTCTGATCACCCTGCGCGACTACTCTCGCGCTTACGACGTGGAACAACTGATCACCGATGCGGTCGCCAACCGCTTCAAGGTGGGGCTGGCAGCAGGCTACAAGACCTTTGCCCGGCTCAACGAAGCTGGGCGGCTGCTCCTTATCTTTGACGGCTTTGACGAGATGGAGCAGCGGGTGAGTGACTCCCGTACCACCGTGGATAATTTTTGGGAGTTGGCTAAGGCCGTGTGCCCGACCAGCAAGGTGCTTCTGACTTGCCGAACGGCCTATTTCCGCCATCGAGGTGAAGAAGAGGAAACATTGACTCCCAGACATCGCCGAGTCAGTGTGGTTGCTGGCGACCAGGTGATTGACCTGCGCGGCCAAGATCAATTCGAAGTGGTCTACTTGCTAGACTTTGGCGATGAGGAGATTCAGTTAGCTCTACAGAAAAGACTGCTCGCCGGTTGGGAGCAAGTGTACCAGCAGATCCAGGAGCTATCCAATCTGCGCGATTTAGCCAGTCGCCCTGTGCTGTTGGACATGATTGTCAAAACACTGCCCGAGATCCAGAATGCGAGCCAAATCAACCAGGCTACCCTGTACGAGGCTTATGTGGACGCGCTGCTGAAGCGACGCTGGAGTGAGGACACCGACTATATCCCGCCACAGGATCGTCTCCTATTCATGCAAGAGTTGGCTTGGGAGATGTATCAAACCCAACGACTTAGCATCCCGTTCTCCGAGTTCCCTGAACGGGTGACGCAGCGCTTTGGGCTCAAGGACGATCCGGGACGTGCTGCGTTTTTCGAGCGAGACATGCGCACTCAAGCCTACTTGGTTCGCGATGGTTCTGGGAACTACCGTTTTGCCTATAGATCATTTGTAGAATACTTCGTTGCTCATAAAATGGTCGAGGCAATCGAGAGTCCGAATTTTGACACTAGGGAGGCTGTAGAGATATTGGGAGCCCAACCACTTACATTGGAGGTGCGCCAATTCATAGTTGGAATGCTTCACAGTGTTGAGCGATTATGGAAACTCGTGGAAAACACAAGAGAGAAGAGCTTCGAAGATGTAGAGTACACCGGTGGAAATGCCGTCACCCTGTTATGTGACCTCAGAGAGATCCTGGCAAACCGTGATCTGACGGCGACTATGCTCATACGAGCTGATTTTTCCGGTCAAGATCTTTCGAATTGTGATCTCTCTCGGTCGATTCTTAATGATAGTATCTTTGATGATGCGAATCTTGCCAATACCATTTTTGAAAGGGCTCAGCTCATTGGCTCCACGTTTTTGAGGGCAAATCTGGAGAAAACAGATTTTCGTGGATCAAATCTGTACAGCGCAGACTTCCGCGAAACAGATATAACGCATGCCAGATTTTCAGGAGCAAAACTGGAGGCAACTCGCTTAAAGCTTCCCATTGAATTTGTAGAAGATTACGATAGTACTGTCTTCTCCGATATTAAGCGAGAGATTCATGATAGATTAATCACAATTGATAGCATCAAAGAGGTATACATTTTTGGGTCCTGGGCAGAAGGTAGCAGTGACGAACTCTCTGACATCGATTTGCTCATAATCGGTGAGGTCGACAAATTCGAATTGAGGGGGATTTTGCGTGAGATCGAGAAGGTTTTTGGGTGCAAGCTTGATGAGTTGCTGTGGTCGTCTCAGCGACTCAGGGATACAGGGCTTCCATTCGTTGTTAGAGTCTCAAGTGGGCCTATGATTACCATTTTCAGGAGGAAGTGAATGACCCGCAGAGAAAGGCGATATAGGAAAAGGAAAGCTCCTATGACGTATGGAGAACTTGAGGCAAGAGGCATGATTAGGAAAACCAATATCCAGCCGGAGGAGGTGGTTGCTGCTTATAAAGCTGCAACCGAAGAGCTTTCGGCTGCGAAACTGCTCCTACAGAAAAACTATCCAACACAGTCTTTCCGGCTCGCTGTCGAAAGCATGATAATGTCCGGCATGGCTTTAGTCTATAGAGAAGGGTATAGACCGCGAGCTCGAGCGATAATAGCTTTGGTGCACTTTGCCGAGATCAATCTAGGACCAGAACATAGGAACCTGATCAATCGGTTTGATTACTTCCGTCAACACAGAAACACGCGAGCTTTCTATGTTATGGGACGGTTCGATCCTCAGGTAGAGCCACACCTTACAAAGGAAGCACTTGACACTGCGCAGGAGCTTCTCATAGTAACGAAAGAGTTATTGGCATCGTGAAGTATTCTAGCGCTGCGGTTTCACCAGAAGATCGGATTGCGTCTTCAGCAGATCATCATTCGTGTGCTACCGCCTATGTCGGCAGTTTTCAGAATTAAGCTTGCCTTCGGCCCAGGTGGCACTTCATCCAATGGGAAAAAGCAATGGCACATTTTCGGTTCGTCGCGACCTCAACGACAAATCCTCCGCTGAGCGACCACTGTACGGAGACCTCGCTCGCGAGCTGGATGATGGGTGGATCGTTTCCCCCCCTAGGAAGCGGATCGGGCAAGGCGATCTGACCAATGAATAGGCGAGGATTACTGTGAATGTCTGAGCTCCCGACTCAATTCTTACATTCATCGAACGCCGCGAGGTCGAACAAACCCGCTGCGACCTCTACGACGTGCTGCTGTTGACCGGCTCAGGTGAAGAGCAAAAATGACCCAATTGTACCCGGCCTTCTTCGACCCTAACACTAAATCCCCCGCCGAGCGGCGGCTGTACGAGTCTTTCGCCCGCGAGCTGGATGATGAGTGGGTCGTCTTTCACCACGTCAAGTGGATCGGCAAGAACGACCTCGGCCGGCCTCACGACGGCGAGACAGACTTTGTCGTCGCCCATCCGCACCTGGGCGTGCTGGTCATCGAGGTCAAAGGCGGGCGTATCCAGTTTGACGAGGCGACTGCACACTATATCAGCATCAACCGTGACGGCGGGGAGCATGACATCGGCGACCCGTTTGAACAAGCCACGGCGAGCAAGCACACACTCATCGCCAAGGTGCGTTCTATGCCTGACTGGCCTAGGCATCGGGTCATCTTTGGGCATATGGTCGCCTTCCCTGATGCGGTCGTCGAAGCCGATTGGCTGCGGCCCAACGCACCTCGTGAGATCATCTTGGATGCTCTGGACCTCGTGTCGCTGGAAGAAGGGTTGCGAGGAGCTCTAGTTTTCTGGCGAGGTGAGCATCCTACGGACCTGCCTCCTGGACGCGAGGGAGTCGAAGTGTTGGTGCGCCTGCTGGGTCAATCGCGCCACATCCGCCACCCTTTGCTAGCTGAGCAAGCCCGCGCCGATCAGCAGACCATCATTCATCTGACCGAGAGCCAGTACCGCTACCTGCGTTTCCTCAGCGGGCAAAGGCGAGCAGCCATCGCTGGCTGTGCTGGGTCGGGCAAGACGTTTCTGGCCGTGGAAAAGGCCCGTCGACTGGCTAACGAGGGTCTAAAGGTGCTCCTAACCTGTTACAACCGTGCCCTGGCCGACCATCTGGGCGACACGCTGAGTTATCGCCAACAGTTTGATGTGTTCGACTTTCACCAGTTGTGTGTCCATTGGGCCAACGAGACGGGCCTACATCTGGCCTTTCGTAAAGATGTGTCACCTGAGCACTTTAACGTCACCCTGCCCGACGGGTTGATGGCCGCCGTTGACGAATTGGGCTCTCAATACGACGCCATCATCGTAGATGAAGGGCAGGATTTTCGCACTGAATGGTGGGATGTCCTGCCCTGGCTGTTGCACGACCCTGCAAACGACATTCTGTATGTCTTTTACGACGATAACCAGCGGGTTTACCGAGATCGGAGCCCCATTCCTATAGAGACTGCGCCCTATGTGTTGAACGAAAACTGCCGCAACACACAGCGCGTTTTCGACGTGGTCAGCCAATTCTACCAAGGGGAGGAACTGCCCATCGTGCTTGGCCCGGAAGGCCAACCTGTCGAAATCATTGAATATGGTGATGAGCGAGAGGGCGTGACTAGGCTGCGCAAAGTGCTGTACCGCCTGTTGAATGAGGATCGCTTTGCGCCCCACGAGATCGCTGTGCTTACGGCCCGAGGTTCGAGGTCGAGCCGCATCCTTGGGCAGCGACTGGGCAACGTACAACTGGCCGACCGATTGCCCCTGAAGCCAGGAGAGGTTTTTGCCACTACCGTCCGGCGCTTCAAAGGCTTGGAGCGGCCAGTCATTGTGTTGTGTGAAGTGGATGGGGGGATATCGCCTCAAGACGCCGAATCACTGTTATATGTTGGCACCTCCCGCGCCAAAACCTATCTTGTAGTCTTATTGGGCCAGGACGCACCATGCATAGTGTATGAAACTCTATCAACACAGCTCCCATTGAGGGGTGAAACGCCATGACGCAGCAGCCAGATGATCGTGCTCAACGAGCCAGGCAATTCTACGAGGCCAAGGACTTTGAGGCCGCCGGTAGGCTCTATCACCAATTGTGGGACGAACAGGGAGATGCGTTCTCCGGAGGGCGTTATGCTCTCTGCCTGCGCAAGTGTGGGTACCCACAGGCCGCGCTTACCGTAGCGCGTCAGGTGGCCCAGAAGCATCCTGATAACATTTACGTGGGTCGTGAAGTGGTCTGGGCGCTGTACGAGGCCGAGTTGAAGCCTGCCAAGGAACGGGGCGATCTGGGCGTGTTGGTGCAGACTGGTCAGCAGATCCTCGATTTGACCGATGAGGAATTGCCAGTGCGTCTGGTCTCGTTCGCCGTGATTAGTCTGGCCAAAGACAAGATGAAGTGGAGCCTGGTTTCTGACTGGTGTGATCGGCTGGACCGACGGGAGCTGAGCACAGAACCTCGTGAGATGGGCGGTCGCCGTGTGATCTCGGAGCGGGAGCAGTGGTACTTTGCCAAGATCAAGAGCCTGGTGCAGCTTAAACAATGGGAGGAGGCCAGGGAATTGGCGCTGGAGGAGGAGGGTATCCCATTTGAGTATGAGCCCCGTTTGCCGTACACCGATGATGACAGCCGCACCCATTTTATCCATCCCAATTTTTACCTGTACAAGCACGACCTGCATATGGAGTACTGGGGCCGTGACAACCCGGAATATGTCAAGTCGCGGCGGTTCAAGGAGCGAGTGTACGAGCAGCTGGCCCATCAGCGCGGCGTCCGCAAGCTGCACTTGGAGGCGGGGAATGTGGAGAAAGATGTGTTTGTAGGTAAGGTACAAGCGGCGATTAGTCCAGATGACTGAGGAGGTGAGCAATGATGGATCTCTATGGCCGATACTTGCGAGGCGTGAGAGATCTGCTGCAAGCAGTCGAGCTAGCCAACGCCGACTACCTGACCGTGCTCACGCTCCAGGGTCGGCTAGCCCAGGCCATCGCTGAGACGCGGCAGTACGGCCCTACGGACAGTTCCCGCGCTGAGATTGCGAGGGTGACGACGGAGCTTGATAAAATATGTCTGGCAAAGTTACACCAGTCATTTCGTAGTCTTTGCGGAATTCCCGAAGAACCCCCAGCGCAACCCAAGGTCTTGCACAATTTGCCACTACGGCCTTTCTTCATAGGACGTCAACGAGAAATACGGTTGCTCCACGAGTATCTGAGTCCTGACGAGCGTGTAGCGCTTGTCTCTATTGACGGGATCGGTGGCACAGGGAAAACGACCCTTGCGCTGGAGGTCGTACACCAGTTAATAGAGGAACAAGCTTTTGAAGCGATCGTTTGGGCTACAGCCAAGAGACGTAGCCTTGGCGCATTGGGTATCACTGAAGAAAGCCCAGATTTCACTTCTCTTGATGAATTGCTGGGTGTTATTGCTAGAGTTCTTCGCAAGCCTTTCTCGGACGCTAAATACCCCAATATCCGACAAATTCTATCGGAGTCTCGTAGCCTTGTTGTGGTAGACAACTTTGAGACAGTCCAAGATGAAAAGGTCTTCCAGTTTCTGCGGAAGATACCGGGCAATAGTAAGGCTCTTATCACAAACCGGCATCGTCCTGCTGCTCAGATTCGGAGCGGGGAGTTGGTTCTGCCGCTAAGGGGCTTAGAAAGGAAGGACGCGTTTGTGCTCCTGCGCAAGGCCGGTCGCACGATTCCCCCTCCGCTGTCGGATGCAGATGAATCCTTACTTGAGAAGGTCTACAAGCGAGCACATGGAAATCCTTTAGCGATGGAATGGTTCGTCGCTCAAGTTGAGCGCGGTCAGTCGGTGCAGCGAGTCCTACAACGTCTGGGACAGCCCAAAGCAAATGATCTGTACAGATTCATATTTGAAGATTCGTACTCCGCACTGAGCGAAGAAGCCAAACGGGCACTATGGGCAATAGCAGCCATTGACAGCCCAGCTGTTGAAGCCCAAATCTGCTATGTAGCAGAGCTGGCCCCAGGCGAATTTGAACGTGTGGTTGATGACCTGATCGGAACGTCATTCGTGACCTTTGACTACCTTGCTGGTCGCTATAGTGTCCTAGAAATAACCTGCGAATACATTGTCGCACTTATGAGTCAAGAACTCAAGGATTGGACACGACGAGCTATTGACTGGGAGACCAGAGTTCGCTACGAGAGTCTAGATGAAACAGCCCAAAAAACGATGCAGTTGTTGGCTGGGACTGACAAACCGGTACCCATACCTATCCTTGTGACATGGTTGGGTGGTATCGGTTCTGATGTCTTGGATAACCTGATTGCTTCTTTGCAGCAAGCCGGGCTGGCGGTTTATGACAAAGCTTTGCAAATGGTAACCCTTGATCCTCGAGCGCGCGAGTCTTGGCAAGCTCAACTTGCTGGGAGCGGGGTAATTGCCCAGGAAGGTGCTGTCGCTGCTAGGAAATATAGCATAGACATTTCCGGATATGTGAAAGGGATAGTGATTGGTGATTATGCCGTTGTTGTCAATGTATCTTTGGAAAGATATTTGAACTACTTCATTGAGAGCCGAAGCAGGCTTTGGTTGTCAGCTATCGACCCGAGCATTGTGGACATGCTCCCCCTGCACCTGTCAGATATCTTTGTCCCGCTCTACACAACGCAACGGCGCTTAGATGCCAGAGGTGAGAGATGGGCTGCCAGAACACTGGGTAGGGAAGCGGAAAGCGATGTACCAGTCAGTATGCTGGGTGCAATCACCAGTGCCAGGAGAGTCGTGATATTGGGTGAACCAGGGTCTGGTAAGACAACGTTCCTGCATTACCTGGTTTGGGCTGTAGCCAGCCGCAGACTCGGAACTGAAGTGGAAAACCTCCCTAAAGAACTGGATGGCCTCCCTGTTTCTGTTCTTGCAAGAGATTATGCAGGTTTGCTTTCCTCAGATTCAGACATCCCATTTATCGAGTTTCTGTCACGGAATCTGGCGTCTCTGGGATTCTCTGATCTGATCGAATACTTCAGGCAGCAGCTTGCCGCTGGCGAGTGTCTCATCTTGATAGACGGACTCGACGAGGTAGCAGAGGAACAACAGAGAAGACGAGTGGTGACCCGGATTGAGGATTTTGCCCTGCAATACCCTCAAAATCGAGTTGTGGTCACGAGTCGAGCCACTTCACTACATGGCGCACCTCTGTTTCCTGTAAAATGGGTGACCTTAGTAATTGCGCCTCTTACAGATGAGCAGATAGACTTTTTCATCACAGCCTGGTATAGATTCCTGTCTAGAACGGCATCACTGGACGCTGAAACCGCCGAGTCAAAAGCACGCAGTTTGATTTATGCTCTGCGTCAACATCGGCAACTTGGATCACTTGCCACCAACCCGCTGCTGTTGACTGTCATCGCAACGCTGCATACCTATCGTGGGGCTGCTCTGCCTGCAAGACGTTCCGAGCTCTATTACGATGTATCGGATTTGCTCATTCGGCGTTGGCAGATAGCAAGAACTGAGGGGACGTCGTTGCTTGATAAACTGGATATTTCTGATTTGCGAACATCTGACCTTCACACAGCTCTGGCAGAAGTCGCCTTCCGTATGCAGGCTGACCGGAATACCACGATCGACGAGACCACTTTCTTGCGAATCATGGCTTCCTACTTCGATTCTGACTGGAATAAAGCAATGAAACTTGCCGCATATGTGCGCGAGCAGGCAGGCTTGCTGATTAAATGCTCAGTCGAGGAGTATAGTTTTGTTCACTTAGCTCTTCAAGAATTCTATGCTGCGCGCTACCTGGTGTCCCTGAGGGAATATCCTTGGAAAGGCATTGAGTTACTGAGATACGATTTTGATCTATGGCGTGAGATCTATTTGCTTTCAGTCCTTTACCTCGATCAGATAGACCAGACGGCCAGAGCGATTAGGGCAATGCAAGCGTTGTGCCCACAAGAACGCTGGAAGTCAGAGATTGATCTACGACTCCCAACTGTGGCAGGCCAATCTATCGCGGAGATTGGGGTCCTCAGAGTCGAGCGTACAGAGCCAGGAAAGGAGCTTGCCAATTCTGTCAGGACAAAGCTCGTCGAGCTTCTAGAGTCAGGAATGCTCTCGGCAAGAGAAAGGGCTTTGGCAGGTGACATACTGGCTGACATACACGATCCTCGGTTGACATTCACGCTGACTGGGGATCTGCTCGTTC
>Ga0180431_10008145_pt1 | contig 12067 bp, 12 predicted proteins | sample SS_ome_11_FD_132459 | JGI IMG/M metagenome (GOLD analysis project Ga0180431, IMG submission 132459) | Hypersaline lake sediment archaeal communities from the Salton Sea, California, USA - SS_1_MS_1 metaG | ecosystem: Environmental > Aquatic > Non-marine Saline and Alkaline > Hypersaline >... | reverse complement strand
GGCTTCCCTCATCAGGACGGTCCCTTGATTTTGGCCTATGAAGAAAGCAAGCGCTTTATCACCTATATTGTGGATGAGTTCGGCACTCAAGGGTTGCTTCAGGTCTTGGAACGCATGAAAGGGGGTGAAGGAGCGGAGAGCGCCTTTTTGAACGCCCTTTCCGTGCCTTTAGAGAAGCTGGAGGAGGCATGGCAAGCCTCCCTGAAAGGAAAGATGACCTGGTTTACCTATCTCTCCTACCACCTCTATGAAATTCTTTTCGCCCTGGGGGCCCTGCTCATCGTGTGGGCCTTTATCCGGGCGATCTTGAAGAAAAGGGCCTATATGAAAGAAGAGGCCCCCCAAGACTGATTTTCCAGGCGATACCGCGCGATGCTGCAGCCTTGGTGCATCCATCCGCCCGTGTAAGAGCCTAAACTAAAATGATACCCGCCCGTGAAGGGCTCGGAGAAAAACCCCAAAAAGAAAAGGAGTGGATCATGGAATTTCCCTATCTGTTTTCCCCCATCACCATCAACACCATGAACCTCAAGAACCGTATTGTCATGACGGCCATGCACCTGGGATATACGCCTCATGGAGCGGTGACAGACCGCCTGGTGGATTTCTACACCCCCAGGGCCAAAGGCGGGGTGGGACTGATCATAGCAGGGGGTTGCGTCATTGATGACTATGCAGGCATGGACAGTATGGTATCCATCAGTAATGACCGCTTTATCCCGGGCCTCAGAAGGTTGACAGGCGCGGTGAAGGAGGGAGGCGCCAAGATTGCGGCCCAGCTCTATCAGGCGGGCCGCTACACCCACTCCTCCATGATGGGCGGTCGGAAGCCCTTCTCGGCCTCGGCCGTGCGCTCCCGCTTTACGGGCGAGACCCCGAGGCCCCTTGAACGGGAAGAGATCCCCATGGTGCAGGACGCCTTTGCCCGGGCCGCCCTGAGGGCAAAAGAGGCGGGCTTTGATGCCGTGGAGATTCTTGCAGCCGCGGGATACTTGATCAGTCAGTTCCTCTCGCCCCTCACCAACCTCCGTGAGGATTCCTACGGCGGGAGCCTGGAAAAGCGGATGCGCTTCGGCCTGGAAGTGGTGGAAAAAGTAAGAGCCGCGGTGGGTCAGGAATATCCGGTACTGATGCGCATTGCGGGCAATGATTTCGTGAAGGGGAGCCACACGAACACAGAGTCCAGGGCCTTTGCCGCAGAGGCCGAAAAGGCCGGGGTGGATCTTTTTAACGTCACCGGAGGATGGCATGAAACCCGTATCCCCCAGTTGACCATGGGGGTGCCTCACAAGGCCTATGTGTACCTGGCCCAAGGCATTAAATCCGCCGTCTCCGTTCCGGTTCTGGCGAGCAATCGAATCAACGACCCGCGGGCAGGAGAGGAGATCCTGCGTAACGGACAGGCCGATCTGGTTACCGTGGCAAGGGGCCTCATCGCGGATCCCGATTTTGCAAACAAGGCCAAAGAGGGGCGATCCCACCTCATTTATCACTGTATCGCCTGTAACCAGGGCTGTTTTGACAGCATCTTTCAACTTAAACCCGCCGCCTGTTTGGTTAATCCCAGGGCCGGGAGGGAAGGCGAACTGGAGGTGGTGCCCGCCGATAAGGCGAAGGAGGTGCTGGTGATCGGGGGCGGACCGGCCGCTATGAAGACCGCTTGCACCGCGGCGGAACGGGGTCACAGGGTCACCCTGGTGGAGCAGCACCGGAGTCTGGGAGGACAGCTCCTCTTGAACCGGCTTATCCCGGGCAGGGAAGAACTGGTTACAGCCGCCCAAGACTTGGAAAACAACCTGAAGGCCCTGGGTGTGGAGATCATCCTGGGAAAGAAGGCGGATGCGGCCCTGGTAAAGAAGCGGTCCCCGGACGCGGTGGTCCTGGCCACAGGGGCCCGGCCGATTCGCCCGGACATGCCGGGCGTGGACCGGGATCATGTGGTCCAGGCCTGGGAGGTCTTGGCCGGCCGCATAGGACTCCAGAGAAGGGTGGCCGTTGTGGGCGGCAATGCCGTGGGACTGGAAACAGCCCTGTACCTGGCCCATCAGGGAACCCTGGATCCGGAGGTCCTGCATTTTTTGATGGCAAACCAGGCCGAGTCCATGGAGACTCTCACGGCGCTCTTGAACAAAGGAAACAAGGAGGTCACGGTGGTGGAAATGACCGGAAGGGCCGGGGTAGACATCGGCTTCAGCACCCGGTGGACCGTGATGGCGGAATTGAGACGTCTGGGTGTGACCGTCATGACAGGGACCAAGGCCGTGGAGATAACCCCTGAGGGCCTGAAAGTGGAGAAGGGAGAGGAGATCAGGCTCCTGCCTGCGGATTCCGTTGTTTTGGCCGTGGGTTCAAGGGCCGAGGACGGCCTGGCCGGTGAACTTGAAGGGCTGGTCTCGGAGCTCTATGTTATCGGCGATGCCAAAGGGCCTCGAAAGGCCCTGGACGCCATCCATGAAGGCTTTTTGGTGGGATTAAAGATTTAGGGGGGGCCCTCACAGGGGAAACCCCTGTGAGGGAAACGTTATGGTCCTTTGGGCCTAATGCCCTTCCCTAAATCCGGGGGGCATGCTTATGGCCGCCAGGTTCGGGAATATTGAGTTCAAGATGGCTCCCACCATGGCCGGAGTGAGGGCCGCGGCCGCGCTGGCTGCCGCGGTCGCCGTGGCAAAACTCAGGGACAGGGAGCCCACGATCTGGGTGCCTCCCACCGCGCCCGTGAAGGCGACCGTGGTGTTTGCCCCGGTCACCACCATGGTCATGGCGCTGATAACAACCTGGGCGTAAGCCTTACCCACCACGAGAGGCTGTAAGAAACCGGGCAGGGCCGAGGTCTCCTCAAGCTCTGGAGTAACAGCCAGGGCGAAATCGGATCCCCTCACGCCGCACACCGCAGTGGGTGTCTTGACCTGGTATTCCGAGTCTCCACTGATCTTGGCCACCACAAAACGGGCCTTTCCCCAGAGGAGGCTCACGAAAGAGGACCTCTTGTTCTTTTCCGGATCATAAATGGATTTATCAATGACCAGCTTGGACTGGGGCGCCAGGCCGATCACACTCCGGTCATTGAGTTTGATGCTGGCCCTTGAGGCCTCCTCGCTGATGAGGATATCTCCTGTGAAGACGGGCAGGTTTTTATCCAGTTTGTAGGCCGCTGATTCACCCTTGTGAACCACCAGCACCTGGCCGGTCACCATCTGGACCGTTCCAATGGGCACCCCTTTTCCAGGTTTGAAGCCCGGTTTGATCTGAACGCCCTCAGGGACCAAGGGCTCCACCGGTTTGTGTTCTTTCTTGAAGTTTCCAAGGAGCCTGTCCAGGAGGCCCCCCCCTTCTGAAAGAGGAATATTAGACGTTATGAACAAGCCCGTCAAAACCACCAAAACCAACACCAACGTTTTTCTTCCCCTGCCTTTCATGGCAAACCTCCTTTATCCGATTAGCACCCGTGAAAACATGGCATCAAACCCTATGAAATGACCGGGACATGACTATCCCTGATCCGGGGCCATAGCCCCCTCCACCTGCATATATTCAAAGAATTAAACCATACCCTTTTGGAGTAAGGAAATCAAAGGAAAATTAACCGGCGGGTGACATTTTTACCGGTTCCTTTGTCCCCTTCCCAAGCCGGCTCACAGCCCGGAGAAACCCCGCCTTCCAGGGCAATTGCCTGACGGTTTTGGCCAGGGCCCTTGAAAGCACTTTTCCCATGGCTTCTCTTTTTTGGTTCCCCGTCCAAATCACGGGGCGGGAAAAGGCGCCTCCCTCGAGCTTTCCCCGCCACACAGGGCGGGTCATGTCCCGGGGATACAAGGAAAGGGACAGGATGACGGCGGCGGAAAAGCAGTTGTACCCATAGGGCGCGAACCACCTGATTTCCACCTCCAGTCGTCCTTGACCCTCTGAAGGCCTCTCACAGGGGGTGATGCCCATGCACCTAAGCTCTTCGGCCAGGGCCTCTTGAACAATCAATGAGGGCGTTTTTTCCAGATACCAGGCCTCCTCGCCAAGTTTGTACCACAAGGTATGGTCATAACCTGTGATGGGTCCCAGATACAGGGTGAGACCCCTTTGCGGAGGGAACACAAAGGTGGGGGCCTCGGGAGGCTCAAAAAAAACGGGCACGGTGGGAGGCGTTGCACAGGCCCCCATCAAGAGCACAGCCCCCATGCCCATGATCACCATGCTGAACCGCCATTTAGAGGTTCGCACCGGAAAAATTCCTCCACCGCCGGGGGTTAAATGGGATACCTCGGATAGGAAGGTTCTTTAAAGCCTCCCCCATAGTTGAGGGCCTGTTCCCCGAGCATCCGGTCCAAATCTTGGCCGCTCCTGAGGCCCATGTCCCAGAAATCCCTGCCCCGGCCGCAGAAGTACTCGCCATGGGGATAGCTGCCAAGGGCCGGGTTATAATGGGTAAAAAAGAGACGGTACGTGGAGTCCACCAAGTACCAGGAATCCTCCAAGAAGACCTCGATAAAGCTGTGTCCCTCGGTCATGGAAAGGCGATCCTGCTGGTACTGATACATCCAGTCCACATTGGCCGTAACCACCATGCGGGCAGGGATGCCCAAAGCCCGGAAAAGCGTGATCTCGGCCAGGGCATAATCGCTGCACCCTCCCAGAATCCGGCTTTTGAAAAGCTCGTCTGCGGTCCGCTTGAATTTCTCCGTGTTAAGCCGACGGTCATAGGAAAAGACCTTCCACACATACTGCATGGCGCGAAAAAGGCGTTCCCGCCGGTTATCTCCTGAGATCTTTTGAGCGACTTTCTTTATGCGGGTTGTCACCGAACTCTGCTCCCCTCCTTTAAGCCAGGGGGCCACATCCTCCGGGATGGGCTGGTCCTTGAACCGGTTAAAATCAAAGGGAAAGGGCACATTGCTCCAGTGGGCGCAGGCAGGGCAGAAAGAGAGGGCGCCCAAGAGGAGACCCAATAAAAGCAGGGCCTTAGGGTTCATAGACGCGGTCATCGCTACAACACAAAAATATCCTTTTCACGGAGCAACACTTTTAAAAAGCCAATTATATGAAAAGTCAAGACATTCGAAAAGGGCAAAAAGCAGGCCGGTCCACAAACGCACGGTTGCAATCGTCCTTATTCTTCGGTATCAATAAAAGGAGAGCAGCGCAAAATATAACGCATGGAAAGATATTTTAAAGAACGATTTGATGCCCAGCGTCGCATGGCTCAGAAGATGGCCCCTTTGATGGAGGTGAACGATATCCTTGAGGCCATGCGGGGGGAGATCAGGGACGTGATTCCCGATGCCATGGAGTGCTGTATCTTGCTCCTGGACCCCCAAGCCAGGGAGTATACCAGGCCCTTGCAGTGTGCCCTCTACGACAGGCCGGTAAACTGCCTGGTTTGCAAGCGCAGCCGGCCGGCCATTCAGAAGGCCGTTAAGAAGGGAAAGGGGGTTGTGGTCTCCAAAAGCCAGCCCGTGAAAAGACACGACGGTTCTCAGGTCCAGATCGGGCCCGAGGCGGCCATGCCCGTCTTCGTGGGCCGTGATGTCCTCGCCGTGGTGAGCGTGGTGGCTCGCCCGGGGACACGGTTTACCCGAAAGGCCTTTTATTTGCTCAAGGATTTTTCAGAAACCATTAGTCATGTCCTTTTTCATGCCAAAAGGCACTGGGAAATGACCCAGGATAAGATCAGGATCACCCAGATGCTCGCCCACCTATCCCCCTTTGTCCCCCAATCGGTCCGAAACCTGGTGGAAAAGAATCCCGAATTGCTTAATCAGGAAAAAGAAAAGAGAGATGTTACCGTATTATTCCTGGACCTGGAAGGATATACCAAGCTCAGCACCAGGCGTTCCGAGACGGAAGTGAACGACATGGTGGAAAAGGTCTTTTCCAGATTTGTGGACCCCATTCATCGGTCTCACGGGGATATTAACGAGACCTCGGGAGACGGATTGATGATTATTTTCAAGGACGACGACGCCAGGACCAATGCCGTTAACGCGGTGAGAACCGCCTTTGACATTCATGACAGGACCCTAGAGATCAACCGGGATCTGGGGCCTGACTTTGAGGAAATCACCGTGAATATGGGCATCAATTCCGGCACCGCCCTTGTGGGCATGACCCGGTTTGAGGGGGTCCTGGAAACCCGAATGACCTACACGGCAAGTGGACCGGTCACCAATTTGGCGGCCCGTCTGGCGGCCCACGCCTCGGGAGGAGATATTCTTGTCGGAGAAGAGACCAAAAGAATGATCCAGGGCCTGTGGTCTATCTATGAACGGGGAAAGGCCCAGCTCAAGGGGATAGAAGAACCCATAGAGATCTATTCCCTCCTCAAGGCCGGTTGATTTTTGTTTTAGACTGGAAGGAGGGCAAATTTTGGGAACCAATAAATATAACCCTTTTGCGAAGCCCCGGGGATCGAGCACCATGATGAAGCTTAGGTTTTTTTGGAGATCAGTCTTTTTCCTTCTGTCATTTTTGGCCGTCCTCTTCCTGGTTCAAGACCTTGGCCGGGCCGAGCGGCCTTTCCCCAAGCCCCGGGGCCTCGTCAATGATTTCGCCGATGTGATCCCCAAGGCCTATGAAGAGAAAATCGGCCTGATCTCCAAGGAACTCCTGGATAAAACCGGAATCCCCGTGGTGGTGGTGACCATGCCGGATATTGGCGGGGCGGAATACAATGATTATACCAGCCGCCTTTACAGTGCGTGGGGGATCGGGAAAAAGGGGGAAGACAAAGGGGTCCTCATATTTGTCACCCTTAAAGAACGGAAAATGCGCATCGAGACCGGATACGGGGTGGAAGGGATGCTTCCCGACGGTCTGGTGGGAGAGATCCGCGATCGATACATGATTCCCCATCTCAAAGAAAACAAATTCGGTGCCGGACTGCTCAACGGGACCATTGCCGTGGCCAAGGTGATTGCCGATCATGAGGGCGTCAAATTGACCGGTGCTCCCTCTAAAAAGGCCCCCCAAAAGGGGCGTTCAACCCTCTTCTCCCTTGTTCCCATCGTTCTGATTATCATTGCCTTTTTTCTCTTTTCCAGGGGCCGGGGGGGCGCCTGGTTTCTCTTCCTGCCCCTGCTCTTTGGGGGAGGAGGCTACGGAAGGGGCTATGGAGGCGGAGGGGTCGGCGGCGGCTTTGGCGGCTTCAGCGGCGGCTTTGGCGGCTTTGGCGGCGGCATGAGCGGCGGGGGCGGGGCCGGCGGCGGTTTTTGATCTCCCAAAAGGAGGATTTCATGGGAAAAAGTCCACAGGATCCAAAGCAAATATTTGAAGAAATCACTTTCGATTATAAAGGGCTTTACGGAGAAGACCTTGTAAGCATCCTTTGCTATGGAAGCGCGGCACGCGGGGAATACCGCCCCGGCAAATCGGACATCAACCTCATGATTGTCCTCTCGGAAAAGGGAATAGAAGACCTGGATCGCTCCCTGAAGGTGGTCAAGAAATGGCGGAAAAGCAACGTGGCCGTTCCCCTGTTTGTAACCCGGGGATATGTGCGTTCTTCTCTGGACGTCTTTCCCATCGAATACCTGGACCTTCAGCGGTACCATACCCTTGTTTACGGGGAAGACATCCTCCAGGACCTGGTCCTGAAGCCGGAGTTTTTGAGACTCCAGTGTGAGCGGGAGATCAAGGGAAAGCTTTTGCTCCTCAGAGAAGCCTTTTTAAATACAGACGGCAAGGCAAAGGCCTTGCACGCCCTTATCAGCGATTCCATCCTTTCCATCCTCGCCGTGTTTGAGGCCCTCCTTGATCTCAAAGGGGAGGCGATTCCTGAAAAGCGGCGGGACCTGATTCAGCGAACTGCGGAGACCTTTGATATTGATGGCCCTGTGTTTGAAACCCTCCTCGCCGTGAAGGAGGACAAAGTGAAGATGAAGGATGATGAAATGCGGACCCTGTTCAAGACATACCTTTCTCAGGTAAGGGCGTTGTCAACTCTTGTGGATGAATTTGGAGGGTGAAATGACTGGAACCCAGAAGACGGGACTCATCATTGCAGGCGTGGTGGTCCTGATCATTTTAATCCCCTTTTTTTACCTGAAATCCACTTACAACCGTCTGGTGGCCATGGATGAGTCGGTTAAGGCGGCGTGGGCCCAGGTGGAAAACCAACTGCAGCGGCGCTATGACCTCATCCCCAATTATGTGGAGACGGTCAAGGGATATGCAGCTCATGAAAAAGAGGTCCTTCTCAAAGTGACCGAGGCCCGTGCCAAGGTCGCGGGCGCGGGCACCACCGAGGATAAGATCGAGGCCAATAATCAACTGACTTCGGCCCTCTCCCGGCTAATGCTGGTGGTGGAGCGCTATCCGGATTTGAAGGCCAATACCAATTTTATTCGTCTCCAAGACGAACTGGCGGGGACGGAAAACCGGATCGCCGTTGAAAGGCGGCGTTACAATGAGACGGTGAGGGCCTATAACACCACCATACGATCCTTTCCTACAAACATGCTTGCCGGCATGTTCGGTTTTGAAAAGGCCACCTTTTATGAAGTCCCGAAAGAACGGCAGGAGGCCCCCAAAGTCAAGTTCTGAGGGCGGCCGCCAAATGGGATAAGGTGATGGATGAGGAAACGTTGGAGTTACCCATCAACGGCATTCTGGACCTTCATACCTTTGATCCAAAGGACGCCGCCTCGGTGGTAGAGGAATATTTGGAGGCCTGCCTCGAGCGGAAGATTTACCAGGTGAGGATCATCCATGGAAAAGGCAAGGGCGTTCTCCGCCGCATCGTGGAATCGGTTCTCAGAAAACATCCCAGGGTTGAGGCCTTCGGCCTGGATTCGGGTCCCTCCAGTTGGGGTGCCACCCTGGTGACCCTGAGGCCGGGGTAAACCGGTCTGGTTCATCCGGTCTTTACCCAACCTCCATGATAAAAGGAATGCGATCATGAATAATCTCCGCTACAACAATCCCTATGTCATAGGCGTGTTATTGGGGCTCCTCTTGTTATTCACCTTCTATACCATGGGCCGGGGGCTGGGGTCCTCATCCTCCTTTGCCAGGATCGCCGCTGGAGGGATCAAGGCGGTCGCCCCGGATCACGCGGAGGAAAACCGCTACTTTTCTAAATATATTCGTGGAGGCCGGTCCCCCTTGACGGCCTGGCTCGTATTCCTCACCATGGGCGCCGGCCTTGGGGGGCTTTTTTCCGCGTTTATTTCCAACAGGGTCCAGGGCCAGGTCTCACGGGGGCCCTCTATCGGGGTTTCAGCCCGGCTCTGGCTGGCTCTAGGGGGAGGGGTTCTCTCTGGATTTGCCGCCAGGCTGGCCAGGGGTTGTACGAGCGGTCAGGCCCTGACCGGAGCCTCGGAGCTCGCCTTTGGGAGCTGGATCTTTATGTTCTGCATCTTTGCCGGCGCCTATGGAGGGGCCTACTTCTTTAGAAAGGAGTGGCTCTGATGGGACCCCTGTATAAATTGGGTTGGTTTGATTTTGCTTACAGCCTCCAAGTGGCCGGTCTTATCGGATTCTGCTTCGGTTTTCTCCTGGAGCGGGCCGGATTTGGCAACCCGAGAAAACTGGTGGCTGTTTTTTACCTGAGAGATTTTGCGGTCCTCAAGGTCATGTTTACCGCCATTGTGGTCTGCATGCTGGGTCTGCTTTATTTCTCCGTCTTCGGCTGGATCGACTTAAGCCGGGTCTACCTTCTGCCCACCTATGTGTGGCCCCAGATCGTGGGAGGGCTTGCCCTGGGCGTGGGTTTTGTGATGGGGGGGTACTGCCCTACCACCTCTGTGGTGGCCACGGTCTCGGGCCGGCTGGACGGGCTCGTGTTTATCGTGGGTATGATTTTAGGTTCCTTTGTCTTTGCCGAATTTTTCCCCGTGTTGGAAAACCTCTACAAGGCCGGGCATATGGGGCAGGTCACCCTTTCCCATGTCCTGGGGCTCCACTCCGGTTTGATCGCCCTTTTCGTCTGCCTTATGGCGGTGGGGGCCTTTTGGTTGGTGGAAGGGGTGGAAAAGCGGTTCGGCCGGCCTGAAGCTCTCCCCAAGGGATCTCGAAAGGTGAAGGCAGGAGCGGCGCTCATCTTGATCCTCTTGGGTCTTATCCTGTCTCTGGTCAATCCTGATCAGGCCATCCTAAAAAGGGCATTAATTCAAAAGCGGCTCATGGAGATAAAGGAAGAGGTCAAGGAGACCCGGCCCCAGGCCGAAGAAGAACAGCCGACCGGCTTCACCATTGTGGAGGATGAGGGGTGTTAGGGCGCCTCAAAGGTCCATAGGGGGTGTACCCCGGCCGGGCTGGAACAATTCCCGGGCCGCGGCGAACATCTTTTCCCTGTCCACGGGTTTTACCTGTCTTACGATCCACGCCCGCATTTTTTGGCCCGCCGGGGTGGACTGCTTGTGGCTCATAAAATCCAGCTTGATTCCAAGGGCGTCTGAAACCCTGAGGGCCAGGACGGGCCATACCTCCCCGATGTCTCCCACAATAGGAAGGCTGCCCGGGACCCGGGCAAACCCTGACATCTCCATGCGAAAGGGGATGCCCATGAGCTTGGTTTTGGGAAGCCCCTTGTCAACGGCCTGGCTCACTGTGCCTGACTTGCGCTCCTTGACCCAGGCCCGCTCCAGGTTGGGATCCAGGTCGATACGAATGATCCGCTTCCGGGCCAGAGAATAGGTCCAGCTCCCCTCCCAATCCGTCCAGATCCCGTGCCCGGTAAAGCGTTCAAAGGGCCCGTCGTGGATCTCCTGGGAGAGGGCCAGGGCCGATTCAATAATCACTTCTGCACTGTCCATAAGCCTGGCGATGCGCTGACAGCGTTCTGAAACGGGGATGGAATCACCAATGGCCAGTCCCACCTCACCCCCTCCGATCAACTGGGGCACGGTGACCAACACGGGGAGCCGGTACTTCACTCCTGCACCGATCATGGTGTAGGGATCCGCGCCGTAACCCACCATCTGTTCAAAGGGGATACCGTAACGCCTGGCCAAACGGAGCACGTCCCGGGCCAGGGCCTCCGTGCGGAGTCCCGAAGGATAGGCCACATTGCCGGCCACCTTGATGACCGCCTCCCTGGCCCGGGCGCGGGCCATCTTTCTGTAAAAGGCCAGATCCACCGGGACCTCTCGGGCGTAAGTCTCCAGCCGGGCCTTGGAGAGGAGGCTCACTTCGAAACGGCCGTCCGAGGGGAGTTTGGCCGGGTCGAATCCAAGGGCCTCACCATCCAGACGTTTGACCTTTTCCAGGGTGCCGGCCATCTCGTGATTGATTACGGCGGAACTGGTGGAGACCCCGTCAATGATCCCCTTGGCCATGAGTTCCGCCAACAGAGTGGTCACGCCTTCGTGGAGGTTGGGCCCGCTGCCCACTACGGCGACCACCTTTCCGCCGCCCTCTTTGGCCTTGACGATTTCATGAACGGCTTGCTTGATGCGGGCCTTGGTCTTTGGAGCCAGGCCCTTGTACAGGGCCTCAACGCTCTCTCGATCTATGGTCATTTCTTACTCCTTGTTCCAGCAACCGGGCGATGACCCGGGCATGCCTCCCGGCGGCGTCCTGGTTTTTTAGCACGGCCCGTCTGGCCCCGTCCCCCAAAGCCCTAAGCGCTTCTGGATGCTCAAGAAACCAGAGGGCCTTTTCTGCAAGCATCCCTGGACCATTCACGGGGACAGCCCCGCCTTCATATTCCAAAAGGGCCTTGGCATCCAGAAAGTCCTCCATAGAGGGGCCGTAGAATACGGGCTTTCCCCACACGGCCGGCTCAAGGGGATTCTGTCCGCCCAAGGGAACCAGGCTGGCCCCGCAGAAGACAAGGGTCCCCACACTGTAGATCTTGAAGAGTTCTCCAAAGACATTTACAATGACCACCTTTTCCTGTCGTCTTTCCCCACCTTCCTTCAGCCGGCTGAGGTGCTGGTAAGAGAAGCCCCGTTTTGCCAGGAGGGCTCCGATGGCAGGCGTTCTCTCAATATGCCTGGGGACAATGATGAGAAGGGCATGGGGGAACTTCTGGAGAATTTTTTCATACACGTCCAGGATCATGGCCTCCTCACCCTCCCGGGTGCTCCCGGCCACGAACACCCGCTCCTGGGGGCCAAGATTTAGGAGGCGTCGCATC
>Ga0180431_10008142_pt1 | contig 12070 bp, 6 predicted proteins | sample SS_ome_11_FD_132459 | JGI IMG/M metagenome (GOLD analysis project Ga0180431, IMG submission 132459) | Hypersaline lake sediment archaeal communities from the Salton Sea, California, USA - SS_1_MS_1 metaG | ecosystem: Environmental > Aquatic > Non-marine Saline and Alkaline > Hypersaline >... | reverse complement strand
CTTCCGCTTCTGGCTGTGACGTTGCCGGCACAGTGGGCTCTTTATCAAGCTGCTCCATCTTGTTCATTTCCTCCATCGCCGGTGTGGTGACTGCCGGTTCTGCCGGGGCGATGAGCTCGGCCAGTTCCGCATCAGGCACTGAGGGTGGTTGTGTGACGGGTTGTGTCTCCGTCTCCTCGGCTGTGGGCCGGACGGCGGGTTCCTGTGCGATCCTGGTTGCGTCCAGAGCCGCTGCCTTGGTCGAGGGCGTCAGGGCGAGTTCGACGTCATTCGCAGGCGCACCCGGCGCTTCTTCCCAGCCAGGTATGTAACACCAGTAGGACGGACCCTGTGCGCAAAGCAGAGGCTCGATATGTTCCTCGCTGAAACGGCTCGCCAGATCTAGTTTCCTCTCCTGCCTGTCGTTCTCGTAATGGTAGACGCGGAAAGTATGTAGCCCATCGCTCAGAATACAGCGTACACGTTCTTGCCGGATTGTGAGACCTGACTGGTGTGCCAGCTTTTCGTCCAACTGGGCTGCCAGCTTGGCAAGCCGTTCGGTGGGAAAGACGAAATGAGTTGGCTGTCCATCAGGACCAAGCAGGTCGGAGCGACTCACCGTGGGAAGCAGCTTGCCCTTGGCCACCACCGGATAGTTGCGCGCCAGAAGAGAGCTGGGGACCAGCGCCACCGCCCCCGGCTTACCGGCGGCGCTTTTCCAGCTATGTGGAGGCCAGGGCCACGGCTCTGCCTTGCGGAAACCGGCGCTTCCAGCCATCACCACTTGGTAAAGCACGCCGTCCGGGCTCACAAAGAGCGCACCCTCCGGTAGCGTCTCCGTGCGGACGGTGTCGTGGGGCCTTTCGGTCGATCTTGCCTGGTCGTTCATGCTGCAAGTCCTGTGCTAGACTGGAACGATCACGGGTGTACTGTAAACTGCAGCGCAAAAAGATCTCTTCCACCGGACCTGTTCCGATGGCCACACCGGTAAACTGTATTGCACTCTATCTTACAGGACTAGTGTCAATCTGTCAAGCATCGTAGTAGCCAAAAGACCACCGCCATTCCCACCAGCCCTGCACCGTCGAAGGCGATAAAGCGCAGGCCGGTGTTCCACAGTGCGGTGTGGTCGGCTGGCAGCGTGGCCCACATCCACGTCTCCCCGGCCACTCCGATCGCTTGTTGGGCCAGGATCACGGCGAACAGGGTTCGATGCCGGTCCGGCCGGATCAGCACGGGCGGATAGGTCGCGTTCCACATCAGGAATAGGATCCCCATCCCGCGCACCAGCGCCCGCCCGGGAACCCCACCTACCTCAAAGCCCGGCGCGTACCGGGCTGGCTGAGCCACGAACGCCAACGCGCACGTCACATTGAAAAAGAACACCGTCCCGACCGCCAGACGTACCAACCACAGTACCACTTCGTGCCGTCGATCTCTGGGGCCCGTTTGTCGCTGCTTGCTGCCCGAGCCTCGCCGTAAATCCGCCTTTCGCAAGTCTGCACCTCCTCATCCGCTGAAACCTGCGCTTTCGTCCAGATCCGAGTATACATCCATTGTCCCAACTGCCCAAGTCGTTGGCTTGCCTAGCTTTGGTTTGCCAGAACGCATACCCCGTGGTAGAATATGGCCCGGCAGAGCAGCGGAAGCTGTTCTGCCGGATTTTGTCTGGAGGCTATCATGCAGATCGGTATCGTTGGGTTGCCCAATTGCACCAAAACCACCATCTTTAACGCCCTGACCCGCAGTCAGGTAGAGACCACCGCGTACAGCACGGGGCAGGTCGAGACACACACTGCCGTGGTCACGGTCCCTGATCCCCGCGTGGACCGCCTGGCTGCGATGTTCCGCCCCCGCAAGACGACGCATGCGCGGATCCAGTACACCGACATCGCCGGTCTGCGGGTCGGCATTGGACGGGATGGTGGGTTGAGTGGCCCGCTTCTCAACACGATTGCCCAGAGCGACGCGCTCCTCCACGTGGTTCGTTCCTTTGAGGACGAGCAGGTCTCCCATCCTTCTGGATCGGTTGACCCTAGCCGCGACCTGGCCGCACTGGACTTTGAGACCATTTTCTCCGACCTGATCATCGTCGAACGACGGCTGGAACGGCTGGAGCATGATCTGACCAGGAAGGGAGACTACGCTGAGCGCCAGAGCGATCGGGAGGAGTCTGACTTGCTCACACGGATCAAGGATGGGCTGGAGCAAGAGATCCCGATCCGCGACATGGACCTGACGCCGGAGGAAGAAAAACGCTTGCGCGGATACCAGTTCCTCAGCGCCAAGCCGGTGCTCGTGGTGCTCAATGTAGGGGACGAGGGGCGCGATCGGCCGGATGAGTACGTCGCCTATCCGCACCATCGTTCGGCCATCATCTGCCTGCGCGGTGCCCTGGAGATGGAGATCGCCCAGTTGGACCCCGGCGAAGCCGAGCTCTTCCTGTCTGAATACGGCATTGACGAGCCGGGCTTGAACCGGATGATTCGCCTCAGCTACGAATTGCTTGGTCTGCAGTCCTTCTTCACCGTGGGCGAGGATGAGGTCCGGGCGTGGACGGTCCCGCAGGGAGCCAGCGCGGTAGAGGCCGCGGGTGCGATTCACTCCGACCTGGCGCGGGGCTTTATCCGGGCCGAGGTGGTCAGCTATGACGACCTGATCGCCGCCGGATCGATGGTTGAGGCTCGGCGACGCGGGTGCGTCCATCTGCAAGGGCGCGGCTACGAGGTGCAGGACGGTGACATCCTCAGTATCCGGTTCAACGTGTGAGCTGGCCTACGGTGCCCACGCTCGCGCGGCCAGCGGCAGCCACACCTGGTGTGTGCGCACGACCGTCGCCTGGCGCGTGATCGCCCCCAGCACGCTGCCGGTTATCTCCGCCGTGTTCGTCAGTGGCACGCCCATGGGCGTCGTCGCTGTGGGCGACAGCTTGTAGGTCACCCGCACCTCCGCGTCTGCCTCCACCGTCCCGCTCCAGAGGATCTGACCGTCCAAGTAGGTCGGTGTCATTCCCCCGGTGGCAGCCAGCGTCTTTGTCAACACGAGCATCTGTGCCGGAGGTGTGTCGGTCAGCACGGCGGTGGCGGCCAGGTTGCCGGTGTTGCTGATGGCGATGGCGTAGGCGACGGGCTGATCGGCGGGGACATACCGGGGCGTGGCTGATTTGACCGAGGTGACCAGCACCGGCGCGGGCTCGGTCAGCACCGTCGTGAACGTCTGCCCCCACTCCTCGTCGCCGAACGGCTCCTGGTTGCCCTCCTGGTCGCGGGCGCGGGCGCGGAAAAGGTACGTATGCCCGTGCGAGCCGGCGAATGTCCCTGAGGTCGCGGTCGTGCCGCTCAGCCAATCGGTCCACGTGCCCTCATAGCCATCGCGTACCTGCACGTCGTAGGCGGCGATGCCCGTCCAGATGTCCTGCCCGCTCCATCTCACGGTGAACGCGGTTGTCCCCACCCACGCTGGTAGCGGCTCGACGGTCGAGGTGGGCGGCAGGCAGTCCCGGGGGTTGACTGTCCCCAGCAGCTTCCCCGTGCTGTCCAGGTAGACAAAGGCCGTGTTGTCGAGCGTTCGTCCTCCGGTTCCCACCGTCTCTGTGAATGGGTTCCCCGGCGCGATGTCCGCTAACTCCCAGTGGGCCAGTTCGGCGCACGTGAGCCGATCCCAGACGGTGAGCGTGCTCGCGCCTGCAGCACGGGGCGCGGTCGAGTGCACACCGATACAAAAGCTACCGCCGCTCTCACGCACGCCCAGCGCGGCCTCGTCCGTCGCCGCGCTCAGTCGGCCGATGCCGTCCACCGGGTACCATAGCTCCGTCCACTCCAGCGCATGCCCGGCCGTGACCGCTGCCGTGTCCCAAAAGGTCGGTGCGACGCCCCCGTGCAATTCGACGTACGCGGAGCCATCGTCCGTCCACGTGTCCGGGTCGATCGGGCGCTCCCATCCAAAGCCAAAGGCCTTGCTGCCGGTCGCTACCTCTGGCGGAAAGACCCGCGCTACGCCCTCGTCCGCGCCTGTATCATAGACTCCACTAAAATCCGCCGCTGCCTGGGGACGCTCAAAGACACCCAGCCAGTGGTTCCAGGTGCCCAGGCGGGAGGTATCACGTCCACCGTGTATCGGCCAGTCCAGCACCTTGCCCACTCTAAAGTCGCCACTGGAATGTACCGTCACCTGATCGGCCCCGAGGATAAAGTGCAGGTCGGCGCCCACGGTGTTTGCCGCGCCAGGGGTGAGCATCGCGTTCGTCCAGTACTTGAAGTCGATGTCCTCCCCGGTTGGGTTTTCAATGCGCGGGGTGATCGCCAGCATACCCCGGCTGGACGGGAGGTGCACAATGATGGCAGCGCGGATGCGGTCGGCCGCGCTCGTGTCGCGCAGCGTGACGGTGACCCCGGCCGTCGAGGCGATCGCCTCATACTCCCACGGTTCTCCCCACTCGTACCCATGCTCCTCCACCGGCAGGCACCATTCGATGCCCCCAACCCCCAGCCACCAGTTTTCTTCGGTGCTCAGGTATCCCCAACGCGTGGGCTTGATCACGGGGTTCTGGTACAACTCGTTATGACCTGTGGGCTTGTACGTCATCTGGTACACCCGCCCGCCCAGCTCCGGGAGGAGCGTCACTTGCAGGTAATCGTTCTCCAGCACCAATAGCGTGTACTCTTGCAGCGATGGGGTGGGGTGCGAATTCTCGTAGGCATCGCGGTCCAGGTAGCGATATGTGATGTTGTACTGCGGGTCCAGCCGGCTGTGTAGAAAATCGGCGTAGGGGTACGTGGGGATGGCCAGCGTGGCGGTCGTCAAGGTGGCAGCACCCGGCGCAGGGGCCGGGATCACCGCAACCGTGCGCTCGGCCTCTGCGTCGTTGAGCGCCCGGTCGTAGGCCACAGCGCGCAGCGTGACCGTCTGGCCACGGTGCGCGCTCAGATCGAGCGTGGCCTGGTACGGCGGGGCGGCTACGATGGCCTGTAACTCGTCCCCGGCGTAGAACTCGACCTTGGCGACCGCGGCGTCGTCCGACGCAGATGCCCGGACGGCAGTCCGGTCCAGGACGATAGTTGCCTCTCCCGGCGTCGCAATGTCGACGGAGGGATCCGTTGCCTCGGCCCGGTCGGTGGGCGTATCCCCGTACGGGGCGGGAAAATCCCTGCGCACCTGGCCGACCGGCAGCCCGCGCACGGTGATCTGGGCGACGTCGTCGGTGCCCAGCCCTGCCCCGGCAGCCCAGCCCAGGTAGGGTACGCTTTGTGGGTCATATCCCATCACCAGTGTGCCGATCGTGTCCACGGCCACGGCGTCCGGGCCGGCGATGATCAGCCGCATCGGCGGATCGGCCAGCGTCCCCCCGGTGGGGCCGTCGGTCATCCCCCGCAGCCCATCGACGATGACGAAATCCAGTGGGCGGGCCAGGTTGAGGTCCACGATGTGGCGGCCCAGATCGTCCGGCCCGTGGCCCAGCGCCATCTTGTACATCTTGGACCCGGAGCGGTGGTAGATATCGGAGGGGGCAATGCCGATCTGGTTCTTGAGCGCCAGCGTGACCCCGGCTCTGTGGTGGTTCTTGAGCACTGGCACGCCGATCAGCACGTCGGCGTCGAGGATCACGTTCGGCAGCCAATAGTCGCTCCATATCAGCCCGTTCCGCAGGTGCACCTCCCGCACCAGGCGGGAGTCGTGCTCGTCGAGTCCGCCGGCGTCGTTGAGGTCGACCAACTGCGCCCCGGTGACGTCGTCCACCATGTCCTCGTCCACGTCGTATCCGGCGTCGCGGAAAGCGGCGTCGGTCGCGTGGCGCTTGTTCGGCTGGTAGTTATAGTAGCAGCCGGATCCCTCGGCGACGATCACCTCTCCCGCGCCGGCCTCCAGCGCCAGTTGTACGACGGTGCGTGCAACCCGAGGGTCGGTCACCGCCCCCTCGTCCGGGGGGGCGTTCCAATACAGGTTGGGCTTGACCACGACCGTGTCGCCGTCGCCGACGATATCCTCCAACCCTCCCGCCAGTGCCACCGCCTGGCGCACGGCTGCCTCGGTTTCCGCGTCCGAGACCGGCCACGACGCGCCCACCTGTACGATCGCAACCTGCGTTGGGCCACCTGCCGCGCTGGAGTACGCCGCCCGGTGTTGCAGCGCGCTCATCCCGCCCAGCAGCGCCAACAGCCCAACCAAAGTGATCAGCCTCCACCGTCGTTTCACCGCAGCCTCCGATCTCGAATCTCCAATCTCCAGTCTCAAGCCCCTGTCACCAGGTTGAACAAAGTCCCCATCAGCGCCGCTCCCGCCACGACGTAGGCCACGTATGCGACTAGCGCTCGCCGGTTCAACAGCGTGCCCAGCGCAGCCAGGGATGTCAGCCGCGTGGCTGGTCCGGCCAGGAAAAAGGCCAATGCTGCCCCGGGGCTCATCCCCTGGGCCAGCAGCTCGGCAACGATCGGCACCGCTCCGCCGCCACAGGCGTAGAATGGAACGCCCAGCAACCCGGCGATCAGCACGCCGTACCAGCGACCTGTGCCCAGCAGCGACGAGGTCCACGTGGCTGGGACGAGCGTCTGCAACAAGGCCGCCAGGATCACGCCGCCGACGAAATACAGCCCCACCCGCTCGGTCAGGCGCAGGGTCGAGCGGACCATCTCTCCGAACGTTTTCCCACCACCTTTCCCCGATGGTGCACGCGGCTTGGAGGGTGTAGAATTGTAAAGGGACGATGCGAGCACGCCTGCGTTGAGGAAGGTGTCCTGCCTGAGCCTGCGCGCCAGCAGTCCCGGTGGTACGCTGAGCAACAATACACCGCCTGCGTGTGCCAGTGCCAGCCGCAGCCCGAGCCCACCGGCCATGACGACGAACAACTGGGGGTTGAGAAGCGATGAGGCGATCAAAAAGGCCAGCGCCGGTCTCGGTGACGCACCGCCGTGCAAGAGTTCCACGAGCACCGGCACCGTCCCGTACGTGCACAACGGCGAACCACCTCCCAGGCAGGCCGCCCCCAGCACCATCCCGGCCCCACTGTTGCACAGTGCCCTGGCCCATCGACGGGGCAGGTCCAGTTGGCCCAGGAGCGCCGCCAGCAGGATGCCGCCGGCGACGTAGGGCCCCAGTTGGAGCACCTGCCGCCAGGCCACCACGGCTGTCTGTACCAATTGCGAGCCTAAATCGGCAATCACTCGTAGATCATTCGAACAGGCGCGCGATCTCGTCTCGCTCAAAGACGGGCAATGGCCGTTCACCCGCTTTGGTGGAGAGCACGACTCCCTGTTCACGTTCGATCACCCGGCCGATGCGTGCTGCCGCGATTCCGGCTTCCTGCAGCGCATCCAGGACCGCACCGGTGTCGCCTGGCGTGACCGCCATCAGCAGTGCGCCCGAGGCGATCAACCCCAGCGGGTCCAGCCCCAGCCGCGTGCAGAGCGTGTGTGTCTCTGGCAGGACCGGAATGGCGGCTTTTTCCACCATCAGCCCGACGCCCGCGGCTTTGCCCAGTTCCTGCAGCCCTGTCGCCAGCCCGCCCTCGGTGGGATCGTGCATCGCGTGCACTGTGCCCGCCGCCGTCGCCACTGCCGCATCTCGCACGACGCTGATCCCGGGATCGTATAGGAACCCCTGGCATCGCTCCAGCAGCGATCTGTCCAATCCTGCCAGGTCGTCCGCCTTCTCGCGCGCGATAATTGCCGTCCCTTCCACCGCGATACCCTTGGTGATGATCAGGGCGTCGCCCGGTTGCGCTCCGTCGGACCGTACCAACCGATCGGGCGTCACCTCGCCCAGCATGCACCCCACGACGATGGGTCGATCGAGTCCATGGGTGATCTCGGTGTGCCCGCCCACCATCTCGATCCCCAGTTTGCGGCAGGCGTCGGCGACCTGGTCAAAGATGGTGTCCACCAATTGGGGACTGGCCTGCCCGCCCGGCAGCAGCAGCGTGGTCAGAAACCAGCGCACGGTCGCACCGGTGCAGGCGATGTCGTTGGCGTTGACGTTGACGGCGTACCAGCCGATCTCGTCGCTGGCAAAGGTGATGGGGTCGGTCTTGGCGACCAGGTAGCGATCGCCGAAGGAGATGACCGCCGCGTCGCGCCCCACGCCTGGCCCGAGGATGACGCGCGGGTCGGTGGGCGCGTACCGGGCCAATAGCCGGGCCAGGTGTTCGGCGGGCAGCTTTCCGAGAGGGTAGGATTTTGTCATAGGGATTGGCCTTGTTGGGGGTTGGGCATCTCTCGCCTCCTGGTTTGATTCTACCGCACTTCTCCCTGGGTCGCAAATCCTGGCAGGCGACACGGTGTACAGGCGTGCCGTTCTGAGGGGGGCAATAAGAGAGGCGCGGGCGCGGCGTGCTCCAGGGCACGCCGCGCCCGGTGAGCATTACGGGTGAACGCGTAGCACCAGCGGCAGGTAGATGCTGGACTGCACGGCGACCGTGTCCTGGTAGACGTCGTTGCATCCCAGGTCATTGGTCGCCGTCAGCGTCACCGTGTACGTTTCCGTGCCGCTGTAGACGTACGTGGGACTCACCTCTGCTGATGTGCCGATCCCATCCCCAAAGTCCCACTGGTAGGTGGTCGCTCCGGTGCTCGTGTTGCCAAAGACCACCGGCGTGCCCAGAGGAACGGGCGAGTTGGAGGTAAAGCCCGCCTGGGGGGATGGATTGACTGTAAGCCACTGGAAGTCGAGGTCCATGATGGGAGGGCCGGCGTAGGATCCGGTGGTCGTCAGTACTACCCGGTACGGCCCTGGTGTCGCATAGTGGTGCGTGGGATGAGTCCTCGTGATGGTGGTCAACGTGGTGCCATCGCCAAAGTCCCAGGTGTAGGTGATGGGCTGGGATCCGGTCGAGGTGTTGGTGAAGGCGACGGTGTAGCTCACACAGGTGGTGGTCGCCGCCACCTGGAAACCCGCCGTCGGGGGATACCACAGGTAATAGTCCTCCGTCTCGCCGTAGGCGTAGCCTGTGGATGGCCCGCGGCCGTCCACACGGCTCGTCACCGGGTCCACAGGCGCGGGCTGTTCGCTGAGCGTGATGCGCATCCAGGTGGGATCGTACGCATCGGTGGGCTGATAGGGGAGGAACCCGGGCGTGCCTATGGAATGGAAGCCCGGTGAGCTGTAGGGCACCACCTGGTTCTGCACCGCCCACTCGGGTGCGTCGCCCGAGGTGGTGCATGTAAAGACATCCCCCCAATCGCCGTCCCGGTTCCAGTCGATCCACACGTTGACATAGTGGGTGCCGAGGGTCCCGGGCGCGAGCGTCAACCCATAGTTGAGTGTGTGGCTTGTGCAGTGGCTCATAGTGCCGGGCGGCCACAGCCCGTCTTCCGATCCATCGCCGTTGGCCCCGTCTGTGATGGGGCTGATGTTGTGAGCCGCGCTGCCTGCCCCCCCGTCCTCGTCAAACCCCCGGTCGGCCTCCCCCTCGGCGCTGACGCCTGCCCCCAGGGCGGAATCGATCGGGCCGGTCGCCGCCGAGCCGGCCAGCCAGTGCATCGGCCCGTGGGGTGAGAGCGGCGTGGTGCCAGTATACACGGTGGGAAAGTTGGCCTGCACCCCGGGGTGCGCCCCCGGGTAGGCGTTCATCCTCACCCCATCGTGGTTGCTGCTATCGGGCGCGTCGCCCAGATCGTGCATCATGTGCTGTAGCGCGCCGTACGCGTCCAGTTTGCCATGGCCCCAGGTATCGTTGGGGGTGGAGCCGGTGGATCCGTCGCTGGCCGCGCCTTGTTGGATGGCGGCCTCAATCTCGGCCGGATCTGCGCTGTTGCCCGCAAATTGTATCAGGAGCGCTGCCACGCCGGCCACGTGGGGGGCGGCTGCGCTCGTGCCGCCGAACCACTGGTACTTGCCGCGGGCAAAGGTGCCCGTGTCCTTCGACTCGGGGGCGATGACGTCGTAATGACCCGGCGCGGCGACGTCGACGACCCGGGCGTTGTCAAAGAAGCGGGGACCGCGGCCGCTGAAGGGGCTGATCGCGCCTACTGGCGTGCTATCCACGCGGCCCCGTGTAGCGTACGAGGCCACGCCGATGCAGGTATCGCACGTGCTGGGCCAGGTGGCGGTGTGCTTCTCCACGCCGCCCCCCGCGTTGACCCAGGCTGCGCCACCGCTCCAGGTGGTCGCGTCGTCGGCGATGTAAAAGTTGGTCAGTTCGGAGCTTCCGCTCGGGTTTGAGATGCCCATCGTCCAGGAGCCCGTCCCAATTCCTGCCGTTCGCAGGATCTGCACGTTGTAGAGCGCCGTTCCCCGGCTAGAGTTGGCCGCCCGCTCGCAGCCTACGTTGTGGCCATCGCTGGTCATGACCCACTGCCATCCGCTGGGCGCGGTGGAACAGGGCAGCGCGACTGTGTTGCCAGGCCCGCCCGTCGGCGTGGTCAGCGAAACCGTCATGTGGTTGCCCGGTGTCAGCCACACCATCGAGGCGTAGACCGTGGTTGCGCCCACCGCGGGCACGTTGAAGCAGTGGTTAAAGGTCCCGCTGGGGACCATGTACTGCAGGTGCCGTCCGCCGCCATGCATGTTGCCGGTTGGCACGACCTGGACGGCGCCCGAAATGACCGACGTCGCGTCTATCATTTGCTCGTGGTTGGAGGAACCGTCCAGGTACGTGTTTACCCAACCACCGTACTCGTAAAGCATGACGTTCGCGCCCAGGCCAGCGGCCCAGGGGATGTAGATGGCATAGTTGTCGTTGAGCCCCACGCGGTCGGCCACCAGCAGGTCGGCGTCCGGCGCGACGCCGGTGTAGCGGCGCGTGTTGGGGTATGCATATATGCAATACATGCCGCTCGGGTCACAGTGGAGCGCATTGCCTCCCACCAGGATACCGGCCACGCCGGTGCCGTGCCCGTTAACGTCGGCGGCCGTCGATTCCAGGTCCACGCCCCGTGTGCGCGAGACGCTCCCCGCGTTGAGCGTGGCCGCGATCTTGCTCTTGGGGATGCCTGCGCTCATTGTCCCCCGTGGGATCAGGCTTTCTCCATCTTCCAGGAGCCCGTCTCCGTCGGCGTCGTAGGCCATCAGGATCAGCTCCGTGTACTCGTACGTGCCGTTCGAGTTGCTGTCCAGGTAGACCCAGTCTTGGGTGGGGTCGAATCCCGCGGTGTTGAATGGGTCACCCTGGGCGTTCCAGTAGCGCAGCACCCCGGTCGAGGGCAGGAGGGTGTCGCAGCCGGGGGTGAAGACATTGTCGTCTGGCGAGCAGGTATCCCAGTCAGTGCGCCCGAGTTCATAGTTCCCGTCCAGAAACGCAGGATGATGGACATCCACGCCGGTGTCAAAGTTGGCGATGGTCACTCCTGCGCCCGTCAGCCGGGTGGACCATGGGCCTGCCGCCACCTGCCACACTGCCGGCACGTTGCTGGCCGGTACGCTCACGTCCAGCGGCGCTGGCAGGACCGGCTGCCAGGTAGCCTCCAGCCAGACCGTGAGCGGATGTGCGGCCAGGGCGTCGACGGCGGCCACCGGCACCTGCAGCGCGTAGAACTGGTCCAGGTGGGCCAGTTGACCCGCGACTATTTCGAATTCGACGCCCAGTGCCTCGATCTGGGCCCGTTCAGTCGCTGATAGCTCGTGCGTGAAGCGGGCGCTCACCTCGATAAGGCCATCGGCCTGCACTTGCTCCATCTCGTGGCCCAGCGCTGTGGTCGATGACACCTGGATGCCCTCCCGCTGGAGGGACATCAGCAGGCCCAGGTTTGAGGCGATCTTTTGATTGGGCGGGGTGGGTGGGCTGGCGGCGGAGGGGGTGGAGCCGAGTACGGGCAGCAGGCCGAACATCAGCAGCACCGTGATCAGCATCCTCTTCATTGCAAACCTCCTTGGTCTTCAGAGCCGGTGCGCGATGGCACCTGTAGGCCCAGGGAAAGAAGGGATCTTGAAGACGCCTGCAATAGTACCATACAGACGTAGGTATTGTCAAATGCGCAAGGCACAGTCAGGTCTCTTGCAGGAATCGCTTCAGTGTTGCCAGCACGGCCCGCAGCAGTTCCTCGCCCAGGGGCACCATCCGGATGTCGATGAACAACTGTTCCTCGGGCATCCGCTCGTCGAGTCTCTCCATCTCCTCGCGAAAGATGCGCAACAGGTCATCCTCGTGGTCTTGGATGAATTG
>Ga0180431_10008139_pt1 | contig 12072 bp, 9 predicted proteins | sample SS_ome_11_FD_132459 | JGI IMG/M metagenome (GOLD analysis project Ga0180431, IMG submission 132459) | Hypersaline lake sediment archaeal communities from the Salton Sea, California, USA - SS_1_MS_1 metaG | ecosystem: Environmental > Aquatic > Non-marine Saline and Alkaline > Hypersaline >... | reverse complement strand
TGAGGCTGGGCAGATTCAGCCCACCCACAGCATATCGGCCGGGCTTGACTACCCCGGGGTGGGCCCAGAGCATAGCTATTATAAGGAGAGCGGGCGGGCAAGCTACGTTGCCGTCAGCGATGATGAGGCGCTGGAGGGGTTCCAGTTGCTGTGTGAAAAGGAGGGGATTGTCCCTGCTTTAGAGCCCGCCCATGCTATCTACTATGCAGCCGAATTAGCCCGTCAATCGCCCAAGGAGCAAATCATTCTGGTCAATCTTAGCGGGCGTGGAGATAAAGACCTGGATATCGTAGCCCAGGCAACCGGAATTCAACTATGAAGCGCATTGAGTCTATATTTGCCCGGCCCGGACATAAGGCATTGATCGCCTACCTCACTGTGGGATACCCCAGCATCGAAGCTACATTGGAATTGGTGCCGGCACTGGTCGAGAGCGGCTGTGATATGGTGGAGCTGGGCATCCCTTTCTCCGATCCCCTGGCTGATGGCCCAACTATTCAGCGGGCAAGCTATCGGGCACTTCAGCAGGGAATCACTCCACAGCGCTGCCTGGAGGTTGCTCACCAGCTCCGTCAAAGGGTTGACGCGCCGCTTATTTTCATGACCTACTACAATCCTGTGCTTCATTATGGACCCTCTTCGTTCTGCCATGCCTGTGCTGATGCTGGCATCGACGGGCTTATTATCCCTGACCTGACGCCGGAAGAGGGATCAGAGCTGGAAAGGCTGACCCAGAGACATCATCTGGGCCTCACTTACCTAGTTGCCCCCACCACCACCGAGGAACGCCTAGGTTTCATAGCAACTAAATCGCAGGGCTTCATCTATCTGGTATCCATCAGGGGCGTCACCGGTGCCAGAGAGGCCTTGCCCGTGGACCTCGAGAGCCTCTTAGTCAGGTTACGGCGTAAAACCCCCAAACCCATCTGTGTTGGCTTTGGAATCTCAACTCCGGAACAGGCTCACTCGGTAGCCAAGATCGCTGATGGGGTGATCATAGGCAGCCGAATCCTGGAGATCGTGGAGGGCAGCGCTCGTCCAACGCAGGCAGTGGCATCCTTCATTCAGCCGATCAGGAATGCCATAGAGAAGTGCTGACCGTCGCTCCCAGGCCCAGATAGCTTAGTTTTTCATTGCAGGGGGCAGCGCTTCAGAGCCGGAGATACCCTTCAATCACTAGCCCCATTTTGCCCACTTTATCAGACAAAATACAGGTTGACAAACCACCAACTTTTGTACGCAACCAGAAGACCTCGCCTCCATTGACAAGGATGGCAGAAGGTGATAGTGTTTTGGCAGCCCTAGCACGAAGCAAAAGGAGGCAAGGCATATGTCAGACCGCACTGAAGCTCTCAAGAAGTTTATGGAACTCCAGGAGAAGCGCGATTTTGATGCCGCTGCGGAACTTATCACCGACGACATCACTGTAACCGCACCAATGGCGGGCACCACAACGGGGAAAGCAGCCGTTAAGGCCTCCTGGCAAAGGATGCCCGCAGGGCCCAAGTTGGACTGGAGCGAACCGACAGAGGAAGGCGATACCCTCACGACGAGCACCACCTCACCTTTTGGAAAGTTGACCATGGTTGCCACTTTTAGCGGCGACAAGATAAGCAACGTCGAAATAAAAATGGGCTGAAATCTAAGAGGAGCTAGCATTAATCCTCAGCTCGACGGTAAACTCAGGGTTGTGTGGCTAGCGTGCTACTCCATATGCTGCAACATACCCTCATCAGTTGCCTTTTATCACTGCGTCCCTCGAGGCCGCTCTGGCGCGGATGGACGACTATATAACTATGACAAGGCAGCTCTTAAGTCTGCTTTTGATCTCCCACGCCCTGTCCTTCCCCACCAATGAAGAGTTATAGTATAATGCTTCAGGCAATTAAGTTGGCTACGTGCCATTAATGAGAAGCGAGGGCGTGAGCCAAATTTTGTCTATTGCACTGTTGCTGCTAAATAGCGTTCTGAGGAGCAAAATGAATGGCTGAAGTCAAGATCGTTACCGATAGCACCGCATACCTCCCGGCGGAGCTTATTGCAAGATACGGTATTCGGGTCGTTCCGCTCAAAGTCCTTTTCGGGCCAGAGGCCTATGCCGAGGGAGTGGACATCAGCAACAGTGAATTCTATGGTAAGCTTATGGAGGCTAGCACGCTTCCCACCACCTCCCAGCCATCTGTTGGCGATTTTCTGCAAGTATACGGCGAGGCTGACCGCGAGGCGGTGCCCATCCTTTCCATTCACATCTCCAGCAAGCTGAGCGCAACCGTCAGTACGGCCTTAACTGCCAAGAGTGAGCTGCCCCAATCTCAGATTGAGATAGTCGACTCCCTTTCCACTTCTATGGGTCTGGGGATGGTCGTTCTTGCTGCGGCACGCGCCGCCGATGAGGGGCAACCGCTGTCCCAAATCAGGGCTTCTTGCGAAAAACTTATAAGAAGCATGAATGTTTTCTTTATGGTCGATACCTTGGAGTATCTCCACAAAGGAGGGCGCATCGGGGGTGCAGCAGCTCTGTTGGGCACAGTGCTACGGATTAAGCCACTCTTATACCTCAAGGAGGGGCAGATTGAAGTCCTGGCCAAGGTGAGAACTAAGCGCAGGGCCCTGAAACGGCTGCTGGAGCTTGTGGAGGAACAAGTGCCTGAGGGCACGTCTGTTCACGCCGCTGTTATCCACGCTCAAGCAGCGGAGGAGGCCTCGGCATTGGCGAAGGAGATCCGCGCCCGTTTCAATTGTGCCGAAATGCACCTCTCAGAATTGGGGGCCGTGATCGGAACCCACGTTGGCCCACGAGCTATTGGGTTAGCCTTCTACACTGATTGATAACCGCTAACTGCGTGCGATACTCCGGGCTGGACGCTCCTTGTTATCACGAGGATGAAAGCGGAAGACTTCTCAATGGACTGTTCCTCCTGAGAGCCATCCTCTTGTGTTCCACAATCCGAAATGCTTGACAATAAAATGTTTCTGTAGTCTAATGTATATGGGTATTGTTGCACATTGCGGTAAATAGTGTATATCGCTCCGCGACATAGCTGAGAGACACGCTTTCTCCTAAAGTTACAAAGAAAATGAAATGACCTCCTTCAAGGCAGCAAGAATGGCTGGGACTTGGCCTGGCAGCCAAGGGACCTATACTTGCAAAATTCCGCTGGAAGAGATCAAACAAGGCCACAGCTTCGCCGCTCTGACGGGGCCGCTACCGTTTATTGATCCCAGGCTATGCCTTCGTATTGACACGCTTGCAACTCGCGATATAATGCAACTGGACATGACTGCAATCCTGCGAACATGGCCACATGTAGGAATGAGCTACGGATAAGAGAAAAGAAATAACGAGGTTTGGTTCTAAAGGAGGATATGAGCCATGAAGGCCGCTGTGCTGTATGAAACACATAGCCCTCTGCGAGTAGAAGAGATCTCCATAGACGAGCCACAAAACCAGGAAGTGCTCGTTAAACTTGTGGCCACCGGAGTGTGCCACACCGATTTACATGTTATCAAAGGCGATATCCCAGTCCCTATGCCTGTGGTATTGGGCCACGAGGGAGCAGGAATTGTAGAAAAAGTAGGCCCTGGAGTGACCACGCTCAGCCCCGGCGATCACGTGGTGCTTATGGTGATATTTTCATGTGGCAAGTGCCGTTTTTGCGCTACCGGCCAGCCCACCATGTGTCCGGTGGGCCTCGGGGCTATGGTAATGGGGACCATGCCCGGCGGAGGAAAACGTTTACGCAAAGGCGACCAAGAGGTGAGCCACTTTTTTAGCCAGTCCTCCTTTGCTGAGTACGCCGTGGTACATGAGCGCACCGCAGTGAAAATCCGAGATGATGCCCCCCTTGAAGTGGCTTGCCTTTTTGGTTGTGGAGTCACAACCGGGATTGGCACGGTTATAAACACCGCCGGGATAAAGGCTGGCGAAAGCGTAGTTATTTACGGCTGTGGCGGCGTGGGGCTCAGCGCCATTATGGGAGCCAAACTGGCAGGGGCAGGGAAGACCATAGCTGTTGATATGCTGGATCAAAAACTGGAAATGGCCAAAGGGTTCGGAGCTGACTACGTTATCAATGCATCCCGTGAGAACCCTCCGCAGCGTGTGATGGAGCTAACAGGAGGAGGAGCAGATTACGCTCTTGAGTTCATTGGGAATGTGGATGTTGTAGCGCAAGCAGTCAGCTCGCTTCGATTCGGAGGAACGTTCGTCCTGGTCGGGTCCTGCCCCCCAGGTAGTATGATCACCATCTCTCCAAATGACCTTATCACGGGTAAGGTCATTACCGGATGCCTCCAGGGCTCAATAGTGCCGTCTGTCGATGTGCCAAGGTACATCGATTTGTACATGGATGGGAAGCTCCCCGTTGATAAGCTCATCACACGGAGCTATGGCCTGGACGGTATAAATGACGCCTTTGAGGCTATGCAAAAAGGTGAGGTAATGCGCAGTGTGATTCGATTTTGATCCCACTTGCTTGTAAGTCAGAGCCAGGTAGCTGTTGAAAAGTATGAAGTCTGTAGAAGGAGGATTGAGATGCCAGATGCTAGCTATGATGCGATAGTAATCGGAGGAGGATCCAAGGGGCTGACTGCTGCCATGTATCTGCAAAGGTATGGTGGCATGAGTGTAGGCATATTTGAGAGGAGGCATGAGGCTGGCGGAGGCTGGGCCACCGAGGAAGCCGCAGCCCCAGGGTTTCTTTCCAATACACATGCCCAGATGATTTATGCCCCTCACTATTTAGCACTTGAGCGGGATTTCCCAGAATTCGACGGGGCCGATATCAAACAATATAAGGCTGAAAATAGCGCCATCTTCCTCGACAAGCAGGACTGCCTCGTCACCTACAGCTATGGACATGACCCCACCCAGGAGAAGACAGCCAAGGAGATCGCCCGCTTCTCGGAAAAGGATGCCGAGCTGTGGCTCAAGGCGTGGGCTATGCATGACTTGACACTCAGAATGTGGGTAGAGAGCTGGCACTACCCCATAGGCCTCTTAGAAATGAAGCAGATGGAGAATGCCCCCGCCCTCATGGCAGCAATTATGCAACAGGGCCTTGAGGTGGAACCCATCGACACCATGTATAGCCCGATGCGATCGGCGAAGGAGTGGATTGAAAGCAAAGAGCTGCAGTGCGTACTATTGAGAATGGCGATTTCAGCGGGAACTGATATCACCCTTCCCGGGAGGACACAGCCACCGTTCATGATGATGATAACCAGACCGTATATGGGTTTCAACGCAGGAGGGACCCACCAGGTAGCCCATGCATGCCACAAGATCCTGATCGCCGACGGTGCCAAGATGTGGACCCACTGCGAGGTGGACAAGATTCTCATTGAGAACGGAACAGCCAAAGGCATCCGCCTCACCGATGGCACCGAGGTCGAGGCGAAGAAGCTGGTGATTAGCACGCTAAGCCCGATGCAACTCGTCGAGCTAATCGGCAGGGAGAACCTTCCCTCCAAGATCGTGCGCCGGGTGGATCTGATTGAAACCGACCACACATGCATCGGGTGGTACTGCTGGGCACTCCACGAGAAGCCAAGGTACACCGCCGCCAGTTTTAACCCCGACATAGATGATGCAATGTGGGTCGGGCTGCACCTGACCAATGACCCTGACACTATGGCACGGGATTGCTACTGGAGAAGGCTGGGCAAGATGCCCCCCTGGGAAGAATTCAACCCTGTTGTCTGGGGCCACTCCATGGTTGACCCGACGTATGCCCCCCCAGGAAAGTTCCTTGCTTCGCACGAGCAGTTTATGCCTCCCGCCAGTGCTCTCACCGAGAGGGAATGGCTGGAATTGAAGCAAACGCATGCCGAAGACATGATTAAATGGTGGCAACAGTTCGCCCCCAACATGACCTGGGATAATGTCATCGGCTACAACCCCGATACACCATACGATTGCTGCCGGCTGAAGAATATGGCGCCCAACGGCAACTGGAGTGTTATAGACACCGTGCCAACCCAGGTGGGCAGGTTCAGGCCTATCCCTGAGCTCTCAGAACACAGGACGCCGGTGCAGGGCCTCTATGCCACCGGCGCAGCCTGGGCGCCTTATGGTGCCGGCGCCATGATAGATAGTGGTTACACCTGCTATCGAATGATCGCCGACGACCTAGGGCTGGCGAAGCCATGGCTTGAACAGGGCAAAGAAGAGCCTGATTCCCTGATGGAAATGGTGAAAAGACATGAGAAAAGGTGGATAGAGGAGGACAAGGCGCGGGAAAAGGCAGAGGAAAAGTAGAGCAGGGCATATAATCGGCTATGAATGCCCTAGGGTTTGAATACTAGCAGCTAGCATGCAGTTAGAGAGTATTAAGGAGGCGAAAATGGCAGAAAATTACGATGTCATAATTATCGGTGTCGGCCCCAACGGGATGACAATCGGGGGTTATCTGGCCAAAGCAGGGCTGAAGGTGCTAATGCTGGAGAAAAGGCACGAAGTAGGGGGAGGACTGGCCACTGAAGAAGTGACCCTTCCCTTCTACCTTCACAACACCCATGCCATATACCATCTGATGGCAGAATATGCTCCCCCGCTTAAGGACTTCAACATTGAACAGTATGCCGTCAAAATGATTTACCCTGACCTTCCGTTTGCCCTACCTCTCAGCGATGGCAAGTGCGTCTGCCTGTACCGGGATGTGAATAAGACCTGCGAGTCAATAGCCAAGTTTTCTCAGCGGGACGCTGAGAGCTACCGTGAGATGTACCACAACTTCCATGATATGGTGGACTCCTTCCTCGCCCCCGCCACCTACGCCCCTCCAATGCCGGCCCCTCTTCAGGCTGCGCAATTAGAGCAGACGGAGCTGGGAAGCAAAATCACCGCCATCTCAGAGAGAACCCCTGAAGAGATAGTTAACGAGCTGTTCGAAAATGAACACGTTAGAGCCATGATGCTCTATGTCGCCTGTCACTGGGGCCTGGATTACAGCCAGTCCGGGGTGAGCTATCTCGTGCCCCTTACTATTGAGCGGGCGACGACTTACGGGCTGGTCGAAGGTGGATCTCACAAGCTTTCCGCAGGTCTGCTCAAAGCAGTCCTGGAGAATAAGGGGGAGGTCCGAACCAGCGTCCGGATCAAGCGGATTATAGTGGAGAACGGGGAGGCAAAAGGAGTGGAACTGATCGATGGCACTGAGATAAGGGCCAATAAGGCCGTTATCAGCACCATTGACACCCACCAGACCTTCCTCAAACTTGTTGGTGAGGATAACCTGACCAAGGATTTCGTGGAGAAAATAAAGATCTGGCAGTGGGAGAAGTGGAGCCTATTTGACGTGCACATGGCGCTGGAGGAAGCTCCCAATTTTGCAGCGGCGGCCTCCAACCCGGACATCAACAAGGCTTTTGTCTATGTTCTGGGCTGTGAGACCTCGGAGGAGTTGAAAAAGCAGTGGGACGCAATGTCCGACGGGGAACTGCTGGACCCCTCTGCTTTCAACTGCTGCTTCCCCACCGTCCACGATCCCAGCCAGGGGCCTCCGGGGAGGCATACCGGCCTTCTTTCTCAAATGGCTCCTTACAAACTGAAAGAGGGCGCTGAGACATGGCTGAGAATCAAATACAAGGAAGAGCGGGCAGAGAAACTCCGGGCCACGCTTGAGAAATATGCTCCCAATATGACCAAGGACAAAGTGTTGTTCCAGTACATATCTAGCCCTGCCGATATAGAAAACAAGTTCCCGAACATGGTGCAGGGCTCGATAAAGCAGGGGGCATATCATCCCCTTCAGATGGGATTTCTCAGGCCCAACGAAGAGTGTTCCCAGAATGTAACACCAATAAAGAACCTCTTCTTAGGAGGGGCAAGCTGCTTTCCTGGTGGACTGGTAACCTTCGGGCCTGGCTATGTAGCTGCCAACACCATAGCCGAGAATTTGGGGGTAGATAAGTGGTGGTCAGAGCCCGAGATTGTAACTGCTGCCCGCGGAAAGGGGTTGCTATAGGATGCTATTCAGATCAACTGGTTTAGGAAAGACTGAGCTGGTAGCCGAGATTGATAAAGTTGAGCGAATTACGCGCAACGGCGATTATCTCGTTCTGCATGTCGCTACCACTGAGCCGGTGAAGTGGAAGATTCGAGCGGCCTTAGAGTACAAGGATGTGCTCGCAGTGCTGAGGTCATGCCTCAAACTTTCCATTATCACCTTCATACTCTGGCCGGTCCGAGCATTCAGGCAGGCGAAGCGTCCCGACGAATTCTAACTGAATTTGATATCGCTGCTCTCCTTTATGGTCGGCTGTCACATGCTGTGCGGTTCTCAAGGAGAAAAGGTAATAAATTAGTTGGGGAAACGGAAACGAGAGGAGGCTGACAGTGGGGGACAAGACTTACGATGTTATCGTGGTCGGGGCAGGTCCGGGAGGGGCTGCCTGTGCCGCCCTCTTGGCCAAGGCTGGAGTGAAGACCCTCCTGCTGGAAAAGAATGATAGGGCCGGTGGCAAAGCTCTGACCATGTCCCGAGAGGGCTTCCGCTACGAGCTCTGGCCGGTAACTGGAGGGCCAGCCCACAACAGCCGGTTTGAGCAGTTGATCGGGGAATTGGAACTGGAGACCGAGCTGCTGATGCCAGAAGGCGCTGCGGTTCTACTGTACCGTGACCCGTCAGGGAAATACACACCCTTCCAACCCCCAGGCCCGGTCCCACTGAAGCCCGAGGAAACGGAGGAAGTCAACCGTTTCTTTACTGATATCGCCTCGCTTAGTGCTCAGGATATCGAGGCCCTGAATGATATCACTTTTCATGAATTCATTTCCCGCTACCGAATACCCACGTCCCTTTACAGTTTTCTGGCGATGGAAGCCAACATCGTCTTTGTCGTGCCCATCGACCTTCTGGCTGCTTCCGAGGCGGTGAGGACATTGCAGGACTTCGCCCGCGGCGGTGCGGCGTGCTACTTTAAGGGCGGCTACGGGCGGCTGTTCGAGACCTGTGCTGATGCGGTCGAGCGTTATGGTGGTGAAGTGCGGCTGCGAACCAGGGTGGAGCGGATCACCATCGAAGATGGCCAGGTTCGTGGAGTTGTTACCCGTGAAGGCACATTCCAGGCCCCGATTGTGATAAGCAACGCCGGGATTCAACCTACGGTGCTCAAGCTCGTGGGTGCGGAACATTTTGACAAAGGGTACGTGAACTATGTCAAGGACCTGGTTCCCTCCCTCGGACTGATGGGTATCCGCTACTTCCTGAGCAAGCCAGTGCTGGAAAGTGGCATGTATATCACTTTCTCTGATGACAACTACTTTAATGTAGAACGCGCCGAGAGAGCAAAGGATGGCCAGCTTCCTGATGATGCTCTCGTCTTCGTGACAGTCCCCTCGTTATATGACCCTAGCCTGGCTCCTGCGGGTAAGCAATGTGCTCTTGCTTCCACCTTGTGCCCTCCGGGTGCCGACATGAAAGACCCACAGGTCTTCTGGGACAAGCTGGATGAGACGGTAGCCAAGATCTGGCCTGAGCTTCCCAAGCATATAGAACACAAGGAGCACTATAGTACTGCCGATGTATCCTCGGTTACCCGCGATCATGTCCTCCCCGGACAGGGTGGTGAGTGCATCGGATTGGGCCAAATAGTGGGCCAATGCGGGCGACACAAGCCCTCAGCAAGAGCCCCGCTCCGTGGGCTTTTCTACGTCGGCTGCGATGCCGGTGGCTATGGCTGCGGCACACATGAGGGAGTGGACTCAGCATTTAAAGTAGCGCAAATGGTGCTGCAATACCACCAAATGCACCGAGCAGTATAAAGACCTGTCTTAAGAACAGCTCCCCTGAGTTACTATCGCAGTTAATCGGAGCAAATTTCCCCCTTGCTACTTATAGACCTCTACTGCTAAGGCCTCTGCTTACTCTATCGCCTAATTATCAAAAGGCTCCAACAAGGGGAAGCGGAATCTCTACAACCTGTTGTGATAGCTATTTGAGGGGCGAGTAAAAGGGACCTCCGTATCCTGGTTCAGGTTCGCACGTGGGCCTACTTCAGCGACATCGAGACCAGCCGTAGAGGTCCCCTGCTGAAAATTACAAATTGACAGCATCTTGCCCTTGCTTTGTCAATACCTTTGTGCACCATCTCGCCTGAATTCTCGAACCTGCCGACGAGCGCTATTCAGCAAGGCGGAACGGAGGGTACTGGTCTGTCATTAGCGCCGCGTAGGCATACACGCGGATTGACCAGCGGTTCATACCCACAACAAAGTTGAAAATGTCTTTAGGATACCTGCCTGTGAACAGCACTGCTACTGCGGCGAAGATGGCCAGAACAAACACCAAGCCTCCGTATCGAAGCCCCCAGCCTCCCAAGAAGAAACCTACCACGATATACTGAGGAATGGCCAACAGCCACCACTTGACCAGCACCAGCCCGCGGGAGAGCTTCTCCGGATAGACCACCTCCAGATCAGCAGGGTAGCCACCCACCTTGAGGCTAAAAGGCGGATACATGTCAGTGCCCAGGGCTTGATAGGTGTAGAATCCTACCCGCCACGACCAGCGCATAACACCTACGTTGAAGTCAAACAGTCCCCTCGGGTATTTCGCAGTGAACAGGATGGAAAAGAAGGCTATAATACTCACCACGACAAAGGCTATCCACAGGAATGCCAATAGAATGTAATGTGGTAGTGCCAGAAGCCACTTGAGCAGCCACCACCCGCGACCCGGTGGCTCTGTAAGTTCGCCCGTGATAGAGACGGGATAGGATATCTGTTCTTGTGACATCGACCACCTCCTCAACTGCTGACGCCATTTACTTGTTTAGCCCAGCTCTACTTCCACCTTTGAACAAATATGGTGCGCATTATAAACAGCAGAAAGAATCCTGTCAAGTCAGCAATGAGCTGAAAGCTCAGTACGCTTCTGTGGTAGCAGTCCTGTACATCGGTATCTAAAGGGGTCACGTTCTCGACAGCCGGCGCCGCAGCCCAGCGGAAAGGCTATAGAGCACAGGGATAACCAGCAGGGTCAAAAGTGTTGAGCTGAAAAGTCCGCCAATGACCACTATCGCCAGCTCAGCAGCTATGAGAGTGCCTTCCCCTAAACCTAAAGCCAGCGGGAACATAGCGACCATGGTGGTTAGTGCCGTCATCAAAATAGGGCGCAGCCGTGTCCGTCCTCCCTCAATCAGAGCATCATAGGCACTGAGCCCTCTCTTACGCAGTTGCTCCACCAGGGTGACAAGCACAATGGCGTTGGTGAGTACAATACCTACCAGCATCAATACGCCCATCATCGCCGATATCCCTACTGGTTGGCCGGAAATAAGCAGGCCGAGAAAAGCGCCAATGGAGGCCAGGGGCAGGCTCATCATGATGATGAGTGCGTTGATAAAGGAACGGAAGCTAACCACCAGCACAGCGAAGGCAAGCACGATGGCCACGATTATGGCGATATACATGGAGGAGAAGGATTCCTCCATCATCTCTATCACCCCACCCATCTCGACCTCAACCCCAAGCTCATCCAGGGTCTGGCCATCAATCATCAGGTCATCGATCTTGCCCTGAACCTCCCGGTCGACCGCTCCTACATTCTTCTTGGTTATCTCAGCATCGATGCTAACTGCCAGCATCTGATCGACGCGTCGGATATTGGTTGGCTGTTCCCCGAACTCAACGGTGGCGATATCACCAAGAGCAACAGAGACAGGCCAGCCAACCCTCAGCTCCGCGGCCATCTCACTATCTAAGTCCTGCGCTATCCCATCAAGGAAGACATCGTAGGTCTCGCCATCGAGGCTCGCCTGGGCTACTGTTCCCCCTCTCATCATGAGGAGGAATTCTTCTTCCAAGTGTTCTAACTGCTCTGGAGGCAGCCCAGAAGCCATGATCCTGGCCGGGTCGGGCTCGATATCGAGCTTGGGCTCGACGCTGATAAAATCCACTTCCAACTCGGCTAACCCATCCATAGTCTCGAGCTCAGCAAAGAGCTTATTGGCAGCACTGGCTATATCCTCGTAATTTTCGCCACGGATAGAGATATCCAGGTTGGAGCTGCCCATCATTATGCTCATCCCTGGCGGTCCAGTATTTACAGTGATGGCGGCTTCTTCCAC
>Ga0180431_10008138_pt1 | contig 12072 bp, 6 predicted proteins | sample SS_ome_11_FD_132459 | JGI IMG/M metagenome (GOLD analysis project Ga0180431, IMG submission 132459) | Hypersaline lake sediment archaeal communities from the Salton Sea, California, USA - SS_1_MS_1 metaG | ecosystem: Environmental > Aquatic > Non-marine Saline and Alkaline > Hypersaline >... | reverse complement strand
CCAACGGCGAGGATTGGTGCCCATGGGATTCAGCAACTAAGGTCACCAGGAATGAAAAGCTGCCGCGTTACTTCCAGTGGCGGGCAATGATGGGGAGCAAACCGGGAGATGTGACGCCGCTGCTGAAGAAGGTGACGCTCGAAGGTGAGGTCGAAGTGGCGCGGGCCACCTTGGCCGATTCAGTGCGTGTCACGGAGTTGACGGAGGTCAGCCGCATCGTCGGCTCCTATGGATTTGCCTATCAAAAACCATTCGACCGTCTGGAGCGCCTGCGGAAGCAGTACAATCTGCGCAAGGTCATCGCGGGACAGAAGACGGAGCTGGACAGGTTGGTGGCATTGCGCAACTGGTGCCGATACACGGCGCCGAAGGGCTGGGACACGGGGCGGACGCAATGGTGCCCGCCGTGGGATGCTCTGGTGATCCTGGAGACCAACCAGGACCCCCGCGCGTTGTGCATGTGCACCCACTACTCGACGCTGTTCGTGCAGACGGCGGCAGCGCTCGGCTACACGGCCCGTCATGTCATTCTCGACCATCACTGCGTGGCGGAGGTCTGGTCGAACGAGTTGCGTAAATGGATCCTGATGGACACCGGTAACAATCATGATCCCAGCTACAACTGCCACTTCGAGCATAAGGGGATCCCCATCAACGCGCTGGAATTGCGTCGCTTGTGGAAGGCAAAGCGAGGCAACGAAATACAGATTGTCTTCTGCGGCCAGGAGAGCATTTCCGGGGACATGATTGACCCGAAGAAGCATGGATTTGCTGATTTCAAGCTCTATCGGCGCTTCTGCATCGCCCTGCGCAATAACCATCTGCAAACGCCCTTCCCCGGCGAGCTGACGCACGGGCACGGCGAGTACTTCTGTGACGCGTATCTGTGGTATGAGGACACGGCGGTGCCCGAGGAATCGCCGGAATACGGCCTCACCAGCGACCGGCCCGGCGACTACTACTGGCCGCTGAATGAGGTGGCCATAGAGCCGATCGCCGGCGACGATGAGCAGTCCCTGACGGTGGAGTTGAGGACGGTGACGCCGAACTTAGAGAAGTTCATGGTCAAGGTGGGGCAGGGGAAGTGGCGGGAAGAGAGCAGTGGTTTCACCTGGAAGTTGAAGCCCGGGCGAAACGTGCTGCAGGCCAAGGCCGTCAACAGCTTCGGCGTTCAGGGGCCGGTGAGCCGGGCGGTTGTGGAGATGTAGCGTCGCTCGCCGGGATGCACGGTGGCGAAATAGAAGTGGAGGGCAGACATGGACCAGCTTGCGGACAATTTTCACCACGTGAGCATCTACAATGCACCGGCGGGCAAGTCGGCACTGTACGCCAGCCTGGTTGACCTGGGCGGCGGGGAGGTGCTGTGCGCCTTCCGGACCAGTACGATGGATGATAGCCCGAAGATGCCGGAGGGGAACCCGTGGACGAATCTCGATGACGAGATCGTCTGCATCAAGTCGTTCGACGGGTGCCGCACGTGGAATGCTGACACGCTACGACCCATCTTTGCAGATCCGGAGATGTATGACTATCTGGACGTGACCTCGGCACCGCTGTTGAGTGACGGGCGGATTCTACTGCCCTTCTACCAGGTGACGCCGGATCACAATGAGGGCGATCCGGCAACGTGGAAGGCGCCACTATATTTGGTGCGCAGCAGTGACCGAGGCCACACATGGAGCCGGCCCGAACGGCTTGACACCCGGCCTCTGCAAAGCGCTGCCTCCTTCGGGGGGATTATCAGGCTGCAGGACGGTAATCTGTTGTTGTCATGCTACGGGGATGCGAGCTATGCCAAGCCGGGTGTAGCGCCGGGTATGGGAGCGGCGGGCATGTTCCGCTCCAGCGACGAAGGTGAAACCTGGGGTGACTTCGCCTACGTGGCCTACGAAAAAGATGCAGAGAAAGGAGATGGCTGTCGCGGGGTGAATGAGACCTCGACGACCCAGCTTGGAGACGGGCGTCTACTAGCGGTCTCGCGCAGCTACTATGATGACGAGAACTACCCGCTGTATCAGTCTGTGTCTGAGGACAACGGCTACACCTGGGAAACGAGGCGGATCGGGTTGCACGGTCTGTGTCCGTGCCTGCGCTGGGTGGCACAAGGCCCGGCAGGTGGTACGGCGGTGCTGGCATACCACGACCGTTACCTCGACCACGAGCAGCGCGGGGGCATATATCTGGCATTTAGCCACGACTGCGGCGAGACCTGGGGCTACCAGATTTACGTGGATGGCGGCGCCTATCCGTGCCTGTCGATGCCGGCCTCGGGGGAGATGTTCCTCGCCTGGTATGGCGAGCAGCACACGGAGTTGAAGGGCGCGTTCTTCGATGTCCCATTCCCGACAGGCATACGGGCAGATGTGGGCACGGGGTCTGTGACACTGCGATGGGATGGGCTGGCCGATGACACGCATACATACCGCGTGCATAGAAGTGCGCATGCGGAAGCTGCATCCGACGCCGACACGGCAATCGCGGAAGTGACATCAGCCCACATGTACACGGCTGCCGCTGTCGAGCCCGGGGCGTCCTGCTACTATGTCGTCACCGCCTGGGACAAAGATGAGCAGGTGGGCAAGTCCTGGCAGGTGGCGGTGAGCGTTTGATACGACGATTGGGCGGCTATTGCTTCGTGGCGTATAATGCGGTGATTTCGTCACCACTCAGGGCGCGGTTGTAAATGCGCACTGCCGCGATGGCTCCATTGAAGTAGTCATGTGCCCCGAAGCCGATTTTCAGCGGCCGATCATTGGAGATGTCGTAGTCAGCGGCAGAGAATTGGGTGGATTGCGCGACCAGCTCTCCATCCACGTACAGTCTCAGTTGGTCTGCGGCTCGGATGGCGGCAACATGTCGCCAGCCCGGCTCAAGCGGGTAGTCATGCGTTGCGCTCTTCCCGGCCTCCATGGACAGCACGTGTCCAGATGGCAGGGTGCCGGCGTAGAGTTTGCCGCCGCAGACGGCCATCGTCCAGGTGCGGTGGTAGGTGACGTCGGGAGTGAAGTCAAGCCGGCCGACGAGAGTCCACTGATCGTCCCCGTCGTAGCGATAGACTTCGGCCAGCGGCAGCGTGCCGGCATAAAGCTTGCCGTTGTACACAGCCATGCCCATGACTTCCTTCTCTTCTCCGAGGCGTCCGCAGTTGTCCCATTCTGTGCCACCCGCATAGCGGTAAACGGAGCCGCTGGGCCATGTACCGACGTACATGTCGCCCTCGTAGACGGCGAATGAGTATGTCTGGGTGTTGTCCTCCTGCTGGCCCCAGGACTCCCATTGCTCGCCGCCGAGGTAGCGCCAGACACCTGCGCTGCCGTTTCCGGCAGTGAAGAGGCCACCGTTGTAAACACCCAGAGACATTGCTCGCTGATCAGCGGGAGTGCCACAGTAAGTCCACGTGGATTCCCCGTCGTAGACGTATACCCCGGGGCTGCGCAAGGGCAAAGCGTACAGCCGGCCCTGGTATTCGGTCAGGCTATGGACATCATCTGCCTCGCCCAATTGGCCGCAGTCAACCCAGCGCTTGTTGCCTTCATAGCGGTACACGTGCCCGCTTGGCGTCTCGTTGGGAGAATCAGGAAGCGCAGAGCCTCCGGCCCGATAGAAACCCATACCGACGTACAGATGGCCTTTGTGAACCGCCAGCGACATCGCCGCGTTGCTGGAATCAGGGCTGCCACAGTTTTCCCACTCTGTGCCACCTGCATAGCGATAAACGGTGCCGGCTTCACCGGCTTCGGTCTCAAAGGTGCCCACGTAGAGGTCGCCTTCGAAGACACACATTGAGTAGTCTAGCACCGCGTTGCCGGGCCGACCGCAGTCGGTCCATTCGGCATCAATCTGGTCATTGTCTATGCCGAAGTGGAGGTTACGGTAGTTGCTTTGGCTGGACGTGACGCCGGCGTGGTTCTTGATGTTGAGGTTGAGCCCCTTGCGCAAAGAGGGGTCATATTTGCTGACGATGTCGCCGAGCACGTCGTCGAGTTCAGCCTCGGTCTTCACCCAGGCGGAGATAGATACGTCGCCTGTCCCAAACCGCAGTGACGGGCTGTCGGGGACCTCGATGAAGCTACTGCGGCCTTTAAGTGTGGCCGCACTGGCGGGACTGCCGGCGGGCCCAGCAGTGTCGAAAGCAACACCATGCGCCTGCCCGTCGTTGCCGTTGCCAGATGAATCTTTGGAGTCGCCGGCGAGCTTCCAATAGCCGACCAGTCCGGCTTCGTGGTCCACCGTAGAATCTCCCTGTGTGGTTGCAGCCAGTGCCAGTAACAGCACGATGGCGGCTACCAGGCCGAAGTTTGCGATGGCAACGCTTGTCATGATCACAGCTATCACTCTCCTGTACGGGATGGGCTGAAGACATCGTCGAAAGAGTTCATTCGCCGTGGCCGGACGAAATCCCTCTTCGCGTACTTGGGCACTGAAAAAGGCGTAGCACGAGAGTTGTGTGATGCTGCAGAAGAGAAGCTGTTGGCAATAGAGTCAGAATACGCTCAAGAATGATACTCGCTTGGGAAAGAGACAGCGGAGTGACGATGTGGTCCTTATAGTACGCTTGCTTTGCCGCTTGCATTATGGTATGCTGCTAAGCACCTCAAACTGAGCTGCGTCATTCAGATGGCAAGTTCGCCCGAGTTTGTTGACGCTATCGGTTCGATGCGGAAGCTGATATTGATTGTGGTGAAGGCACATGCTGCCAGCATCGCCGCGAGTGGCGGGATCCCTGAGAAGTGAGCCAGGAGACCATGCCACTTGGCGCAGACCTGGAAGCAGACTGATATTCGCAGTGGCGTTCACTGTGATGATCAGCATAATTGTGTGTCGCTTTTCCCCGAATCTTTCCACGTTGGAATTCGCCCTTCTGGACAGTCTATTCGTGCTCCGACCGGCGCGTACGCCTGATTCGCGGATTGCTTTGATCGGTATCGAGAAGACTGCTATTGACCAGCACGAGGAAGGCCGGGATGTGGACTGTGCCTGCTCGCTGGTCCCCCGCAACAAGATCGGCCGTGAATTGTCGCGGGTCAAGCAGGCCGGGGCGAAGGTGACGGTGCTTGATCTGGTATTGGAGCGCACTTGTCCTGTGAAGGTTCCGGAGGAGCATGATCAACCGCTGGTGCAGGCGCTGCGTGAGCCGGGTGAGGTTATCCTCACGGCCAAGACGATATCGAATCCGGACAAGATTTACTTCCGTGACCCGGCGGCGGAGTTCATGTGGGCGCAAGAGCAGAGCCATCGCATTATCGCCTCCCCCGTCCTTTATAGCCCACGTGGCACCATCCGCGGCGTAAGCCTCATTCAGAAAGGCGATCCCTCCGAAAGCCAGAGGCAGCGACTTGAGCCGTTGGAATGTGTGGGACGCACTCTTCCACCGCTGGCAGTGGCCGGCTATTGCGCTTTCATGGAAGAGCCATGCGAGGCTGTACAAGAGGATACAACGGACTGTGCGGCGCGGGGTGCGGGCATACCTGTATGGCCGAGCACCACGATCTATTTGTTGGAGCCATTGATGTCGGAAGTGGCCGACAGCAGCCACGTAATGCTAATCAACTGGGCGGGTCCGGCGGGGACATTCCCGATGTATTCGTTCTCCGCAATTCAAAACGCAAGCAACGTGCAGTTGCGGTCATGGTTCAAGGACAAGCTAGTATTCGTTGGCTCCGGAGCTGAGACGGAATACACGCCGATGCGTGGCACCCCTGCAAAGGTGTCCTGGCCGTACGTGGACCAGAGTGGTGAAAAAGCGATGACGGGGGTGGAGGTACACGCCAACGTCGCCGACACGATCATGCAGAGGCGTTTCCTCCGGCCGTTGCCGCTTCCCCTCATCTGGATACTTGTGGTCGGCTGTAGCCTGGTCGTAGCACTCGCGTTCGAGCGCTTATCCACCTGGGTAGCAACCGGCATGGTACTACTTGAGGTGGGTCTTATCTTCCTAGCCGCGGTGCTGTTAATGAGATGGGATTGCTGGCTCTACGTGGTGATACCAGTGACGGCGGTCGCGACAACCGGGGTCGTCAGCGGGTTGTGGGGATACGCCTGCTCAAGGCACGAGGCCTCCAGGCTGGCCCGTGAGGCGGAGGTGCGAGATGCCGCGACGCAGGCTCTCGTCCATGATTTGAAGCAACCACTGGCGGCTATCAGCGGACTGGCTGCGGCAATACGCATCATGGAGCAGGCCGATACCGCTGATGAGGAGGCCCTCGAACTGGTGCAACGGATCCAGGGCCAGGTTGAGCGGGCCGTGGAAGACATTGACGAGTTGCTGATGGCCAGCCCGGATCGTGACCTGCCACTGGAGTACCGGCCTTTCGATGTTGCTTCCCTTGCCGCCGACCTCGCTGTCACACAGTCGCTCAAGAGCACCGTACATGACTTCCAGGTCCAGGCGCCAGCCGGTGGCGCAGTCATTAGTGCCGACCCGCGGCTAGTCGGGCGTGCCATCGCTAATCTCATGGACAATGCCATTAAGTATTGGCCTGCAGGCGGCACAATCATTGTCAGGATCGAGAAGGAGCCAGGCGACAGGATTGGAATTAGGATCATTGACCGGGGAGTCGGGATGAGCCGGGAGCAGCAGTCAAGGGTCTTCGAACGTTTTGAGCGTGCCGTGCCCGAGGGCTCAGCAATCCCGGGCACCGGCATCGGGTTGTATTCCGTCAGGAAGATCGCGCAGGCACACAGGGGAAGTGTCAGCGTCACGAGCGAACCGGGGGCTGGTTCCACATTCATATTCAGATTGCCTGTTGAGCCGCCTCGGCAAGCAGTGAAGGAGCGCACCGTAAGATGAACGAGCACAGACTGGGCGTTGTCGGGATCATGATCATGGTGGCTGTCGCATGGACCACGTCTGCTTGGTGTCAGCCGCTGCAGCCACGGGCGCGGATTATATCCACGTCCGGCACCGTCAAGGTCCAGCGGGCGGGCAACGCGAAGTGGATCAGGCTGTCCAGCCCACCGGACCGCCATCTGTATGACGGCGATCACATACAGACGTATCAGAGATCCTGGGCGAAAATTGCCATAGATGGCGCGGTGGTCAGCCTCGGCCCGGTGACTCATGTCATCATTCCTGCAGGTCAGCCTGCACAGGCTCCAGGCGGTGTCTCGCGCGTGTGGGCTGTCGTTGGCCGCGTCTTCGTCTGGCTTGTCGGCACACGTCGTGCCACCATTGGCAGTGAGGGCGCTGTCGCCGCCGCCGCGGGTACGAAGTTCCTCTTCGAAGTGAGCGAAGATGGCACTACCCGCGTCACGGTACTCGAGGGCGATGTCAGGTTCTCTAATGATCTAGGTGAGGTGCTGGTAGCCCGCAATGAGCAGAGCACGGCGGCTCCACACGTGGCTCCATCGCGGCCCATGCGGGTGGACCCCTCGGGTTATATCGAGTGGGAGGCGTCCGTCGAGTCACTGCAGCTTGGCTGGGAGGTGCGCTTTCTGGAAGCGGAGACACGTGAGCGGCTGGCAGAACTGGCCAATGTCGCCGTGGCTGCAGCGGCTGCTGATCCGGATGATGTGCGTGTGCAGTTGGCGGCCGGAGATGTGCTGCATGACAGTGGGGACCTTTTCGGGGCCGAGGCTGCTTACCGGCGGGCGCTGGCACTCGAAGGAGACAATCCACTTGCCCACCTGCGTCTCGGTTTCACACTGCTGCAGCAGGTGCGCCCGCAGGATGCCGAAATGGAGTTCGCGGCGGCGGCGAAGCTATCGCCGGATAGCGCGGACGCACTCATTGGTCAAGCTGCCGCCCGCAGTCATCTCGGTACTGCCGATGGCATTGCCGCGGCGAGAGACGTACTCGCCACGGCGATGGCAGTGAAGCCGGATAATCCACTTGCTCATGTGCTCTCAGGCCTCATTGCAATGCGTGAAGGTGATGCCGGGGCGGCGCGGGCGGCTTTCGAGCATGCCATCTCAGTGGATGCGCGAGTGTACCAGGCTTACGCGCAACTTGCGATCGTGGAACTGGCGGAGGGGCGGCCGGATGTAGCGCTGCGGAAGGCCCGGCAGGCGGTGGAACTAGCCCCGGTCTCCGCTCTCGCTCGTGAGACCTTGGCGACTGTCCATTTCTTCGCCGGAGAGCTTGTCACGGCGCGCGAGGAGCTGCAGTCGGCGCTTGAGATCAACGCACAATCGGCGACGGGCCACTTGCTGCTCTCAGACATCTGTGTTGCCGAAGGCAATCTCGCTGAGGGCTTGGCTGAGGCGCAGCTTGCAGTCACACTTGATCCGCTGCTCGGCCCGGCTTACAGCGCGCTCGGCATGATTTTTCTGGCATACGGTGATCTGCCGGCGGCCGAGAAGGCGTTTGGTCGGGGGCTGGAACTGATGCCAAAACTGGTCAGTGCGCGTACCGGCATGGGTGTCACTTACGCGCGGCAGGGGAAGCTGGCTCAGGCAATGGAGGTACAGAAAGCCACGATCGCGCTGGATTCGTCGAGTGCGTCGGTGCATAACAACAAAGGAGCCGTTCATCTGGCGCTTGGCGAATTCGATGAGGCTGTTGATGAGTTTGAGGCTGCCTTGGAGATCAACCCGGAATGGAGTACTGCCCACGCCAACCTCGCCATGGTTTATGTGGAGCAGAACCGTTTCGCTGACGCGGTACGTGAGGGGGAGAAAGCTGTCGAGCTGGGAGAGAGGTCAGCGCGGGCATACACGAATCTGGCGCGTGTCTATATCGAGCAGGGCCGCACCACCAAGGCCGCGGCAGCGCTGCGCAAGGCAATCGAGCTGGATGAGGGCTATGCCCTGGCGCACCTGGAGATGGCGGAGGTGCAGGTACGTGAGGGCCGCTCACGCGAGGCTCTCAGGCACCAGTTCGAGGCGCTGGTGGCGGACCCCTCGGCGATGGTCGAGAATCGGCAGTACTCGCAGACCGAGGCGACTATCGCAGTGGGCAGTCTCGCCGCTGACATCAAGACAGATGGCCGTGAAAGCGACGGCGCGGGCAGTTACTATCTGGCTGCCGCACACGAGAAAGACGATTGGGGGCGGCAGCATTCGGACTGGGAACGGAGCAGCATCCTGGGCATCGCGGGCCGACAACAAGGCACCTTCCAGACCGAAGCGCTCTTCGTCAACTGGTACGAGCAGCGTCGGGATCGGCCGGGAATGCTGCTGCCATCGGGACTTCCGGATGACGCCGACTATGAGAGCGATTTCCGGAGGGCTGAGGTGAGATATTTTGCTCGCACAGCGCTCTCGCGCGCGACCGACCTCACCCTCAAGCTGGGCTATTCGCACTCCTGGTATGCCGATTACAATCCCGACAGTCTGGTGCCCGATCCCAAGCCGTTCCGGAGTCTGAAGCTCCTCCACAAGGGGCCGCTTGCCGAAATGCGGCTCGACAAGCGCTGCGGCCTGGATATCACCTGGACTGGTGGTGTGGCTTTCTTCGATGAGAACCGCGAAGTTTCCGGCGAACTCGGTACGCTCGACCCGCTGACATGGACACAGATACGCGACACCGAAGATGCTCAGGCGGGGACCTTCTACGCGCAGCACAAATCGCGGCTCGGCGAGAAGACGAAGCTGATAATCGGTGGCCGCATGGCTACACGCAAAGGCATGTCTCCCGTGTTGCGGCCGGAGGTCTCGCTGCAACATGATGTCAGCGCGGACGGGACGCTGGTAGTACTGACGCGAGCGCTCATGCGTGATGACGTGTCGGAACTCTCGCCAATCTATGACTGGGCGCTGCGTGACTGGCTCTCGCCACTCGAGCTAGGGGCCGGCGGCTTCAGCCAGTCTTACGAGCTGCAATACCAACTGACGCCGTCCGCCGGCTCACTGTTGCGACTCTCCGCGTTCCATCGGGACCTGAAGAACTTCATCGTTGATCTCGAAGACCCCGCCTGGAGCGCCGGCACAGCGGGCGTGGTCCTCGCCGCAGGCACCATGAAGGGCGGCGAGATCGAGTGGGAACGCTGGCTCGGGCGCAACCTCAGCGCCGGACTCTGGCTTCGGTATACCGACACCGACAACGACGACATGCCGGGCACGGAGATGCCCTACCAGCCCAACATCAGTGGGCAGTTGCGGCTTGATTACATAGACGGCAACGGCTGGCGGGTTGGCGCGGAATGGGTGCATATCGGCAAGCGGTATACCGACCTGGCCAACCTCGTGCGGCTGGACGCCTACGATATCGTCAATCTCCGCGCCGCTAAACAGCTTAACATCCACACGAATGTTTTCATCGGCATGGATAACATCTTCGACAAGGATTACGGATTCTGGCAAGACTATCCTGGTCGTGGCAGGAAGGTGCGAGGCGGTGTGGAACATAGATTCTGAGCTCGCCGGAGATGTGGCCAGGGCACGAGGTTATGAAGCCCGGCGCAGCTTGTGGAGGCAACCCAAGATGAGTTCAAGGGCAACGGCACTGACAATTGCGGGATTGGTGACGGTGCTGGTGGTTGTAGGAGGTTGCTCAGGCGCGGGCGTTGATGCCGATGAGGTGCGCGGCGGCGACGTCCGAGCGGCTGCCACCGACCACCTCAGCACCGTGGTACTTGTCGCGAGCTGGCTCAGTCTGCTTTATCCCGAAGTCGCCCCGGCCGCCGTGGATACAGCCGAATGTGGCGATTGGGAAATGGAGACGCTGCCTGACGGCACCATCCATTTCTGGGGGACGATGTCGGGGGACTGCTCGGCATTTGACCGCACTATCCGTCCGGACGGGTCAGGGGCCTTGGAGCGGACTTGGCTGGACGGCAAGACCTTCAACCAGGAGTGGGACCCGCCGGTCGAGAACGGCTCAGTCGTGTCACAGGCCTGCCGGGACACTTATTGGGACGGGACCCACCTCGACTACGTCCTCACCACAGACACAAGCACCTCCACCTTTACTCCGCAGATACGCGATGGCACTGCGACCTTGACCGATGGTCGCCAGATGGACTTCGTCCAGACCCGAGTGCCGCAGCATGATCATCTTATCCTCGGCCTAGCCGATGGCGCGACTCTTGAGTTCAACGTCTGCTTGATCCCCCTGCGCTACCAGCCGGATTTCGCCGCGGGTGCTACGGGGACGTTCAGGTCGCCGGCAGGTGTGGAGCACGAATTCGACATGGCGGGGCAGGGACAGAGTTGGACGAAGTGGAACTTCACTTCTTCGGACGGCAAGACGGGCGTTTTCACGCTGAGCGGCAATATGGCCGGCAGCGGCCAGATACGAGATGATGGAGGCACCGTTGCAGCGCTGCGCTGGACAGCCACCCCGGAGCCCGACGGCACTAGAGACATCGCGGGCGTGTTAGACATGCTGGCGGCACGAAGCAGCGAGATCACGCCATCGGCTGCCGCCCGCGACTTTCAGATGGACCGTTGGATCAAAAACGTGACGGAACTCGGACCGATGCCGGGGTTCTAGCCGGAGTTGGCCGAGATCAATAGGGAGGAGTATCTGAAATGCCAATGGTAAACGGGAACCTGCAGGATGCGCAGGACAAGTGGCAAGTGTGGTTTTACGACTGGGACAGCGGAACAAAGGTGAAATGCGTGCGTACGACATCAACTGGCAACTTCGGCGTAGATATGCCAATCGGGAAGTACAAGATCGGCGTGTACCACCCCGACGGCCAATGCTGGGCCACCAGCCCGAACCCGTTCGAGATCAAACTGGGGACCCCCGTGGCGCCCATCACCGTCGTAGCGCCTTGCGTCGAGGACAAGAACCGCGATGCCGGCGCATGCCCAGCGGGATATCGCGACGAGGCCGAGGGTGAGGAAGCCGAGGAATAATAGCAGCTCTCGCCCTGTCCGCTACACGAGTTCATCCAGGTAGCGCTCGGGGACGACGTTGCCTCGGTTGAGGATGTGGCGGGGGTCGAGTTGATGCTTGGTGCGGGCCATCTCGCGCAGGCCTTGCTCGCCGTACATCAGTTGTAGGTACGGCCATTGCTTGCCGTCTTCCGTATAGGTTTTCTTGCCGATGCCATGCTCAGCCGAGACCGTGCCGCCCAGGGCAACGCCCCGCCTATACACCTTCAGCATAGCCTCGCGCGAGACTGCGAGTTCCTCTTCGTCAGTCGGCACGAGGTTCCAGTGCAGGTGGTTGTTGCCGATATG
>Ga0180431_10008137_pt1 | contig 12074 bp, 8 predicted proteins | sample SS_ome_11_FD_132459 | JGI IMG/M metagenome (GOLD analysis project Ga0180431, IMG submission 132459) | Hypersaline lake sediment archaeal communities from the Salton Sea, California, USA - SS_1_MS_1 metaG | ecosystem: Environmental > Aquatic > Non-marine Saline and Alkaline > Hypersaline >... | reverse complement strand
TCGCCACTCATCGTAGGCAGGACCTCATGATTGTCAAACCAGGTACTGAAACTAACGCCACCCTCGACAAATGCGGGGTTATGCGTGCAGCTCTTAAGCGCTACCCAATTCGCCTATCGAGGTTCCGGTATTGGACAGCTTCGCTCACGTGACGAGCAACAATCTCGGTTGAGCCGGACAGATCGGCGATTGTCCGGGCTATCTTGAGGATTCTGTGATACGCACGAGCCGACAACTTCAACCGCGAAATGGCCGACTGGAGCAATCCAGTCGCTTCCGAGTTGACGCCGCAGTATCTCTTGATGTCACGGGGCCCCATGTGCGCATTGGCGAACACGCCGTTGCGTTTGGCGAATCTGCGAAGTTGTCGCTCACGGGCTGCGCTTACTCGCTCTCTAATGGCACCGCTCGACTCCCCTGAGCGATCGCCTGAAAGATCCCGAAATGGAACCGCCGGCACCTCGACATGGATATCGATGCGGTCTAGCAGGGGACCGGAGATTCGCGAGAAGTACTTCTCAATTCCGAGATCGCCGCAGCTGCACGTTCGTTCTGGGTCTCCGAAGTAGCCGCAGGGACATGGGTTCATTGCTGCAGCCAGCATGAACTGCGCAGGGTAACAGAGCGAAATTCGCGCACGAGATATGGTTACACAACCATCCTCCAAGGGCTGACGCAAAACTTCGAGCACGTTCTTGCGGAACTCGGGGAGTTCGTCCAAAAAAAGCACACCGCCGTGCGCGAGGCTTACCTCACCCGGTCGCGGGAACGAACCTCCACCAATCATCCCTGCATCGCTAATGGTGTGGTGTGGCGCTCTGAATGGACGGGTATTCACCAAGGAGGAGCCGGGATGAATGAGGCCTGCAACACTATGGATCTTCGTGGTCTCGAGTGCCTCGTCCAAACTGGCTAGTGGTAGAATGGACGGGAGACGTCGTGCCAGCATGGTCTTGCCAGATCCGGGCGGACCGATCATCAATAGATTGTGTCCACCTGCCGCGGCAACCTCGAGGGCGCGTTTGGTATGTTCCTGCCCCTTCACGTCGGCAAAATCCACATCCCCGGTGTGCACCGCGTCAGCAACCGTAGCCACGGCTGACTCACAGCGTCGCAAGTCACCGTCGTTCGCAAAGAACTCGGCTACTTGCTCCAACGTTTCTGCGCCCCACACTTCGATACCGTCTACCACCCCTGCTTCAGCGAGGTTTTGAGCCGGTACAACCACTCCGCGAATACCCGCCGACTTGCATCCTACCGCGATTGACAGGGCACCGCGCACGGGACGGAGTTTCCCCTCCAAGCCGAGCTCTCCAACCACCACGTAGTCGGCGACGCGCCGTTTGCAGTTGGACCCGGCACCATTCAACTGCTCTGTCGCAGCGAGAATTCCGAGCGCAATCGGGAGGTCGAACGCGGAACCATCCTTGCGTACATCCGCAGGGGCGAGATTGACTGTTATGCGCTTCAACGGGAACTGAAAGTGGGAGTTTGCGATCGATGCGCCGACCCTTTCCCGACCTTCTCTGACAGCACCTTGCGGTAGTCCAACCGTGGTGAACGATGGAAGTCCATTCGCGATGTCAATCTCTACGTCTACGAGGTACGCATCGATCCCCAAAACTGCGGCTGAACGAATTCGAGCAAGCACCAGTCGACCTCCCTCGAGTTCGAATGCACCACAACCTAACCGCGAGACATGCCCTCTGGAGTACCTATTTCTCCCCGCATGGTGCGTTTTTTCGCGCGCACCTACTTCCAATCCCGAAACAACAGTGAGCAGCTCCACCTCGAACTTCCCCTTACCGACCCCGCACCCGAGAGCTACCTTAGGCCATGGTCTGCGCATTGATGAGTGGTGGCGGCAAGAATTCAACTCTCGCTCTCGACAGAGCTAAGCGTGAACACATGGACGTTGCCTACATCGTGTCGATATACGCTGGCCGACATGGCCTGACCCGCTTCCACGGGACCCCACGCACCCTCATCGAGCAGCAAGCAAAGAGCCTGGGTCTCGAGCCAATAGCGGTCGTAACAGAGGCAGGAGATTACGACTCTGCCTTCCAGGAGTCGTTGCAGCTTCTGGCGCAACTAAAGGTGGGAGGCGTGGTTTTCGGGGATATCAGCCTCGATAGCGTGCGCACCTGGTACGAGGATCGAGTCAACGCGGCGGGACTCAAGCACATAACGCCCAATTGGGGCGAGCCGTCCATCGAGATCGCCTGGGAGGTGATAGAGAGAGGTTACCAAGCTTTGGTTGTGAGTGTGAATCGAGGTCAGCGGGCCGCCCATTATCTGGGACGGGAGTTTGACGCCGACATGGTGACGGAACTCGGCTGTACTGACGGCATAGACCCGAGCGGTGAACGCGGCGAATACCACACGTTCGTATTCGACGGACCTGCCTTGTCCACGCCCGTCGACTTCTCGGTAGGCAGTGAGTTCAAATTCGAGGAACACAGACTGATCGAATTGGTTCCAACCAAACCGGGTTGAGGTCGCGGCTTGACGCGTACGAATACGAGGGAGAGGCTGCAGCAACTAGAACGCGACGACAAGTGGTTCCTATCCGGCGGCGACGGCTTCATATGGGCACCACCCTTTCCCGCAGCATTGCATCTACCTGGCTTCTGGGACGAGGCTCTAGCCTACTATCATCCATTTGCCCCCCTTTTTTCCGTGGCAATCGTGCAACCCGACGGCAACGAGATTCGACTCGTACAAGCCAACAGGAACTGGCGACCTGACAAGTTGACGGTTGAATGGAAGGCAAAGGAAGACGTTACCCTAATGGAAGAACGATTTGTTCTCCCAGGCGGGGTTTTTGTGTCACACTGGACTTCAACTGGAGAAACCACCTGGAACAGCGCCGCTTTCGGGCAGGCACATCTGGTGGGTTATACTGCCCAACCAGGTGGATTGGTTAGCGACGTCAGAAGATCAAATGATGGCACAGCTGTAGAATGGAGTCGTACCCTCTTCGATCGTCACAGCGCAGAACTCGAAGTTCAAGTGCGATTTTTTCCAACAGGTAAGATCCTTCCCGATACGATTCGGTGTGCTGCTATTCGTTCGGAGGGTGTTGCACCTCTCCCGGTCTGGGAGCACACTCCGTTCTGGGAAGCGTGGCGGCAGCAGGAACCTGCAGGTCTTCCCGACAGGTGTACACTAGAGGGCGTTTCCGACTCGGGTCTGGTTTACGCAGCCATTGCCATACCTCTCCATTCAGTCATGGACGGCGGAGTCGGATTCTCAATAGCACTGATGCCGCTCGAGGATTGCGTCAGCGCTGCGAAAACCGCTGCCGCCCCGGTCTCGCTCGATCCTGCTCGTCATTGGCTCGAACACTTCGAATCGTATCCTGAATTCGCCTGTTCAGACAGTCACCTCACACGCTACTACGACTATCGCCTTTTTGGGTTGCGGTTGAACGCTCTGGCGGGCAACTGCGGCAACGTTCACTATCCCGCTGTCGCCGAGGGGATAGGCTACTTCCACGTTCCCATCACATACAGTGCCCAATGCCACATGTGGGAGACACGATGGTCGCGCGATCCATCAACCGCTCACGGATCGCTGCTCAACTTCCTGGATCACCAACGCGAAGACGGTTCGTTGCACGGGCGCATTTACACGAACCACCTGATGCGCACGGACTTCTATCACGCCAATTGGGGTGACGCCGTTCTTGCGGTGGATGCCGTTCACGACGATGAAGCATTCTTGACTAGAAGTTACGTCGGCTTGTCGAGGTACATGCAATGGCTGGATCGCACTAGAGACTCAGAGCAATCCGGCATGTACGACGTGGCGAACCACTATGAGACCGGGCAGGAGTATATGTCGCGGTACCAGGCAGTGGACCTCGACGCGGATGTTGCGGGGTGGCAGGGCAGCCTACGGCTAAAGGGAGTCGACATCACGGTATACGCATACCAGCTGAAACGGTGCTTGGCTGAAGTGGCTGGACGGTTGGGACACGATGGCGAAGTAGAGATTTGGCACATCGGTGCCGAACAGATAGCCTCTGCGATTCTGGGCATGATGTGGAACGAAGAGGTTGGAATGTTCAGCGATGTGGATCCGAGAACCGGATCTCGTACCAACGTCAAGGCTGCAGTGTGCTTTTACCCTCTACTCACCGATCTCCTCTCCGACGACATGGTAAACCGCCTGCTCGAGCACCTAGAGAACCCAGGCGAGTTCGCCACACCGTATCCCGTTCCCTCATCCAGTATCGACGATCCTCTTTTCAACCCAGATGCGGAATGGAAGGGGAAACGCCACAACTGCCCATGGAACGGCCGTACATGGCCGATGACGAACAGCCACATAGTCGAAGGTTTGCTGCGGCAGTGGAACTCGGGACGTCGAAACGTTGGAACACTTGCCGCCGACCTGCTCGTACGATTCGTACAGATGATGTTCTTCGACGAAAACCCCAATCGACCGAACTGCTTTGAGCATTACAACCCGAACACAGGACACCCTTCGGTGTACCGCGGAATCGACGACTACCAGCACAGTTGGGTATTGGATCTACTCATCCGAGGAGTTGCGGGTCTCGAGCCTCGATCGGACCACATACTCATCGATCCGCTACCGATAGACGTTGGCGATGTTCGCCTTATCGACGCGACCGTACGCGGCAAGCGAGTGAACATATTCAGGCGCGGTCAAGAGATCGAGGTGATGGTCAATAACTCCACTCAAAAAACGACGGTTGGCACGCCGTTGAAGATTCCGCATGAGTGACCAAGCCGCCAAAGCGCAGGGTGTCGAACTTCGACAAGTCGAGAAGTGGTTCGGGGATGTCCCCGCGGTGCGGACTCTCGACCTGCAAATCAGAGCAGGAGAATTCGTCGTGCTGCTCGGACCGTCCGGATGTGGCAAGACCACGGTTCTCCGAATCATTGCGGGGCTCGAGGAACCGTCATCGGGTGAAGTGAAGATCGGCAATCTCGTCGTCAACGACGTCGAGCCGGCCGACCGCGACGTCGCGATGGTGTTCCAGAACTATGCCCTCTACCCGCACATGACGGTCCAACAGAACCTCGGTTTCGGTCTCAGGATGAGGCAGACTCCCAAGACCGAGATCGACGGCAAGGTATCACGAGCAGCCGGCGTGCTCGGCTTGGAGCCGCTGCTCGAACGCAAACCGGGCCAACTCTCGGGCGGCCAGCGGCAGCGCGTTGCCCTCGGCCGAGCGCTAGTGCGCGAACCAAGCGTGTTTCTCTTTGATGAACCCCTCTCCAACCTGGATGCGCGCCTGCGCCTGGAGATGCGGTCTGAGATCGCTTTGCTTCATCAACGCCTCGGAACAACCATGGTGTTTGTGACCCATGACCAAGTCGAGGCGATGACACTCGGCGAACGCATCGCGATTCTCAAAGACGGCAGGCTTCAACAATACGCAGCTCCTCTCGACATCTATCGCAAGCCCGCAAACCTCTTCGTGGCGACGTTCATCGGAAGCCCACCGATCAACACAATTGACGGCGAGTTGTCAGCCGAAGGGGACCACTCGACGTTCACGAGCGCCGGGCTGGCGTTGGAGATAGATCAATATCGGTATTCCGGGCCAGCCACCCTCGCGGTGCGGCCGGAAACACTCTCGTTGAGTTCGAACGCGGACGCGAGCTTCACCTGCCACGTGCGACGACTCGAGCCACTCGGCAATGAACTCCTCGTGCATCTGAACGGACCTGGAGCAAAGTCCTGGATAGCGCGCGTCGACCCGGATTTCTCCGCGAAAGCGGGCGAATCCGTATCCGTCTCGATTGACCGTTCCCGAGTGGATCTTTTTGCAGGGGAGGAACAGAAACGACTAACTGCGGCTGCAGAGGAAGACTGAATTAAATTGTCGGCAGTGTCTCCACGGCCGGTGCGGGGCGTTAAGCCGTTCTCGCTTCTCCTATTCCTCCCGCTGACTCTGATAACCGCCTGCGGAACCAAGAATCAAGACTCGTCCCAAATCACCCTCCGCGCCCTCAACTGGGCCGCTGACCTCGAAGTGATGGCGGAGCAGACAATCGCGGATCGGTTTTCGGAACGTCACCCTGGAGTGCGGGTGATTGTGGAATCAATCGTCAGCAACTATGGCGAGAAGCTCGCGACTGCTATTGCGTCAGGAGCACCGCCGGACGTGTTCTTGCTCGATTCTCCGGACATCCCTGCTTTCGTGGAACGCGGATTGGTGTTGGACCTGAGTCCCTACACCGAGCGTGTGGGATACGACCCCGGCCAGGTGTTTCCGCAAGTACTCGATGTCTTCGCGCGGGACCGGCGTCTCTTTGCATACCCTAAGGGCTGCACGCCGATGGTGATCTACTACAATGGTGCGCTTTTTGAAAAACTGGGTGTCCCAGAACCACCTTCTGACGGATGGACCTGGGACGAGTTTCTGGAGACGGCGCGCGCGGTTAGCCGGACCAGGGATGCTGAGGATGGTAATGAAATCTACGCTGTCGATTTTCCGCGCCAACTTTATCAGTGGATCCCGTGGGTGTGGTCCGCCGGCGGAGACATACTCGATCCCTCCGGGAGACAGACGGTTGGACACCTCAACTCCGAGGCTACCGTACGCACGTTCGAGTTTCTCACCTCGTGGGTCACCCGATGGCATATGGCCCCGGTTCAGTTCCTGAGGGGTGGTGACGCGATGCGGGTGGGTCGTTTCTATCTCGGCCGCCAGGCAATGTTGCACTCCGGGCACTGGCTTCTGCCAAGGCTTCTCCACTACACCGAGCGCGGGGATATTCGAGTGGGGGTTGCACCTATTCCCCACAGACCGGGCTCAGAGCCACAGAACGTACTCTACGCCTCAGGGTGGGCGGTGCCCACGAACGTGAGGCACAAGAGGCTCGCAGTCGAGCTCGCCGCCTTCCTAGCGGGAGAGGAAGCGCAGCGGCTCCGTGCCGAGGTGCACCTGGAAATCCCGGCGTTCAGATCGCTGGCTCTGGAGCTGGCGGATCGAGATACTCTCGGACTTACGCGAGATTTCCTACGCCAGGTCGAACGCGCGCGCGTCCCTTGGGGCGCTGTTGTAATGGACTTCCACGAAATCGAAGAACTCTCGTTCGATATTATGGACCGTCACCTACTGCAGGGAGACAACCTCAACGCTGCCGCAACCGACGTCGCCATTGAGATCGACCGCGTGAGATCGCGTTGAATACAAGAGAGCAACGTCGCCCGGTTCTGGCCCTGTGCGCTTTCTGCGCCCTGGCATCGGCGCTCGTTTGCGGATTATGGGCAGTTCGATCCGCAGTCTCGCGCACGCAAAGCGATCTCCTCGAGAAAGAGACAGCAATAGCCGTCGAGCTTTTTCGCGGCACGGGAGACTCCACGCAGATCAGCCAGGTGTTCGGCGAACGATGGCGGTTGTCCGAGACAGTCATTCCATTGCTCGACGAGGCCACGGTCCGAGATTCCGGCGGTAGACTCTTCGGCGTGGCCACAGTGTACGATGCCGACTCCTGGTATGAGACAGGGACGCTGTACTTGGATGCAGAGGAGGAAGGCGGATCGAATTTCCCACCGAGCGTGGTGCTGGTGAGTGTTTTCGCGCTCCTAGGATTGGCTTGGCTATCGAGCATCGTCGTGAAGCTCGCCACTATCCCTACCTTCCGACGAATCGCATTCCCGATACTTGCTCTCCTCACGTTGGGGATACCACTCGGAATGGCGCTCCAATGGGCGGGCACGGCGCTCCAGAACGCCAGCGTGACCCGGCTCAACACCGCCACGGATGCGCTCGAGTTGATCCCGAACTTGGATTCGTTGCTAGCCGTACCTGGCGGCGTTTCACACGCGACGGGTGCGTCTTTCTTGCTACGCGATGATTTTGGAGATGTCGAGTTCTCGACTCTCCCGTCAGCAGCTACAAACGACTTGAGCAGCCTCGACGTGCAGGGAGTGCAGCGCATCGTTGCCGATCGAGTCGAATACCTGGCCACAGACGTGTCGAGAGTGCGGCTCGCCATTCTGCCCTACGACCAGACATACGATGCCAGGCCTACTGTCTGGATCCTGATCCTCGTTGCTGTAATGTTGGCCGCCTTGCCAGTCTCCCTGACGAGCTTGGTGGATCAGCCGCGCGTGTTCCGCCGGCATTTGATAGCCTGGTCGTTTCTCGCACCTGCGACTCTTCATCTGGCGGTATTCACAGTCGGTCCATTGGCGACTGCCGCATGGTTGTCTCTCCACAGGTGGAGCCTGCTCGATGCGGCAAGGCCATTCGTCGGATTGACGAACTACGTTCGGCTGTTGGGTGACGGGATGTTCTGGAACGCGATCAAAAACACCGTGGTGTTTGCGCTTCACGTGCCGGCATCAATGGCAATTGCACTATCACTCGCACTACTGATTCAGCGACGTGCAAGAGGAATCGTTTTCCTAAGAGCGATGCTGTTCCTCCCCACCATCACGAGTCTGGTGGCCGTCGCGATGGTTTGGCAGTGGATGTTGCACGACGAATACGGATTGTTCAATTGGGTTCTCTCTTTGGCTGGAATCGGACCCGTGCACTGGCTCTCATCACCATCTACTGCTCTCCTCTCTCTCATGGTCATGGCAACGTGGATGGTAGTGGGATACCAGATGATCCTGTTCCAAGCGGGCTTGGCCGCGATCCCCTCCGACCTCTATGACGCCGCCCGCATCGACGGTGCTGGAGTCTGGCGGCGCTTCGTGCACGTGACGTTGCCGGGGCTCAGGCACACTCTGTTTTTCGTGTTGGTTACTTCGGTCATCGGATCATTTCAGGTGTTCGGAGCGGTGTACGTGATGACGGAAGGGGGACCGTTGCACGCAACTGACGTCGCCGTGTTTCACATATATCGGGAAGCGTGGGAGTACTTGCGGTTCGGTGATGCAGCAGCGATGAGTTGGGTATTGTTCGCAATTATTTTCGTAGCCACATGGATTCAGTTCCGGACCCTGGAGCAAAGGATCGAGGCGGACAGTTGAACTGGTCGAGGAGTTCCCGGCAGCGCGCGTCGAGCGTGACGATGTGGGCACTCACCTTCTTGCTCGCGCTCACGATGCTCGCACCTTTCCTGTGGATGTTGTCCACCAGCCTCATGGACGAACTCGAGGTGTTCCGGTTCCCACCCAGGCTACTACCCGAGATTCCCCAGTGGGCGAACTATGAGGGAGCACTGAGCGCGAGGCCGTTTGGCAGATATTTCTTGAACTCGTTCTTATTTGCAATCTGTATCGTTATTGGACAGCTCTTCACAGCGGCAACCGCCGGTTACGCGTTCGCTAAGTTCAATTTCACCGGCCGGGACAAGCTTTTCTTACTGTTCCTCTCGACTATGATGGTGCCTGCCGTCGTGGTCATGATACCGAGGTTCTTGATCATCGATTCGCTCGGTTGGATCGACACCTACCAAGGCCTCATCAGCACTGAGTTGGTTTCGGTTTGGGGAATCTTCCTCATGCGACAGTACTTCAGGTCAGTACCCAGTGATTTGGAAGACGCAGCCCGCATCGATGGAGCGGGGCCGTGGAGAGTGTTCTGGACGATCTCGCTGCCCCTGGCCAAGCCCGCTTTGGCAACTCTGGGACTCTTTGCTTTCATCGAAGCATGGAAGAATCTGCTTTGGCCGTTGGTCGCGACCCGATCGATGAACATGCGAACAGTGGAAGTGGGAATAGCATCATTCCACGGCACGTTCGTAATGAACTGGCCGTACCAGATGGCCGCGGCGGCAACGGCCGTAGCGCCGATCTTGCTACTGTTCTTCTTCACGCAGCGTTACTTCGTCCGCGGTATTCAAATGACGGGGTTCAAGTGAGCTACTTCCCTCACTCCGCGCCTCTCGCCGAGTATTTACCATGACCGAGACTCAGGCCTCACCCCTACACAAATGGTCCGTCCTCCTCGCAATCTCACTGGCCTGCCTCCTCGGCATGAGTCTCTGGTTTTCGGCAACCGCGGTAGTACCTGTCCTGACCGATATCTGGTCTCTCACAGATGGCGGTGCTGCATGGCTCACCATGTCTGTTCAACTCGGTTTTGTAATTGGTGCGATGTTGAGTGCGCTGTTCAACATCCCGGATCTGTGGGCACCCCGAAAAGTCTTTGCGGTTGGGGCGCTGGCGGGGGGAATCATGAACGCCATGATTCCGGCATTGGACACCGGATTTGCGGCTGCTGTAGTCTTGCGATTCGGAACGGGAATGGCGCTGGCAACCGTATACCCGGTTGCCATGAAAATCATAGCAACATGGACGGACCGTGACCGCGGGCTGTCTATCGGGTTGCTGGTGGGAGCGCTCACAATCGGCAAAGCCTCACCACACTTGGTCAGAGCACTCGGTGGGACTCAGGAATGGCAGCTGGTGCTGTACGCCGTCTCCGGCTTGGCTATGATCGGTGCTTGCATCGGTTGGTTCGCCGGCGAACTAGGACCCTTCGCATCACCCACGCCGAGGTTCAGATGGCAACATATGGGCCGCGCATTGGGTGTGCGACCCCTTCGACTGGCCAACTTTGGTTACCTGGGTCACATGTGGGAACTTTACGCAATGTGGACATGGATCCCGCTTTTTCTGGCCGCATCTTTTCGCGCTTCCGGCATCTCCACCCCTGGCAACATCGGCGTGGATGCATTTGCTTCGCTCGGAGCATTCTTGGCCATAGCCGCAGGTGGGCTGGGAAGTTTCATGGCCGGTTATCTAGCCGACCGGTGGGGACGCACACGAACGACCATGCTGAGCATGTGTTTGAGCGGATCGTGCGCCCTGTTGATCGGCCTTTTCTATGGTACAAATCCCGTTTTCCTCCTAACTATCGCGCTCATCTGGGGATTCAGCATCGTTGCCGACTCGGCGCAGTTCAGCGCCAGTGTGAGCGAGCTGTCCGACAGGGAGTATGTGGGCACTCAACTCACGACTCAAACAGCAATGGGTTTCCTTCTGACCATGATATCGATCAGGCTGATTCCAGCGGTCCTGGATGTGGTTGGGTGGCGGTGGGTGTTCGTCTTCCTGGCCCCTGGCCCCGCGTTTGGGATCTGGGCGATGTGGAGGCTGAGGCTATCGCCCGACGCAGTACAGCTGGCGGGAGGACGCGGCTGAGCCCCCGGGCTCACGACGAGTCGGTTCACTGCGGGCGACAATCGGTGTTAACTTGGCGGCGGCAATTCCATAGTACGCCAGCTAAAACCATCAGGAGAGGTATGCACGACGAACCACGAGATCACAAAGCTCGCATCCGACTAACGACGCTTTCGCACGGTGCGGGCTGAGCGTGCAAGCTCAGTGCAGCTGAGCTGACGCAGGTACTGCGTCACGTACCGCATGTAGAGGACCCGCGCGTGTTAGCCGATGCGGTGACACGCGACGATGCAGCCGTATTCAAGCTATCTGAAGACAAAGCGATCGTCGTGACCGTGGACTTCTTTGCGCCCATCGTTGACGATCCCAGAGCGTTCGGGGCGATTGCCGGAGCCAACGCGTTTAGCGACTTGTACGCGATGGGGGCGACACCGCTTCTCGCTCTGAACCTCGTCGCATGGCCCCGCCAGCCCGACATCTTGTCTCTGCTAGGTGAAACGCTGGAAGGTGGACTCGCGGCAGCCAAAGCTGCGGGAGCGTTCGTATTGGGTGGTCATTCGATCGACGACAAGGAACCCAAGTACGGCATGGTCACAGTCGGTGAGGTCCACCCGGAACGGGTGCTGACAAACGCGGGGGCAAAACCTGGTGACGCGCTCGCTCTCACCAAACCACTTGGAACCGGCATTCTCAGCACCGCCTTGAAGCGAGATATCATTGCTGAACCGGAGATAGGTTATGCGGTTGAAGTGATGGCTCATCTCAACGCGGGTGCCGCTCTAGCCATGCAGGAGCTTGGCGACGCCGTGCACGCAGCAACGGATGTGACCGGCTTTGGGCTGCTGGGACATCTCAGCAACATGCTACATGCTAGTGGGCGAAGCGCACGAATCTCGGCCAGTCAAGTTCCTTTGTTCGACGGGGCGTTGGCCCTGGCCGAACGCGACGCCGTGCCGGGCGGATCAAAGACGAACCTCAATAGCGTGAACCAGGTTACCTCCTGGGCC
>Ga0180431_10008135_pt1 | contig 12077 bp, 16 predicted proteins | sample SS_ome_11_FD_132459 | JGI IMG/M metagenome (GOLD analysis project Ga0180431, IMG submission 132459) | Hypersaline lake sediment archaeal communities from the Salton Sea, California, USA - SS_1_MS_1 metaG | ecosystem: Environmental > Aquatic > Non-marine Saline and Alkaline > Hypersaline >... | reverse complement strand
GTTATCCGCAATGCAGGTGTGAATAAACGAATGAGAGGTGGTATGACAAAAGGCAAAAAGGTATATCAGTTCAAGATTCAACTCCAGGATATAACACCACCTATATGGAGAAGGATACAGATACCTGAGACTTCTTCATTTTGGGATCTTCATGTGGCGATCACAGATGCAATGGGTTGGTTGGATCTTCATTTGCATGAATTCACGATAGTCGATTCCAAAACAGGTGAGAGCACATGGATAGGTAGTCCTGATCCTGATACTCAAGTTGAGAGGAATTTCCACAATGAGAGAGAAACAAGGATCTCTGATTGGTTCAATTTGAAAAGGCGACTTGGATTATATACCTATGATTTTGGTGATGGATGGGAGCATCAGCTCGAACTTGAGGATATACTACCGCAGGATGAAAAAATCGAATATCCGGTTTGTCTCGACGGTGCTCGGGCATGTCCACCTGAAGATTGTGGTGGAATCCCGGGTTATGAAAACTTGCTGGAAGTGCTTGAAGATCCAAAGCATCCAGAATACGAGGAACTCACAACATGGCTTGGTGAGCCTTTTGATCCCGAGCATTTTGATATCGGAGAGATAACATTTGAAGATCCCGAAGAACGCTGGGATCATAGTTTGATGTAATAAGAAAACCTGCATAGCGTATAACAAATGCAGTTGCGCACTCGCCTGGGGCCAGGCTCGATAGGCACGGCCGCTGAGATCTGAGTGCTAATAGATAAACAGGGGGAGCGGCCTCGTTGCAAGTGCTCGGAATGTTATATAACACGAGACATTGAATGGCGATGTATTACTCAATTGTATATTATCGCAATTTCCAAGATGAACGTATCGTTCAGTTCCGAAAAGACTATGATCCCTATACACCACTTATTAGAGAACATGTGACTGTTGTATTTCCTGTTTCGGCTGAAGTCGGATTAGAGAATATTGTGAAGCACACATCAGCCAAGTTGGAAGGATTAGAGCCATTTGAAGTATGTTTTGAAGGTTTTGAAAAATCATGGGATCATTGGCTATTACTATCTCTTTCAACGGGGAGAGATAAATTTGTGAAAATTCATGATGCATTATATTCTGATTTATTAGCGTCGTATCGCAGAAAAGATCTCCAATATATACCGCATGTTGGACTGGGTTTCTTTGGAAGCGATGATTACGATCCGCTCAATCCGAAACCAACAAGCCTTGATGAGAAGAAGCTTGAAGAAGCTATGTTGCGAGTGAAGGCTATGGATTTTATTTCTCGACGAATAGTAGAACAGCTGACAATTATCGAGATTAATAGTGAGCTATCTGAGCTCAGAAATATCCATGAGTTTTCTTTGAGTGTATAGTGCATTTGTCGCGCATCATATAACAGATGCGCTTGCGTGCTCTCCTGTCACGGCTTCTGCTTGGGCAGGTGCCGCACCAGGATCGTTTGACATGGTCGTGGTGCTGCGATAGATTAAATGTAACTAGGGAGAAGAGGCCTGCGCCCCGCCCACACTCGCAAGCGCTCAAAAGGTTATCCGAAAAGCCAGCTCAGATTTATCTTGACATGTATGCATCAATAATGCATACTTATGCATATGAGAACTACATTGAATATAGACGATGATCTTATTCGTAAGGCAGCCAAGATGACAGGTGTGAGTGAGAAAACATCTCTTGTTCGCCTGGGGCTTGAAGCATTGATCGCTCTCGAGAGTGCCAGGAGATTAGCGGCTCTTGGCGGCACCGAGAAAGATCTCCGCCCAATCCGTCGCAGACGGACGAATGGTTGAAATGATCCTGGCAGATACTTCCGTATGGATAGATCATCTTCGTAAGGGTAATCGGAGGCTTGCTGATTACTTGGGCGAAGGTAGTGTGCTGTGTCATCAATTCATCATCGGTGAACTGGCATGCGGGAACCTCAAGAATCGGACTGAAATACTTGGTATGCTCGAATCGCTTCCGTCTGTCAAGGTTGCCGAGCACTATGAGGCTTTGCAGCTAATATCCAAGCATAAATTACACGGTAAAGGAATAGGGTGGATTGATGTTCATATATTGGCTTCAGCATTCTTGACGAACTGCAAGATTTGGACGCTTGATCGACCGCTACTGAAAGTGGCAAAGGCTCTCGATATATCGATTTGAGTAACAAAAAACTAATAGGCTGGCTTTTCGGATAACATGAGCAATCACGCATCGGCGCGGGGCGCGCCTTGCCCTACGGGTCACCCCTAGGATGTCGTGAATGCCTGACGTTATTATGAAAGCGTCACCATCGAACAGAGGTTGAAAATGGATTACGAAGAAATACTGAATATTCTGGCACCCAGTGGACTGAACTGTATTAAATGCGTATCATATGAAAACGGTCCTGTGAGAAAAAGCGCCAGAGAACTACAGGCACTATTGAACGGCTTTGGAACATATGCCGAAAGATTTTCTTCTTTTGTTCCCGCTTTTAGTAAGTATCCATCCTTTGAAGAGGTTCTTGCAGTACTTGTGGGAGTAGATTGTGCCGGGTGCAGGGATAACGAGACAAAACATCCGCATTGTGGTATCGCAAGATGTCATAAGGAAAAAAACGTCGACTTTTGTTTTCAATGCACCGAATATCCATGCGATCCTGAAGGTATGGATTCTGACCTTCATCGAAGGTGGCTCGAAATGAATAATAGGATGAAGGAAGTCGGTGTCGAGGCCTACTATGAAGAGACAGAAGATAAACCCAGATATAAGTAGGTGGCTTGAGTGTAAAAACCGGGGCATCTCCATATAAAGCATTTGATCGCTGTTGTGCTTAGCAACCGGGGTGCTGAGCACAGCCGGTTGTCCAGCTCCGGACAAATTAATTAATAGGATAGACAGCCTCGAGGAAGTGCTCAAAGGTAAGTGATTGGCTCTTGCCCCTGACTGTATAACAAGGTTGGCAGGCGTGCAATTGAGGCGATTGCAGAGGTTGAGGTAGGGAAAAAGCTTGAAGATCGGAAGGCGTCGGATAGTATAGACAATAAACGCAAAAAGGAATGACGATGCATGAGCCTTTATGGGAAGCAAGCTACAATGACATAGATGGGGCCTTCTTGTATAAACAGGGTCAGCCCAGTGCAGAGATTATCGAGCTTGCCAGCAAGTTGAAACCAAACTCAACGATCTTGGACATTGGGTGCGGTGATGGGAGAAACGCGATATTCCTCGCTCAGCAAGGATTTTTAGTGACTGCGTTTGATATATCCGATTCAGGGGTCAAAAAACTGATTCACCGATCGAAGAAGCTAAACGTATCAATTAACGCTTTTGTCCAGGACATGATTTCTTTCGATTTCGTTCAAGGGTATGATTTGATAATCACACATGGATGTATGCACTTAATTTCCAAAATTGACTCTTTCCGACTGGTAAGAGATATTCAGGATCACACGATTGAGAGTGGCTTCAATGTCCATGCAGTATTCACTGATTCAATAGAACCATCTGAAGATATGAAGTCACTGTGCAAAGGTCTTTTCAAAGAGGGAGAAATCTTCGAGCTATATAAAGACTGGAATATTATTGTGCAGAAATCCTATGTGCTGGAGGACGAGCACCCAGGAGGAATAAAGCACAGACATTCCATTAATAAAATTGTTGCAAAACGTTAAAATGGAAAAAAGGATTTACAAGTTGGCTGTTAGAATAGGTCATCGAGGAATAGGTTATTATCATGGACAAAACAAAATCATATGATGAATTAAAGCAGAGGATCCGGGAGTTGGAGCGTACAAATATCTCTCTGAGGCAAGCCGAAGAAGCGCTTCAACATAGCGAACAGTTTCTGAAAGAAGTATTTGATGCTATTCAGGATGGTATTAGCGTTCTTGACAGAGAACTCAACGTGATCAAAACGAACCGCTGGATGGAAGATATGTATGCATCTCAAGGTTCATTAGTTGGGCGGAAGTGCTACGAAGTATATCAGAAGCGTACATCGCCCTGTCCGTGGTGCCCTGTGCTTATCACTATTGAAACAGGGATAATGCATTCTGAAATCGTGCCCTATCCTACCGAGCAAGATCCGACGGGCTGGATTGATTTATCAGCTTTTCCCATAAGAGATAAGGATGGAAATGTAGCTGGTGTGATTGAATATGTTAAAGACATTACGGATCGTGTACTGGCTGAGCAAGAGCGCGAGAAATTACGGGATCAGCTAGTTCAGTCACAAAAAATCGAATCAATCGGGAGGCTGGCCGGCGGTGTGGCGCATGATTTCAACAATATGCTTGGAGTGATCCTCGGACATGCTGAGCTTGCCATAAAGCAGGTAGGTCATCACTCCCCTCTATATACCGATCTCGTGGAGATCATGAGAGCAGCCGAGCGCTCAGCAGATCTTACCAGGCATCTGTTGGCTTTCGCACGCAAACAGATGGTGACTCCCAAGGTTCTGGATCTAAATGAAACTGTCACAGGGATGCTCAATATGCTCAGACGTCTGATCGGCGAGGATATCGATCTTTCCTGGATACCGGGGGAGAATATCTGGCCTGTTAAGATCGACCCCGTACAAATAGACCAGATCCTTGCTAACCTTTGTGTGAACGCTCGGGATGCAATTGACGGAGTGGGCCGAGTCAGCATAGAGACTGAAAACGCTACCATTGACGATATCTTTTGTAGAGAATATGCGGGCTTCATTTCGGGGGACTACGTCATGTTGGCTGTCAGGGATGACGGGTGCGGTATAGACGAAGAAACCCAGAAGGTACTCTTTGAGCCGTTCTTCACTACCAAGGAGGTTGGAGTGGGGACGGGGCTTGGACTTGCCACGGTGTATGGGATAGTCAAACAAAATAATGGATTCATCAATGTCAGGAGCAAGCCGGGAACTGGTGCGAGGTTCGAGGTCTATCTTCCTAGAGTCCGGGAGACGGTGGGCGAGAAGGAGAATGTAGTGGTCCCCGCTACCACCAAAGGTGCCGAGACCATCTTGCTGGTCGAAGATGAGCAGTCGATCTTGAAGATGAACAGAACCGTACTGGAAAGGTTCGGATACAAGATCCTTGCAGCCCGTACACCAATGGAGGCCCTGACAATAGTCGAGCAGTACGAAGATACAATTAGTCTTCTTGTCACGGATGTTGTGATGCCGGAAATGAACGGAAAGCAGTTGAAGGAACGAATCGAGAAACTCAAACCGGATATCAAGACACTGTTCATTTCCGGATACCCGGACAATGTTATTGTCCACAGGGGCATTCTTGAACCGGATGTCTCTTTCCTGCAAAAGCCCTTCTCTATCGATTCGCTGGCCACGAAGGTACGAGAGGTGCTGGATAAGGCTAACTCTTCTGAATGATAGAAGGTCCCGACCGTAAATCGCTGAAGCGATTTCGCGAACACTAGAGATGTCATATACCATGCAGTGAAATGAGAAAATCGCTATGATCATTCGGCAACGTTTCAATTTAATTGCATTGTTAGCCTGTCTAATAGGGGGGATATTTGCTATTTTTGAACTAAGAGGGACTGAGGCGAGTTTGGCGAAATTGCTCTCCCTGTTTTTCTCCGGTGTTTGTGGTGGGGCTTTATTAGCGATATTTATTCGAGGGCTTAAGAAGTAGCGGGATAATTCGTACGGCATATAACATCGTGTACGCAGCTATGTTTGGTTTCCGATCTAAAGAGCATCCCGGCGATCAGGCTTGTCTACGTTACCCGGTGGTGCTGAAGTGAACACTCGAAATGTTATCGAACATGAATTTTAACCGGGGGAGCGTTAAATGAGTGAAAAAGGATCCAGGTATCTACTGGTTATTTCAATTGCCATGACAATAGCATGCATTCTTCAGATTTACGGCACTATAAGATATGTAAGAAGGTTGCCCAACGATACGCTCGGAGTCGTGCTGTATATTATAACGTGCGTCTTGTTCGCTATTCTTGCGACAGTGAATTATGTTCGTTGGGCTCAGGGGAAGAAAGGCAACTCAAGCGACAGATGATTGATACTTCGGAATGATCTTGTTATATTCATGTGAGATCCCTCCTTGATAATTATCAAAATCTGATAAGCGGCAGATTGTATGAGGAAGGGGGAGATCAATGAAAAATGGGATTGTTCTCACAATAATCCTATCACTGATAGGTATTGCCGGGTGTGATGATAGGCCCGGCAGTGTCGGCCCGGACATGGAACCCTCAATACATTTGAATGGCAGCTTCACTATTGAAGAGGCGCACGACGTCGATTATGATCCCAGTACGGATCATTTCGGTTATTTATTGGGCAGAGAGATACGGTTTGAATTTGAATTCAAGGAATACACGGAGAGAACAGGAATGGATGGAACGGGATTATTTAAACAACGTCGGATTTATATACAGGAGATGAATGCCCGGTTTAGAGGTGATCCAACTTTAAGCATGGATTTATACGGAAGTGCAAGATTCAGTAATTCTCGTAGAAAGGAGCTGACACTAGTCGCTGAGAGCAGCAGGATCTATGTATGGGCGGATTTCTATACGGAACGAGGGGAAGTGTCGTATGGATTCTTCTTCTGGGGTTTCTATTCCGGATCGTTGAATGATGAAGGATATCCGGTATTTGAAGAAATCCCCTTGACAGAAAGTAAATTCATGCTTCAAAGATACACTGAAGACGGGGAATTTCAAATGACCGACTTTGCGGAAGGCAGCGTGGAATTTTATCTGTCGGGATCAGGAGGTACTGTTGAATAAATCATCCCTGATTATTGGTATTATCGCTTTAATTCTCGCGGTGATTATCTTTATCTTCGCATCCGGCGCTAGGAGGATCTACAGCGGATTGTTGTTTACGGTTCTCGGACTATACAAGCTGTTTACAGCTTGGAGAAGCGTGGATCGGCACGTAGATTAATATATGTACCGTTAATTTCCATTACATGTTCAATTACGAACCGCACTATCTTGAACTTGAAAATCACGAATAATAAAACAGCAGTAACACTATGATTAATATCGCCTTAGCTGCGTGTATCTGAAAAGGATTGCTGAGCATTTGATTCTATCGGCCAATATATTATTTTTAAGATGGTTGCTGGGTAATAGCGGATCGGAAGTGAGCGATGGCGTATGGGTAGGATATATTCGGGGCGGCGGCTACAAGAAATAGCATGCATGACACGGCGCAGGAGGGATGATGATGAAATCCAAATATAAAATTATTGCGACTACGATTCCAATACTTATCTCATTTGCCGTATGCTCCTGTGCTCATGGGAAGGACTTAAATGTCAGTATAGGTTCGTCGTACTGGAATGACAGGCCAGAGCTTGGTGATTGGCGTGAAGAGTACTACCATGGATGGAGCATATCCGGTAAGATCAGCGCTTTCTATCCGATCAATCAGGATCTGCATGGCGGATTTGGATTTTCGTACAACAGGTGGTTTGTCGATAAGCCAACCGATGTGCCGGCCACAATAGAGCCGAAGGACGGCAGAAAGAATCTCTATGAGATATTGGTGGCTGCAAGATACTATATAGTAGATACAGAGGATGAAGGTCCCGCTGTTCTGTTTGTTCAGTTCGGCACGAGCCTCTTTATTGAGGATTCGTTTATCATCATGGAGCATTTCGATGAGGACCGTAACAGTGAAAGCACGGAGGATCATTACCATCAAGATGCAGTAATGGGTGTTCACTTCGGATTGGGCGGCGGTTGCACCATCAGTGATAGGATTTCTCTCATATTTTCATCCAGGATCCACCATTTATATGGTGAGGATTATCCGCAATCGATCTTGACATTCGACCTTGGTTTGATGATCGGTATGGATTAGTGTAATATCACCATTGTAATGCAGAACCATGCGGCACGTTTTCCACATATTCGTCTTTAGCGGTAGTATGGAATGCAGATTGAAGATAGCGGCGCTCCTTCCACCGATGATTATCCTATTAATAGGATGCGGTGATGGCTTCGATGATTCCGGGGTGGAACCTCCAATGGAGCTGCCATCGAGCCATAAATGCAAGGATAATCATCCGCCCCTTATCAACGATTTACCGGACACCTTTGTAGTAGTTGGAGGCAGTATTCATCTTACGGCAACCGCCACCGATCAAGATGATGATGATTTTACTTTTCACTGTGATTGCACAAATGTCACATGGGGGGATATCAAGAGTGGAAACCTCCCCCAATACAGCATAGGACCGTACACTGGTGAGTTTCATTTCACAGCCAATGGTTATGATGCTCCTTACCGTAAGTTCTCGGTAGCGGTAAGGGATGACTGTGATTACTCATCTATCTCGTTCACAGTCGAAGTAATCGATGATGGATGCGTCCCTTCTGAAGGAGACCGACGAGAATCGATATCGGGCATGAATTCAGGATCGAGAAAACATCTGGATCTTGCTGATCCGTACCGCCCACACTCTTATGCCTCACCTCGAGCAGCTCAATTATATTCCAATTAACCATCCTGAAGCGCAGTCGAGCAGTGCTTAATTCCTGGCGATAACCGGGATTTAAAGGATATAATGGGCTTTGTTGCTGTATGGACCAAGAGAGGCAAATATACATGAGCAGGCGGTTATTGATTATAGCAGGAATCTTCTTTGTTGGGCTGGGTGTCATCGGAATATTCCTGCCCCTCTTACCCACAACTCCCTTCCTATTGCTTGCCGCATCATGCTTCGTCAGAAGTTCGGATAGATTCTATAATTGGCTCATAAATAACAGGTATCTGGGGAAATACATCAAGAACTACAGGGAAGGTAAAGGAGTGCCGGTTAGAACGAAAGTGTTGGGCATCAGTCTCCTATGGCTCACAATAGGATATTCTGTTTTGTTTGTGGTTCGATCGAATCCTGTCAGGATTATCTTGATTCTGGTTGCCGTCGGCGTGACGGCTCATATCCTATCACTTCGGACCCTTGACGCCGATTGACCCGGCGGAAGAGCATTTATACAAGTATCATGTCCACAGGCAGTTGCAGAGAGAGAAAATCCGGGTTGTAATGTTGCTAGTACGTTGGATAGAATGACGCCTGTCTGAATCGGAGGTGACCTCAGTCTTTCTTGGATCCGATGTGGTTCAGGGCTGGAAAAGCAAGGATGGAGATAGGATGAAAGGTATCATACTCGCATGCATGAATGAAATGATCGAAAAGGAATACGATAAGGAATCTTGGAAGAAGATCGTATCGGATGCGGGATTGGGCAGAAAATTCAATTTCTTGGTCACAGAGGATATAGATGATGAAAGGGTTATGGCCATAGTTGAATCGACGTCGAAAATCACCGGTAAAAGCGTTCAAGATGTCTTTGATGCTTTTGGGGAATACTGGGCTAACACGTTCGCCCCCAGAATTTATTCTACCTATTTCAGAAACTCCGAGACTGCCAAAGATTTTATCCTCCGCCTCGATTCCATTCACAAGGACTCTACCGATCGTTTGCCGAACTCTCATCCACCCAGGTTTGAATATGAATGGAAAGATGACAAGAAATTGTTACTTCATTATAAGTCGAACAGGAAGCTCGTTGATCTGGCAATCAGCTTGTTGAGAGGTATAGGAGGGTATTTCGGCGAGGATTTGAAAATAGACAAGATGGATGATACAACGGTTAAGATTGTATTTGAAGAGTAGCAGTGCGGACCGATCTCCAAACAGTCATTACACGGCTCGTATGAATTGTTTCTTACGCTGGTGGAAGGGCATCCGATGGTGGACATAGTAAATGTCAAGGAGTTTTCGGGTGGAGTAGAGAAGGCGATCGACTACATTTACGGTATATGGGGTAGCGATAAGAGTTACGAATACTATCACGATGCCATAATACATTCATCGGAAGAGGGAAAGAACCTGCCGAAGTTCTATCTCCTGATAAAAGAGGATGAAATAATAGGGTGCTATGCGCTTATAACGAACGATTTCATAAGCCGCCATGACCTGTTTCCCTGGTTCGCATGTCTATATATCGATGAAGGCGAGAGGGGTAAAGAACTGGGAAATTTGATGATGGAACATGCCGAGAGAGAGGCGAAATCATCCGGGTATTCATTTCTTTATCTGACGACCGACCATGCAGGATATTATGAGAAGTACGGATGGGATAGAATAGAAGACGCCTACGAGGTCGATGGCACTAGAGCGCGTGTATATAGAAAGGCTCTTTGAATAAGATTCCGAATCTTTGAGGAAACTGCGATCGAGCGTCCGGATTACCGCCAAAGGATCTCATGATGACCGGAAAAGGAAAGGACAGAAGCATGCTTATCTCAACGATTGCAATGGCCATTATCGCCGCGGCGCTATTAGCGGTCGGGTTTTTCAGGGGGGGATCCCAGCATGTCGATGGACTGAGGATATCCCGCGATATGATTGTGCGGATTCTTCCGCTGCTGGTATTCGCATTCATCGTGGCTGGAATGGTACAGGTGCTGATTCCCAGGGAGCTTTTGGCAAAGTGGATCGGCAGGGAATCGGGTCTTAGAGGGATACTCATGGGTACGATCGCAGGCGGCCTGGCGCCGGGCGGCCCCTATGTAAGCTTACCGTTGGCAGCCGGGTTCCTGAAAAGCGGAGCGAGTATCGGAACCATGGTTGCGTTTATCACGGGCTGGTCCCTGTGGGCGGTTAACCGCCTTCCCATGGAAGTGGGCATCATGGGAGTTAGATTCACCCTTATCAGGATCGCCTGCACATTTTTCTTCCCTCCCATAGCCGGCTTGATCGCCCAGTTGATCTTTTCCGGTACCAGATGACACTATGGGCTTGCAGAGAGATAAAGCAAGATGAATACCTTCTCGAAAGCTCATTTCTTCAGGGGAATCACTAGGAATATATTTGTCCTGGGCCTTGTCAGCATGTTCACGGACCTGTCGAGCCAGATGGTCTTCCCACTGATCCCGCTGTTCATGACAACGATCCTGGGAACCGGCGCGCATGCGGTGGGTATCGTAGAAGGTTCGGCTGAAACAACGGCCTCTCTGTTGAAGGTATTTTCAGGATACTGGTCGGATAGGATCAGCAGAAGGAAGCCGTTTGTTCTGTTCGGATATACCCTCTCATCCCTCACGAAACCTCTATTCGCCGTTGCTAACACATGGTTCTTTGTTCTTGGTGTGAGGGTGGTGGAGAAAATCGGAAAGGGCATAAGAAACGCCCCAAGAGATGCTCTCGTAGCAGAGTCTTGCGATGAGAGCGTCAGGGGAAAAGCATACGGCTTCCACAGGGCGATGGACGGGATAGGATCGATCCTCGGAGCGATCCTCGCCTTCGCCTTGCTGCCGGTATTGGGGTACCGAAAGATCTTCTTATACGCACTCGTTCCCGGGATTACAGCAGCTGTCGTCATTCTATTCGTGAGGGAGAAGAAGGCTCCACCGGATGAGGCACGGAAGAGGCGACATGTTCGATTAAGCTTTGCGAAATTACCGGGAGACTTGAAGCTCTTCATCATTGCAGCCTCGATCTTCTCTCTCGGTCATTTCGGATATGCTTTTCTTCTTCTCAGGGCTATAAACATCGGATTACCGGACAACATGGCGATTCTGTTCTACGTACTTTTTTATTCGGTGTATACGCTGCTCATAATGCCTTTCGGAGTGATCAGCGACAGGATAGGAAGAAAGCCGGTTTTGATGACGGGGTACATACTGTTCGCCGTTACTAGCTCCGGTCTGATTTACGCTTCCAGCTTCAACAGCATGATGCTGCTATTCGTGATTTATGGATTGTTCTACAGCATGATAGACGGTGTTCAGAGGGCCTTCGTCGTGGACATGGCTCCGGGGCACCTCAAGGCCACCGCATTGGGCACTTTTCACACTACAACGGGGCTTATGGCTCTGCCTTGTGGATTCATAGCCGGATTGCTCTGGGATAGGATCAGTCCCGAGTCTACTTTTGTTTTTGCTCTGGTGCTGTCCGTAATTTCTGTATTCCTGTTCGCGTTTGTAAAGAAAGACGGGGATTGATCCGTCGGTAAGACGGCGGTTGAGCTCGATGGATATATCAGCACTTATATTGGTCGTTTCAAATTCGGCGTTCGGAATCTTATTCGGAGCCTTGATAGCCGGATGGCTGGACAGAAAGGTAAAGAAG
>Ga0180431_10008134_pt1 | contig 12077 bp, 6 predicted proteins | sample SS_ome_11_FD_132459 | JGI IMG/M metagenome (GOLD analysis project Ga0180431, IMG submission 132459) | Hypersaline lake sediment archaeal communities from the Salton Sea, California, USA - SS_1_MS_1 metaG | ecosystem: Environmental > Aquatic > Non-marine Saline and Alkaline > Hypersaline >... | reverse complement strand
TCGCGCGCCTGCTGATCCATTACGTCCGCCATCTCTTCCGCACCAATCCCTTCCTGGGCGAGCACGAATTGCAGTCTCAGCAGTGGGCCGCCATGGTCTATCTCGACGAGCACCGGGAGACCGCCGTGCGCGAGATTGCGGAGGCTTTTCAAGCCTGTATTGGTCCTGCGGCAGAGGCGCGTGCTGGTCAAAGAACGATCGATCAGGTCGAGATGGCCAGGCTCGCCCGCATTGCCCAGGACTTGATTCCGGGCCTGGAAATGTATCCTGAGCTAATCGAATACGCGCGGAATGTGTGGCGGTTGCTTGGCAGCTCAACGAGCGTTGATATGGCGGTACTACTCCTGACCGGGCAAGCCAATGAGACCATCCGAGTGCTCGATACAGATCTGCCAGCACTGAGCGCACTGGTCTCTGGGAGGATGGGATTGGAGCCCGTACCCCCCGACAAAAGACGGGGAACCGGCCGTGATATGTCGTTGGAAATCGCGATACTGACCATACTGTATGATATCTTCGAGTCTCGTCCGGGCAGCTTCAGAATGACGTTATCTGAATTGTACGCAGCACTTGGTGCTCCATCTGATGAGCGTAGGAGGGACACCGTCATTGCACTATTCCTGCTGCGGGAGAGACAGTGGGTTGAATACCAAATCTTGGCGGATGGCTCAAGCGGCCTGGTATGGATAACCTTCGAAGGTGTCAGGGTCGCACGGAACCCACAATCCCTCGATGTGTACACCGAGGTTCCCAAGGGAAAGGACACCTCGATACCCTGCCCTGCTACTCTGGAGGAATTGATCCAAGTCCATCCGCTCGTCGCTCGCTTGACCCAGCGTGACGAGCTGGTGCAGAAGATCACAGAGTATTTCACTCCGACACCTGGGCGCGGATCGAATTATATGGTGATATACGGTCAGCCCCTGGTTGGCAAGACCCGTTTTTTGATGCGCCTGAAAGAGCTGCTGGACGATCAATATGTGGCCCTGCTTGTGACTTGGCAGGGGTTGATGTTGAGTTCTGATGACCCTGATGTTTTCGCCTTTGACTTGGCTGCTCAACTGACAAACATGTTTAGCCAGTGGGCGAAGCGCCACGGAGTACAAACTATGGAGCCCCTCAACTATGATGAGTTCAAGGGTAGGGGCAGACAGGCATTCTTTGCATACTGGGACAGACTTCGACGAGTAGCAGGCACGCATAAGCCTCTGGTAATCTTTGATGAGGTCGAGCGCATCCTGGACATCTCGGAGCAACTTGCCCCCAAAATCCTTGCATTCTTGGACGAATTTGTACGAAACCCTGAGAACGGCTACTTCATTCTCAGCGGATCTGAACGCGTTCATTTTTCAAGCAATGAACGTTTCTCCCTTTTGATTGCCGGAGCAGGACTTGCCGTCCGCATTGGTTATTATGACCAGGAGACTGTCAGGTCGATTTTCTCCACAGTCCAGGATTATTTTGTGCTCGAAGAAGATGTTTTGGAGTACCTCCTTTCACTTTGTGACGGACATCCTAGACTCGTGCGTGCGATGGTTAACACATTGTTATCTCTGGTAATTGGATCGCCAGGCAAGCGAGAAGTGGGAAAGGGTGATATAGAGGCAATTGTGATTGACTTCATGGAACATGTCGCCGATTCACTATGGGCACTATTGCAGCGTCTGTCTCGAGAGGAATTCACTGTGGTCTGGCTTCTTGGCAAGAAAGTGCTAGCGTTGTCGAGTAGACAGGACTATTATCTGAAAGAGCTCGTCGAGTTGGCCAACGAACAGTTGCCCGGCGCGGCCGCTGATCGCAGGGATTTGATTGAGCGAGGCATAGTTGAACTGCAAGCACGAGAGTGGGTAGAATGGAAAGACCGGGAGTCTGGATTGTTCCGTTTCAAGTTGGGTGTTTTGCCTTTGTGGGTGAACCGTTATCACATTTCCTACAATTGGAATGATCCTGTTCGGTGAAGCCGATTTCAGGCAACCTCGATAACAATGGGCGGGCGAAATGCCAAACTCGTTGTCTGATTTCAAGATACAAACCCAGAAGATCGGCTGGGCAGCTTGTACGAGGAATTTTAGCCTGCTAACGAGCAGCTACCTCGACTCCGCCCTGGAGTCCCAGAACCCAGGTTTTTCAGAAGTGGATGAGGTTCAATCGCGATGACATCTGAACAGATCCTTCAGGCAAAGCAACAGATCTTGAAGCAACTCTACCAGGAGTATGAAGCTGTAGCCACGCAGTGGGCAGCTGTCATCGATGAACGCCAGCGGGTCATCCTGAAGCGCCAAATGGATGGCCTGGAGCGACAGATAAAGGAGATGGAACGCGAGATCGCCCAGCTCACGACCACAACGTCTCCCACCGACCCGCAATCCAAATCCCAAGCCGCATCCCAACCCACTGCCCCCCAGCCCCTCTACGGCGCTGGCAACCGCTGGGCCGTCCTCGTCGGCGTCAACGCCTACGACGACGATGCCAACTATGGCCAGCTCCACGTCTGCGTCAAGGACGTGGGGGCCATCCACGGCCGGCTCATCGGTGGCGGGTTCGACGCCCAGCGCGTCCATCTCCTCACCGATGGCTCGACCGCGCCACCGACCCGGGCCAAGGTCCTCACCGCCCTCCAGTCGGTCGCCAACGCCACCGCGCCCGACGATCTGCTGCTCTTTTACTACAGCGGCCACGGCGACGAGTCCGGCGCCGAGTCCTACCTGGTCGCCCGGGACGGCCACTTTCTGACGCTGGCCGATACCGCCGTCCCGGTGTCGCGGGTCCAGGAGATCGTGAGCCAGGCCCCCGCCCGCGCCAAGGTCATCGTGCTGGATGCCTGCCACTCCGGCGCGGACCTGGGTGGCAAGGGCCCCAAGCCCATGTCGGCTGGGTTCATCCAGCGCGTGTTTGAGCAGGCCAAGGGGATGGCGGTCCTGGCCTCCTGCGAGCAGGGGCAACTGAGCTATGAGTGGAAGACGCAGGAGCGCAGCGTCTTTACCCACTACCTGCTGGAGGCGCTCGAGGGCCAGGCGGACCACGACGGCAAGGGGTTCGTGACGGTGCAGGACGCCAGCCGGTACGTCACCGACGGGGTCGGGTTGTGGGCCAGCCAGCATTACACCACGCAGACGCCCACGCTGCATTGCACGATGGCTGGGGATATTGTTTTGGTGCGGTATCAGTAGGAGAGAAACCGGGTTTTCCGGAAAAAACCCGGTTTCTGACCGGTTTCTGAGGAGATCCAATGCTTGAAGGATGGATCCTGGAAAAGATCGATGGTCTCCGTCCTGCGCCGCTGATCATCCTGCGCGATCCGCAGCGCGTGATCCAGCCTGGCGATTACGTCGTCGACGGCTGGGCCGAGCAGCACGACTACAGCGTCTTTTTCTGCGCCGGGAACCTGGCCCTGCGCGAGATGGTCGAGGCGGTGCGCGACGATCCCGAAACCCGCGTGCTCGTCGTCGACCGCAGCCGCGAGCGCGCCAGGAACCCGCTCTTTTACCCTGACCTGGACGCCCGGGCGGGTGCTCGATGCCAGCTCCATCTCTCGCTCCACGATTTCCTGGTCCAGCACACGGGCGACGCTCGCTGGCCCCACCTGGTCGACGACCGCAACCTCTCGCGGCTCGTCCTGGCGAATCTGCCCGGCACGCTGGAGGCCCACCGCCAGTTGCGCCAGGCCAGCCCCACCCGGTTCAGCGACACCGACCTGTACAAGATCGTCCTCGGCGCGACGCTGGAGGTCAACCCCTTCCGCACGCTCTCCCCCTCCGACGTGCGCCGCCTGTGCATCGAGCAGCACCACGCGCTGGAGGAGCTCGACCGCGTGCTCCCGGACGCCGTCATGGAGGCGCTGCGCCGGGCCATCGCCGACGCCCCCCGTCCCTTCTGCTGGCTCCTGGAACGCGACCCGGCGCTCGTCATCCGCGCCTTTACGCTGGCCGCGCTCATGCACCAGCACGGGCTGGAGTACGGGGTGCTGCTCCCCAACCTGGACCCGGCCCTGCACGACTTGCGCGAGATCGACCCGCGCTTTCTCGATCAAGCCATGCAGGATCAACTCGTCGCCGATCCCGATCGCGTCGTCGCCGATGTCCGGGATGCCGAGCGGTTCCTGGCGGAGGATCCGGCGCGGCTGGCGTTCCTCCTGCGCGACCGTCTGGGGTTGGACGACCCGGCCCGCGCGCTGGAGGCGCTGCGGCGCGAGCGGCTCTCCCCCCTCGTGCGCTCGCTGGCGCTGGCCTCGCTGCTGGCCGACCTGATCCTGGAGCGCGACGTCAAGTTCCACGGCCAGGTGGTTGCGCTCCTGGACGAGCAGTCCGCCCAGACCGATATCCCGGCGCTGAGCCGCCCTACCGAGCAATGGCAGGCGCTGGAGAGCGCCTACCGCCGGGCTCTCGAGGTCCTTCAACTCTGGATCCGGCTGGCCCGCCACGCCAAAAGGTTCGCGGTCACCGCCCCCGAGGACCTGGACTTGACAACCTTTGACCGGCTGTGGAACGGCGAGCGGCTGAACCGCCTGGATTATTACACCTCCGACCTGGAGCGCAGGCTGCGGGTTGGGGACGTCCTGCCGGTTGCGCACAGGGCGCTGTGGCCCGAGCTGCAGGCGCGCTGGGAAAAGGCCCGCGCCGAACTGGCGGCCACGATCCGATCCATCGGCGAGGTACAGAACCTGGTCGATGCCCGCTTTCAGGATCTCTACCGCCTGCACTATACCAGGTGGATCCAGCGCAGCGACGCCCCGGTCGTGTTCACCCACCAGTTCCTGCCCCGGCTGCTGCAGGCCCACTGGGACCCCCAATCCGGGCGCAAGGCGGTCGTGATGGTCTTTGACGGGCTGCGCACCGACGCCTGGGACGAACTGCTGCGCCCGGTCCTCGAGGAGCGGTTCGAGCTCATCGAGCGCCGCCCCGGCAGCGCGCTGATCCCCACTGAGACCCACCTCAGCCGCAAGGCCATCAGCGCCGGATGCCTGCCGGACGCGTTCTGCGCAAAGAGCGAACTGGACCTGTTGAGGGCCTGGCTCAGGCAACACATGGGGCTGAATCCCCACTTTGAGGTGGTGCGGGACGACGACACGGTCGCCTCGGGGATGACCGTGCGCTACGTCTCCGACTCGCTAGAGTACATCGTCTTTAACTTTACGGACCGGAACCTGCACGGCAACCCGCAGGACCTGGCCTTTATCTATGACGCCACCGTGCGCGAGATCATCCGCCAGGACGTGCGCCGCGTCCTGCGCGATCTGCCCGACGACGCCCTGCTCTTTGTCACCAGCGACCACGGCTTTGTCCCCGTGCCTCGGCCCACGGTCACCGTGCCTGGCGATCTCGTCGCCGACCGGCACGACGTCCGGTATCGCCACGCCCTGGTCCAGGGTCACCTGGAGGGCAAGCATAGCGAGCACGTCGTCGAGTTCGACGCCCGTGTGCTGGGTATTCCCGCCCACAGCGAGACCGTGCCCGGCGTCCCCATCCGCTACGTCCTGTTTCCCCGTCCGGGCTTTACCCTGCGACGCCAGAAGGGGCACCGCCCGCCCGATCGCTATACCCACGGCGGCCTCAGCCTGGCCGAGTGCATGGTCCCCATGGTCGTCATGGGGCCACGGCGGGCGGACCAACCGGTGCTGACCATCGAGAACGTCCAGCAGGTGGGCTCGGTGAGCGCGGGCGAGGGGTTGGCGCTGGAAATCTCCGTCGTGGCCTCGCAGTTGGCGCTGCCCGACCTGGCCATCACGCTGGCCTTTAGCCGCGACGAGATCCCCACCCGCCGCGAGGTCTTTTGCGGGCTGCGCACGACGTACACCGTGCGCTGGCAGCCCCGGATCACCGCCGAGGATCGCCAGGGCGAGGCTGTCACCTTGCCCGTGACGGCGATCCTGACCTACCGCCAGGAGGGCCGGGACGTACGCGTGAGCCACAGCACCGACGTGCGTGTCAAGCTTGATCCGAACCGGCTGCACCGGCGCGTCGATTCCAAGCTCGATCTGCTGATGGGAAAGGTGCCCAAGGGGCTCAAGTCTTGAGAGGAGAAGAAACCGGGTTTTCCAGAAAAAACCCGGTTTCTAATCGACGATGATCAAGAAAAAGACATCTGTCCGGCAAGCCACGTTCTTCAAGCCCGACATCCCCCGGATGCCCGAGGGGTACTACTCCTCCGGTCCCAACCCCAACCTGCGGCGGTTTGTCGAGGAGCACGCCAGGCCCTATGACCCCGAGACGGACGACTATGACGTGCCGCCCTTCGACCAGCCCATCACGACGACCAAGGCCACGGCGATCTATAACATGCACACCTACTGGAGCAAGAAGCCGCCCGACGCCATCCGCCAGTACATCCGCCACTATACGCAACCGGGCGACGTGGTGCTGGACCCGATGTGCGGCTCCGGCACCACGGCCCTGGCCGCGCTGATGGAGGGGCGGACGGCGATCGCCATCGACCTCTCCCCGGCGGCCACCTTCATCGCCAAGAATTACTGCACGCCGGCGGACGTAGACGAGCTGCAAGGGGCGTTCGAGGAACTGCGGGCCCGGGTCAAGCCGGAGATGGACTGGCTGTACGAGACCCGCTGCGACCGCTGCGATGGGCGGGCGACGACGGGGTACACCGTGTATTCCTACGTCTTTCAATGCCCCCGCTGCCTGGAGAAGGTGCCGCTGTTCGACTGCGTGGAGGCGATGGGCCAGACGGCCAGCGGCAAACCCAAAAAGATCAGGGCCTGCCCGCGCTGTTACGCCCAGGGGCACGTCGAGGAGATCAACGTGCGCCGTTGCCAGCGCTTTGACCCGCTGCCGGTGCTGGTGAGCTATCTGTGTGAGGAGGGATGCAAGCCCCGGCGGTCCCAGCGCCGCCACGACGACCCCGACCCCAAGAAGCGGGCGTTCTTTGAAGAGTACGACCTGGGCAAGTTGCGCGAGATCGAGGCCAAAGAGATCCCCCACTGGGTGCCCCCGCAGCGCATGATGAACGTCGAGTCCGAGAGCGAGCCCTGGGGGGACAAATGGCGCGCTGGGACAAGTAGCTTCCGCACGGTGGCTGAGTTGTTCACCAAGCGCAATCTGTGGGCGCTGGCGGCGATCAATGAGGCGGTAGATCAAGACCCGCTGGCCAGCGATTCGCTGCGCTTTGCGCTGACGGCGATAATGCTCAACTGTTCGCGGATGTATCGATATCGTCCCAGCCTGAAGGGTGGATTTCAAGAGGGAACGTACTATATTCCCCAACAGTCTCAAATCATCAATGTCTGGCGAGCATTCCGTGACAAGATACGCCATCTGAAGAGAGGGATCAAACAACTATCGCTGAACACAGACTTACTTGTTTCAACACAGACGGCGACCAGCCTGCCCGCTCTGCCTTCAGCATCCCTCGATTACATCTTTACCGATCCACCATACGCGGGCAAGGTGCAGTACGGCGAGTTGAATTTTGTTTGGGAAGCCTGGCTGGGCCTCGACACGCTGTGGCACAGCGGAGAAATAATCGTCAACGAAACACGGGACAAGACCGACGTCGACTGGGCACGCATGATGCGCCAGGCGATGAGCGAGTGCTACCGCGTGCTCAAACCCGGTCGCTGGATCTCCCTGTGCTATCACGATACCAGCGAGGGGACGTGGCAGTTGATGCAGGACCTGATGACTGGGGTGGGGTTCATCCCGGAGAGCTCTGATTCGACGCTGTACATCGACACGGGCCAAAAGTCGTTCAACCAGTTGATGGCGGAAAAGGTGACCAAGCGTGATCTGGTGGTCAACTTTCGCAAGCCCCGCCCCGGCGAGCTGATCGCCCAGCTCACGCTGTTCGGCGACGAGGACGCGGCCACTTTTGGTGAGAAGGCGCGCGCCATCCTGCGCGAGGCGCTGGACGCCCACCCCGGTATCTCTGCCGACCGGCTGTACGACGAGCTGGTCTCCCGCATGGTGCGCAGGGGCGAGTTCGAGCGCCACGACTTTGACGCGCTCCTGCGCAGCGTGGCCGAGGAGGCACCGCCTGGCGGCGGTCGCTGGTACTTGCTGGAGACAGCGGATCAGGTGGACGAGGCGGAGAGCGCCCGGGAGGCGGCGGCTGCGGCGCGGTTGGAGGCGTTTATGTGGGAGGAGGAGGAAAGAAACCGGGTTTTCCAGAAAAAACCCGGTTTCTCGGACGGCGAAGGCGTGCACTATTCTGACTTGTTTGAGCAGTATCTGCCCATCCCGGACAAGCCGCGCCGCCTGCTGGCGGATTGGCTGCCCGAGTACTTTTTCAAGACCCCCGAGGGCACCTGGCGTCCCCCGGCGGACGACGAGGAGCGGGCTCAGAAGCAGGCGCTGCGCACCAGCGGCGCGCTGCGCCGCATCAAGCGCTTTGCCCGCGCGCTCCAGGAGGGCGTCCCGCCCCACGAGCGCGACCGTCCCCCCAACCCCGCCACCGCCGCCGACTGGATCCGCCAGTGCCGCCGCGCGGGCCTGCACGACTATGGGCGGCTGCTCTACGAGAAGGGTGGCTTTAACTTTGAGGAGCTGGGCGACGAGGGGCGGTTGGAGGTGGAGGAGGATTATCGGATCTGCGTGCGGCGCAGCCAGTGATCGAGAAACCGGGTTTTTTCCGAAAAACCCGGTTTCTAGAAGCCGATGTTGGCGAGCAGGGAGGTTCGACATGTCGGATTCATTTCTTGAAGTGAAGAGACAGACCCTTGAAGGCAGGAGAGCGCAGCTCCTTGAGGAGTTCGAGGCTGCCAACCAGCAACTGATGAGCACGTTGGACGCAACAAACCAAATCCGCATCAATCGAAATATATACCTTCTTGAGAAGAAAATCGGTGCTGTGGAGAAGGAAATCCAACAATTGCTCAGCGAACAGGGAACAGTGCCCCCGGCCTCCCCTGAAAAGTCTTTGGCTGATGTCCTGAAAATCACGATGGGTCGTGGGGGTGGTTTCTTTTCAGATCTACCTGGAAAGTGGATTAGGCTCAAGATCGAGAGCAATGAAACAGTCCAGGATTGTGAAGGGCAGATTTACGACGTGCAGACGCTGGCCAGTCCTGGTGGCCAGCAAGGGGCACCTCTTCCCCAGTCACAGACCACGATTCTGTCGTGGGACGATGGAGAATTTGCCCCCATTCTACTTACAGCCCACAAACCTCGATACCTGCAGCTTGCTTGGCGTGCAGAGAGCAACTCATTGATGCCTGCAGACGAATTGCGAATCGCTTCCGCACGTGATGCGGGCAAGCGAGACACAGAAGCGCCCGAATGGGGTGTACGTCAGGACTTTATTCCTCTGGAGCCTGGTTACTACCTGCTAATAGTGCGGATTCTCGCCAAAGGGTATACAACCCCACTGGAGTGCCGGTATCGCCTGTACTGGCCTGGGGAAGGTGGCGGGGCGAAACTATCTGAACTTGGCGTTGGGTTAGTTGAGATCGGGGAGAGCACATCTACCGACCCACAGGCCGCGGCTAACGACAGTGATGATCCATTGCGGCGGCTGATCGGTTGGCTCAAAGAGCGGTGCCTTTGGACCGACTACGTAGCCTGGATCGTGGCCTGTGTGGCTTTTCTCGCGACAATAGCCGAGGCTTTCGACGCGTCACCCTGCCCCTTACTCCTGTCGTTTGCCATCCTCGCCTTTGTTGGAGGAGCGGGTATCCTGGGTTTCAGCCTACTGCACAACTACAGGAGCCGGTATAGAACCTGGGATCGTCTGCTGACTCTTGTGCTGCTAATCCTTGCGACCGGAGCGGGTGTCTGGGGATACGTGGATCGGGATTGTGCACCCGTATCGGGGTTTGAGCTTCCGGTATCGCATTTTGAGTACCAAGTACGTGTGGAAGTGGAGGGAACCGGCGAGGCAATAGTGGACGCCGAGGTGATGATCGAGTTGGAGAGTCAAGCACCCAGGAACGAGTTCACTGACTCACACGGCATTGCCAGGGTTATGCTCGACGCTTCGCAGAAAGACAAGCCCGCGCGCCTGATCGTTGAGGCCCCGGGGTACACGCGGCACATCGAGTCCATCGATCTGACCCCGGGGTTGTCCCACGTGGTGAAGCTTGAGCCAGCATCCACGCCTGCGATGACGCCCCAAGCCAGCAAGGCTAGTACGCCATCGCCAGCCGTGACGCCCACTCCCACGACTACGTCTCTGGAACCCACTCAGTGTTCGAAACCGCTCGTCTGTGACCCTCCTCATCCTCCGATCGATGGGTCTGGCCCTGCGGGTGAGGTCGAGATCACCTCCCCGCAGGGTGATTGTGTCGCAGTTGGCAAGAGGGAAACCATCGAGGTGACGTGGGGCGGGGTTTCGACCACTGGCCCAGTCACTATGTGGATGCTGATCTATTCACCTGTGATAGAGCGCTATTATCCACACACATGTACGCAAGTCCTGCAGGCCAGTGGCAGCCAGAGCTGCCCTGTGTACTTTGGCAGCCGTGAGCCGTACGAAGTCGTCGCTGTGCTGGCGGATCAGGATGCAGATGCGGTCCTGCAACAATTTGCTAAACAAGGCACGGGGATTGTGCAACCAGACCTGCCGGAAGGGCTGGCGGAGAAAGACAGTCTCTCGGTCGTATGCACAGAATGAAGTGTGCTATCGGTCACGTATACGGAAGGAGGATATGCGCAATGAAGAACCGTCTGTCCGTTACATTTGTCGTCCTGATAGTTGTTGCTCTCGGGATGCCGGTCGGTGGCTGCGACGGGCCACCGCCACCACCGCCCCCAACTGCGCCACCCACTAGCACGCCGACGGATACGCCTGCCCCTACGCCTACTCCTATCCCCACGTTTACGCCTACGCCCACGCCCACGCCTACTCCTATCCCCACGTTTACGCCTACGCCGACGCCCACATCTACGCCCACCCCCTTCCCGTCCCCATCCGTTGATCACCAGTTGGTTGCTGACTTCCAGACCTGTTTCTACATGGGAGCGACCAGTCCTGAAAATGAGCCAGAGAATTGGCTAGAGTATCGATGCGACGCTGGGGCAGGTAAGGGGAATATCGTCGCGATACTGGAATATGAGACCCCAAGCGCCTGGGCGGGCTTTTGGATCGACTTGGGTGAAGCGGACTTTACGCCGTACGATGTGCTGACCTTCTTCGCCAAGGGGGACCCTACTGAGGGCATTCCACCGATGTTGAAGATTGAACTCAAGCGCCAGGAAGACTCCCGGGTCGGCGTGGTTTACCTGGCCGGACTGACAGATGAGTGGCAGCAGTTTGTCATCCCGTTCAGCGATTTCTGCACGCCTCCCGGATCGGATCCGCTGTGCGGCTGGGATACGATGACAGAGCTGGTTATCACCTTCGAGTACGAGCATTCCGAGCGAGGAAGGGTCTACCTGGACGACATCTACGTGGAGCGCCGGGGGGAGGGAGCACCTACTCCGGAAGCTCAGTGCTCCGCGACGGAACCTCCAGCCACGCAGCCTCCAGCCCCGCAGCCCGCTGAGCCCTCTTCGGAGTCGCTGGCGGTCGCCGATTTTCATAGCTGTACGAGGGTAAACAGGCTAGGCGGTGAGATGGGTGCAGCTTGTGAGGAGCCCAACAGACTAATAGAGTCCTATCCACAGGAATCAGGCAAGGGCTGTGTGGCCAGGTTAGAGTACCACATCGAGACCTGGAGCGCGTTCTGGATAAAGCTGCAGAAAGCCGATCTGAGGCCCTACAACACCCTCACCTTCGACATCCGGGCGGATGAGCCAGTTCCCCGCGAGCTAAAGATCGAGTTGAAGCGCCTCTGCAGTTCTCAGCCCTGCGGCGAGATATCCATTTACTACCTGGCGGGTATCACGTCCGCTTGGCAAACCAGGAGTGTGCCCATATCCGAGTTTGGGAGTACGGGCTGGGCGGCGACGTTGTCCTCTCTTGAGGACATGGAAGAACTCGTCTTTACCTTCGAAGCCGACCACTCTGGTAACGGAGGGGTCGTGTATCTCGATAACATCGCCTTTACACCCTGACAATTGGGGTCTCGTAGAAACCTCTATAGGGACATTTGTCACCTCAAGGTAATAGCGGTAATATCGTATGGAGAGGTGACGAAATGGAACAACAGACGATCGAACGTTTACAGATCAAGACACCTGAACAGCGCTTCC
>Ga0180431_10008132_pt1 | contig 12078 bp, 10 predicted proteins | sample SS_ome_11_FD_132459 | JGI IMG/M metagenome (GOLD analysis project Ga0180431, IMG submission 132459) | Hypersaline lake sediment archaeal communities from the Salton Sea, California, USA - SS_1_MS_1 metaG | ecosystem: Environmental > Aquatic > Non-marine Saline and Alkaline > Hypersaline >... | reverse complement strand
TTTCGTCGGTGCCGTTGCACACGTGCCCGGCACGTGGAGAGACGGAGCAAAGCCGGTCGAATCCAACAGATCCAAGATAGGAGGGTTGAGAGCGATGAAAGATGTGGTCTATCTGAAGAACGTTGGCAGTAAGATCGAAGTTTTGCAGGTCAACGGAAAGGAGAAGCTCGTTCATCCCGGCGACAGAATCGAGGCGAAGCATGCAACGACTCCGAGCGGTCTGCCGTATCCGAACTTCGCTTACGACGACACGTACTCCGTTCCGTCGACGGCTCCGGCGAAGGAAGACGATGCGTTGGCCGGGTCGATTCCAAAGATAGAGGAACCGCTAGTGTCCGTCGAGAAGATCGATGTCATCGAAGAGGATGGTGCGAGCGAGCCTCCTGCCAAGAAGTTTCCGTTCAAAAGAGAGGCGAAGACCACAAAGAAGTCGTCCAAGAAGAAGGCTGCGAAGAAAACGAGGAAGTCTTCGAAGAAGACTGCGAAAAAAGCTGCGAAGAGAACGAGGAAGTCTTCGAAGAAGGTAGAGAAATCTGATGGGAACTAAGCTTCCGAGCGATGTCGCGAGCAGCGATCAGCAGGGCGACGTCTACGGAACCGAGCGCGCGCTTCAAGAGAAGTATGCTTGGCAGGCCGATCGAGATGCGGACTTCCACCCGACGGCGAGCATACTGCGGTACACTTTCACCGATCCAGACCCGTCGATCAGAAGTCGAGGAACTGCGACTCAGACGACTGGACTGTCCGACCTAGCCTGCACGGTCGACGATTTCACCACGCGGTTCGCCGAAAAGTACGGTGCAAAGGCCGACGAGGGCGACAAGCTGTTCACGTTCTACGATGTGCAGGTCGTGATGGACGATCGAATCAACTACGACGGCAACGTCTGGGAGCCTGTTGCAGTGTGGTATCGAGAAGAGTCCGGAAGGTGCGAGGTCCAGGCGCGGATCGTCGCCGAAGAGTAAACCCTCGAATAGACGAGCGGTTGACCGCGGCCCATATATTGGAGGCGCCGCGGAGATCGTGTTCGCTGTCAAAACGAACATACCCGAGATCCAGAACAAGCTCGAAAGACTGATCCGTCTGGTCGACGGCGGTTGGCAGGAAGACGCCGTCGCGATCATGGAGCGCGGTCGAAAGACCGTCAAGCGGCTGACGCCGAAGTCTCAGGGCGTGCAGACGCACACGAAGACTAGAAAGAAAGATTACAAATACGGGCGCCATCTTCGTGAGGGTTGGAAGATGGACACGATCGGCAGGGGCGGCAAGGATCGAGTTCCTGTTCTGTCCGTTGTCTACAACGAGTTTACGCACACGAAGACTGGAAGAGCGAAGAAGCGTGCTCTGCTGCGCTCGAAGAAGACGGGAAAGATCCACGACGCGACTCTGCTCGACGTTCTCGAATACGGATCTCGCGCGCACAGAATCGAAGCGGTCGACGCCAAGGTTCTCGTGTTCGAGGTCGACGGCGAGAAGATGTTCAGGAAGCGCGTTCGACATCCAGGCACGAAACCCTACGGGATGATTCGAAAGGTCAGAGCGATGCTTGCGACGTGGTTCAGACGCATGAACGAGAACTGGTCCAGAGCACTCGCCCGTGAGTGGGAGCGGTAGCATGGCCATTCCGGAGCGGCGAAAGAGCGACAACCACATCCTGTCGATCTACAAGCATGTGAAGGACAACTTTGCAGATCCGCAGAGCGCAGACGTGAACTACGGCGACGTGACGTTCGACGCGTCGTCTCTCGATATTTGGGTTGACATCAGCATCTTGTCGCACGGAGCAGGCAGGAAGGGCGAGACTCTAGTTCAATTCGATGTGTACTCTCGCGTTCGGGGTCCTATGCCGGGCGGAGACGAGTACGGCGAAGCGCTCAGCCAGTTGGCCGACGCGCTGTACGAGTCGATGCACGTCGACGGGATCCAGGTCTACGACTTCACTGTTCCTGCCAGTCCCGTGCTCCTTAGCGGTGCGAAGCTGATGGTGCAGAACGGCGGCGGCACGTTTCGAGAGCCGGAGTCCGATCAGACTTTGGACATCGAGGACGGCGTCGCTAGGCGCAGCTTGACCTACAGGCTGCGAATGGTCGAGGACGCCAGCAGGGCGTTCTCTTACTACGATTGACGAACTGGAGGTGAACGGTGGGCTACAGCGGATTCACGAAGGAAGGCGGAGTCGATACTTCGTCTTACCTCGTCGGGAGCTGGAGCGAAATTCTCGCCGTGAAGAACTCGACAAACTACTACATCGGCAACACACCGGAGGGCGTGCTCGAAGTCAGCAAGGAATACTATCAACACGAGGACACGAGTTTTCCGCGCAGAGTCGATTTGGTCGTTCCGATCAGGACCGGCATGCGGTTCACGGGAGTAGTCGAGGAGATTCACGGGCAGAACGTGAGCTGGTTGCTCGGACAGACGTTGGCGACGAACTCGAACTACATCTATGTTGGAGCGCTGGCGCAGAGCTACTACTTCACGTTCCGAGGACGTCGCATCCGCGTCAGCGACGGAGAGCAGATCGAATTCTGCATCTGGAAGTGTCTGATCAACTCGCTCTTTTCGCTGGGAAGCGGCGACGAGGCGCAGGGCAGTCCCGTGGAGGTCACGGGCTTGGACGACACGAACGGCGACTACGGCGGAAGCGCCACGGCGCCGCTCGGATACATCTTGGTCCCCGACAAGGCGTAGGCGAACTGACAACCAATTTCTGCGGCGGTCGTTCTCTCGAAGGGCGGCCGCCGCACATGTCGAAGATTATATCACTGATATAATCAAAACGAACAGGAGGAGAAGATGTCGGAAAAGAAGATCGATAGCATGGAGGAATGGCTGCCGAGGAAGGTCGAAGTCTTCGTCGGAAAGAGCGAGAAGACGATCAAGAGGTTGATCGTCGAGGAGATGGTGGCCGCGAAGAGGGACGCGGTGGTAAAGACGCTGCTGCTGGACCTGGATGCGTCGTCCATTCTCAGGCCGATAGTCGAAGCGGTGAGGTCGGGCGGCGAGAACGTTGCGAAGGTCGACCTCGCCGAGATGGCGATTCCGCTGAAGAAGGTGGCGCTCGATCTGCTATCGAACCACATGACGAAGATCTCGTGCATCGTGCTCGACACCAAGGAGAACAGAAACAGGGTCGGAGACGACGTTCCTCCGGACACGACGAGCGCCGACAATAAGTTCGGCTACAAGTACAGCGAGCCGATGTTCGACTGGATCGGAGACAACCTGACCGTCAGGCAAGAGCAGCAGGTCTTCGAGGCCATGGTCAACGTGAACGACTTCGCCGGTCTGGTAAAAAACTATTCGACCCTCGTCGGAGCGATGCTGAGCAGCGCGGCGAGGGCGGACAAGGCTTCTCGGTGATGGAGATCGTGACGGCGACCGCCAACCTGCGGCACGTGAGCGAGATGGACGTCGTCAACGCGATGACGTGGCGCCAGATAGTCCACGTCGGGCAGACGCATCTCAGAGATCGCATGCTTGTGCTGGACGCTGTCAGCGAGGCTCTGTCGAACATAAAGGTCGACGACAAGGAAGGTGGTTCGAAGAAGGCTGGTGCTTCTTCGAGCAAGGTGAAGAGGAAAGGTTTGCCGAGCTGGTTCACGCCGAGGACCGGGAAGTACCAGGTGGTCGACCTCGACGGTCCGCTGCACGAGATCAAGAGCGCGATCATGCACGATCCGAACGCGCCGAAGGAAGGTTAGAGCATGCCGACCGCCAGAAGCGATCTGATTCTGTCGATGAAGGCCGAGCAGGGCAACATCGTCTCGATGTTGAAGAGTCTGCAGAAGTCGGTCGGCGACGTCCAGAAGAAGCTCGACGGCATGGCGGTCAGCGCGACCAAGGCCGGCAAGACTGCGGAGAAGGCTGTCACTCGCATGACCAACAAGATGGTCGGCGCGTCCAACCGGATAGGAAGCGCGTTTCGATCTACCTTTGGACAGATCAGCATCCTTCTCGGAACCGGAGGGTTCGTTGGTTCTGTAGTTCAAGCGATTAGAACAACGACAGATTTTGAATCGAAGCTCTCCGAGGTGTCGACGCTGCTTGGAACGAAAGCATCGCAACAGATGGGCGTCTATGAACAAGCTATTCGAAGCATGGCATTGAACGGTTCTGCGAGCATAGGCGAGCTTACGAATGCTTTGTATCAAACCATATCTGCTGGAGTGAAGGGAAGCGAGACAACCGCCGGTTCCATAGAGTTGGTAAAGACTGCGAGCAAGGCAGCGGTGGCAGGATTGTCTTCGACGTTTGCAGCCGTGGATGTGATAACTACATCTCTTAATGCATACCAGCTGTCTACGGAGAATGCTTCCAAGATTTCGGATGTTTTGTTTACGACAGTGCGGTTGGGCAAAACTCGGTTCGACGAGCTTGCGAGCACCATCGGAAACGTCGCATCGATCGCGGCCAATGCGAACGTGTCTTTCGGAGACGTGAACGCGGCGATCGTCGCGATGACCAAAGGTGGTCTGTCGACGGACATCGCGGTCACTTCTCTGCGCGCGACCATCTCGTCGATTTTGAAGCCGTCGAAGGAACTAGAAGCTGTGATGAAGCAGTTCGGGTTCTCGTCTGCTGCAGCGGCGCTTGAGCAAGAGGGACTCGTCGGCTTCATGCGGATGCTGAAAGATGAGACGGGCGGTAACGCAGAAGCGATGCAGCGGTTGATCCCGAACATTCGCGCACTGTCCGGTGTGTCGATCTTGGCAGGCACAGGCTTCGATAGTCTAGCCAGCGCATCGGAAGAGATGGTGCAGTCTGCTGGAGCAACCGAGACGGCCTATGCCAAGATGGCCGACACGTTCGAGTTCAAAACCAAGCGTTTTCGCAACCTGATCAACGAAGTGTTCCTGAAGATCGGCGAGAAGATCATCCCGATTCTGATCGAGAAGATGGAGCAGATATCCGCATGGGTCGATCAGAACGGAGAGAAGATTGCAGCGTTCGTCAAGTCGGCTGTTGAGGCGATCGTTTCGTTCGGCGAATGGGTGATTCAGAACGGTGCGACCATCGCAGCGACTCTCGGGACGATTTGGGCGGTCGGCAAGGTCGTTGCCATGACCAAGGCCGTGAGAGAATTGTTTGGAACAGTTCGTTCATTCGGTGCGTTCCTCGGAACGACCGGAGGAGCGTTGTCGATTTTCGCAGGTGGCTTGTCCGCTGCCGTTGCCGGCGCGTCTGCTCTCGCAGGTGCTTTGAAAAATGCGCGCGAAGAGGGCAAGAAGATGGTCGAGGATCTTCGCGCAGGATTCACGGGAATCACGCTCGATCTGCTCGGAGAGAAGACGAGAAAGGAAGTAGAATTTACCAGCAACGCGCTCGGAGAATTGATCGAAACGGCGATAAAGAAGCCGACCGAAATGACTTTTGATGCGTTGGAGATCTACAAGAAGCGAGCGAGCAAGGTTGTAGAGTCGTTGAACAATGACATTGCGCGAGTGCAGCAAGGACTTTTGGATCCGGAGCTAAAGGAAGCTGCGAGAGCTGCTGTAGAAGCGCGCGGTGGAGAGTTCGTTGGGTTTGTCGGTGCCAAGGAACAACGCATCCTAATCGATCAGATCAAGGAACAGCGGAGAGAGATCGAGAGGATGATTCGCGAGGCCGGAGAGAAGCAGCGCGAGATCATCAGAAAGCTTGGAGAGGAGACGGTCGAGGAGGAGACGAAACGCCAGGCGAAGATCTTCGAACTGACCAAGGCGCACCGAGAAGCTCTAGTTGCGTTCGACAAGAAGGGCATCGACTTTCTGTCGCAGGCGGAGCGTCGTGCTCTGAACGAGCTGGTCGCACACGAGACCGCTGTTCGCGGGAACTTGACCAAGCAAGAAGAGAAGCTGTTCGACAGGTTTCTGAAGGCCAGGATGCAGAAGATCAGAAAGGCCGTCGAAGACGAGATGCGCGAGCGAGAGAAGGCCGAACAGTTCTTGTTTCGGCTCAGGCTCTCGAACATGGACGCCGAGCAGCGAGCGAGAGCGCAGTTCGAGGCGACTCTCGAATCCATCAAGCAGATGAACTTCGCCAAGGAGGAGCAGCGCACCGAGGCGGAGCACGAGCTTCGAAAGAAGCTGGAGCGCGATCTAGAGAAGATTCAAGATGCTGCCTACAAGAAGGAAGCTGCTGCGCTGAAGAAAGTCGCGGACGAGAGAGAAGCTGCGATCAAGAAGTGGGTCGACGGGATCGATAAGACAATCAACACTGAGCGTGAATGGCAGAAGATGTTCCTGTCGATGCGAGTCGAAACCGGCACCGAAGAAGAAAGGCGACAGGCGAAGATTCAGCTGATTCGGCTGCAGAACGAAGAAGAGATCGCGAAGGTCAGAGAGCAAGCAGCTGCTCTCGGAGTATCTTCCGCAGAAGCCGAGCGCATGCTCGGAGATCGATTGAAGAAGCAGATCGGCGAGCTGACCGAGGAGAAGGGACTGTTCGATGGACTCGGCAAGAAGATCGCCGACGGTTTTCTGGAGACTCTCGGAAGAAGGGGAGCGGAGATCTCGATGCAGCTGGCTTCGATGATCGGCAGGCCGCTCGAAGAGTTCGGGCTGCTGTTCGTGAGGCCGCTCGATCAAGTCAGCCAGTTGATCTCGACCGCGTTCAGCGGCGAGGGCATTCCGAGGATGGAGGAGTCTCTGAACCAGTTCTTGGACTTCTGGAATAATCTCGCGCAGAACATGGGTCCGGTCATCGAATGGTTGACTGCCGTCGGCGTTCCGACGCTGATCGAGGCGTTCGTTGCGAACATGCCGACGATCATCGAGGCGATCACGTCGAACTTGCCTGGATTGGTCTATGCTCTGATCGACGGTGCGCTTCAGGTCGTGAACGTCTTGATCGCTCACATTCCACAGATCATCGACGCTGTGATCAACTCGATTCCGATGATCATCACGGCCATAATAAAGAACATTCCGTTGATCGCTCTGGAGATCGGCAAGCAGGTCGCGCAGGTGATCAAGAACGTCATCACAGGAAGATGGGGCGGTGAGACGAGCTGGCTCAAGGGAGAGGAAGGTCTGCTGCCCGACGAGATTCCGATCCTCGGCAAGCTGCACGAGGGCGGAATGATCAAGCAGGGCATCAGCGACTTCGGTTCTTCCGTCGGCGCGTTCATGCGAGCTGTCAAGGCTCACGACGGCGTGTTCGTCAAGCCGGTGCTGCAGCCGGACGAGGTTCCAATCATAGGCAAGGTCGGCGAGGCCGTCATGAACGACAGCTGGGTGCGGCAGGTCGGCGGCGAGCAGGCGATCGACAGGATGAACAGAGAGGCTCTCTCGCCGGCCGGTGCAAGGGGAGCGGCCGCCGCGATGGCGTCGACCACCAACGTGACCAACGTTTTCAACATCGAGCACATGTTCGCGCAGAAGGCGAGAGAGGTCATCGACAACATGGTCGGCGAGAACAACAGGCTCGGCGGAAAGACCGCGGCCATAGTCGGCGGAGACGCAGTGCCGGGATTTGCGTCAAGGAGAAAGTAGAGATGCGAAAGCCTCCGACTCACGAGAAGGTAGCCGAAGTCTTGCGCGACGAGTTCCCGAGAATCTCCGAGATGATTCTGGAGGACGAGAAGCGCAACTGCTGGGGCGACCTCACGTTCAGAGTGCAGCGAGAGTTCTCGCCGAAGGACGTGGCGCGAGTGTTTAGAAGGCTCGCGTTGAACGGATGGGAATGGTGCATAGTCGCGACCTGGTGTCCGTATGACGACGAGCTTTGGAGGATCTACAGCAGAGCGAGAGATCTACAGGGCGAGTTCTTCGGAATGGAGAAGAAGGCGAAGAAACTCCGTGCAGTGACTCTGCACGGAGCGATCGGATTGATGAGGCACTTTTGGACCGAGCGTCGAAAGTCGTGGATGGAAGAACGCGGCATCAGCGGAGACAACGATCCGTCGTTCTTCGATCAGATATTGTTCTACCTAGATCGCAGGGAGTTGGCCGATGCGGCGAGTAATGGTTGACGACGGGCACGGCGAGTTCGTGTTCGAGTCCGCGCCGGACGCGGACCAGCGAAACCTGAAGATAGTGAGCGCGGCTGCCGGCAACGTCGGACGGACGGGTTTGAAGGGAGTTGCGAAGCACGTTGCGTCGAAGCAAGATTTGACTTTGACCGTCGAAGAGTCCGGAGCGTTCGACCACGTTGCGGACGCAGGCGCGAAGTTCAGCTTGACCATGGACCAGGTACTCGATCCGGACGACCCGTCCAGCGAGATAGTGGACTCCGCTACGTTGGCGATGGGAGAGTCGGGCGTCTACGTCAACCAGTATGTCAGAGTTCTGAACTCGAATTCGTCTGACGAGATCAAGAGTCCGTGCATAATCGAAACGAACTTTTCCGAAGAGGATGCGAGCGGAGCGGCCAGCGTCGCGTCGCTGCTGTTCATCAAGGGGAACGACGTTCGTCAGTCGAAGATGCCGAGCAACAGCTTTGAATGGCCGTCGCTGACCATCGTCTCTATCTCAGAGATCGACACGAATCCCGACGTGGTCGATGGAATCGAACTCGACGACGGAACGATCGTGGTCGTGACCGGATCCGGCGATCGGTTCGACGTCTATCGTTCGTTCGACGGCGCCGACTTCGACAAGGTGGTCAGGCTCTATCAGGATTCAACTCTTGTCGGCGGAAGCGGGAACATCGTCGACATTGCGATCGACAGGATAGGCAAGCGTTTGGTCGTGGTCTACATGGACGACAACGACGACAAGATCTACGCGATATACTCCGACGACAACGGGATCACTTGGTCGAGCGCGAGCGAGGTCTTTGACCACGGTTCGACCGGAGCATCGGACGTCAGGCTCGACTTGTTCATCGGACAGAACGACAAGCTCTATCTGACGTTCGTCTATGGATTCACGCCGTCGGTGAAGACGTCGTCGACTCTCGACGGAGTCGATTGGACCACGCCGAGCGACATGACTGGAACAACCGATTCCATGGACTGCGCGTCGATTCAGGAGCCGAGCGGCAGATGGACGGCTTACAGAGCTTACGACGACGGCGCCGGCAGCGTCGGGTTGATAGATGCGTTCCACACGTATGAGTCCAACATGGACGGTGCGACGTGGACGAACCCGAGCGGAGGCTTGCTTTCCAAAACAATCGAGAACGGCGGCAGCGAAGTCAACTGGATCGCGATGCGCGCTTTGAACAACGGCGCGTTCATCGACGTCGTTGCGTGCTACGAAGACGCAGCGTCTTCCAAATACGCGCTCGTCGTTTGGAGGTTGGTCGCGTGGTCGAGCTATCTTCCTGAGACAGCTTCGACGTGGTATGAATGGGCGTCGTTCGCGTATCCGTCGACCGCCGATGCAGATCCGGATCTCGACATCTACAACAGATCTTTGACCGGATCTTCGACGAGCACGCTTTCCGGAAACCAGTTGACGCTCGTCGGCAACGGCGGCAACGCATACTATTCGCTTGCGTCTATCACCGGAGAAGACTTCGCCGCGAGGTTCTGCGTCAGGTGCGACGAGGGTTACACGAAGGTGAGGATCACGACCACCAGCGGAGTGAACTTCGTCGACATCGAGATTCAGTTCAACCAGTCGACCGGTTTGATCTCTCTGTACGACTACAACGGGACGACCAACCGCGACACGATCTTGCCGTCGAACTGGTCGATAGAAGATTTCAACGAGTACGTCGTGATCGTCGACTACAGCGGCGCGTCGGCGAGGGTGTATCGTGCGCCGGTAGGCGATTATCAGGAGGCGTTTCCGTTCGAGTTGATTCTTCAAGCGAACGGAACGCTGACGCAGTCGGTCGGAACGACGGAGCGGTTTCAGTGGGGTTACTGGAACACATCTCCGACCGCTGTGAACAACGAGTCGAAGTGGTTGTGGGTCCACTATTCGTTCTCCATCTATCCGTACACCGACGCGCAGATCTACGGCATGAGAACTCCGAGACGCTGCCCGACCATCGAACCGGTCGGCCTGCTGCAGGGAGTGAGCGCGAAGTTCGCCGGAGAATACGCTGTCGAAGACGACGAATGGAGCGTCGAGACGGGCGCGGTCTACGAGCCGGAGAACATCTTCGTCGATTCGCCGAGCATCGGCTGGAGGGAGCCTTCGGTCGCCGCGGGAGTCGCGAGCACGAACAAGGTTTTCACGTGGAAGAGGACGGACTCGGGCAACGACGTCGACGTCAGGTTCATGGCGGATGCGTTCGCCGTGTTCGGTCGCAACTGGCTCGACTGCAAGCTGGAGAGCAGCGAGGACGGCTCTAGCTGGTCGACTCGCTTCGACAGCAGCGGCGGAAGCGACAAGAGCTGGATTCGGCGGTTCACGGTCGGCGAGGTGAACGACAACATCGTCAACGTCGACAGGATCAGCAGCGATGAGCTTTGGATGGTCCACAACCAGTTCGCTTCGAACGCGCATCGAAAGTGGTACGCATACTTCGTCGACGGTGCGATGGCCGGCTATGCGTTCAAGGTTTTGGCGAACACGAACAACGATCTGATCTTCGGCATCGATCTCGAAACGCTGGGCGTCGCGGAAGACGATGAGATCAAGCTGTACGGCGATCGCTTCTACTTCAACTTCGGGTTGGTAACTGAGCACGAGCGGAACTACTATCGATTGACCGTCTACGGCCAGCACACCGATCCGACGGAGCTTCAGCTCATGCTCGGGACCGTAAGGCTGGGCAGAGAATACAGCTTGTCGGACGACGAGTGGACTTCGACGATCCAATACATGCCGAAGCAGGCGGTCGTCGAGGGCAGGAGCGGCACGCGGCTGATCAAGCAGCTCGGTCCGACTCGAAGGACGATCTCTCTGGAGTACACCGGACAGGTCGACCGCGGCATGGGAGTCGAGGCTGTCGAGAAGCTGGTCGAGTTCACCGACTGGGGAATCAAGCCGATCGTTTGGCTCGACGACGATTCGGTTCTGAACGCCGATTCGAACGCGTGCCACCACGAGCCGATTCTTGCGAGGGCGAGCAGCAGCTTCGCGCAGCAGCGCGCGGCGTATTTCGCTGAGACGGCGGAGGTCAACGGGACTTCCGTTCAGATGATCCGCAACATTCTCGACATGGGCTTCGAACTAATCGAGGTCGTGTAGCGTGGCGTTCGAGCTTCGAGGCGCCGGATGGCGCGGCCTGGGAGAAGATCCGAACTGCACCGGAGAGATCCTGGTCGTGGTCGACGTCGGAGACGATCGAAAGTTCCTGCTCGGCACTGCGACCGCGGACGTCGAGGAAGTGGTCGGCGGAGAGAAGATGCACTTCGCCGACGCGATTCTGAACAACCCGTCTTTCTCCGACGAGGTCGACGTCTTCGACAGGTCGATCAGGCGAGCCAGGTCGATGAGCTTCGACGTTGCAGCCGATCACTTTCCGATTCCGGACCTTCGACGAACCGGTGCTCTGCTGCAGGACTCGACGGTCGACGTCTATTGGTACGTCGCGAACAGAGGATTCGCTCTGAACCAGGCGCTTCATGTTCTTCGCGGCAAGCTGACGACTCCGCACTACGATGAGGAACGGAAGATCTCCTCGTTCGGCGTTGAAGAAGGAAGCCTCGAAGAAAACATTCCGTTTCCGCCGATAGTGGCGACCTCGGATCTGATCAGCACTTTGGACGACGAGTTCAGCGGCAAGCCCTATCCGGTGATCATCGGTTCGGTGAAGAAGACGCCGACTCTGAAGATCGCGGCCGACGCGAAGAGCTGGCTGATCGCCTACGACAGGCTGAACGAGCACGGATCGATGCCGATCGCCGGAGCTTACGACGGAGACGACGGAACTGCTCTTGGCGCAATTGCAACTTCGAGCGCAACGGACTCTGCTGGCAACAGCTACATAAAATTGACCACAGCAAACGCAGCGTCGACCAAGGACGTGACGGCCGACGTGCAGGGACACACTCCGGCGACCGTGGACGAGGCGATCAGATATCTGCTGACGTTCTTCGGATCGGCTGCAAATCGATTCGATCTGTCGACGCTTTCGGATCTCGGAAGAGTGTTCAGCGCGATAGAACTTGGATTGATATTCAACCAGCGCGGAGTTGGCGGCGTGCTGCAAAACATACTGAACCGGCTCATGCGGCAGCTTCCGTTCGCGTCT
>Ga0180431_10008129_pt1 | contig 12082 bp, 9 predicted proteins | sample SS_ome_11_FD_132459 | JGI IMG/M metagenome (GOLD analysis project Ga0180431, IMG submission 132459) | Hypersaline lake sediment archaeal communities from the Salton Sea, California, USA - SS_1_MS_1 metaG | ecosystem: Environmental > Aquatic > Non-marine Saline and Alkaline > Hypersaline >... | reverse complement strand
TTTAGAATACGGTGCTTGTCCAAGACAAGCCGTCAAGGATTAATGGTGCTTGTCCAAGACAAGCCGTCAAGGATTAATGGTGCTTGTCCAAGACAAGCCGTCAAGGATTAATGGTGCTTGTCCAAGACAAGCCGTCAAGGATTTATGGTGCTTGTCTGAAGCAAGGCATCAAACATCGTCGGGATGATCATCCTTAAGGAGGTTGGGACTTGAAGGAATACACTACAGAGCAATTACGCAACGTCGTCCTGCTTGGGCACGGGAGCGCTGGCAAGACCTCGCTGGCCGAGGCGCTCGCTTTCGCCAGCGGCGCGGTCAATCGTATGGGCAGCGTCGAAGATGGTACCACGGTGGCAGACTTTGACGAGGAGGAGATTCGGCGCCACATCTCGCTCAACCTGGGCCTAGTGCCCGTAGAGTGGAAGAATTGCAAGATCAACGTGCTCGACACCCCAGGCTACACCGACTTTGTCGGCGAAGTCAAGAGCGCGATACGAGTAGCCGACCTGGCGCTGATCCTGGTAGACGCAGTCTCCGGCGTCGAGGTAGGGACAGAGTTGGTCTGGAACTTTTGCGAGGAGCAGGGCTTGCCCCGTATGGTGGTCGTCAACAAGCTGAACCGGGAAAACGCCAACCTGGGCCGCGTGCTGGAAACGCTGCGGGAATCATTCGGGGGTAACCTTTTTCCCATCCAGGCCCCCATCGGCGCGGAGGGAGACTTTGCCGGCGTAGTGGATCTGGTAAAGATGCAGGCGTTGGCAGGTCCTGAGGGTAAGAGTGCAGAGATTCCGGCCGACCTGGCCGACCAGGCCGAGGAAGAGCGCGTGCAGTTGATCGAAGCCGCCGCCGAGGCCGACGACGAACTCATTATGAAATACCTGGAGGGGGAAGAGCTGACCCAAGAGGAAATCAAGCGCGGGTTGCGCGCCGCCATCCTAAACGGGACAGCTACCCCGGTCTTGGTGACAGCGGCGACGGCCGGCCTGGGCATTCAGGCGCTGCTGGACGCGCTGGTCGCTTACGCCCCCTCTCCGGCTGACCGAGGGCCGGTCACGGCGAAAGGCCCGGCGGGCGAAGAAGAAATCGAGCCCAACGAACTGTCTCCGCTGTCGGCGTTGGTATTCAAGACCACGGCCGATCCCTTCGTGGGTAAACTGACCTACTTCCGCGTCTACGGGGGACTGATAGAATCAGATACCCGCGTCTACAACAGCCGAGCCGAGGAAGAGGAGCGGCTGGGCCAAGTATACGTGATGCGCGGCAAAGAACAGACGCCGGTATCGAAACTGCACAGCGGCGACATTGGCGCAGTGGCCAAATTGACCCACACGCTCACCGGCGACACGCTATGTGACAAGGGCCATCCCGTGAGTATACCGGGGCCGGATTTTCCGTCCGCCCTCTTCGCCGTGGCCGTGCACCCCACTAGCAAATCCGATCAGGCCAAACTAGGCCCCACGCTGACTCGCGTCTGCGAGGAGGATCCAACACTACGCTGGCACCAGGAGGGCAGCACGCGGCAAACGATCTTGGAGGGGATGGGCGAGGCCCACGTGGACATCGCCGTGCGCCGGATGGAGAACAAATTCGACGTCAAAGTCGAAACCACGATTCCCAAGGTGCCCTACCGGGAGACTATCACCAAGACCTATGGCGACCAATACCGGCACAAGAAACAGACCGGCGGCGCGGGCCAGTTCGCCGAGGTGCACATGCGGCTGGAGCCATTGCCCCGCGATACCGGCTTTGAGTACGAATGGGAAGTCTTTGGCGGAGCTATCTCGCGCTCTTTCGAGAGTTCTATCGAAAAGGGGATCAAGCAAGTGCTAGGCCAAGGACCGATTGCCGGCTATCCGGTGGTGGACGTCAAAGCGGTCGTCTACGACGGCAAGGAACACCCGGTGGACTCTAAAGACATCGCCTTCCAGATCGCGGGACGTGAAGTGTTCAAGCTGGTCATGCGAGCCGCCGGGCCGGTACTGCTGGAACCGATCCACAAAGTGACAGTTACCGTGCCCGAAGAATACACCGGCGATATTATCGGCGACCTGAACACGAAGCGGGCGCAGGTACAGGGTATGGATCAGAGCGCCGGCAAGACCATCATCACGGCGCTGGCCCCGCTGGCAGAGATGCAGCGCTACGCCACTGACCTGCGCAGCCTGACTCAGGGCCGGGGTCTCTTCTCAATGGAACTTGACCATTACGAACCTGTGCCGACGCACCTGGCACAGGAGATAATTGAGGCGCATAAGAAGGAAAAGGAGAAGGAGTAGAAAGTAAGGAGTAAGAGGTAGGGAGTAGGGGAAGGCTCGCTCCTGAGAGGGTGGGCCTTCTTTTTGTCCTGGTGTGTCGAAATGAACCGTCCCGACGATACGACTGCCCTCACGAACAGCGGCATCCTGGTCGTCGCCGCATACACGGCCGCGCAGATGCTTTCCGACGTGTTGAGCCTCAAAATCGCGCTGGTGGCCGGCTTTAGCATAGACGCCGGGACTTTTGTCTATCCCTTGACCTTTACGCTGCGCGACTTGGTGCACAAGTTGCTCGGTCGAGCCGCGGCCCGCACCATCATCGTAGCCGCTGCGGTCATCAATCTGGTGATGGCAGGGATGTTCACCTTTGCCGCCTGGCTGCCGCCGGACCTCAGCGTCGGCCCGCAGGCAGAGTTCGGCCTGGTGCTGTCACCCGTGTGGCGCATCGTCGTCGCTTCCGTAGCCGCCGAGGTCGTCAGCGAGTTTGCCGACACCGAGCTTTACCATTGGTGGGTCACGCGGGTGACGCGCCGCTACCAGTGGGCGCGGGTGCTGGTCAGCAACGGCTTGAGCGTGCCGTTGGATAGCTTTATCTTTTGTTGGGGCGCGTTCGGAGGACTGTGGCCCGCCACGACAGTGTGGTCCATCTTTTGGGCCAACGTACTCGTAAAGGTAGCAGTCACTCTGGCGAGTTTGCCGGGTATTTACCTGGTGAAGGAGAAGTGAAAAGTATGCGAAAAGTTGACAATTTGGAGATAGAACACTATGAAGCCTGATAATAACACTCTTATCCCACCTTATGGGGGGCAATTAGTAGATCTGCTGACATCGCCCGAAGAGCTCCCGCAACTCAAGAGTTACGCCAACAAACTGCCCTCGATCCAACTTTCGACGCGGGCAGTGTGCGACCTGGAGTTGCTGGCGGTGGGGGCGTTCTCACCGCTGGATCGCTTTATGGGCCAAAAAGACCATCAGCGAGTACTGGATGAGATGCGGTTGACCAGCGGTCACATCTTTCCCATCCCTATCACGCTGCCGGTGGAGGCTGGGCCAGAGATTCGGTTGGGGCAAGAGGTCGCGCTGCGCGACAACAAGAACAACTTGCTGGCAGTGATGACCATCGAAGAGATCTATGAATGGGACCGGGACGAGGTTGCCCAAAAAATCTTTGGCTCGCTGGATCTGCGCCATCCGCTGGTGGCCGAGATGCATCGCTGGGGCAAGTTGAATATCTCTGGCCGGCTGCGAGTGCTACAACTACCGCCCCATCACGACTTTCAGGAGCTGCGTCGCACGCCGGCAGAGACGCGGGCCATCTTGGAGAGTTTCGGCCATCAGAACGTGGTCGCCTTCCAGACGCGCAACCCGCTCCATCGCGTGCACGAGGAGTTGACCAAGCGAGCGACCGAGGAAGTGGGAGGAGCGCTGCTGCTCCACCCGGTGGTCGGTATGACCAGACCCGGCGACGTGGATCATTACACGCGAGTGCGCACCTACAAGGCGCTGACCGAGAGGTACTATGACCCCGACCGCATACTGCTCTCGCTGTTGCCGCTCGCTATGCGGCTGGCCGGCCCCCGCGAGGCGGTGTGGCACGCACTGATCCGGCGCAACTATGGCGCGAACCACCTGATCGTGGGACGCGACCACGCCGGCCCCGGCAAAGACTCTAAGGGCAACCCGTTCTACGGGCCTTACGACGCCCAGGAATTGGTCGAAAAATACAGCGATGAATTGGGAGTAAAGGTCGTCCCGTTCCGCATGCTGGTCTATCTGCCGGACGAGGAGCGGTACGAGGAGATCACCAAGATCCCGGAGGGCGCCAAGACCGCGGTCATCTCTGGCACCCAGGTGCGCGAGGAATACCTGAACAATGGGCGCGAGTTGCCCTCCTGGTTCACCCGGCCGGAAGTGGCGGAAATCCTCTCGGAAAGCTATCCGCCGCGTCACAAGCAAGGGGTCTGTATCTGGTTCACGGGGTTGAGCGGCGCTGGCAAGTCCACCACCGCCGAGGTACTGACAGTTTTGTTGCAGGAGCATGGCCGCCAGGTGACGCTGCTGGACGGCGACGTGGTGCGCACCCATCTCTCCAAGGGACTGGGGTTCAGCAAAGAGGGTCGAGACATCAATATCCGCCGGATCGGCTTTGTGGCCTCAGAGATCGTGCGCCACGGCGGCACAGCGATCTGCGCGGCGGTGAGTCCCTACCGGGCGACGCGCAACGACGTGCGGAATATGGTCGGCAAGGAGCATTACGTCGAGGTGTTCGTGGATACGCCGCTAGAGGTATGCGAAGATAGAGACGTCAAAGGACTGTACGCCCAGGCACGGCGCGGGGAGATCGAGAACTTTACCGGAATTGACGACCCCTACGAACCCCCCCGCCACGCCGAAATCGTACTCGATACAGTGAACAGCTCTGCCGAGGGGAACGCTCACCAGATTTTAGATTACCTGGCTGAGCGAGGCTTTATCCGGCGGTCGGCGGATAAAAAAACATCCGGCGGATAAAAAAACATCCGTAGGGAGATTAACATGTTCAAGTTTTTGCGCCGACGAAAACAGCCCAAGGTCATGGTCATTGGGTTGGACTGCGGCGCGCCAGAGTTGGTCTTTGATACCTGGCGCGATCAACTGCCCAACCTGCGGGGCTTGATGGAGCGGGGAATATATGGCGACCTGATGTCATCGCTCCCTGCTATCACCGTGCCAGCCTGGAGCTCGATGCTCAGCAGCAAGGATCCCGGCGTGCTCGGCTTTTACGGGTTTCGCAACCGGGTCGACTATTCTTACGACAAGATGACAATCGCCACCAGCACGGCCGTCAAAGAGAAACGGGTTTGGGAGATCCTAGGCGAGGCTGGCAAACGTGTCATCGTGGTCGGGGTGCCACAGACCTACCCGATTCGACCGGTCAACGGCTATCTCATCTCTAGCTTTCTCACCCCGTCGGTGGAGAGGCAATACACCCACCCCAACGAGCTGCGCTACGAGATTGATCGGGTGTTGGATGGCGAGGAGTACGACGTAGACGTGCGCCAGTTTCGCACCGAGGACAAGGGCTATTTGCTCCGGCAGATTTACGCTATGAACGACAAACAGTTCAAGGTGATGCGTTATTTGCTAGAGAACAAGCCGTGGGACTTTTTCATGTTCGTGGATATGGGAGTGGACCGCATCCACCACGGCATGTGGAAGTTTCACGACACGACGCACCCCAAGCACGAGCCGGGTAACAAGTACCGGCACGCTATCCGCGATTACTATGTCCATCTGGACCGGCAGATCGGCACGCTACTGGAGCGGGTGCCCCAAGATACGTTCATCCTGGTCGTCTCCGATCACGGCGTCAAGCCGATGCACGGCGGTATCTGTGTCAACGAGTGGCTGCGCCGCGAGGAATACCTGACGCTGGCGGAGGAGCCTGAGGGCAAGAAGCTGACTCCTTTCAGCGACGCGAAAGTGGACTGGGGAAAAACCCAAGTATGGGGCTCCGGCGGCTACTATGCCCGCATCTTTTTGAACGTGGAAGGACGGGAGCCACAGGGGACGATCCCGGCCGCGCAGTACGAACAGTTCCACGACGAACTGGCCGAGGCGTTGCGCTCGATCCCCGCGCCGGACGGCAGCGACATCGGGACGCGGGTCTTCAAGCCGCAAGAGGTCTACCGAGAGGTGCGCAACATTCCGCCCGACCTGATCGTCTACTTTGGCGATCTCTCCTGGCGCTCGGTGGGCAGCTTTGGACACGGAGGTATCTACACGTTCGAGAACGACACCGGCCCCGACGACGCCAATCACGCCGAGAACGGGATGTTCATCCTGGCCGACCCGGCGGATAGCAAACATCCGGGAGCGGAGAGCAGCGGCCAACGTGTGGCGGCCCGCCATCTGATGGACGTCGCACCGACGATCCTGGACGCCTTCGGACTGCCGGTTCCGCCGGACATGCAAGGGAGCAAGATGCAGGATGCAGGATAACGATCTGTACGATCTGAACGTCACAGCTGCGGGCCATCGCTCTGGCTTTGTGGCCGTCATCGGCCGGCCCAACGTCGGCAAGTCCACGCTGATGAACCAATTCGTGGGACAAAAGGTCGCCATCGTCTCGCCCAAGCCACAGACCACCCGTAACCGCATCCTGGGCATCCTCACCCGCGAGGATTATCAAGTCATCTTTGTAGATACCCCGGGCATCCACCGTCCACGCCACAAACTGGGCCAGGCGATGGTCGCCACCGCCACCCGCGCCATCCCCGACGCCGACGTAGTGCTGTTTATAGTGGACGCCTCTGTGCCACCCACCAGGCAAGACGAGACGATTGCCAAACTGATCCTAGAGCAGATCCGCCTTTCCCCGACGGAGAATAGCGCAACGACGGCCCCCGTCATCCTGGTGCTCAACAAGATGGATCTACTGCCGCCGGACAAGGTCGAGCCACACACCGAAGCATATTGGGAAACGGTCCCTTACCACCAGGAATGGATGATGACCGTCGCCACCGAGGGTGTGAACCTGGACAAGCTGCTAAAGTTGATCGTGGCTGCACTGCCGGAGGGGCCGCGCTATTACCCCGGCAACCAGGTCACCGACCAGACCGAGCGGGAGATCGGGGCCGAGTTGATCCGCGAGCAGGTGCTGCGCTACACGCGCCAGGAAATACCGCATGCCGTCGCCGTCGTCGTGGAAGAGTTCAAGGAACGGGAGAACGACGTGGTCTACGTGGGGGCCAACGTCTTTGTCGAAAAGGACTCTCAGAAGGGAATCATCATCGGCAAGCGGGGGCAGATGCTGCGCCAGATTGGGACGGCGGCGCGGCAGGAGATTGAGCGTATGACGGGCGGGCAAGTCTACCTCGACCTGTGGGTCAAAGTGCGCAAAAGGTGGCGTCGGGACGAGAGAGAGCTACGCCGTCTGGGGTATGTGGGTAGGGAGTAGGGAGTAAGGAGTATAAGAGTGAAGGCTCGCAAACGGCCCCTGGGGTTGATGCTCTTGAGCGCACTGCTGTTGATCCTGGTCTTGCGTGCTCTAGGATGGTTGCTCATCGGCGGTTTGCTAGGAGGGAGCATGACGGGAGCGGCGCAAGGATTCCTGGGCCTGATAATAGCGCCCCTGCTCGTCGGCGCCGTCGGGCTGTTGCGACTGCGAGAATGGGCGCGCTGGCTCACGCTGGCGGTATGCAGCGCCTACTTTGGTCTGACGTTGTTCAACGTCGTCGTCGCGTGGCCGGGGCCGGAGAGCAAATGGCTGACCCTAGTGGCTCTGAATGGTCTCGAGGCCGTGATCGCGCTGGTCGCGGCCTGGTGGTATCTCAACCGCAAAGAAGTGCGAGAGCTTTTCCAGAAACCCAGAGAACCCCGCAAGTAGTGAGCCACGATCATCTTTGCCGGCCAAGCAAACGCCATAGGACAATTCTATCGGGAAAAAGACCCCTCCCATGCCCAAATTCAGCGCATGGCAGTCCATTTTCGGCGCTCCCTGACCGCTTGAAGTCTGGCGTCCTTTGTGGTATAGTAACCCTGGCAGGACGTTTAGCCCTTGCCAGGAGGAATGTGACGATGAAACGTCAACTCATAGTTGTTGGACTGGCGGTGTTTGCGCTCCTGCTGCTCGCCTTCATCTCGGCGACGCTGGCCGCGCCTGGAAACGTCCCATCCCTCCAGACCGGAGAGACTGAACCCAACGACGACTTTGGAAGTGCCAATGCCGTGAGCGTACCGGGCTATGCCACCGGAGTGGTATCCGAAACAGACACGATGGACTACTTTGTGCTGAATACCGAGAACGGGCATCAATATCAGGCCACCCTCAGTAAACTGGGCTCTACAGGCAACCTGCAACTGATGATGCGCCTATACGATGCCGGTCAGGGCCTCCTGGATAGCGACTCCTCCAGCATATCGTGGACAGCATATACGACCACTCATTACATCCGTGTCGAAGCGCTTATTGCTACCACCACTACTGTCCAGAGCGCCCAATACCGTTTGGACTTGGACAAACTCGCCGCGACGCCAACCCCAACTCCATCCTCCACCCCGACCAACACCCCAACTCCGACCAACACCCCTCTGCCGAGCGTCACCGAGGGAGACAATTACGAACCCAACGACGACGAGGGCGAGGCATACGAACTGCCGGTCTCGGCCTCGGTCACGTTGAGCAGTCTGGAGGGATCGGCTAATTTCTACCCCGGCAATAGCGACCATGACTGGTTCAAGTTCTGGGCCAAGGACGACAAGTGGTACCAGGTCACCACCAGCGGCCTGAGCGATGTGGACACCTACGTACAAATCCGCGACAAGGACAACAACGTGGTTAAAAGCAACGACGATTACACCGTGGGCTATGCGTCGCAGGTCGCGTGGGAGGCCACTTACAACGGCTACTATTACGTCCGCGTCACCAACAAAGTGAACACCCTCGGCACCTACGATATGAAAATAGAGGAAAGCGACGCCCCCCCCGCCGATCCCACGGCCACGCCTGGTCCCGGCCCCAGCTCCGAGGCCGACGATTGCGAGGACAATCTCGACTTTGAGCACGCCTGCGTCATCGCTACCAACAAATCCTACACCTTTAACCTGCACCCCCCCTTCGGCGGCGCAGACAACGACTATTACAAGATCTGGATCAAACCGGGCTTTATCTACAAGTGCGTCACCTCGGATCTGGACCCCGGCATAGACCCCAACATGATCGTCTACGACCACAACCAGAACGGCATCGGCGGCAACGACGACATCGAGCCAGGAGACCTCAACAGCGCCTTCAGCTACTATGCCAACTACGAGGGCTGGCTGTACGTGCTGGTGGGCACCGGCGACCGCACGCCTAGTGACATCAACAACAGCAACTACTCGTTGGTCTGCAACATGCAGGCGCCGGGCGAACCGACGGCGACCCCCGGCCCATCCGAAGGAGCGACGTCCACCCCCAGGCCGACGAATCCGCCCGCCGCCACCCCAACGCCGGTCGAAGAGATCACGATACGCCCAATGACGACCCCCACCCCAGTTCCCGAACCCGACGGGACACCGGCCTCACGCTTCATCCCCATCAACCTGTTGGTCTACTATGACGGCAACGATGACCACCAGCCCGGCGCCGGGGAGGGCATCTCCTCCATCTCGGCCCAGGCTTACGAAGCCGCCACCAACCAACTGTTAGCCCAGGGCTTTACCGACGAACTAGGCAACCTAGAGTTCACCGTCTCGGCGCAAGGCCCCGTGCGCGTGAGCATACCTTTCTTTGGCTTTAGCCAACTGGTGGCCGGTGAAGAGGGAGCCAGCATCTACCTGCGTATCCCGCCCCAAAAGTTTCCCGGCCAGTCGCCCTGACCCACACGGATGACATCCCTATGAGCGAACCAACTCCTTCGACGACGGTGGATACTCCACAAACTTTGGGCTCGGCCGGATCATCTCGACGCAGTTGCCTGCTGATCATTCCCATCGCCGGCGGCGTGCTGCTCCTGCTGGTCGCCGGAGCGTTGATGATCTATCTGGGAATCAAGAGCGCGTTCTTCAAGGGCAACCCCGGCATGCCCCTGGAAGTGGTCAAAGTCACGCCCACCCCTTTTGCTTCCCCCATACCCGTCGTCCCATCCTGCCAAACGATCATCGGCAGCGACGACATACAAGTGAGCGTACCGCTCCCCATCTCCCTGACGGTAAGCGGCGAACCGCTCCCCGTCACGCCCATCCTGCCCGAACAGACGGGATGGACGTACCCGGCGAGCAGCTCAGGATCGGCCACCTGGATTTGCGGCACGGTGGTCAACTATGTCCTGGGGCTGGAGCCGACGCCGGACAACGAGACACTGCTGACCGACCTGCGGCCGGGAGACGAGATCAAGCTACACCTATCCAACGGCGTGGCGCTCTTTTTCCGCTTTGTCGAGCGGGGAGAGACGACGGCAAACGAAGCAACCGTCTTTGAGCAACTTTACCCCCGCCTGACGCTGATCCTGGAGACGGAGGATGGCGGTTGGCAAGTCGCCACGGCCGACTATGTCGCCGAGACGGAGCCAGTTCAGCCGCCTCCGTCAGGGGCGCAGGCCCAACCCGGTCAACCGGTGCACGTGGGCGATGCCCAGGTGACGGTGAACAGAGGACACGCCGAGAGCGGCATAGACTCTCCCGCCGGAACGATGTACTACCTGGTAGAGTTCTCGGTCGAGAACATCGGTGCGGAGCCGCTCGACGCCAGCGGCTTTGTCATGCAGTTACAGGACGATGTAGGAAACCTGTACCTGCTTTCGCCCGCAGCCAGTTCCAGCGGGGAACACGGCGCCCTCAGCGGAGAAATCCCGTCCGGCGCGACGGCCCAGGGCACGGCCGGCTACCTGGTGCCAGAGATGCTCGCCGGCCCTACGCTCACCTGGGCCTTTAGTCCCCAACCCGGCTCGGCATTGCGCGCCAGCGTGCTCATCCCCTACGAGGGAGGCGGCGGAGCGGAACCTGTCTTGGGGCAGGCCGAGGTGCGCATCACCGACGCCTTCCTAGATGGCTCCGGCGACACGCTGATCATTGAGGGAGAGGTGAGCAACGTGGGATCCAGCCCGCTCACCGTGCGGCTGAACGACATCAGTCTCACCTCCAGCTCCGGGATAGGCAGCCTGCGTGTGGCGGCTCCTCCGCTGCCCTGGACGATCGAGCCGGGCCAAACCCAGGTCGTCGAACTCCAGTACGAAAGACCGGCCGCTTCGACGGTGCTGCTGGCGCTGCTGGGGTATTCCTTCGAGATCCAGGGATTGCAGTAGAGAAACCGCACAGTCAGCAATCTGCACGACCCCGTTCGCGGCCGGTTGTTCCGCAGACCGGAGCTCCTATCGCAAGCGATGGGCCTCGTCGCCGGTCGGCCTCGCGAGAAAGGAGATGACCAATGCCCAACGAAAGAACAGACGAGAAGAAAAGCCCACTGCACGAGTGGCTGCCAACGACACTGCTCACCTTTATGGTATTGCTGATCCTGGCCTTTGTGGTCTATCAGGTGACGATCGGCACCAGCGAGAGCGACATGGGCGCCAGAAGTATGTGGGCGCTCATCGTAGCGATGGTGCTGCTGGTGCTGTTGCCGGTGGTGGATCGCATCCAGACGATCAGTGTCTCGCCCACCGGCTTTGAGGCCACACTGAGCGAGGCCCAGGCCCACGCATTGGAGAAGGTCGGCGCGCTGGACGACCCGCAGGTAGCGGAGGCGGCGCGGGCACAGATTCTCCAGGCCAAAAGCCCCGACCAGGTGCAGGCGGCGATGGAGAAAGCGGTCAAGCTGAACGTGATGCGGACGCTGGAGCTGGTGAAGGCAGCCATCCGGGGCAAACACAAGTGTTACGTGCGCTACCGGCCCGACCCAGCGGAGCCGATACAGACCTATTACGTCGCCCCTCTGGACGTCAAACCCGGCAAGTCGCCAGCGACGAAAGCGAACGACTACCTGTGGGGCTACTCCTACGAGCACGAAAGCGTCGTCTCGCTGCGCTTGGACCGGGTGCTGGGGATAGAACAGAGCGAGGAGCCTTTCGACCCGGCGGAAGTGATGGCGGGATGGAAGAACAGGGAGACGGAGTGGAACGTGGCGCGGGAGTGGTGAGTGGGGATTGGAGATTATTGGTCATCTAGCCGGGTCGCAAGAGAGGGGCTAGATGGCGACGCAAAGATCCCCAGGGCAACACGAGACAAGTTGTTGGTGCAAGCAATGCATGACTCCACTGAAAAAACCAGGTTTTTCAATGGTTTTATGGGACAGCGTCCCACTTTTGGCTCAAAATTGACGTGTTTGTGGGAATATCTCACCAAAAAACCTGGTTTTTGGGCATTTTATC
>Ga0180431_10008128_pt1 | contig 12085 bp, 7 predicted proteins | sample SS_ome_11_FD_132459 | JGI IMG/M metagenome (GOLD analysis project Ga0180431, IMG submission 132459) | Hypersaline lake sediment archaeal communities from the Salton Sea, California, USA - SS_1_MS_1 metaG | ecosystem: Environmental > Aquatic > Non-marine Saline and Alkaline > Hypersaline >... | reverse complement strand
GAGCTGGCTGATTACGCCGAAGGCCACTTCTTCGCCGTGCATCAGGTGGCGGCACTCGCCGAACGAGGGCAGGCAGTTGGCGATCATGTGTGCGCTTGCCAGGCCGCCGCTTTCAAAGCCGAGGCCCGAGTGCAGAATATTGGCTTCGATAACCTTCTCGACCGAGGGCGTCAGCACGCCGGCCTCGACGGCACGTTTCGCTTCGACGCCGTGTTCGAGCAGGACTTCGTAACCGAGTTCGGCGATTGCCATCGCAGCCATCGTCGAAACGCCGCCGGCGATATTGCCGGCGCCGGTCTGCAATGCGACTTTGGCTTCCACCCAGGTGGCCAGTGCATCCCCCATGCCGGCAACCAGGGCCCTGGCCGGAGCGCGGGAAATTACCAGCGAATCGACGAGGACCAGGTCGGGATTGAAAGGCCAGCAGTCGAAGCCCGTGCAGTTGCCGTCTTCATCGTACCAGACGCTGGCCGCACTGGTGGGCGAGTCATTCGACGCAATCGTCGGACAGGTGACGATCCGTATTCCGGTCTCAATCGCGGCGGCTTTGGCCGTATCCAGCGTCTTGCCGCCGCCGACTCCGACTGCGATATCGGCGCCCTTTTCCTTAATGATGCCGACCACGCGATCGACTTCCTTTCGAGTGCAGTCGCCCCGGAAGTCGACGTCGATTGGATCGAGCTTCTCGACGGTAAGGCTGTCCAGCAGCGTCTTGCCCACGATTCCCTTGACGGTCGCATCCCAGAGCAGCAAGGGCTTTTTGCCGAGTATCTTGAGGTATTTCCCGGCGTCGGCCAGGGCGTTTCGGCCCTGAACGTATTTCCCTGGGGCTATCAGAACGTTGTGCACTTCCATACCCTTTCAAATTTGAGGACGATGCTCGATTCTGGTTTCTCGATTATGTCGAGACAGCGGACAACCGTCAATCGAAAATCAAAAATGGGTCATCCACTATTTCTTGCAATTTTTGCTTTTAGTGCTAATGTCTATTGTCATGGATCTGGATTTGAAGGACAAGGTGGCGCTGGTAACCGGGGCCTCGCAGGGTTTGGGCAAAGCGATGTCGTTGCTGCTCGCCGCCGAGGGGGCCGGCGTAGTCGTCAACTACCGCCGCAGCAGCGAGAAGGCCGACGCGGCAGTACGGGAGATCAGGGAAAAACATGATGTCGAAGCGATACCTGTCTATGCCGACGTCGGTCAGGAAAAGGACGTGGTAGCCATGTTCGAGAAGATCGACGAGCACTTCGGGCGGATCGACATACTGATTAACAACGCGGCCTACTGCCCCACGTGCCAGGTGGCGGATATGACCGTGGATATGTGGAACTATACGCTTGGGGTCAATTTGACCGGGACATTCCTTTGCAGCCGGGAGTTTGTCAAGCGTCTGCTGGATCGGCAACAGCCGGGCCGAATAGTAAACATCAGCTCGCAGGCCGCCTTTCGCGGATCGACAACCGGTCACGCTCCGTATGATGCGAGCAAGGGCGGAATTGTATCGTTCACTGTTTCGCTGGCGAGGGAGGTCGCCGAGAAGAACATCATGGTCAACTGCGTCGCTCCCGGCCTGATGCACACCGAAATAATGGACAAGGCCCTGCGAGCCAACATGCAGAAGTATATCGACCGAGTGCCGATTCGCCGGATCGGCAAGCCCGACGAGATCGCTCGCGTGGCGGTCTTCCTGGCGGGCCGGGGCAGCGATTACATGACCGGCGCCACGGTAGACGCCAGCGGCGGCCTGGCGATGCATTAGGAATTGAGAATTAAGAATTACGAATTTAGAATTAACACGTTAGCGTCCTGAATGCCGTATTCCCAATTCTCCATTCTAAATTCTCAATTCTGAATGGTTATCGACCCAGCACCGTGAACATTACGTGCCATCCCACGCCGCTGCTGAGTGTATCAGGGTTTTTCTCGGCGACGTCGGCCGGGCCGATCTCGCCGGCACAGTAGGCGCCGAAAAGCGGGATTTCATTTCCGATGACACCCTTGATAGCCGTCAGTTCGTCTTCGATGTTGTCGAGCTTACCCTGGCGCCCGGCACAGTTGAAGGCCAGCACGGAAAAGGGTTTTAACCTCATATTCTTCATCGCCTCGTCGGCGCCTTCGGCGGCAGACGATATGACCTTATCGTTTTCTTTTGCCTGCCTGCCGGCGAGAGACACATTGAAATCACCTGAGAGCATCAGAGCGATCGCGGCATCAGTATAAATTCGCCCCTGGAAATACACGAACGTCTGGCCCGCGTTCTTGTTGGCCGAGCCGCCGGTGATTGGAAAATCCCTGCCCAAAACTTCCTGAGCGCCGTCGAGAAGGAACTGATTCTTCGGCGAGTGCGCATCAGCCATGATGACCATCAGGCGATCATCGTTGCGTCTGGGAGTCTTTGCGGCCAGTGCCGAACCGCCGGCGCGCAGACGCTCGGCAAGCTCGGCCTCGTTCTCTTCCATCGTCAAGTCAGCAATTCCCAGCTTCGGCTGGAACGCCGCCGAGGTCGCTATTCCATCGCCGGCGATGCCGAGCAGGGAGACGGAATCAAGATCGAAACAACCTTCCTGCGCGAATGATCCGTAGGTCGAAAAGCCAAAGACAATTTCTTTCGGAAAGACCGAACAGACGCCCTTGAGCACCTCTTTCTTTTGAGCCCGGCCTTCGAAGCACTCGGCCAGCACAACAGCGTGCAGCGAGTCCGAACCTATCTTCTCTCGAAGCGCCGAAGCGGCCCGCCTGCCCGCTTCGAAGGCATCCGTGTTGTCTGCCGAGGCCACACGGACCGTTATCGATCCGCCCTCTTCGGCGTCGGACGAGACGTACGTATAATTGACGGCACATCCCGACATTAGTAGCAGACATATCGAAAGTGACAATATTGAAAGAGTCTTTGCCAGGCTTGTTTCTCCGTTCATGTGAACCTCCTTTAGCATAATTGACTGCCGGTTTGTCTTAACGTTTTGACGAGCACAACCCGAATTCCACCTTGCTGTCATACGGCGGATCAGCGGGCCATTTCACCGGAGCCCACTTGCACCACGCAAACCGATTTCGCTGCTCGGGCCAGAGCCCGGCGGCCTTGCCCCAGTCACGGATGCCCGTCCCGTCGGGATCGTGCACGAGGATCGAGAACCTGATCTCCCGGCCAACGGTGGGCCTGATTGTCGGTACGGCGGAAAACGGGATCGAACATTCATAATGCGTGATCTTGCCCTGCCTCTTGACGGCGACCCGGGCATCTTTCAACTGGAGCGTCTCAAGACTCCTTTGCCGTTGCGTGACCGACAGTTCCCGGCCCGGCTCGATCAGTTGAAAACATTTATCCCTGCCGAACATGCCGCCAACGTCGACGAGCAAGAACTCGGATCTCTGCGATTCGGCCTGAGCTTCAGATGCCGTGACGGCAGTACGCGGGGCAAGAGCAAACTGCACCGCATCAACCCGAGCGGCACTTTCTTTGTAGCTGTACAGTTTGTCCTCTTCGACCTGAACGTAGAGATAGAAGCAGCGTTTATTCCAGTATGTGCTAACGATGGTTCTTTTCTCCGAATTCGTGAAAGTGAAAGGGATCGCGTCAGACCAGTCCCTGAACTTGCCGTCGATCTTCGGCTTGAAATAGGGCGCGCTCGCACAGACGACACTCTGTTGACATGACGTCTTATCGGCGCCCTGTATAATCGTTATCTCGATGGGGTACGCATTCGATTTCGCATCGGATGCTTTCTCTATCGTAAAAGGCAGGCTTTTCACCTCGCCGGACGCCAGCGTCACCTCTCGATTCCCCGGAGTCCATTGCCAACCCTCCGGGAACTCCGGCTCAATCGTTACTGTGCATTCGGCGGCGCCCGTGTTTCGCACTTGTATATGCGTTGTAGGACCTGTGGCCGGAGGGACGGTGAAGTTTTCGGCGCGAACGGCAACGTTAGGAGCCGATATCGCAGTTCCGACAACGGCGATACAGTTCAACATAGCGAGTGGCCACAGCCGATACATCAAGATCCTTTCGAGAAACGATCGATCAGCCTCAATATGATACCCCGGACAGGCGGGCCTTACAAGCACCACATTGAACAATGGCCGCCGGTCTACTCCAGAAGACTTCAAAATTTGTGCGCGACAACTTTGATAGTATGGCCCGAAAGGTGTACTATGATTATCAGCGTACCGGACGCCGCCGGTCCGCGGTAAGGCCTGAGGCCATCTTCATTCGCTGAAAGGGCAAGTACGGATGCTCGGCCTTATCACACCGGTGTTCAGAGAGCTTGAATTGACGGGGTACACTTTGTAGCATGTTGGTAAGAAGTATGGTAACGCAGTGCAGCCGGCGTATGCATGGTGATCCCGAAAGTGCGGCTCAGTAGACGCGGCGGCTTTTGGGAAGCCTGGAATCCTGAATGAGGTGGTTCGGTGCGCAGGAAAGCCTTGATTTTGACAGTTAGTGTGGCGGCGCTGGGCCTTGCGCTCTTTCTGTACAGAATTCGACCGGCAAATACGTTTCACATCGAAGACATACTAACTGTTTATCAGGAACACGCGGACTACAACGACTTATCCATCGACTATCCCCTCGATGAAACGCTGTTTCCGCCTGAGATGATCGCGCCCACGTTCCGATGGAGCGACAGCCTCTCGGCCTCGAAAGCATGGCTGGTTCAAGTCAGCCTCGCCGGCGGCGAGACGCGTCTGCACTTTCTGTCACATCGGCAACAATGGAAGCCTCAGCCGCAGGACTGGCGGAAGATGAAGAAAATGACCGTCGATCGGGATGCCGAGGTCGTCATACTCGGGGTCAGTTCCGCCGAACGCCCGGCAATCGTGTCAAAGGCCAGAATGACTTTCAGGACGTCGAAAGATCCCGTCGGCGCTCCTTTGTTCTATCGTGAAGTCGAACTGCCGTTTGTTAAGGCGGAAAAGAACCTCCCCGGCGTCAGGTGGCGATTTGGGGCTATTGATAATCCGTCGCCTCCTGTGGTCCTGAAGGATCTGCCCGTCTGCGGCAACTGCCACTCATTCACAAGCGACGGCCGAACTCTTGCGATGGACGTGGACTACGCCAGCCGCAAGGGTTCATACGTCATCACGAAAGTCAAGAGACAGATGGTGCTGGCTCGGCAGGACGTCATCACATGGACCGACGAAGAAAACACAGAGCAGAGCCACGGCCTGCTGTCGCAGGTATCTCCCGACGGCCGGTACGTCGTCAGCACCGTTAGAGATATGTCCGTCTTTATTCCGCAGCCGTCTCTGGCGTTCTCACAACAGTTCTTTCCCGTCAAGGGTATTCTGTGCGTGTTTGACAGAGAGACAAGGAGATTCCGCAACTTGCCCGGCGCCGACGACCTGCGATACGTGCAGACCAATCCGACCTGGAGCCCGGCCGGCAAACACATGGTCTTCGCCAGGGCAAGGGCTCCCGATCTGAGTAACACCAAACATCAGGGCTTCGTGTGGTTGACGCCTTCGGAGAGCAGAGAATTCGTTGACAAAGACGAGCCGTTTTCTTTTGACCTGTACAGAATTCCCTTCAATGAGGGCGAAGGAGGAACTGCCGAGCCGCTCGAAGGGGCATCCAATAACGGCATGAGCAACTATTTCCCGCGTTATTCGCCCGACGGCCGCTGGATCGTGTTCTGCCGAGCCAAGAGCTTCATGCTCCTTCAGCCGGACAGCGAACTGCACATTATTCCTGCCGAAGGAGACAAGGCGCGCAGGCTCGGATGCAATACTTCGCGGATGAACTCCTGGCACAGCTTCTCGCCCAACGGCAGATGGCTCGTCTTTGCGTCAAAGGCCTATTCCGACTACACGCAGCTATGCCTGACTCATATCGACGACAGCGGATGCAGCACCCCGCCGGTGCTTCTCGAGCACTTCACCGAACCGGACCGAGCCGCCAACATCCCCGAATTCGTCAACGCCGATCCAGACTCGATTGCCGCGATCCATGAGCGATTCCTGGATCGTTGATTTTCTGTCCGGCGTCTTCCGGGAGCAATGCTGTTTCCTTATTGTTAATGCGAAACGTCGCACCCTACCTATGTAGAGCTGACTGTTTTCGTGACTTCGTCAAATTCGTGCAGGACTCTTTCGTCTTTTTGGCCGATGAAGAAGTCAAGCAGGAAGATCGTCAGGCTATTTGCGGCGAAGCCGGGGACGATTTCGTACATTTTCCCGCCCAGCCCGGCCAGCTTCCATGATACGAGAACAGCCGTTCCTATCGTCATTCCCGCCAGTGCCGACTGCCAGCTCGTCTTGCGAGAGAACAGTGCGAACAGGACCAAAGGCCCGAACGCGGCGCCGAGACCGCCCCATGCAAAAGCGACTATGGCCAGAACCGTGCTGTCGCAGACCAAGGCTATTACTAAAGCCACTATGAAGGTGACGATCACGCACCCCCGGCCTACCCAGACGATCTCTTTCTGGGAGGCGCCTTTTCTCAAGGTCTTGCGATATACGTCCTGCGACAGCGCCGATGACGAGACCAGCAACTGCGAGTCTATCGTTGACATTATAGCCGAAAGAATCGCCGCAAGCAGGATTCCGCCTATCCAGGGATTGAACAGTTTGTCTATCATATAGATGAAGACTTTCTGCTCTTCTTTGTCCCTTAGTTTCTCGAACATTGCTATCCCGATAAGGCCGACCGCGACCGCCCCGGTCAACGATACAAAGACCCAGGCGATGGCGATTGCTCCGGACTTTCTGAGTTTCGCCGGTGAGTCGATGCCCATGAACCTTACAAGTATGTGCGGCTGGCCGAAATAGCCGAGGCCCCATGCAATACCGGATACAATCATACATACGGCAACGGGCAGGCTTGCTCCCTGCGGCATAAGGCTAAGCGACACTTTCTTCAAATCGATCGCTTTCTCAATCTCGGCGGCGCCTCCGACGGCGTGATACGCAATTGCCGGGACCACGACGATTGCGACGACCATCAGCGTGCCCTGCAGAAGGTCCGTCCAGCATACCGCCAAAAAGCCTCCGAGGAATGTATAGGCGACAATTATGAGTCCACCGATGATGACCGCCTTGTTGAAAGATACGCCGAAGCTGGATTCGAACAGCAATCCCGAGGCCACAAGTCCTGATGAGGCGTAAATCGCAAAGAATCCCAGTGTTATCACAACGGAGATTACCCTGATCAGCCCCGTCGGATCTCTGAAACGCGCTTCGAGAAAGCACGGCAGCGTTATCGAATTGGTCTTCTGCGTGTAGATCCTGAGCCTGGTTGAAACCAGCTTCCAGTTCAGGACCGTGCCGATGAATAGGCCTATTGGTATCCAGGTCTTTCCCATACCTGACAGATAAATCGCTCCGGGCAGGCCCATCAGCAGCCAGCCGCTCATATCGCTGGCCTGGGCCGACAACGCCGTGACCCAGGAGCCCATCCGGCGGCCGCCTAACAGATAGTCCGTTATACTGGCCGACTTGCGATAGAAACAAAAACCAATGCCGAGCAGCACTATAAAATATGCAATGAATGTAATGAGAGTTGGAATTGACATCGAGAGAGCCAGTCCAAAATTCAAAACAGCATGTTACAATTTCTTTGAGAAGTCATTTAGAAGATTGACTAAATTCTGGATCGTCTCCTTTTTCGGCATCGGCAGTTTCAAATGCTGTTGTCCGGTGCCTTTGTCGGTTTCAATTTTTAATCCGCCTACTCCCTCTGAAGTCGGCTTTTCGGATTTTCCTTTTTCACCAAGTAGTGTCTGGCCCAGCTTATCGAGAAAAGTCAACCCTGCTGATACTATGTCGTTCCACACCTGCTCGGGTTCCGCATGCTTTTTCTCTTCAGTTATTGTTGAAGCTTCTGCCTCGATGCGATCTCCATTTCCTCCATCGGCTGTCTGTGAGGGCATCGGCTCGGGGATAGTGCCCGTGGCCTTGTCGACGGATTCCATGAACCGCTTCAGCCGCGTCCCGCCGAGGAAGACCTCGTCTTCTCCTTTGTCGAGGACGCCGGAAAACATGGATTGCTTGAACGAGAGAACCGAGAGCATCCCTTGCTCGATTGTTCCCTGGGCGACAAAGTTCACCACCCGCACGGGCCGGTGTTGACCGAGGCGATGAATTCGCCCGATGCGCTGCTCGAGCACCGCCGGATTCCAGGGCAAGTCCATATTCACCACAGCCGAGGCGTTCTGCAGATTGAGTCCGACTCCGCCGGCATCCGTGGAGAGAAAGACTCGGCAATCAGGATCGCTTTTGAATTGTTTTACCAGATCCCTCCTCTTTTTGGCGGCAATTCCGCCGTGGAACAGCACGTGGTTTCGTTTGTGCGATTCGAGGCGATTCAAAAGCAGTTCGTGTGTCCTCCGCCATTGGCTGAACACCACTACCTTTGTATCGGGCTGCTCGAAGATTTCTTCGAGTAGTGAAATCAGTTCGTCTGCCTTGACGCCGTAGTCGGTTTCCTGATCGAGAAGATATGTGCTGTTGCAGCTCATGCGCATGTTTTGCAGCGCGATCATGAGTCTTCTCTGGTCGATCTCGGACAGGAAACCAAAGCGCCGCCACTTAATGACGATCCGCGCAACGGTTTCGCGGTTCTCCTCGTGATACTTCATCTGCTCGTCCGTCATGGGAACGAAGTAGTTTTTCTCCAGCCGTTCCGGAAGCTCCTTCAGGACTTCGTTTTTCGTGCGACGGACGAGAATCGGCTCCAGCGACTTGGCGATTTGCGAGAGGTGGTGATATCCTATCACCTTGCCGGCTTCGTCCACGTGCTGGTGCTCGGCAAGAAAGCGAAACAGCGGTCCCAGGTGGAAGCGGTCGATGAATTCGACTATGGAGTGCAGCTCTTCCAGCCGGTTTTCCAGCGGCGTTCCGGTAAGCACAATGGCAAACCTGGAATCGAGTTTCTTCACGCTTTGCGCTCTTCGAGTCTTCCAGTTCTTGATTCGCTGCGCCTCGTCGAGAATAATCATTTCCGGCGACCAGCGCCGAATCATATCAAGGTCGCGGTGTACGATTTCATAGTTGACGATTTTGTAAAATGAATCCGAGGCGTAAAGTTGAGCTCGTTTTGGGATTGTCCCTTCAACAATTTCCGCCGAACGGTCGCAGAATTTCTCGATTTCCTGTTTCCACTGGTATTTGAGCGACGTCGGCGACACGATCAGTACACGTTCGAGACCGGCTGTTTGGGCGAGTATCTCGGTGGCGGCAATGGCTTGTATGGTCTTTCCCAGCCCCATGTCGTCGGCGATAAGGCTTCGTCCCGCTCTTGCCGCGAACAAAGCGCCCTTGCGCTGATAAGGATACAGTGTGACTTTGAGCAGCTTGGCGAATGCCTTGCTGCCGATGCCTTTTGGGAAGGCTTTGTCGATTCGTTTCTCCAGGCCGATCTGATCTCTGACCCGTGCGATGAACTCTATCGTGTCCTCATAGCAGCGCAGGTCGTGTTTGAATGCTCCGGCCTTCTTGATAAAATTGTCGAACTGGAGATATGACTGTGGTTTCAGAAGTCCGTAGTCGTCAAAATAACGCCGGGCCAGCCCCAGCAGAGATTGCGGACATTCGGCGCCCGGTTTGAAAACCACCTCTCGCTTGGCGCCGTAGCGCAGATAGATTTCCGAGTAAGAAGGTTGGAAGCCTTCGGCAAAGGCCTTCTTAACCCCTCGTTTCCGCTGTAGCTTTGCAAGCGTGTGCTCGATGTGTTTGCATGTGCCCAGGGTATTAACGGCAAAATCCGGACACGAGCAGAAATTGTCCCCTATTCTCAGCCCGCGAATCGCGACGCGATACTCGCCTTTGGTCTGCGGGTTTCTCACAAGGAATTCCGAGAAGATCGGTTCGTCCCCGATATTCTTGAGGCTAAAGTCCTGCTCTTGTCCGAACTGTCTTCGCAGAGCAATCTGCCATTGCTCCAGAGGCATGTCTTCCGGCTTGCGAAGACGCGAAATCCTTTTGCTTTTACGCTTCTTTGGTGTTTTTCTTTTGCTTTTGTGTTTGGCCATAAGTCACCTTGTTACTGTGAAATAATCGTACTCTGACATTCTCCTGCTTTATAACCAGAGTACTGCAAAACTCCTATCATAGACGGTAGGGTGTGCATTGCACACCGCAATGGAATTTGGTGTGCGGTGCACACCCTACCTGATGATTCATTTGCAATTCATCTGATGTCCATATCGATTGAGTGTGTCCGGCAGTAATCTTTGATAGTTTCAAGTACAACCTCACCATATTGCCGGCTTTTCTTCTCGCCGATACCTTTGACTTCGAGCAGTCTGACATGATCGGACGGCCTCAGCCGGGCCATGTCTCGCAGGGCCGCGTCGCCGAAGACTATGTAGGCGGGGACACCCTTCTTGCGGGCGATTGAAGATCGCAATTTGCGCAGCGCCTCGAACAGGCCCTTGTCCACGCCTTCCCACGAATCCTCGACGACTCTGGAGATTTTAGCCGGCTTTTCGGCGGGCTTCAGCAGCCGGGGAATTTCGTTTCCCTTAAGGACCTGCAATCCTTTTTCGGTTATGTTCAGTACATTGTAATCGCCGACCTTGCGGAGATAGTCCTGCCCTTCGAGCTGCTCGATCCAGTCGTGAACGGTGCGTTTGGAGTAGTTGCTGAGCAGCCCGTATGTGCTCAGCGAGTCGTGGTTGTTCTCCAGTATGCGCTGGTCCTGCGAGCCGGTCAGGACCAGTGCGGTGTAGCCGCCGCCGAACCGCTGATCGAGGCGAACGACACACGAGAGAATCTTCTGAGCCGTTTCCAGCGCATCGCTTATGCAGTCCAGCTCGCCGAGACACACGTCGCATGCCGAGCAGTTGTCTTTGTCCAGTATCTGACCGAAGTAATTCAGGATAGCTTTGTGCCTGCACGTTCCGCCGGTAGAGTAGCTGTACATGCGATTCAGCTTGACCATCGCGATCTTGTAGGCTTCCGGCTGCATATCGCTCATGAGACTTTTCCACGTGCCGTAGTCGCCGCCCGAGTAGAACAGACAGCATTCGGCTTCGAGACCGTCGCGGCCGGCACGCCCGGTCTCCTGCTGATAATGTTCGAGCGACTTGGGCATGCCGGTATGGATCACATAGCGCACGTTGGATTTGTCGATCCCCATGCCGAATGCGATAGTAGCGATGATGGTGTCGACCTGCTCGTTGATAAACAATTCCTGGTTCTTCTTGCGGTCGGCGTCCTCCATGCCGGCGTGATAGGGTAAGACGTTGTAGCCTTTGGCGCTCAGATGAGCGAACATGCCGTCAACGTCCTTACGCCGAATACAGTAGATAATGCCGGACTCGCCTTTGTGCCGGTCGAGCACTTGACAGACCTGCTTGATTTTATTCGCTCGCCGCCGAATCTTATAGACGAGGTTCGGCCTGTCGAACGAGCCGATCAGCATCTCGGGATCGTCGAGACCAAGCTGCTCGGCGATGTCGTGACGGACCTGCTCGGTGGCCGTTGCCGTATAAGCGCCGATGGTGACATCGGGAAAGACCTCTTTCAACATCCTCAGTTGGCGATATTCCGGGCGAAAATCATGGCCCCACATGCTTACGCAGTGCGCCTCGTCGATCGCGATGAACGACAATTCGGTCTTCTTCAGCAGGCCGACAAAACCGTCTGACAAAAGCCGCTCAGGTGATAGATAAAGAAGTTTAAGCCTTTTTCCCTGCAGCGCCTCAAGCACATTTTGCTGTTCATGACCGGATAAAGAGCTGTCGATGCGCGCCGCCGACACGCCGCACTCGGTCAGCGCATCGACCTGATCCTTCATCAGAGAAATAAGCGGCGAGACTACTACCGTAAGGCCCTTCATCACAACGGCCGGTGCCTGAAAGCAAAGCGATTTACCGCCGCCCGTAGGCAGTACAACGACCAGATCCCGTCCCTGGCTCGCGCATTCCATCGCCCTCTTCTGCGACGGCAGAAAATCCTTGTACCCCCAATACCTCGTCAGCGTTTCTTTAATATTCTCAATCACAATTCAACCATCTCTCATTACTTGGGCCGAAGCTCTGGCTACCTCCATAACATCAACGAGATTATACAGTCACAGGTATGAGTCACAAAGTGATAATTGTAAATTCCGGCCAATTCATTTTGCCACGATGTCGCCACGCGCTCTTTT
>Ga0180431_10008127_pt1 | contig 12086 bp, 23 predicted proteins | sample SS_ome_11_FD_132459 | JGI IMG/M metagenome (GOLD analysis project Ga0180431, IMG submission 132459) | Hypersaline lake sediment archaeal communities from the Salton Sea, California, USA - SS_1_MS_1 metaG | ecosystem: Environmental > Aquatic > Non-marine Saline and Alkaline > Hypersaline >... | reverse complement strand
ATCGGACGCAAGGTCGGAATGACCCAGATCTTCGCCGAGGACGGCCAGCGCGTGCCGCTGACCGTCATCGAGGCGGGCCCCTGCCCCGTGGTGCAGGTGAAGACCGAGGAGCGCGACGGCTACTCCGCCGCGCAGTTGGGCTTCGGCGCCGCCAAGGCGAAGCACATCAACAAGCCGGAGCAGGGCCACCTGCAGAAGTCCGGCTCCCCGCTGGTGCGCCACCTCCACGAGTTCTCGGCCGAGGACCTGGGCATCGAGCCCGGCGAGCTGGCCGAGGGCCAGGTGGTCACGGTGTCCTCCTTCATGCCCGGCTCCTACGTGAAGGTGACCGGTACCTCGAAGGGCAAGGGCTACGCCGGCACCATCAAGCGGCACAACTTCGCGAGTGGCCCCAAGAGCCATGGCTCGCACAACGTGCGCCGACCCGGCTCCATCGGCGCCGCGGCCTACCCCGCCCGCGTGTTCAAGGGCCAGCGGATGAGCGGCCACATGGGCGCGCGCCAGGTCACGCAGCGCGGCCTGCAGGTGGTTGACCGCGACCCGGAGCGCAACATCCTGCTGGTCCGGGGCGCCGTGCCCGGGGCCGTGGGCTCGATCGTGTTCGTGAGGCCCGACTGATGGCAGCGCACCTTCTCGCCAAGACCGGCAAGGCATCCGGCAACGCCGACCTGGGCGCCGAGCTCGACGCCCAGGCCATCAAGCCGCACCTCATCCACGAGGCCGTCACGGCCGAGATGGCATGGCGCCGCGCCGGAACGCACAGCACCAAGACCCGCACCGACGTCAGCGGCGGCGGCAGGAAGCCCTGGCGCCAGAAGGGCACCGGCCGTGCCCGGGCCGGATCCAACCGCTCGCCCATCTGGGTGGGCGGTGGCGTGGTGTTCGGCCCGCACCCGCGCAGCTACGGCGGCAAGGTCAACCGCAAGGCCCACCGCCAGGCGTTCCGCTCGGCGCTCAAGGCGCACGTGGAGCGCGGCAGCATCGCGGTGATGGAGCCCACCGGCTGGGATGCGCCCTCCACCAAGCGCGCCGCCGAGTACCTGGCCACCGCGCCCGAGCAGATGGCCGCGCGCCCGCTGCTGGTGGTGGTGACCGAGTCGTCGTCGCCCGAGGCGCTGTCGTTCCGCAACATGCGCGACGTCCGCGTGCTCGAGGCACGCGACATCGAGACCGTCGACATCATGGCCGGCCGCTCCGTGCTGGTGGAGCGCGAGGTGTGGGATCGCTGGAACGGCGCCCCCGCTCCCGCCGCGGCCGCCGAGGGGGATGACGCATGAGCATGGCCAGTGACCTGCGCGGCGATGTCCGCCGCGCCATCATCAGCCCGGTGGTCTCGGAGAAGAGCTACCTGCTGGTGCAGGCGCACAACCAGTACACCTTCCGCGTGCTCGACACCGCCAACAAGGTGGAGATCCGCCAGGCGGTGGAGGAGCTGTTCGACGTCACCGTCACCGACGTGCGCGTGGTGAAGGTTCAGCCCAAGCCCAAGCGGCGCGGGCGCAGCATGGGCACCCGCCCGGGCTGGAAGAAGGCCATCGTCGAGCTCGTGCCCGGCGACTCCATCGACATCTTCGAGGGCGCCTGATGGGTATCCGCAAGCACAAGCCCACCTCGCCCGGCCGGCGGTTCGTCGCCAGCTCGGACTTCGCCGAGGTCACCAAGGCGACGCCCGAGAAGTCGCTGCTCGAGCCCATCCACAAGACGGGCGGGCGCAACAACAACGGGCGCATCACCACGCGCCACAAGGGCGGTGGCCACAAGCGCCGCTACCGGGTCATCGACTTCAAGCGCACGAAGGACGGCGTGCCCGCCCGCGTGGCCTCGATCGAGTACGACCCCAACCGCACCGCCCGCATCGCGCTGCTGCACTACGCCGACGGCGAGAAGCGCTACATCCTGGCGCCGCAGCGCCTGGAGGTGGGGGACACCGTCATGAGCGGTCCCGGCGCCGACATCCGCCCGGGCAACGCCCTGGCGCTCCGGGACATCCCCACGGGTACGCTCGTCCACAACGTCGAGCTGCAGATCGGCCGCGGCGGCCAGATGTGCCGCGCCGCCGGTGCCGGCGCCCAGCTGATGGCGAAGGAGGGCGACTACGCCACCCTGCGCCTGCCCAGCTCGGAGATGCGCATGGTGCACATCAACTGCCGCGCCACCGTGGGGCAGATCGGCAACACGTCGCACGCCAATGAGGTGGGCGGCAAGGCCGGTCGCAGCCGCTGGCGCGGCATTCGCCCGACCGTCCGCGGATCCGCCATGAACCCGGTGGACCACCCGCACGGCGGCGGCGAGGGCAAGAGCAACTCGGGTCGCCACCCGGTGACCCCCTGGGGCAAGCCGACCAACGGGCATCGCACGCGCGACCCGAAGAAGGCGAGCCAGAAGATGATCGTCCGCGGTCGCAAGCGCGGAAAGCACACGGAAGGCCGATGAGCAGAAGCCTCAAGAAGGGTCCGTTCGTCGACCCCAAGCTGATGAAGCGCATCGAGGAGATGAACACCTCGAACGAGAAGCGCATGCTGCGCACGTGGTCGCGCTCGTCCACGATCTTCCCCGAGATGGTGGGGCACACCATCGCCGTCCACGACGGCCGCAAGCACGTGCCCGTGTTCATCTCGGAGAGCATGGTGGGCCACAAGCTGGGCGAGTTCGCGCCCACGCGCACCTACAAGGGCCACGGCGACGACCGACAGACCTCGAGGCGCTGACGTGAGCACCGAGACCACCGCACAGGACACCGAGGTCGACGTGGAGGCCACCGACGTGGAGGCCACCGACGTCGAGGGCACCGAGGCGCCGGAGGCCCCCGAGGCCACCGCGCAGCAGCCCGCGCGCTCCGACAAGGTGCGCAACCGCAAGCCCGCCCGCCCGCAGGCCACCGCCAAGTTCGTGCGCGTATCGGCCCGCAAGGCGCGCCTGGTGGCCGACCTCATCCGCGACAAGTCCGTGCCCGAGGCACAGGCGATCCTGGCGTTCTCCACCCGCGCCGCGGCGGAACCCGTGCGCAAGGTGCTGGAGTCCGCAATGGCCAACGCCGACCACAACGCGGGGCTCGACGTGCGGGAGCTGTACGTCACCCGGGCCACCATCGACGAGGGCCCCACCATGCGGCGATTCCGCCCGCGGGCCCAGGGGCGCGCGAGCCGCATCAACAAGCGCACCTGCCACATCACCATCGGCCTGGGCATCCCGGGCGCCGACGCAGAGGGACGTGCCTGATGGGACAGAAGGTCAACCCCACCGGATTCCGCATCGGCATCCTCCAGGGCTGGAAGAGCAACTGGTACACCGAGCGCGACTACGCCGCGTACCTCGATGAGGACCGCGCCGTGCGCGACCACATCACGCGCAAGCTCAGCCACGCCGGCCTGTCGGACATCCAGATCCGCAAGGACGCCACCAAGCTGACCGTCGACATCATGACCGCCCGCCCGGGCATCGTCATCGGCAAGAGCGGGTCAGAGGTGGACGCCCTGCGTCGCGAGCTCAACCAGCTCACCGGCAAGCAGATCCAGATCAACATCAACGAGATCAAGCGCCCCGAGTTGGACGCCACCTTGGTGGCGCAGTCCATCGCGGAGCAGCTCGAGAACCGCGTGTCGTTCCGCCGCGCCATGAAGCGCGCCCTCACCTCGGCCATGCGCTCGGGTGCCCAGGGCGCCAAGATCCAGTGCGGCGGCCGCCTTGGTGGCTCGGAGATGTCGCGCTCGGAGCACTACTCCGACGGCCGCGTGCCGCTGCACACGCTGCGCGCGGACATCGACTACGGCTTCGCCGAGGCCAAGACCACCTTCGGCCGCATCGGCGTGAAGGTGTGGATCAACAAGGGCGAGGTGCTGCCCGAGGGCGTCGTGGACGCCCGCGGCCGCAGCAGCGAGCTCGAGGCCCCGCCCGCCCGTCGTCCGCGCCGTGATGGCCGCGGCGGCAGTGGCGGTGGCGGCGGGGGCCGTGGCCGTGGTGGCCAGGGCCGCGGCGGCCAGGGCGGCCAGGGTGGCCCGCAGGGCCAGGGAGCGCGGTGACGCCATGCTGATGCCCAAGCGCACCAAGTACCGCAAGGCGCATCGCGGCCGTCGCCGTGGCGAGGCCAAGGGTCACCAGGAGGTCCACTTCGGCCAGTACGGCCTGAAGGCGCTCGAGAACGGCTGGATCACCAACCGCCAGATCGAGAGCGCCCGCGTGGCCATGACCCGCTACATCAAGCGCCAGGGCAAGGTGTGGATCAACCTGTTCCCGCATCTTCCCGTCACCAAGAAGCCCGCCGAGACCCGCATGGGCTCGGGCAAGGGCTCGCCCGAGGCGTGGGTGGCCGTGGTCAAGCCGGGCAAGGTCATGTTCGAGCTGTCGGGCGTGCCCGAGGAGACCGCGCGTGAGGCCATGCGCCTTGCCGCCATGAAGCTGCCCGTCAAGTGCAAGTTCGTGATTCGCGAGGACGCCTAGGCAATGCCCACCCAGAAGGCCACTGAATTGCGCGAGATGAGCGACGATCAGCTCGCCGCCCAGCTCGAGGACGCCCGGCAGGCGCTGTTCAACCTGCGGTTCCAGCTCCCCACGGGCGCGCTGGAGCGCACCAGCGAGATCCAGATCCGCAAGCGCGAGATCGCGCGCATCCTGACCATCGCGCGCGAGCGCGAGATCGCGGCGGAGGAGGCTGCACGTGGCTGAGGCCAAGACCCCGCAGGAGAGCGTGGCCGCACGCAAGGTGCGCCAGGGCGTGGTAGTGAGCGACGCCCGCGATCGCACCATCACCGTGCGCGTGGACACCTCGCGTCGTCACCCCATCTACGGCAAGACCGTGCGGTCGTCGTCCAAGCTGCACGCGCATGACGAGCAGAACCAGGCCGGCGTGGGCGACGTGGTGCGGGTCGTGGAGACCCGTCCGCTGTCCAAGCAGAAGCGCTGGCGCCTTGTCGAGATCGTCGAGAAGGCCCGCTAGGAGCACCTGATGATCCAGAACGAATCACGACTGCGCGTGGCCGACAACACCGGTGCCCGGGAGATCCTGTGCATCCGCGTGCTCGGCGGCAGCCGGCGCCGGTACGCCCACGTGGGCGACACCATCGTGGCCACCGTCAAGCAGGCCACCCCCAATGGGGCCGTGAAGAAGGGCGACGTGGTGAAGGCCGTGGTGGTGCGCACCAAGAAGGCCCACCCGCGCGACGACGGCACGTTCATCGCGTTCGACGAGAACGCGGCGGTCATCATCGACAATGCCCAGAACCCGCGCGGTACCCGCATCTTCGGCCCCGTGGCCCGTGAGTTGCGCGAGAAGCAGTTCATGAAGATCGTCTCGCTCGCACCGGAGGTGCTGTGATGCCGGCGCGCGTGAAGAAGGGCGACACCGTCATGTGCATCGCCGGCAAGGACAAGGGCCGCACCGGCACGGTGCTCGAGGTCCATCCCGCCGACCAGCGCGTGGTGGTGGAGGGCGTCAACATCGTGAAGCGCCACACCAAGGCGCGTCCGCCGGACGACCCGGGCGGCATCATCGAGAAGCCCGCGCCGCTGCACCTCTCCAACGTCATGCCCGTGGACCCGTCCGACAACAAGCCGTGCCGGGTGCGCATCGAGGAGCAGGACGGCAAGCGCGTCCGCGTGTCCACCCGCACCGGGAAGGCCCTGGATTGAGCACCGACACCGCCATTCCGCCCGCGCGCCTGAGGGCCCGCTACGAGGATGAGGTGCGCCCGAAGCTGCAGGAGCAGTTCGGGTACTCCTCGCCCATGCAGCACCCGCGCATCGAGAAGATCACGCTCAACATGGGCGTGGGCGACGCCAAGGCCAACAGCAAGGTGCTGGATGACGCCGTGGAGGAGCTGGCCATCATCGCCGGCCAGCGCCCGGCCATCACCAAGGCCCGCAAGTCGATCGCCCAGTTCAAGCTGCGCGAGGGCATGCCCATCGGCGCCAAGGTCACCCTGCGCGGCGCGCGCATGTGGGAGTTCCTGGACCGCCTCAACACCATCGCGCTGCCGCGCATCCGCGACTTCCGCGGCATCAACCCGGACGGCTTCGACGGGCGCGGCAACTACAACCTGGGCCTGCGCGAGCAGACCATCTTCCCCGAGATCGACTACGACAAGGTCGGCGCGGTCCGGGGCCTGAACGTCACCATCACCACGTCGGCGCAGACCGACGAGGAGGCCCGGGCGCTGCTGACGGCCCTGGGCATGCCATTCCGCGCGGAGGGCTACACCGCCGAGGAGCGCGCTGCCCGCCGCCGCAAGAAGATGCGCAAGCACCGCGGACGCAAGCGATAGAGGAAGGTTCACCAGACCGTGGCGAAGACATCCCTCAAGGTGAAGGCCTCCCGGCCGCCCAAGTACCGCACGCAGGCGTACACGCGCTGCCACAAGTGCGGTCGCTCGCGCGCCGTGTTCCGCAAGTTCGGCCTGTGCCGCATCTGCCTGCGCGAGGAGGCCCACGCGGGCCACATCCCCGGCATGACGAAGTCGAGCTGGTAGCCCCATGCTGACCGATCCCATCGCAGACATGCTCACGCGCATCCGCAACGCCAACATGGCGCTGCACGACACCGTCGACATGCCGGGCAGCCGGCTGAAGGCCGACATCGCGCGCGTGCTCCAGGAGCAGGGCTACATCGCCGGGTACGACACCTCGGCCGATGGCTCGCGCTCCACGCTCACGATCAAGCTCAAGTACGACGACGACCGCCGTCGCGTGATCACCGGCATCAGCCGCGTGTCCAAGCCCGGTCGCCGCGTGTACGCCGACAAGGACTCCCTGCCCAGGGTTCTGGGTGGCATGGGCGTCGCCATCATCTCGACCTCCCAGGGTCTCCTCACGGGCCACGAGGCCCGTCGCCGCGGCGTTGGCGGCGAGGTCCTGTGCACGGTCTGGTAGGGGAGGAGCGACCGTGAGCCGAATCGGACGCGCGCCCATCCCGGTGCCCGACGGGGTCACCGTGGACATCTCGGGCCAGAAGGTCTCCGTCAAGGGGCCCAAGGGCGAGCTGGCGCACACGGTGGTGGAGCCCATCCGCATCGCGCAGGAGGACGGCACCCTGGTGGTCACCCGTCCCACCGACCGCGGTCCGCACCGGGCCCTGCACGGCCTGTCGCGCACCCTGGTGGCCAACATGGTCACCGGCGTCACCGACGGCTTCCAGCGCAGGCTCGAGCTGGTGGGCGTGGGCTACCGTGCACAGCTGAAGGGCAGGAACCTCGAGCTGGCCGTGGGCTTCTCGCACCCGGTCGTGTTCGAGCCGCCCGAGGGCATCACGTTCGAGGTGCCCGAGCCCACGCAGATCGTGGTGTCGGGCATCGACAAGCAGAAGGTCGGCCAGATCGCGTCCGAGATCCGCCGCGTGCGGCCGCCGGAGCCCTACAAGGGCAAGGGCATCCGCTACGAGGGCGAGGTCGTGCGCCGCAAGGTCGGGAAGAGGGCCTAGGAGAGATGGGCAAGATCAGCACCCGAGACGCCCGCGCGCGTCGTCACCGCCGCGTCCGCGGCAAGGTCCATGGCACCGCGGAGCGTCCGCGCCTGTCGGTGTCACGTTCCAACCTGCGCATCTACGCGCAGCTCATCGACGACGACCGCGGCCACACGGTGGCGGCCGCCGGCTCGCACGAGGCATCGCTCAAGGGCATGCCCAAGGGCGACGCCGCATCCGAGGTGGGCAAGCTCATCGCCGAGCGCGGCAAGGCCGCCGGCGTGACCCGCGTGGTCTTCGACCGCGGCGGCTACCTGTACCACGGCCGGGTGAAGAGCCTGGCCGACGGCGCCCGCGAGGGCGGGCTCGAGTTCTAGGACCGGGAAAGAGAGACATGGCAGAGCGCAGGCGCGAGAAGGTCACGACCGAGGGTGTGGAGCTCTCCGAGCGCGTGGTCCAGGTGAACCGTGTCGCCAAGGTCGTCAAGGGCGGCCGCCGCTTCTCGTTCTCGGCCCTGGTGGTCGTGGGCAACGAGGTGGACGCGGTGGGCGTGGGGCACGGCAAGGCCAACGAGGTCCCCCTGGCCATCCAGAAGGCCGTGGACGACGCCAAGAAGAACCTGTTCCGCGTGCCGCGCTACGGCGCCACCATCACGCACGAGGTCATCGGGCACCACGGCGCCGGCCGCGTGCTGCTGAAGCCCGCCGCGCCCGGTACCGGGGTCATCGCCGGCGGCGGCGTGCGCGCGGTGCTCGAGCTCGCGGGGGTGCGCGACATCCTCAGCAAGTCGCTGGGCACCACCAATCCGGTCAACCTGGTCACCGCCACGGTCAACGGCCTCAAGAGCCTGCGCACCCCCGAAGAGGTGGCGGCGCTGCGCGGCAAGACCGTGGCCGAGGTGCTGGGCACCTCCGGCGGCAGCACCAAGCCGGCCGGCGACGTGGTGGCCGAGGTGACCGAGGAGGTCACCGCGTGAGCACCCTGAAGATCACCCAGGTCCGTTCCCAGATCGGTAGCAGCCAGCGCCACCGCGGTACGCTGCGCGCGCTCGGGCTCGGCCGCATCGGCAAGACCGCCGTGCACGAGGACTCGCCCTCGCTGCAGGGGGCCCTGCGCAAGGTGGCCAACCTCGTCGAGGTGGAGGAGGTCAAGAGTGGCAGCTGACGAGCCCAACGTGACGGGCGGGCAGGTGGATCCCGAGGACGTGCGCCTCGAGAGCCTGGGCCCCAACCCCGGTGCGAAGCACCGGCGCAAGCGCGTGGGCCGCGGCCCCGGATCGGGCAAGGGCAAGACGTGCGGCCGCGGCATGAAGGGCGCCGGCGCGCGCTCGGGCCCCGGCCCGCGCCCCGGCTACCGCGGCGGCACCATCCCCCTGCACATGCAGAAGGGCAAGCTGCGCGGCCCCAACCACAAGAAGTCCATGCCCATCGGTCCGTTCCGCACCCACTCGGTGCCGGTCAACGTGGGCGCGCTGGCCAGGGCGTTCGCCGCCGGTGACGTGGTGGACGCCCAGGCGCTGGCCGACCACGGCCTGGTGAAGAACAACGCCAACCGCGCCTACCCGGTGAAGCTGCTGGCCCAGGGCGACATCACGCACGCCCTCACGGTGCGCGTGGACCAGGCGTCGGCGGCAGCCGTGGCCAAGATCGAGGCGGCCGGCGGCCGCGTCGAGCTCATCGGCAAGGAGTAGGGCACCCACGCCCGGGCGCCGCTGATGCTCCAGGCCATGCTCAACTCGCTCCGGTCCCCGGAGCTGCGCAAGAAGCTGTGGTTCACCGCGGCCATGCTGGTGGTGTTCCGCTTCGGCTCGTACGTGCCGGTGCCGGGCGTCGAGCCCGACCGCCTTGCCGCCGCCCTCGAGAGCCAGGGCACCACGAACATCCTGAACTTCCTCAACCTGTTCGCGGGAGGCGCGCTCACGCGCTTCGCGGTGTTCGCGCTGGGGATCATGCCGTACATCACGGCGAGCATCATCCTGCAGCTGCTCACGGTGGTCATCCCGTCGCTCGAGCGCCTGCAGAAGGAAGGCGAGTCGGGCTACGCCAAGATCACCCAGTACACGCGCTACCTCACGGTGGGCCTGGCGTTCCTGCAGTCCATGGCCTACGTGCTGTACTTCCGCGCCCAGGACGCCCTGCCGGGCGTGGGCTGGTCGCGCACCTTCCTGATCGTCATCACCCTCACGGCCGGCACCACGCTGGTCATGTGGATCGGCGAGCTCATCACGCAGCACGGCGTGGGCAACGGCATCTCGCTGCTCATCTTCGTGTCGATCGTGTCGGCGCTGCCCGACGCCATCCGCGGGTGGCTGGGCCTGCCGCCGGTCACCGCGGTGATCATCGGCGTCATCGCCATCGCCATCGTCATCGGCATCGTGTTCGTGAACGAGGGCGTGCGCCGCATCCCCATCCAGTACGCCAAGCGGCAGGTGGGGCGCCGCATGACGTCCGGGGGCAGTACCTATATGCCGATCCGCGTGAACATGGCCGGCGTCATCCCGGTCATCTTCGCGGCGTCCATCACCATCCTGCCTCCCACCATCGCCGAGCTCGCGGGCGGCACCGGCTGGGCCCAGGGCGTGGCCGACTTCCTGTCGCCCGGCTCGTGGTGGTTCATCATCTTCGAGGGCCTGCTGATCGTCCTCTTCACGTACTTCTACACGGCCGTGCAGTTCAACCCCACCGACCAGGCCGACAACCTCAAGAAGTACGGCGGCTTCATCCCGGGCGTGCGTCCCGGCCGGCCCACGGCCATCTACCTGGACCGCGTGGTCAGCCGCCTCACGCTGCCCGGCGCCATCTACCTGGCGCTGGTGGCGGAGTTCCCCAACATCATCTTCCGGTACCTGCCCGAGAGCAACGTGTTCTTCGGGCTGTTCGGCGGAACGTCCATCCTGATCGTCGTGGGCGTGGCCCTCGACACCATGCGCCAGATGGAGGCCCAGCTCATGATGCGCAACTACGAAGGATTCCTCCAATAGCCCGCCTCGTGTTGTTCGGGCCCCCGGGCGCCGGCAAGGGCACCCAGGCCGAGATGCTCAAGGAGCGCGGCCTGCTGCACCTGTCCACCGGCGACCTGCTGCGCGCGGCCGTGAAGCAGGGCACGCCCCTGGGCCTGGAGGCCAAGTCCTACATGGACGCCGGCGACCTGGTGCCCGACCAGGTGGTCATCGGCATGATCCGCGAGGCCCTCACGGGACGCACCGACGACTTCATGCTCGACGGCTTCCCGCGCACCATCGCCCAGGCCGAGGCCCTCGACGCCATGCTGGCCGAGGTGGGCGCGCCGGTGGACGCCGTCATCTCGTTCGAGGTGCCGCGCGACGAGCTGGTGCGCCGCCTGGGCGGGCGCTGGATCTGCCGGGGCTGCGGCAAGAGCTTCCACGAGGTGAGCAACCCCTACGGCGGCGAGCCCTGCACGACCACGGGCGAGGCGTGCGACCTGTACCAGCGCGACGACGACCGCCCCGAGGCTGTGGCCAACCGCCTCGACGTGTACGACCAGCAGACCTCGCCGCTCATCGCCTACTACGAGGCGCGCGGCGTGCTGCGCCGCGTGGACGGCGGGCTGTCGCTCGACGAGGTGCAGGCGCAGGTTGTCGAAGCGATCGCGTAGCACCGCGGGGCCCATCCCCAAGACGCCCGCCGAGATCGACGCCATGGCGGCCAGCGGCGCGGTGCTGGCCGAGTGCCTGGACATGCTCGAGGCCGCGGTGGCCCCGGGCGTGACCACCATGGAGCTCGACGAGATGGCCGAGCAGTTCATCCGCGACCGCGACGGCGTGCCGTCGTTCAAGGGCTACCACGGGTTCCCCGGCAGCATCTGCCCCTCGGTCAACGAGGAGGTGGTGCACGCCATCCCCGGTCCGTACGCGCTGGCCGAGGGCGACATCGTCAGCATCGACTGCGGGGTCACCCTCGACGGCTGGGTCAGCGACTCCGCGCGCACCATCCCGGTGGGCGAGGTGAGCCAGGTCGCCACCGACCTCATGGACGCCACCCGCAGGTCGCTGGCCGCGGGCATCAGCCAGGCGCGCCCGGGCAACCGCACGGGCGACATCGGGGCGGCCGTGCAGGACGTGGTGGAGCGCGCCGGGTTCAGCGTGGTGCGCACGCTGGTGGGCCACGGCGTGGGGCGCAGCATGCACGAGGAGCCCCAGGTGCCCAACTTCGGCCAGCCCGGATCGGGCGTGCTGCTGGAGGAGGGCGTGGTCATCGCCATCGAGCCCATGGTCACGCAGGACGACCCCGAGGTGGTGCTGGGCGGAGACGGCTGGGTGGTGTCCACCAAGGACATGGGCCTGGCCGCGCACTTCGAGCACACCGTGGCCATCACCGCATCGGGCCCGCGCATACTCACCCGGGCCAACCGATGACGTGCTATCTTGCGCGGCCGCGCGTGAAGCCAAACGCGAGCGTTGTCCTGCGCCCGACGCGCACCGCAGCGTCGTTGCCGGGTCACCCATCGAGGAGCATTCCGTGAAGGTCCGTCCGTCCGTAAAGCCGATGTGCGAGAAGTGCCGCGTGATCAAGCGTCACGGCAAGGTGCTCGTCATCTGCGAGAACCCGCGTCACAAGCAGACCCAGGGGTAGTCAGTGGCACGAATCGCCGGAGTCAACATCCCCCGCGAGAAGCGGGTGGAGATCGGCCTCACCTACGTCTACGGGATCGGCCGCACCACGGCCAACGAGATCCT
>Ga0180431_10008126_pt1 | contig 12087 bp, 14 predicted proteins | sample SS_ome_11_FD_132459 | JGI IMG/M metagenome (GOLD analysis project Ga0180431, IMG submission 132459) | Hypersaline lake sediment archaeal communities from the Salton Sea, California, USA - SS_1_MS_1 metaG | ecosystem: Environmental > Aquatic > Non-marine Saline and Alkaline > Hypersaline >... | reverse complement strand
AGGGTAGGGAGAGGGGATCGAGGGGTGAGGGGTCTGGGAGGGGGTCCGGGAAAACATGTGCGGGCGGGGGGTCTGCGGGCGGGAGGGGGTTTCCGGCTACGCCTTTAGGGGGCGTGGCCGAAAACCCTACCGTTTGGTCACGGTGAGCTTCGCCGACGCCGACGCCCGCAGCCCGAGGTCGTTGACCACCGTGACGGTGATCCGCTGGACGCCGGCCGCCTCGCCGTAATAGAGGAACTGGCCGAGGAGGTTTTCCTCCACCCCGCCCGATGCCATGGTCCAGAAATAGCGAAGCGGCCGTTCGCCGGGATTCTCGACGGTGAGCACCAGCGGCACCTTTTGCCCGCGACGGATCTTCGGCGCCGGTCAGATGAGCCGCGTCGATTCCTGCCGGCTGGCGATCGAGAAGGCGCGGCTGCCGATCGCCGGCACGGCGGCGGCCTCCGACGCCTTCTTCCCCTTCCGCGACGGCCTCGACGTGCTCGCCCACAGGCCGGCGTGCGTGCCGTCATCCAGCCCGGCGGCAGCAAGCGCGACAACGAGGTGATCGCTGCGGCCGACGAGCACGATGTCGCCATGCATGGTGCTGACCGGGACCCGGCACTTCCGGCATTAGGGGCCCACGCATCCGCCATCGCTTCTGTCCCACCCATCAGCGGGTGGTCGGCTCGGCGGTGGGTGGTGAGCTCCAATCTTCCAGCTCGAGATCCGAGAAACCCTCGAAGTGTCTCCGGTTCGCGGTGACCAGAACCAGATCGTTCATCCGCGCGATCGCCGCGATCTGACTGTCCACGAACGACGGCGTCGAACCGATCTTCGCCAACCTGGCCCGCTCCCGCGCGTGCCACTGCGCTGCCGACTCATCGTAGGGCAGTATCGGAAAGCTCGAGCGAACGACGGTCGTGAGGTAGTGCTCGATCGCCCGCCGTTTCTTCGACGCCGGCAGGAGTGCCGTTCCGTAAAGGAGTTCGTGCCAGACGGGCGCCGCCAGGGCAATCGAGTCCTCGTGCAAGCGGAGCCGCCGGAGCACCTCCGGGTCGGGCTCGGACCTCATCGGTTCCGAGATGGTGTTGGTATCGAGGAGGTAGCGACGGGTCACCACGAAAACTCCCGTCCCGGTGTCTCGGCGCGGACCGCCGCGAAGACCTCTGTGGGATCCATGTCGAGCTCGGCGAGATCGTGTTCCTGCCGGAACCGCTGATAGCAGTCCCAGAAACTCGGCCTGCCCGAGGTCAGCTCCTCATACCTGCGGGTGCCGATGACCACTGCGACCAGTTTGCCCCGGCGGGTCAGCCGGACGTCAGAGCCCGCTTCCGCCTTCCGGACGAGCTGAGGTAATCCGTTCTTCGCCTCGGCGATGGAGTACTGCGTCATGATTCCCCTTGGTCGCTCACAGATGGCCATTTTGTTGGCCATCCTGCCATTGTAGAACTCGAAGCCACTGGGAGTCAACCTGTGAGAGGCGGTCCCCAGGTCAGGAACCCTGAAGTACACTACGCGTCTCTGCCCCGCAGCGCAGAGGGAAAGGAGCGAAGCATGGAGGTTCAGGTCGGGACGACGCCGATTCCCGACGTTCTGGTGGTGCGGCACGAGGTGTTCCGGGACGAGCGCGGATTTTTCATGGAGGTCTACCGCCGGGACGTCTTCGAACAGGCCGGATTGCCGGCGCTCTACGTGCAGCTGAATCACTCGCGCTCGGCCCGGGGAGTGCTGCGCGGACTGCATTTCCAGTGGGATCCGCCGATGGGAAAGCTGATGCGCGTCACCACGGGCACGGCGTTTCTGGTGGCGGTGGACATCCGCAAGGGCTCTCCGACCCTGGGACAGTGGTTCGGCACCGAGGTCTCGGCCGAGGACGGGACGCAGATCTGGGCCCCCGCCGGCTTCGCCCGCGGCTTCTGCGTCGTCTCGGAACATGCCGAGATCCAGTACCTGTGCACGGGCGTCTACAACTCGCAGGGCGAGTCGGGCATTCTCTGGAACGATCCCGCCATCGGCATCGAATGGCCGCTCACCCGGCCCGTTCTGTCGCCGAAGGATCGACGCGCGCAGACGCTTGCGGAGTGGCTCGAACGCGACGAAGCCGATCACTTCGTTCTGAAGGAGAGCAGCTGATGAAGATTCTCGTCGCGGGCGGCGCGGGTTACGTGGGCTCGGCGCTCGTCCCCAAGCTTCTGGAGCGCGGCTATGAGGTCGACGTGCTCGACCTTCTCTGGTTCGGGAACCACCTGCCCGAAAACGTCCGGGTCTTCCGCCAGGACGTGATGGAGGCCGGCGAGGAGCTTCTCTCAGCCTACGACCAGGTCATCTTTCTCGCCGGCATCTCCAACGATCCGATGGCCGACTACTCCCCGACCCGCAACTTCGTCTTCAATGCCGCCGCGCCCGCCTATCTCGCCTACACCGCCAGGAAAGCCGGGGTCCGGAGGTTCATTTACGCCAGCTCGTGCTCGGTTTACGGCTACACGGTCGACGAGCTCTGCGACGAATCCGCGCCCACGGTCTCGCGCTATCCGTACGGGATCGCCAAGCTCCAGGGCGAGGCCGCCTGTGGGCAGCTGCGCGACGAGAACTTCTCGGTCATCATGCTGCGCAAGGGCACCATCTGCGGCTACAGCCCCCGCATGCGCCTCGACCTGGTGGTCAACACCATGTTCCGTACCGCGCTGACTGAAGGCCGCATCGTGGTCAACAACCCCGCGATCTGGCGCCCCATCCTGGCGATCCAGGACGCCGTCGCCGCGTACATCCGCGCGGTCGAGGCGAGTGGCGACGTCTCCGGCATCTTCAACGTCGCCTCGGGCAACTACACCGTCGGCGAGCTCGCCGACTACGTGAAGGACGCCCTCGACCAGCGTCCGGAGCGCAGCGTCCGGCTGGAGATCCGGGACATTTCCGATATCAGAAACTACAAAGTCTCGATCGACAAGGCGGTGCGCGTTCTGAGCTTCAAGCCGAAGCACGACGTCGCCGACATCGTCGAGGATCTCATCGCTCACCTTGCCCTCTTCGAGGACTTCGACAATTCCCTTTACACCAACATCGAGGTCTTCAAACGGCTGGTACCGCAGCCGGCGGAGCTCGTGATGGAGACGATGGAGGCGAGGCCATGAGAGTCGCCGTCGTCGGTGCCAACGGCCAGCTGGGCACCGACCTCGCCGCCTCTTTTGCCGACAACGGCGACGAGGTCGTCGCCCTGACGCACGACGAGATCCGGGCCGAAGACCTCGACTCGGTTCGGGAATCCCTGAGCCGGGTCCGCCCCGACGCGATCCTCAACACCGCGGCCTTTCACAACGTGCCGCAATGCGAGGAAGATCCGGCGAGCGCCTTCGCGGTCAATGCCCGGGGTGCCCTGAACGTCGCCCGGATCTCCTCGGAGCTCGGTGCGGAAAACCTTTATTTCAGCACCGACTACGTGTTCGACGGTGAGCTGCGGCGTCCGTACGTCGAAGAGGACCTTCCCCACCCCCTCAACGTCTATGCCGCGAGCAAGCTGGCGGGCGAGCACCTGACGCTCGCCTATGCGCCGAAAAGCTATGTGGTCCGGATCTCGGGCATTTACGGCAAGGTGGCGTGCCGGGCCAAGGGCGAAAACTTCGTCACCAAGATGATCCGCCTGGCCGGGGAGCGGCCCGAGGTCCGGGTGGTCGACGACGAGGTGCTGACGCCGACGCCTACTCGCGAGATCGCGGAGAAGATCCCGTCGCTTTTGGCCTCGGGCGCCTACGGCCTCTACCATCTGAGCTGTGAAGGCGCGTGCTCGTGGTACGAGTTCGCGCGCGAGATCTTCGCGGCGCTCCGGCTCGAGACCCCGCTTTATCGCGCCAGCGTGAAGGATTTCCCGTCGGGTGTCCGGCGTCCGTTTTATTCGGTGCTGGAAAACCGGAGGTTCGACGCGTTGGGCGCCGGCAGGATGCCGCCGTGGCGGGACGCTCTCCGGAGGTTTCTCACCGAGCTTGTCTGAGTCGATCGGAACTGCGATGAACCGTCAAGCCGGAGCAACGATCGCGCTCGCCGCCGCCGTCCTGGGAGGGTGCATCTCCGGGTGCGGGACGCGGGCGAGGCTTCCCGAGCGGGCGAACCTCGTGCTGGTGGTGCTCTGCTCGTTTCGGCTCGACCATTCGACGATGGGCGGTTACGAGCGTCCGACGACGCCGTTTCTCGCCGAGCTCGCCGCTTCCGGGCTCTCGTTTGAGAACGCCGTCAGCGCCTCGTCCTGGACCAAACCCGCCACCGCGAGCCTGCTCAGCGGCCTCACGCCCAACGTCCACAACTTGTGGGACGAGTATTCGATCGCCGACGTCCTCAAAGAGGGGGCGACCCCGAAGCGGGTGCTTTCCGGAAGCGTCGTGACCTTGCCGGAAGCGCTGCGCGAGGCGGGCTATGCCACTCTCGCGTGGATCAACAACGTCAATGCGGGGGAGTTTTTCCACCTCACCCAGGGCTTCGAGGAAGCGGTGACCCGTCACCGGATGCGCGCCCCGGAGATGCTCGACGAGCTGGCGGCCTGGCTGGGGCATCGCGAGGATGAGCGGCCCTTTTTCTGCCTCCTCTTCTTCCGCGACGCTCACACGCCCTATACCCCCGACTACGGGTCGTATCTGCGTTTCAACCGCTCGGGCGACACGGTTCCGGAGGCGGATTTCGCCGCCTACCTGGAGCGTGTCAGCCGGGAGGCGGGGCGCCTCGCCTGGGCGGGCGAGGAGATTCCGCCGGAGTTGCGCCGACGCTGGATCGACAACTACGACGCGGCCCTGGCGCGTCTCGATCGCGACCTGGCGCGGCTGCCCGTCATCCTCGACGACGCCGGAGTGACGGCCGAGACCCTGATCGTGGTCACCGCCGACCATGGGGAGCACTTCTTCGATCCCGGCCTCCGCGGGGAGAGGCCGATCGGGCACGGGCAGAGCCTCGGCGAGGTCCTCCTGCACGTGCCGTTGATATTCCACGGTCCCGGGATTCCGGCCGGGCGTCTCCCGCAGGTGGTCCGCAGCATTGACCTCTACCCCACCGTGGCGGAGCTGGCGGGCACCGCGCCCCCGGCGTGGCTGCAGGGGCGCAGCCTCATGCCGCTCCTCGTCGGCGGGGCGGAGGAGCTCTCCGGGCTCGAGGCCTTTGCCAGTCGGGCCGGCGTCCACCACGTCCTGCGCCAGGGGCGCTACAAGATCGAGCGCACGCCGGAGCGGCGGATGCTTTACGACGTCGTGGCCGATCCCCACGGGACGCGGGATCTCTGGCACGAGAACGGTGAGGTCGCCCGCCGGCTCGATCGCGCGCTCGATCGGTGGTTGGCGCAAGAGAAAAAGCTGCGGCCGATTTTCGGTCGCAAGAAGAACCGCAAGTTGAATCGGAAGATGATCGAGCAGCTCCGCAGCTTGGGCTATCTCTAACGAAATCAGGAGCAGAGATTCCGTGAGGTGGCGCCACGTTCTATAATGACGGCGTCATTTCCGAGACGTTTCTTATGCCATCCATGGAATCTCACACCGCGGTCGTCACCGGAGCCTCGAGCGGCATCGGCCGGGCGATCGCGCTCGCCCTGGCGCGGCGCGGCGCCGGGGTGTGTTTGGTGGGCCGCGATCACGACCGGCTGGAGGAGACCGCGGCGGCGGCGCGGGAGACCGCGTCCGGGGTTCTCGTCCACGCGGCGGATCTGACCGTCGACGGTGAGATCGAGCGGCTCGCGCGCGCGCTCCGGGAAGGGCCGGGCGGTGCCGACGTTCTGGTCCACAGCCTCGGCCGCTTCGCCGCCGGGGCGAGCGAATCGACGCCGGTGGCGGAGCTCGACGCCCTCTGGCGCACCAACGTGCGCTCGGTCTTCCTCCTGACCCAGACGCTCCTGCCGCTGCTGCGCTCCCGCGGTGCCGGCCAGATCGTCTTCGTCAACTCCAGCATCATCGCCGGAGCGCGCGGAGGAGTCGGCCAGTACGCCGCCACCAAGTTCGCTGCGAAGGCGCTGGCCGACAGCCTCCGCGACGAGGTCAATCCCCGGGGAATCCGGGTGCTGAGCGTCTATCCCGGCCGCACCGCCACGCCCATGCAGGCGGCGATTTTCGCGGCCGAAGGCAGAGCCTACGAGCCGGAGCGGCTGTTACAGCCGGAAGACGTCGCGGAGATCGTCGTCGCGGCGCTTGAGCTTCCGCGCACGGCCGAGGTCACCGACATTCATATCCGTCCGATGAACAAGGTGTAACCCGTTCGCGGAGAGGCTCCGAGGGATAGCTCAGGGCCACCATCTCGGTGCCGATGCGGGTGAAGATGGCAAACCGGTCGCGGCGGGCGCTGTAGAGAAGATGATGGCGCTTGATGCCCCCCGCATCGAGCCATACCGTTTCCTCCTCCGACAGCGGATTATGCGACACGATGAACACCGCCGAGCGCCTGAGACCCAGGCCCCGCTTCCATGCCTGCACCTCGCTTTTGGTGTAGCCGCCGGGATTGCCGGAGGCCTTCAATCGATTCCACGTCAGCTGGTACCGCAGCTTCGGAGAGCGCCCGACGTCGATGAGCTGGTCGCGGGTGGTGTGCGTCATCGGCGGCCCGGCGTGACAGGCGACGAAGTCCCCGGAGACGGCGACGTAGGGGAGGAGATCGTAAAACCTTTCCATTTCCGCAAAATGCTCGTCTCCCCGCACCTGCCGGATCCATTCCCCCCAGAGATGTCCTTGCGGCACCCCTTCTTTGGTGACCTCGGGGGAAAAGCTGTCGTGATTGCCGCGGAGGTAGAAGAAGCGGCCCGGGAAAGCCGCCATGAGCTTGAGGATGACGTCCATGATCAGGAGTGAGTCTTCCATCGCCTCGAGCTCGCCCTCCTCGTGGTGGACGGCGTCGCCGAGCAGCACGAAGGCGCCGCGCCCGCTCTCGGTTTCCTCAAGGAAGCGGTTTTCGCAGAGGATCCCGAGCAGGTTGTCGACGTTGGCGTGAAGATCTCCGACGATCACCGGGACGACGTCGTCGGGTAGCTCGACCAGTCCGCCGGGCCGGCCCCGGGAGTCCCGGGGTCGCCGGGGATCGCGTTCGAGGTCGCGGTTGACCTGGCGTAGGCAAGCCAGGGCCTCGTCCGCCGGAAGCGGAGCGATCGGACCGCCGTAAAGCTCACCGACCCGGGCGATCCGCCGCCGGCGGTCGCGAGCGAGCCTCTCCACCTCCTCCGGGGCGCGCAGCGTCTCGACCACCGTGCCGGTCGGCGAATGGAGATCGATCACCGTCACATACTCGCCCTCATGGACGATCTCCAGACGCGGCAAGATCTCCTCGGGCAGCTTGAGCGAGATGCGGCGGTCCTCCTCCCCTTTGCCGATGCGGATGCGCTCTCCCCACTCGAGCCGCACGAAACCCCAGACCCGCGAGGCGTAGTCCTCGGGATCGAACAAGAGGAGGGGCCGCGGTCCCGCCTCCGCGGCCCGGAACGAGGGATCCTCCACCACCCGCAGGCGCTGGGGCTCGAGGGTCAGCTCGATCGGCAGGACCCGGCGGTGAATCCTGACCTTGCGTCCGACCAGCCGCAGCGGATCGAAATCCTCAACCATCTCGCCGGTGCCGTCGTCAGGGCCGAGCTTGTCCAGGCATGCTTTGGCCAGATCGCGCATCCAGTGCCGCTCGTACCGGGTCTCGGCTCTTGCCGGTTCGTCGATGACCTTGGGGACGCCGGTGAGCTTTTCGCGGACGTAAACCGCCATGCCCGCGCGATGGAAGGCCCGTGCCAACGCGCCGTAGATCGCCAGCTGCTCGCGGATGAGCTCCTCCGAGAGCACCTTGTCGATCGGATGCGTGTGGTCGTAGGAGCGCTCCTGCCGCCGGGCGAAGATCTCCGAAGCCTCGGGGAGGAGAAACTCGAAAACAAACCGCTTCCTCCAACCCCACAGACGCGGCGGCAAGCGGACGCGCTTGAGCTCCGGATGCGGTCGGGGATCGCTCTCCAGCCACTCCGGCTCGAACAGGGCGAGGGCTTCGTCGCGCCCGCGAAAGGGAAAGCCGAGGTGCACCTCGCGCGGCCGCACGGCGAGAATCGGGGACCGCCACCAGTGGGCGCTCGACAGATCAAGATACCCCTCGCCGGGCCAGCCGCCGATGGTTTCGACCAGGCTGGTCTTGCCGCTGCCGGGAGGGCCGGTGACGATCAGCTGGCGGAACTTGACCCAGGCCGGGAACGCAATGCCCTTGATGATCTTGAGTTTTCGGACTTCGCGCAACTTCAGGCTCATACCCATCGCCGGAGGCTATCCGAACAGTCCTTTGAAGAAAAAGAAAAAGAATGCCGTCAGCGCGCCGCCGATCGGCAACGTCACCAGCCACGAGGTCACGATGCCCGCGACCACCCGCAGGTCGATGGCTGCGATGCCGCGGGCCAGGCCCACCCCGAGCACCGCACCGACGATGATGTGAGTCGTCGACACCGGCAATCCCAGCCGAGAGGCCACCACCACCGTGGCCGCGGCACCGAGCTCGGCGCAGAAACCACGGCTGGGAGTCAGCTCGGTGATCTTGGTGCCGATCGTCCTCATGACCCGGTAGCCGAGAGTGGACAGACCCAGGACGATGCCGCCGCCGCCCAACGCCAGGATCCAGACGGGCAGCGCCGAGGACTGGGCCACCTCGCCGGTGCGCACGATGCTGACCACGGCCGCCAGCGGCCCGACGCCGTTGGCCACGTCGTTGGAACCGTGGGCGAAGGCCATCGAGCACGCCGTGAACACGCACAGCGGCGCGAAGACCTTCTCGACGCTGGCGAAGTGGAAACGTTTCTCCGCCTCCGGATCGATGACGATCCGGCGCAGCAAACCCTTGCCGATGGCCGCGACAATCACCCCGAAGGCCACGGCGATGCCGATCGACTGCCAGCCCGTGAGCTCGATAGAGAGATGTTTGAGGCCCTTGAACATCGTCACCAGGGCGATCAGCACCCCCATGAAGAAGACGTACATCGGCCCATAGCGCTTGGCGTTGGCGAACGGCTCCTCGGTATCGAGAACGAGGCGCCGGACGCTCTGGGTCAGCAGATAGGCGATCACCGCGCCGAGCAACGGTGAGATCACCCAGCTGGCCACGATGCTCAGCACCTTCATCCAGGCCACCGCCTCGACGCCGAGGCCCACGAGACCGAAACCCACCAGCGAGCCGACGATGGTGTGGCTGGTCGACACCGGCCAGCCGAAGTAGCTGGCCACCATCAGCCACATGCCCGAGGCGAGAAGCGCCGAGAGCATGCCGAAGACCAGAATGTCGGCCGACGGCACAAAGGCCGCGTCGATGATCCCTTTGCGGATCGTGCTGGTGACGTGGCCGCCGGCGACAAAGGCGCCGGTGAACTCGAACACCGCGGCGATGATGATCGCCTTGCGGACCGTGATGGCTCCCGATCCGACCGAGGTGCCCATGGCGTTGGCGACGTCGTTGGCACCGACGCCCCAGGTCATGTAGAGGCCGAAGATGACGGCCAGCGTCACAGCGGCGACAGCGAATTCCATGGTTTTTTAAAGACTCCCTGGTCTTTAGCGAGCGATCAGCAGGCGCAAGCGATCGCCGACGTCCTCGGCGTAGTCGGCGATATCCCCGATGAGCTCGATAAGCTGGTACCAGAAGACGACGGTGAGGGGCTTGAGCTCGTCCTCGTGCGCGAACAGAAGGCGCATCAGCTCCAGGCCCTGATCGTCGGTCTCGGTCTCGATGCGACCCAGCTCGTCGATCATCTCGACCACCCGATCCGCCGAACGGCCGCGAAAGCTCGCGGCCAGGAGATCGTTGAACTCGTCGATGATCCGGCGGCACCGGTGAACGGCGTCGACGTTGCGCCGGACGTAGGCGGGCAGATCCTGCGCCAACGGCTCCGGAATCGTCATCCGCCGCGTCACCAGAAGACCCGCAATGTCCTGGACCGTGTCGGCGATCGAGTCCTGGGCGTTGAGCATGTCGAGGAAGTCGCGGCGGTCCACGGGCATAAACAGGCTCTTGGGCAGGTGGGAGCGGATGTCGTTTTTGAGGTCGTCGCTGGTCTGCTCGAGCTCGAAGATGCGCTCCTTGTGGGAGAGAATGGTCTCGCGGTCGAGTCGGCCAAGCGCCTCGAACAGCGGGATCACCTCGGCGGCACACGCTTCCACCGCTTCCATGTGCTTCTGCAGCGGGCGGATCGGCGACCAGCCGAACAGATTCGCGATAGGGTTAGTCGTTCGCATGCTCGCGTCTCCTGATTGGCGGGAGGATACCACCGAAGACCGAAGAGGAGTCACCGCCATGAAACGACTCGGCCTCGCCCTCGCGATCGTCCTCGTGGCCGCCTGCCTGCCCTCCGACGACGACAGCCGCCGTCTGATCCGCACCAAGGGCTCCGACTCGATGCTGATCGCAGCCCTCGCCTGGGCCGAGACCTACCAGAGCGTCCGTCCCGAGGTCGGCGTCGTGGTCAACGGGGGCGGCAGCGGAGTGGGCATCGCCGCCCTGATCGACGGCACGGTCGACATCGCCAACGCCAGCCGCACGATGAGCGAGGAAGAGATCGCCCGGGCCCTGGCGGCCGGCATCGAGCCGGCGGTCTTCACCGTGGGCTACGACGCGCCGGCGGTGATCGTGCATCGCGACAACCCGGCCGACTCCCTCACGGTGGCAGAGCTGGCGGGCATCTACGGCGAAAGCGGCGAGATCGAGAGCTGGACCGAGCTCGGGATCGAGGTCCCGGGCTGCGACGGCGGCGAGATCGTCCGCATCTCCCGGCTCGACAGCTCCGGAACCTTCGTCTACTTCCGGCAGACCATCCTCGGCGAGGAGCGCGAGTACAAACACGACATCCTCACCGCCCAGGGATCGAAAGACGTCGTCGGGATCGTGGCAAAAACGCCCTGCGCCGTCGGCTACGTCGCCCTGGCCTACGCGCTGCCCGCCGACGTCAAGATGCTGTGCATCCGCTCGGGCGACGGCGACTGCGTCCTGGCTTCGGCCCAATCCGCGGTCGACGGCACCTACCCGATCGCGCGGCCGCTGCTGACGTACGTCGCGGGGCAGCCCCGAGGAGCCGTCAAGGACTACCTCGAGTGGCTGCTGAGCGACGAGGGACAGTGCATCCTGCGGCGCATCGGCTACGCTCCGGTACGCGCGATCTCCTGCCCGGAGGCCTCTGCCTCGCGGCCCGGAGTTTTCTCACCGAAGCGTCCGGACATGTGAACCACCGGCATCCTCGCCGGAAACCAGGAGAAAAAACATGGAAAGAAGGGAGTTTCTCAAGGGAGCCTGCACCTGTGGGCTGTGTTCCTGTGCAGGCATCGCTACGCTCGGGCAAGGGATCGCGTTTGCCGAGACCGAGGACTCAGGAGCGCAGCCCCAGGATTGGAAGCTCGTATTCGCCCAGCGGCGCCTTGCGCAGCTGGTCGAGATCATGAACTCGAATCTGGAGGAGGAGACAAGAGATCAACTCCTCGAGGCTTTGGGGCGCCAGTGCGCCAAGGACAGCAACATCGACTTTTCGAAGTACAAGAATAATCTCCAGGGCTTTCTCGACGACCTGGAGAAGCAGTGGGCGGAACATACGGAATATGATGAAAAGACGGGAGTCGCCAAAATCGTTGGCAAGAAAACGGATTCATGCTTCTGCCCGATGGCGCAGGGCGGCCTGACTCCGGTCGAACTCTGCAATTGTACGCGCGGGTGGCAGAAGGAAACGTTTGAAACGATTACCGGAAAGGCGGTGGAGGTAAAAATCGCAGAATCGATTCTGCGCGGCGGAGAGAGGTGTACTTTTGAAATCAGGATGACCTAGCTAGCTGGCTAGCGAGGTTCCACCTCAGACCGACGAGCGTGCTCCCAGAGAGGCGGCAGTCGGGCTCCAGGGCTGCGGTCCGGGATTTTGAATTCCTATCGTTGGCTCACAAAGGGGTGGGGCGGGGGCAAACCCAACGGGGTTGTATACCAGAGCCCAGGGTTGGCGGAGCGGCCGTTTTCCGCCTCCGAGCACAGCTGATGCAAGTGGGCGAGATGCAAACGGGCGCAACCGGTCGCCCGCGCCCGCGGAAGCGCTGGGAGCGCCGGCTTCCAGCCGGCTCGTGGGCGAAGCGTAGCGCGTTGGAGCGTCCACGCTCGCGCTGGGAGCGCCGGCTT
>Ga0180431_10008123_pt1 | contig 12091 bp, 3 predicted proteins | sample SS_ome_11_FD_132459 | JGI IMG/M metagenome (GOLD analysis project Ga0180431, IMG submission 132459) | Hypersaline lake sediment archaeal communities from the Salton Sea, California, USA - SS_1_MS_1 metaG | ecosystem: Environmental > Aquatic > Non-marine Saline and Alkaline > Hypersaline >... | reverse complement strand
GAGTGGCGCTGCAGCCGCTTCAACACCCGCAGCAGCAGCAACCTCAGCCGTTCCCGTTCCGCCAGGCACCAGTCGTCGTACCGGCCTGCGAGCAGGTCCCCACGGTAAAGGTCCGATGCCCGTCGGAGGGCGGCTTCGCGGTCGGGAGTACACGGCAGCGGACCTTGAACACCTAGCGCCACCTCCCGCTCGAATGCCGCCACGTCAAACCAACATCCCAAGTCGCCGACTTCGATCATGAGCGTGTCCCGCTCGACCTGGACGAGCTTGTCGCCCATCTCGCCGCCGTGCACGCCGAGCGCGCGCCTGAGCCGCCAAAGCGCCGTGGATAGACAGCGCCTGGCCCTTCCCGCCGGTCGCATAGGCCAGAGTCTCTCAGCGATCCAGTCGCGTTCGAGGGGCTGACCGGCGTGGAGCAACAGCAGGTACATGAGATCGTAGGCTTTCTGAGTGGGAAAGTCTACGAGATCTTCACCTCGCTGAACACGGGGGTTTCCAAGGGCGTACACGCGTAACGTAGACATCGACTCCTCCTCGTTCAGGCCGAGCAGGGCGCCTTCGCGCTATCGAGGGTCGGGCCAGGTGGTTCCCGACCCAGCACGTCGAAAGCAATGCGGGCTGGGATGAACGCTTGCTGCTGGCACAGGGACGCGCTGGTCCCTACAGTACGCCAGGCGGTGACATGCCAAATGCCCATCTCATCGCTGAGATCGGCCGATGATAGGTGACGCCTCCGAAGATGATCTGTCAAGCATCATAGCAGACGCCCCCGATCCTGTCAACAAGCCTCTCAGATCGCTGCCGAATCCACGGACGTGCATACCGGGACTGTGGTGGAGGGTCTATCCTCAATCTTCCGTGACCCCCTTCATCAAACCAGTTGGGAGTTGCCCACAGAATGACCCGTGAGAGCGTGGTCGGAGACAGGCAAGCGGAGGGCCAAACAGAGGGTTTTCTTGCCCCGGAGATGCCCATTGCAAGAGGAACGGCCGCCAGTGAGTCACGACCAATCCACACATGTTTCCGGCGACGCATATGGCGTAATCCTTGCAATAATCCCGACCTTGCGCTATAATTGTGCGCTGTCCGGGTCCCGCGCAGGGTTCCGGCAAGCCTTTTCCAAACCTAGTCGACGTCTACTGGCAGGGAACCCCCGCACTCGGTGTGGGTGTTTCTTTTTTTTCGTGGGTTGAATGTCTCTGCACTGGTACATTGTCGGCAACAACCGCCATTCGCACACCCATCGGCAGCTTGCCCAACAGAGGTGGTAGCATGGAAACGAACAAGACCTACCTCACCAAAGAAGGATACGAGAAACTCGATGAAGAACTCCAGTACCTCCGTACGGTCCGCCGACGAGAGATCGCGCGACGGCTGGAGCTGGCCCTGGAAGAGGGTCCTCTGCTGGAGAACGCGGAGCTCGAGGATGCTCGGAATGAGCAGGCCTTCGTTGAGGGACGTATCCTCATGTTGGAGAGGATGCTGGGCAACGCGGTCATCATCGAGGAAGGCGAAGGACCGCACGAAGAGGTCGAGGTCGGCAGCCACGTGACGATCACCGAGGGAAATGGATCCCCGGAGACGTATCGCATTGTGGGATCTGCCGAGGCAGACCCCACCAAGGGCCTCATCTCCAACGCCTCCCCCCTGGGCCGGGCCATGATGGGCTGCAAGATTGGTGATAGGGTCACCATCGACGCCCCCGACGGGAAGCTCGAGTTCAAGATCATAGGCATCAAGTAGACCCAGGGTCCGGTCAGCGCATCAGCCCACACTGGACACCATCAGGTGCCTCGCTGTGGGCTTTCTTATGCACATCTGAAACACAGGAGAAGCTATGGAACTGACGGACCTCGAAGAGCAACGCGTCGAGAAGCTGAGAGATTTGGAGCAGAGAGGGCTCAAGGGCTACCCCAACCGCGTCCATCGTACCCACACCATGGCCCAGGCGCTTGCAGCTTATCGTGCCGCCGAGGCAGAGAAGGAGGAAGCCCCCTCGGTCGCGGTCACCGGGCGGCTGCGAAGTATGCGCACGATGGGTAAGATATCCTTCGCGGACATCGAGGACGGCACAGATACCATCCAGCTCTTCCTCCGTCTGAACGAGCTAGACGATCAAGTATACGAGGCCTTCACCGAGAGCTTCGATCTCGGCGATTTCGTCGAGGCCGAGGGCCCCTTGATGAGAACCCGTACGGGTGAGATCAGCGTCCTCGCGCAGCGGCTGCGGATGATCTCCAAGGCCGTCAGCCCCCTTCCCGTCATCAAGGAGAAGGAGGTCGACGGTGAGGTCGTGAGATACTCGTCGTTCTCTGACGTCGAGGAGCGGTTCCGTCAGCGGTACGCCGACCTGGCGAGCAACCCGGACGTGCGTCAGACTTTCCGGACGCGGGCATGCGCGATCAAGGCTATGCGCGACTTCCTGGACGATCACGGTTTCCTTGAGGTCGAGACGCCGATCCTCCAGCCGCTCTACGGGGGTGCAGCGGCGACGCCCTTCACGACCCACCATCACCAACTCCACCAGGACCTCTACCTGCGCATCTCCTTCGAGCTCTACCTGAAGCGCCTCCTGGTGGGCATGTACGACCGCGTCTACGAGATCGGGCGCGATTTCCGAAACGAGGGCGTCTCTCACAAGCACAACCCCGAGTTCACCCAGATGGAGTTCTACGCCGCCTACTGGGACTACCGGGATGTGATGGACTTCTGCGAGGAGATGGTTGCCGCCATCGCCGAAGAGGCCACCGGGAGCTCCGTCATCACGTATCAGGGGCGAGAGATCGATCTGTCGCCACCGTGGCGGCGCGTCACCCTTCGTGACATCGCCCGCGAGGTGACCGGCATCGATTACGCCGAGCACCCGACGGCGGAGGAGCTATCCAGCACTATGGAGGCTGAGGGTGTGCCCACGCCACAAGGAGCCACCTGGGGCCACCTCATCGACAAAGGCCTGCTGGGTACCGTCGAACCGACCCTCATCCAGCCGACCTTCGTCCTCGACTACCCGCGGGACATCTCGCCGCTGGCCAAGAGAAAGCCGGAGGACCCGACCCACGTCGAGCGCTTCGAGTTTTTCATCGGCGGGCTCGAGATGGGGAACGCCTTCACCGAGCTTAACGATCCCTTCGACCAGGAGGCGCGCTTCGAGGAGATGGGACGCCTGTACGATCCCGACGACGAGGAGGCCCATCCCATGGACGAGGACTATATCCGCGCCATGAAGTACGGCATGCCGCCCAATGGCGGGTTCGGCATCGGCGTCGACCGTCTGGTGATGCTCTTGACGGACCAGCCCAGCATCCGCGAGGTGATCCTCTTCCCACTCCTCCGCGGGAAGGAGTAGCTCGGGCGGTTCCCCGGTACAGCTGGGTCCGTAGATTAGTCAAGGGGCTGGTCAGATGACCAGCCCCTTGCTTCGTCCAGTGACCCGCCCCTCTTCTGCCGGCTGCTGTGCGACCACACGGCTGAGGAGCGTTTGGCCCTTGAGCGGTGCCGACGCCAGATCAGAAGACCCGTAATCGTCCGAGTCGTATTCGCTCCCCCCGTCTCCCGTCATCCGCCACCATCGTACCCAGTGCGGTGATTACCGCGGCGACGCCCACCGTGCCCCGGCTCATCACGCGCCGGCTCTGTGGGCTCAGTCCCCTGCCCGGATCCGCATCATCCGACCCGCCCCCCGTCCAGAAACCTCGGGGAAGTAGAACTCGCGGGCGGTCGTGGGAATCACGTGATAATCCCCTGGCCGCGTGGCCCGGAACGTGTAGATATACTCGTAGGTCCCCGCCGGCAAGTAGTCGGCGAAAAGCACCACGCGATCATCTCGCATTTCGCTCCGGCTGTACCAGTTCCACCACCAGCGATAGAACTCAACGACAGCCTCATTCTCGGCCTGTCGGACCAGCGTCGGGCCCCCAGCCGTCAAGCTCGTCGTGGCTAGGGAGGGATCAATGGCCTCCCCACCGGCCGGTAGGGGATCCTCGACCACCACGTACGTCAGATCGTGAGGGGCGATGATCGTCAGGCGCACCTGCACCACGTCCCCCACCTCGACCTCATCCAGGGCCGGGCACTCGACGCCCTCCATGCAAGCCGGGTCGCTGTACTGCCGCGACACGATGATCCCCCGATTCAGGGGCTCGATCTCCTCCACGGGCAGGAACGTCCGCAGGTGCGCCGTGTAGTAGAGCCGACCCTCGCCCGGGCCGCGGTCGATGATCAGACGGTTGCTCGCCCCCTCAAGGAGCTCTGACACCGGGATCTGGCGCCGGATTGTCATATCCACGTTCGCCGGCGTCACCTGCCCCTCTTCGAGCAGTCGTTCGTTGAACCAGAGCCCGTAGGCGTAGTTCCCCTCTAGCTCACCCGTCACACGCATCCAGTCCGTCAGGGCGATGAGCGCCCAGGCCGTCTCGTACGTCGTCTCCCAGATCCCGTCCTCTCGAGCCACCATCAACCAGCGCACCACGTTCGGGATCAGGTCGTTTTCCGGGTCGAGCTGGGCGAGTGCCTTCAGGATCACGGCTGTCGAGCGCGTGTCCGTATTCATCGCCCACCGATCGTACCCCTCCTCCTCCCAGTGCGCGCCCGTCGCGCTCAGAATCGCCGCGTTCTGGAGATCCGAGAGCAAGGTGCCGATGCGCTCGTCGGAACCATCCTCCGGCTCTTTGATCATGTCCAGGGCCATGGCCAGATACGCCCGTCCATAGTGGCTCAGTTTGTCCCGGCTATCATACAGCCCGCCCGTGTACTCGCTCGCCGCACTCGCGTCGCCAGCCTCGGTCATCACGTAGAGGATGAAGGCCTGCTGGTTAGCGGCCTCCGGGGACGTCAGGTCTCGCGCAGGTTCAAGATGGGTACGGAGATAGCTGAGACCACGCTCCATCACGCCACCGCGCACGTCGAAGCCGGCCTCGCGCGCCTTCACCATGCCGAAAACGGCGTAGGCCGTCAGGTGCACCCGGCTATCGCCGCGGTCCCACCAACCCCACCCCCCATCCCCATTCTGCCTCTTGTAGAGCTTGTCCAGGGCTTCCTGTACCAATCCCGGGAGCCTGTCTTCCAGCGCCGGCCGCTCCAATCCCAGCTCCCGCACAGCCCTGTAGGACAGCACGTTGGGCAGGAAGCGCGAGACGATCTGCTCGGTGCACTCGTAGGGATAGTGCTCCAGGTAGTCGAGCCCCTCGGTCATCCCTGCTGCCAGCGAGGGATCGAGCCTGATTGACAGCTCGCCTCTGCGGTCGCTGGCGTTGGGCGGCAGGGCAACCGCCTCCACTCGGGCTCCCTCGTCCTCCAGCTGACCGCCGGTCCCTACGATCTCAGGCGCCGTGTAGCGTTTCACGACCAGAGATCCATCCGGTCCCGTCGTCAGCCGCGGGCGCGCTGCATCCGCATACTCACCGGAGACAGCGCCCATCACCACCTCGGCCTGTTCGACGTCATCCACTTCCACCCACCAGGTGACCTCTCTCTCGGTCCCGTCGGGGATCTGTACGTTTCGCGTGAGATCCCCATCAACCGTCAGACCTTCAGCCTGAAGGGTCACTTCCACATCGCGGGTGGCCCCAGTGTTGTTGCTCACCAGGGCGGCCAACTGAGACCGGTCACCCACGACGAAGAATCGCGGCGTCGTCGGCCGCACCAGCAGCGGCTTCGTGACCAACAGCTCCGTCGTCTCCTCGCCAACCTCTGTCGCCTTCGTAACCCCGACGGCTCGGAAGACCCACGTCGTCAGGTTGTCCGGCAGCGCCACGTCCACAGACGCTCGGCCTTCCTCGTCCGTGACCACGTCGGCTTTCCAGAAAGCTGTGTCCTCGAACTCCTCCCGGACCTGCGCATCCGGCACCGATCCCTCTGCCGACTCATCCGCGGCAGCGCGAGCGGGCGCCTCGGCCATCACTTCCTCCTCCATCTCACCGCCACCACCGATGCCAAGGCCCTGCGTAGCCAGATTCTCCAACTCCTCCACCTGTTTGAGCAACAAGCGGTTGATAGAGAGCACCAGGCCGCTCGAAGTCGAGACGCCGAGCCCACGCCGTCCGTAAAATGCCTGGACAATCGCGTCATCCTCCCGCGGCCTGAGGCTCAGAACGGCCTTGTCCACCAGATCCAGCGAGAAGGCCGCCTCCACTGGCTCACCGTTGGCATCCCGCGCATGCACGTCGAACCTCACGCTGTCGCCAGGCTCGGCCTGTTGGACACTCGGCGTCAAGGTCAGGTTCAGCGTCTGTTCCACAGGCTCCACCGTGAGCGGCAGAATGCCCACCTTGTGCGTCGCCGCCGGGTTCGCCGCGTCCGGTCCCTTGACCAGCACCACGGAGACGTAGATGTTGGGCGCGTGGTCAGCCGTGATGGGGAGCCTGTAGACCGAGGAGTTGCTCTCCAACCGCCTCACCTCCTGGTCCATCACCCCTCCCCGCTCCACTGTGATCCAGGCCCACTGCTCGCCCTCGAAGGGACTGGGAATCAGGATCTCGGCTGTCTCGCCAGGGACGTAGCTTCCCTTGTCGCTGACCAGGTCGAACTGGTCGTCGTTCTCCCTTCGCCAGGACACATCCTCCGCCCCGCTGACCCAAACCCAGACCGATGTTCGAGCCCCGACAGACCCGTCGACCGACCCGTCGTTTCCGTCCTTTTCCGCCACGACGCGGTAAGACCCACCCTCTGGAGGTATGAACGACAGCTCGGCACCGGCCGTGCCGTCCGTTGTGATGATGTCGGTGTGGACCAGTGTATCCTTGGTCTCCCACTCCCACCTGCCGCCCTGCTCCCGTTCCACAAAGGTGTTGACCCACTCTCTTCGGTAGACCTTGACGTTGAGACCCTTGTCAGGGACGCGTGTGCCGTCCCAATCGACCGTCACAGCATCCACCCCAAACGGTTCACCGGCCTCGCCGAGCCGCGTCTGAGGTGCCAATCCGATGTAGAAGTCATCCCGATGGACGACGATCTCGTTCCGCCCGGAGATCGCTTGCCCGTCTTTCCCATAGGCGGTCGCCTCCACCGTCAGCCGGTGACCGCCCGTCATGATCTCGGTGGGCAGCCCGATGCTCACTTGTCCGGCGGGGTCGGTCGTGCCCGTGCCCTCCAGGATCACCTCTGGGCTGGGCGTGGGCCTCCACCAACACCAACGGCAGACCCAGGGATCATCGTCGTCCGTGAAATCGTACCGTCCGAACTGCTGCGGCTCGAACCGATAGGGCGAACTAAGCACTTGCCACTCGACGTCCACATCGACCACCGCACCGCCGAAGAAGTAGCTCACCTCCACCTGAGCGCGGCTGCGCGTCCCCGCGACCACATCCTCCGCCTCGGGAACGACGAGCACCTCGAACTCCGGTGGTCGGTAGGCCGCGACCGCGAAGGAGTCACCGTAGCTCGAGCCGCCGACCTCGGCCTGGATCCGATAGTCACCCAGGGCAGCCCCATCACCCAGGACCAGATCTCCGCGGAAAGCACCGAAGTCGTCGAGCTCCAGCTCCTGGGCGTAGACCTCCTCCCCCTCCACGGAGCGAACGCGCACCTGCACCTCCGCCGGAGCCGGAAGCTCGTAGTCTACGCCGTCCTGCGCCCGGACAATCCCCCGGAAATGGACCACCTGCCCGGCCCGGTACAAGGGGCGGTCCGTGGTGATATGCACCCGGTAGTCGCGCTCGTCAAAGCCTCCCGTCAGCCCGAATTCCCACGGGCTGATCCCGCGGCCCCACTCCCACCCGGTATCGCCCAGGACGAAGGGGCTCTCCGACACGACGTAGGCATCCCCGCGGTCGCCATCCTCCATAATGAACCGGGCCAACCCATCCGCGTCTGACGTCGCCGGGCCGATGGCCTCCCCATCTGGAACCTGCGCCATCAACTCGAGCCCCTCTGCCGGTTCTCCCGTCTCCAGCGCCGTGGCCCAAACCCAGATTCTGTCCTGGCTCCTCTTGATCGTCAGGTTGTAGTCGGAAACCACTACCAGGCGCCGATGGAGCCAGGGCTGGAACGAGACCCCTGACGCCCGGACCTCAACGACGTAGAGCCCAGGTTCCAGCCTGCCGCCCCCCTCAACCAGCTCGATCGGCGTGTGATGCTTCTCGTTGAGCGGAGCCTCCACGGACATCGACCAAGATCGTATGGGTTCGTACGATACTGCTGCATCCCAGAACCGATCCCGCACATCCCGGTACGCATCTGGCTCGACGCGTCCCAGCCGGACGTCGACTCGATCCGTGTTGAGGTGACCGACCATCACCCGTGCCCGCTCGCCGGCGTTGAATGTTCCGACCATACCCGGGACATCGATTTGCACCGACGGGTCCAGGGGCGCCGTCCGGTACTGGACCGTTAGCTCTTGCCCCGTCTTGTTGCCGAATGGGTCGCTGATGTTCGGGCCGATCCGAACCTCGTACTCACTGCTCGGCTCCGATCCGAAATCAATGCGGAATACGTTGTCGTGTCTGCTGAAATACGTGTAGACCTGACTCGGTGACAAAGGTGGTGTCATTTCCACGTTCGGCATCACAGTCGCAGGATCGATGGCAGTGTTGAACAGAATCTCGAAGGGCCGGTGCGGCCCCGCATTCTGCTCGCCATCCCGGGGTCTGGTCCCGATGATCCGAGGCAGGGGAACGGTCTGGAATTGCCACGTGTACAGATCCGGCATACCCTGACCACCTCGGAGGCTCAGCACACCGCTCGCCATCCGAGCCGTGTAGAGCGTATCAAATGCCAGCTGTTCCGTCGGGGTGAACATCAGCGTGTCGGACACGACCTCCGCCTCACCCTCCACCACCCCGCCGCCGCCCTCGAGACTGAAGGCCTCTATGGCCGACTCAGCATTCACGGGCATATTGAAGGTGACCCGGACCTTGGGTTCCACCGAGGCCAGCTCCTCCTCGCCGGAGGGTGAGGTCCACGTCACCTGTGGCGGTTGCGTCGAGAACTCCCATGTGTACGGTGCCTCCAGCAGACCTCCTGTGGTGTCCGTCAGGCCAGCCTCGATCCGGGCCTCGTAGGTCGTGCCGCCAGCGAGAGGCCCATCCGGTCTGAACACATAGATGGAGGTGTTGAGCCATTCTCCCTCACCCTCCACCGGCGGATTCAGCGTCAGCGGTTGCGGCAGGACGGAGCGGGCGGGATCGGATATCGCCGTCAGCGGTACCACGGGTCGGTTGAACATCACCGTGATCGTACTCCCTGCCTCAACGTCCTCGGCGCCTTGGGCAGGTATGACTTGAGAGACCGAGAGATACCCCACCGTTCGGAACTCAAACCCGTAGTCGTCCTCCAGCGCCGTGCCGTCCGCAGCCTGGGCCTCCGCGGCCAGGGCCACCTGGTACGCCTCGTCGCGCTTCAAATCCCGCGCCGGCTTGAAGCTCACCGTCTTCTCGTCGGCCCACGTCACGCTCCCCGAGACGCCAGGGCCGACCCGCAGCGCCTTCTCCACGGAGCCCCGGTCCATCGCGCGGTCGAAAACCAGCTCGATAGCCCCGTCCGGCGGCAGTTCAGCTCCGGGTTCCGGCGTGCGCTGAACCACGATAGGGGCAGCCTCCCCGGCGGGCGGCGTCGGGGCCGGGCCCGTCGGTGACGAGGTGGGCTTCGGTGGCGAAGTCTCCGTCGGTTGGGGCGTCGATCCAGGCGCACACCCGCCCAGCAGTAGGCTTAGCATCGTTAGGACCCCTAGGATGTTCGAACTCGCTCGCTTGCCCATCGGCACGTACCTCCTCCGCTCAGACGACCTCTAATGGTGACCTTTGCCAGTATAGCACACAACGCACCGGGCCAGTAGCTCGGCAGCACGTCACCACTAAGACGCCGGAAGGAAGCAAAAGGTTCCACCGTTGCCCGATCAGAAACCGATACCGCACAGAGCGCCTGGGGGTGCACGAACGAGTTGTCGCACCTCATGAGCACATGCTTGCCACGTATGCCAGTCACAACTGATCAAGAAACGGGCGCCACCGGTGTCCAACCGGCGACCAGCTCCGCGGCAAGTCCTTAGCGCACCCAGCGCCCAGGCCAAAATTGCACGATCCGAGCCCCTGAGTATAATTGCTCAAGTTCTCTATCGCGGAGACGTCGCCCCAGACACACGTCGACGCTCGATCCTTCTCTCCTCATGCGGGCGCTCCGTACGCCGCGATCGTGGGCTGCACAGTAGACCCGGATCCGCGTTCTTCGGGACGCGGTTGGCTGGAGGTGCACTGATCGCCCTTTCAACGACGAGCCGAGGCGTGGCCGACGACCAACTCACCTCCGACGTCTGGGGAGCCGTGGTGCTGTCGTCGCGTCCCATCTGCAACATCCCTAGGAATCAACCACCGACCACCGTTCGCGAGGCCGCCTCACTGCCCTTGCTGGAACCAGGCGTCGGCCTCCCTCGCTATCGCCCCTGCCGGTGTACCGATCATGCTGCCCCAGTGCCGAGACTACGGACAACCAACGCCGACGGGTGCCAGGGAGCCGGAATGATCACCGACGACCCCGGAGACTTTCGCGACCCGGGGAGGACTGACCCGTGACGGCCGTCCGCATCAGCTTGCTGGGTACTCCCAGTGCCGAGTCGCCCGGCAAACCGCTCCAGGTCACGCGGCGGCAGGTCCGGGCTCTTCTCTACCACCTGGCCGAGCGAGAGGAGCGAACCGCGCGAGAGGCGCTCTCCTTCCTCTTCTGGCCCGACGAGCCCGAGTACCGGGCCAGGCGACACCTCTCCTCTCTCTTGAGCCATCTTCGACGCGCGCTGCCCGAGCCCAATCTGCTCATCACTACCCAAGAGCACGTTGCGCTCCACGCCACGCGCGTCTGGACCGACTGCCGGTACTTCCGCACCCTGACCACATCCACGTCCGGTCAGCCCCTCTCCCTGGCAGCCCTATCGCAGGCCGTCAAGCTCTATCGGGGCCCGTTCCTGGCTGGCTTCTCTCTTCCTGGATGCCCGGAGTTCGAGGTCTGGGTATCTGTGCAACGACGGCATTGGGAACGACGCTACCTGGAGGCGCTCGAGACACTCGTTCAGATGCAGGAAGCCCAGGGTAATCCTGAGGACGCCATCGGGCACGCCCGGCGCTACCTGGACATAGACGAGCTCGCTGAGCACGTACACCGGGACCTAATCCGCCTCCACGCGGCCGCTGGAGATCATAGAGCAGCTAGTGAACAGTATGAGCGGTGCGCCGTCCTGTTGGAGCGAGAACTGGGCGTGAGTCCGCTGCCCGAGACCCAAGCCGTCTATCAGGCGGCTCAACAAGGCCGGGTGCGTGCCAAGAGTACGGCGCCCTCTCCCAATTGGACGACGCTCCCCAGCCTCAGCGCCCCACTCGTAGGACGCCAAGAGGCGCTCCGCGATCTGAATCAGGCCTACGACGACGCCCGGGCAGGTCGCGGGAGGATTCTGCTCATCTCAGGCGAGGCCGGCATCGGCAAATCCCGTCTCATCGAGGAGTTCGTGAGCAACTTGGGCAATGGTGCAACGCCTGCGACCGGAAGCGGGCACGAGACAGAACAGGGGATATCCTACGGCCCTCTGGCCGAAGCTTTGCAACCGCATCTGGATGCCAAGGACCCGGCAGTCCTCGATCGGGCGTCGGTCCGTCTGGCAGAGCTTGCGCACCTGATGCCTGACCTCGAGGAGAGGCAATCTCCAACAACGCCGCAGACCCCCGTGGAGCCCCCGCGGCAGCAACGCGTCTTCCAGGCGCTCACTCGATCCATCATCGGCCTGGCGCACCAAGCAACGAACTCAGGGAGCCTCATTGTCCTGTGCCTGGACAACCTCCATTGGGCGGACATGACTACGTTATCGTACTTGGGCTACCTGGGACGGCACATTGCCGGCGCTCCAGTCCTCGTGCTCGCCGCCTATCGGCCAAGTGAATTGCAGCCGGATGCCCTCCGCGGACAACTGCTCCGAGCGGGCGTCCTGCGGGAGATCAGCCTGGGTGGCCTCCAACAGGCGGATATCCTCCGTCTCGTCCGGCACCTGACTGGACAGGAAAGTGGTATCGCACAACTCAGTCGTCGGCTTCATCGTGCCGTCGGTGGCAACCCGTTCTTCTTGCTGGAGATCGTGCGAGCGATGCTCGAGACAAGAGTGTTGGAGCAAGAGGTATCG